>Ga0164242_10010005_pt1 | contig 10183 bp, 4 predicted proteins | sample OricomgcompostMG_FD_108783 | JGI IMG/M metagenome (GOLD analysis project Ga0164242, IMG submission 108783) | Miracle-Growth compost microbial communities from Emeryville, California, USA - Original compost - Miracle growth compost (MG) ... | reverse complement strand
GCCGTGTACCTCAAGAGTCTGACGCTGAAGGGCTTCAAGTCCTTTGCCTCGCCGACGACTCTGCGTTTCGAGCCGGGCATCACCGCGGTCGTCGGGCCCAACGGCTCGGGCAAGTCCAACGTCGTCGACGCGCTGGCCTGGGTGATGGGCGAGCAGGGGGCCAAGACGCTGCGCGGCGGCAAGATGGAAGACGTCATCTTCGCCGGGACCAGCTCGCGCGCGCCGCTGGGCCGCGCCGAGGTCACCGTCACCATCGACAACTCCGACAACGCGTTGCCCATCGAGTACTCCGAGGTGTCGATCACCCGGCGGATGTTCCGCGACGGCGCCAGCGAGTACGAAATCAACGGCAGCAGTTGCCGTTTGATGGACGTGCAGGAGCTGCTCAGCGACTCCGGGATCGGCCGGGAGATGCACGTCATCGTCGGGCAGGGCAAGCTCGACGAGATCCTGCAGTCGCGGCCCGAGGACCGTCGCGCGTTCATCGAGGAAGCCGCGGGGGTGCTCAAGCACCGCAAGCGCAAGGAAAAGGCGCTGCGCAAACTCGACGCGATGTCGGCCAACCTGGCCCGGCTCACCGACCTGACCACCGAGCTGCGCCGCCAGCTCAAACCGCTGGGCCGTCAGGCCGAGGTGGCCCGTCGCGCGCAGACCATCCAGGCCGATCTGCGCGACGCCCGGCTGCGGCTGGCCGCCGACGACCTGGTCAACCGGCGGGGCGAGCGCGAGGCCATCTTCGAGGCCGAGGCCGCCATGCGCCGCGAGCACGACGAGGCCTCGGCGCGGCTGGCGGTGGCCTCCGAGGAGCTCGCCGCGCACGAGAAGGCGCTCGGCGAGCTGTCCGGCCGGGCCGAGTCGGTCCAGCAGACCTGGTTCGCGCTGTCCGCCCTGGCCGAACGGGTGGCGGCGACGGTCCGCATCGCCAGCGAGCGGGCCCAGCACCTCGACCTGGGGCCGGTGACTGCCGGCGACACCGACCCCGACGCGCTGGACGCCGAGGCCGAGCGGGTCGCGGCCGCCGAGCAGCAGCTGCTGGCCGAGCTGGCCGCGGCGCGCAGCCGGCTGGAAACCGCGCGCGCCGAACTCGCCGAGCGGGAACGCGAAGCCGCCGAGGCCGATCGGGCGCACATGGCGGCGGTGCGGGCCGAGGCCGACCGGCGCGAGGGACTGGCCCGGCTGGCCGGTCAGGTCGAGACGATGCGCGCCCGCGTCGAGTCGATCGACGACAGCGTGGCGCGGCTGTCCGAGCGCATCGAGGCGGCCGCCGCCCGCGCGCAGCAGGCCAAGGCGGAGTTCGAAACCGTGCAGGGCCGGGTCGGCGAGCTCGACCAGGGCGAGGTGGGCCTCGACGAGCACCACGAGCGCACCGTCGCCGCGCTGCGTCTGGCCGACGAGCGGGTGGCCGAACTGCAGGCCGCCGAGCGTGACGCCGAACGCAAGGTGGCCTCGCTGCGGGCCCGCATCGACGCGCTGGCGGTGGGGCTCGAGCGCAAGGACGGCACCGCCTGGCTGACCGAAAACCATTCCGGCGCAGGGATTTTGGGACCGATGGCCAAGCTGGTCAAGGTCCGCTCCGGCTACGAAGCCGCGGTGGCCGCGGTGCTGGGCTCGGCGGCCGACGCGCTGGCCGCCGACGGGCTGGGCGCGGCCCGCTCGGCGCTGGGTGCGCTCAAGCAGGCCGACGGTGGACGGGCCGCGCTGGTGCTGGGCGACTGGCCCGCCGATCCGCCCGCACCGCAGCCGGCCCCGGCGGGCGCGCTGTGGGCGCTCGACCTCATCGACGCGCCCGAGCGGCTGCGCGGGGCGATCACGGCCATGCTCTCCGGCGTCGCGGTGGTCGACGACCTGGACCGGGCGCTGGCGCTGGTGGCGGAGCACCCCCGGTTGCGAGCGGTCACGCTCGACGGCGACCTGGTGGGCGCCGGCTGGGTGAGCGGCGGCTCCGACCGAAAACTGTCCACGCTGGAGGTGACCTCGGAGATCGACAAGGCCAGCGCGGAGCTGGCCGCGGCCGAGGCCCAGGTGGCCCAGCTCAGTGCGGCGCTGTCCGGCGCGCTGGCCGAACAGGCCGCCCGGCAGGATTCGGCCGAGCAGGCGCTGGCCGCGCTGAACGAGTCCGACAGCGCGATCTCCGGGATGTACGAGCAGCTGGGCCGGCTGGGGCAGGAAGCCCGGACCTCCGAGGACGAGTGGAGCCGGTTGCTGCGCCAGCGCGAGGAGCTCGAGGCGGGCCGCACCCAGACCGTCGCCGAGGTCACCGAGCTGGAAAACCGGCTGCGCAACGCGCAGGAAACCCCGCAGGAGCCGGCCGCGGAACCGGTGAACCGCCAGCAGATCGCCGCGGCCACCGACGCCGCGCGCAGCGCCGAGGTGGAGGCCCGGCTCGCGGTGCGCACCGCCGAAGAGCGGGCCAACGCGGTGCGCGGGCGGGCGGATTCGCTGCGCCGGGCCGCCGCCGCCGAACGGGAGGCCCGGGTGCGCGCCCAGCAGGCCCGCGAGGCGCGGCTGCGCGCCGCGGCGGTCGCGGCGGCGGTGGCCGATTCGGGGCGGTTGCTAGCAACGCGGTTGAACGCGGTGGTGGCCGCCGCGTCGCGGATCCGCGACGCGCTGGCCGCCGAACGCCAGCAGCGCGCCACGGCGATGACGGCGGTGCGCGACGAGGTGAACGCGCTGAGCGCCCGGGTGGCCGCCCTGACCGACTCGCTGCACCGCGACGAGGTGGCCAACGCCCAGGCGGCGCTGCGCATCGAGCAGCTCGAGCAGATGGTGCTCGAGCAGTTCGGCATGGCGCCGGCCGATCTGATCGCCGAGTACGGCCCGCACATCGCGCTGCCGCCCAGCGAGCTGGAGATGGCCGAATACGAGCAGGCCAAGGAGCGCGGCGAACAGGTCTTCGCGCCCGCACCGATTCCTTTCGACCGGCCCACCCAGGAGCGGCGGGCCAAGCGGGCCGAGCGGGAGCTGGCCGAGCTGGGTCGGGTCAACCCGCTGGCGCTGGAGGAGTTCGCGGCGCTCGAGGAGCGCTACAACTTCCTGTCCACCCAGCTCGAGGACGTCAAGGCCGCCCGCAAGGACCTGCTCGGCGTGGTGGACGAGGTCGACGCCCGCATCCTGCAGGTGTTCAGTGAGGCCTACACCGACGTCGAACGGGAATTCTCCGACGTGTTCGGCGTGCTGTTCCCCGGCGGCGAGGGCCGGCTGCGGCTGACCGATCCGAGCAACATGCTGACCACGGGCATCGAGGTGGAGGCCCGCCCGCCGGGCAAGAAGATCACCCGGCTCTCGCTGCTGTCCGGCGGCGAGAAGGCGCTGACCGCGGTGGCCATGCTGGTGGCCATCTTCCGGGCCCGCCCGTCGCCGTTCTACATCATGGACGAGGTCGAGGCCGCCCTCGACGACACCAACCTGCGGCGGCTGATCAGCCTGTTCGAGCTGCTGCGGGCGCGCTCGCAGCTGATCATCATCACGCACCAGAAGCCGACCATGGAGGTCGCCGACGCACTCTACGGCGTCACCATGCAGGGCGACGGCATCACCGCGGTGATCTCGCAGCGGATGCGCGGTCAGCAGGTGGACCAGCTGGTCACCACCTGAGCAGCGCGGATGGCGGGCGGTCGAGGCCCGGTGGCCGGGCGGCACGGGTCCGCTTGAAACAATGTCAGCGTGTCCCAAGGTCTTTGGATCGCCGTCGCGGTCCTCGTCGTCATCGCCGTCCTGGTCGTCATCACCGCACTGGTCCTGGGCCTGGCGCGGTACCGCCGGCGCCGGATCAGCTTCTCGACCCGCCCCGAACCCGGGGCGATCGACCGGTCCGGCGGATACACCGCGTCCTCGGGCATCACGTTCAGCCAGGCACCGACCGCCCAGCCGGCTGAGCGGCTCGACACCACCGGCTTGCCGGCGGTAGGCGACGACGCCACCGTCCCCCGGGACGCGCCGCGACGCACCATCTCCGAGGTCGAGCTTCCCGAACCCGAGACGCCGGCGGCGCCGGCTCCGGAGGCCCCCGCTCCCGAGATCGAGGAGATCGCGCCCACCGAGGGCCGGCTGGAGCGGCTGCGCGGCCGGCTGGCCCGCTCCCAGAACGCGCTCGGCCGCAGCCTGCTGGGCCTGATCGGCGGCGGCGACCTGGACGAAGACGCCTGGCAGGACGTCGAGGACACCCTGCTGGTCGCCGACCTGGGCCCGGTGGTCACCGAATCGGTCATCGCCCAGCTGCGCGGCCGGCTGGCCAGCAGCGACGTGCGCACCGAGGCGGACGCCAAGGCCGTGCTGCGCGACGTGCTGATCAACGAGCTGCGGCCCGACCTGGACCGCTCGATCCGGGCGCTGCCGCACGCCGACCACCCGTCGGTGCTGCTGATCGTCGGCGTCAACGGCACCGGAAAGACCACCACCGTCGGCAAACTGGCCCGGGTGCTGGTCGCCGACGGGCGGCGCGTCGTGCTGGGCGCGGCCGACACCTTCCGCGCCGCCGCGGCCGACCAGCTGCAGACCTGGGCGTCGCGGGTGGGCGCGGAGGTGGTGCGCGGCGCCGAAGGCGCCGACCCGGCCTCGGTGGCGTTCGACGCCGTCGACAAGGGCATCGCCGCCGGCGCCGACGTGGTGCTCATCGACACCGCGGGCCGGCTGCACACCAAGGTCGGGCTGATGGACGAGCTCGACAAGGTCAAGCGGGTTGTCACCCGCCGCGCCGCCGTCGACGAGGTGCTGCTGGTGCTCGACGCCACCATCGGGCAGAACGGGCTGGCCCAGGCCCGGGTGTTCGCCGAGGTCGTCGAGATCACCGGCGCCGTGCTGACCAAACTGGACGGAACGGCCAAGGGCGGCATCGTCTTCCGCGTTCAGCAGGAACTCGGGGTGCCGGTGAAACTGGTCGGCCTCGGCGAGGGCCCCGACGATCTGGCGCCGTTCGAGCCGGCCGCCTTCGTCGACGCGCTGCTCGGCTGAAAACCCCTCCGCGGCCCCGGCGGGACGTTAATCCCGCCGAAACACAGCGGCACTATCGCCGAAACAACCATTGCGCAATGTTCTGGATCAGGTCATCGGACGCATGTCTGATGGCCAGAAGCGGGCCGACCGGAGGAGATTGCGAGTGACATACCCGATACTGGGCCAGCCCAATACCGGCGATACCGCCTGGATGCTGGCCAGTTCCGCGCTGGTGCTGTTGATGACGCCGGGTCTGGCGTTTTTCTACGGCGGGATGGTGCGCGCCAGAAGCGTGCTGAACATGCTCATGATGAGCATCAGCGCGATGGGCGTGGTCACCGTGCTGTGGGTGCTTTACGGCTATTCGGTCGCCTTCGGCGACGACGTCGGCAACTTCATGGGCAAGCCGACGTCCTACTGGGGCCTCAAGGGTCTCATCGGCGTCAACGCGGTGGCCGCCGACCCGAGCAAAGGCACTGCGGCAACGGACATTCCGCTGGCCGGCACGCTGCCGGCCACCGTGTTCGTGGCCTTCCAGCTGATGTTCGCGATCATCACCGTCGCCCTGATCTCCGGCGCGGTGTCCGACCGGCTGAAGTTCGCCGCCTGGCTGGTGTTCGCCGGCCTGTGGGCGACATTCGTCTATTTCCCGGTGGCGCACTGGGTGTTCGCGTTCGACGGCTTCGCCTCCGAGCACGGCGGCTGGATCGCCAACAAGCTGCACGCGATCGACTTCGCCGGCGGGACGGCGGTGCACATCAATTCCGGTGTGGCGGGCCTGATGCTGGCGATCGTGTTGGGCAAGCGCCGCGGCTGGCCCACCACGTTGTTCCGGCCGCACAACCTGCCGTTCGTGATGCTGGGCGCCGGGCTGCTGTGGTTCGGCTGGTACGGGTTCAACGCCGGATCGGCCACCAGCTCCAACGGCGCTGCGGGGTCGACGTTCATGACGACGACGATCGCGACCGCCACCGCGATGCTGGCCTGGATGCTCACCGAACGCATCCGCGACGGCAAGGCCACCACGTTGGGCGCGGCGTCCGGGATCGTCGCCGGGCTGGTCGCCATCACCCCGTCCTGCTCGTCGGTCAACGTGCTGGGCGCGCTGGTGGTGGGCCTGGTGGCCGGCGTGGTGTGTGCGCTGGCGGTCGGCCTGAAATTCAAGCTGGGCTTTGACGACTCGCTCGACGTGGTCGGGGTGCACCTGGTCGGCGGGTTGGCCGGCACCCTGCTGGTGGGCCTGCTGGCCGCCCCGGAGAGCCCGGCCATCAGCGGCGTTACCGGCGTCTCCAAGGGACTGTTCTACGGTGGCGGCTGGGCGCAGCTGGAACGGCAGGCGGTCGGCGCGTTCAGCGTCCTCATCTACTCTGGTGTGGTTACGCTGATCCTGGCGTTGATCCTGAAGTACACGATGGGGCTTCGTCTCAACCCGGAGGCCGAAGCCTCGGGTATCGACGAGGCTGAGCACGCCGAGAGTGGTTACGATTTCGCCGTGGCTACCGGCTCGGTTCTCCCGCCCCGGGTCGCTGTGGCGGATACCCGCAACGGCCTGGAGGAGCAGCGAGTGGGCGACAAAGTGGAGGCAGAGCAGTCATGAAGTTGATCACCGCGATCGTAAAGCCGTTCACGCTCGATGACGTGAAGACCAGCCTCGAGGACGCGGGCGTCCTGGGCATGACGGTCAGCGAAATCCAGGGCTACGGACGGCAGAAGGGTCACACCGAGGTCTACCGCGGTGCCGAGTACTCGGTCGACTTCGTGCCCAAGGTGCGCATCGAGGTCGTCGTCGACGACTCGATCGTCGACAAGGTGGTGGACAGCATCGTCCGGGCGGCGCGCACCGGCAAGATCGGTGACGGCAAAGTGTGGGTGAGTCCGGTGGAAACCATCGTGCGGGTGCGCACCGGCGAGCGCGGAACCGATGCGCTGTGACGCCTTTCGCCAATTGCTGATACACCCCGGGCGGGCGCCGGCGGCATGACCCCGACCGGCCCCGATCCGCCCGGGCACCAAAACGCTTGCGGGGCAGTCGATTTGGCTGCCTCGCGGCGTCAGCTTCTCTCCGAGGGCGGCAAGCTGCACGCCGCCGAACTGCGGCACGCCTGGCTGGATCTGCACGAATCGTGGTTGGCCGCCAAGGCGGCCCAGATCGGTATCGCCGACGACAGCGGCTTCGCCCTGGTGGGCATCGGCGGCCTGGGCCGCCACGAGCTGCTGCCGTATTCCGATCTGGACCTGATGCTGTTGCACGACAACAAGTCCGACGAGGTGCTGCAGCGGGTCGCCGACGCGCTGTGGTATCCGTTGTGGGACGCCAACGTTCGGCTCGACCACAGCGTGCGAACCGTGTCCGGGGCGCTCGGTGTCGCCAACGGCGACATGATCGCGGCGCTGGGCATGCTGGACGCCCGGCACGTCGCCGGCGACGCGCGGTTGAGCGACGAGTTGATCGCCGGCGCAAGACGCCAGTGGCGCAGCGCAATTCGCTCCCGGATGGACGAGCTGGTGGAGATGACCCAGGCCCGCTGGGACCGGTGCGGCCGGATCGCGCAGCGCGCCGAGCCGGATCTGAAGTCGGGCCGCGGCGGCCTGCGCGATGTGCAGCTGCTGGACGCGCTGGGCGTGGCGCAGCTGATCGACCGGCACGGCATGGCTCGGCCCGAGTCGCCGGGGGGCTCGCTGGACGACGCGCATCTGACGTTGCTCGACGTGCGCACCGAGCTGCACCGGGTGTCCGGCCGCGGGCTGGACCAGCTGCTGGCCCAGTACGGCGACGAACTGAGCGCGGCCCTGCACATCGGTGACCGATTCGACTTGGCCCGCAAGCTGTCCGACGCCAGCCGCACCATCGCCTATCACGCCGAGACCGGGCTGCGCACCGCGGAGAACGCGCTGCCGCGCCGCGGGGTGTCGGCCCTGGTGCGCCGGCCCAAGCGCCGCCCCCTGGACGAGGGCGTGGTGGAGTACGCCGGCGAGATCGTGCTGGCCCGCGACGCCCGCCCGGACACCGACGTGGGCCTGGTGCTGCGGGTGGCCGCCGCGTCGGCCAGCACCGGTTTACCGATCGGCGCGGCCACGCTGAGCCGGCTTGCCGCCGCCGCGCCCGAGATGCCGGAGCCCTGGCCGCGGGAGGCGCTGGACGACCTGCTGGTGCTGCTGTCGGCGGGGCCGACCACGGTGGCGACCATCGAGGCGCTCGACCGCACCGGGCTGTGGGGCCGGCTGTTGCCGGAGTGGGACGCCATCCGCGACCTGCCACCCCGCGACGTCGCGCACAAGTGGACGGTGGACCGCCACGTCATCGAGACCACGGTCAACGCCGCGCCGCTGGCCACCCGGGTGGCCCGGCCCGACCTGCTCGCGCTGGGGGCCCTGCTGCACGACATCGGCAAGGGCCGCGGTGTGGACCACAGCGTGCTCGGGGCGGGGCTGGCCCTCGAGATCGGGCCGCGGCTGGGGATGGCGCCCGCCGATGTCGAGCTGCTCGCGCAGCTGGTCCGCCACCACCTGCTGCTGCCGGTGGCCGCCACCAGAAGCGACCTCAACGACCCGAAAACCATTGAGCGGGTGTCGAAAACCCTCGGTGAGGACCCGCTGCTGCTGGAAGTGCTGCACGCGCTGACCGAGGCGGACTCCAAGGCCACCGGGCCCGGCGTGTGGAGCGAATGGAAGGCGTCGCTGATCGACGATCTGGTTCGGCGCTGCCGGATGGTGATGGCGGGGGAGCCGCTTCCGAAGGTCGAACCTGCTGCGCCCCAATACCTTTCGCTCGCCGCCGACCGCGGCGTGCATGTGCAGATCAAGCCCGGCGGCGGCGAGCGGCTGGACGTGGTGATGGCCGCGCCGGATCAACGCGGACTGGTGTCCAAGGCCGCCGCGGTGCTGGCGCTGAACTCGCTGCGGATCCACTCGGCCTCGGCCAGCACGCACGAGGGATTCGCGGTCGTCGAATTCGTGGTGTCGCCGCTGTTCGGTTCGCCGCCGGAGGCGGGCCTGCTGCGCCAGCAGTTCACCGGCGCGCTGGGTGGCGACGTCGACGTGCTGGGCACGCTGGAGAAGCGGGACAGCGACGCCGTCGGCGCGGCCACCAGGCGGGCCGGCGAGGTCCAGGTCGGGGTGCCCGTCACCCGCTCGACCGCGCCGCCGCGCATCCTGTGGGTCGACACCGCCGCGGCCGACCAGCTGATCGTCGAAGTCCGCGCCATGGACCGACTCGGGCTGCTCGCCCTGCTGACCCGGGCGCTGGAGCGGGCCGGCACCGACATCGTCTGGGCGAAGGTCAACACCTTCGGCTCGACCGCGGCCGACGCCTTCTGCGTCACGGCCGGCGACGCCGGCGCCCGCGACGCCGTCGAGCAAAGCCTGCTCACGGTGCTGGGCGGTCCGGCCGTGGAAGTGCTCGAGGAACCGGTCGGCGACTAGCGGCCGTGATGGGCCGTCAGGAGTGCTCGGCGTTGAGCCGGCGCACCGCGTCGATGCGGGCCCGCAACTGTTCGCGGCTGGCCGCGGCGATCGGCGGTCCGCCGCAGCGGCGCCGCAGCTCGTTGTGAATCCAGCCGTGCGGCTTGCCCGTTCGATGATGAGCGATCGACACCAGCGTGTTGAGCTCGCGGCGCAGCTCGCGCAGCTGGCCGTGCACCGTGGCCGGCGGGGCGTCGCCCGCCGACGGCTGCCCGGCCCGCCGCTGCAGCTGCTCGTCCTGGCGCTGGTGCAGCAGGGCGCGCATCTGCTCGGCGTCCAGCAAACCCGGGATGCCGAGGTAGTCGGCCTCCTCCTCGCTGCCGGCCGGGGCGGCGGTACCGAACGACGAGCCGTCGAAGATGACCTGATCGAGTTCCGCGTCGGCCCCCAGCGAGGTGAAGCCGTTGTCGAGTTCGCTCTTCTCGTTCTGCGTGCGGGTGGCCGGGTCGCCGTCGAGGGGATCGCCCTCGGAGACGCGGTGCGGCTCGCCCAGCACGTGGTTGCGCTGGGCCTCCAGCTCGCTGGCCAGTTGCAGCAGGTTGGGCACCGACGGCAGGAAGATGCTCGCGGTCTCGCCCGGGCGGCGCGACCGCACGAACCGGCCGACCGCCTGGGCGAAGAACAGCGGCGTGGAGGCGCTGGTGGCGTAGATGCCGACCGACAGCCGCGGCACGTCGACGCCCTCGGAGACCATCCGCACCGCCACCAGCCACCGGCTGGTGCTCGCCGCGAATTCGCTGATGCGCGCCGAGGATCCGGGGTCGTCGGAGAGCACCACGGTCGGCGTCTC
>Ga0164242_10010004_pt1 | contig 10183 bp, 9 predicted proteins | sample OricomgcompostMG_FD_108783 | JGI IMG/M metagenome (GOLD analysis project Ga0164242, IMG submission 108783) | Miracle-Growth compost microbial communities from Emeryville, California, USA - Original compost - Miracle growth compost (MG) ... | reverse complement strand
CGGCAGTTGGCGACGACTGTTCGGGTCTATGGGCAGAGAATTACTATTGCGTCGGCATCCCAGGCACTCCCACCACCAAGCCGACCACCACCAAAACGACACCAACTGGTACCCCAGCGCCAAGCCCGACCCAGGATGGCCTCATCAAAACTTGCACTACCTTCTACCTCGCCAAGAAAGGCGACACGTGTGATGCTATTGTCAAGAAGTACGGAACTTTCACCTCGGCGGAGTTCCTGAAGTGGAATCCGGCGGTTGGTGATGACTGCTCGGGCCTGTGGGCAGAGAATTACTACTGCGTCGGCATCCCAGGCACTCCCACCACCAAGCCGACCACCACCAAAACGACACCAACTGGCACCCCGGGGCCCAGCCCGACCCAGGACGGACTCATCAGCACATGTAAAACATTCTACCTCGCCAAGAAAGGGGACACATGTGACTCCATCGTCAAGAAGTACGGCACCTTCACCTCGGCCGAGTTCCTGAAGTGGAACCCCGCCGTCGGGAAGGACTGCTCGGGCCTGTGGGCCGAGACGTACTACTGCGTCGGCATCCCGGGGACGCCGACGTCCAAGCTGCCGACGACGACGACAAAGGCGCCGACCGAGACGTGCAACCCCAAGGCGCCGACACCGACGCAGCCGGGGGCGGTGTGCGGCTGTTCCAAGTGGCACAAGGTCGCCAAGGGGGATAACTGCGACAGCATCATCAAGAAGTATAGCATCACGAAGGCAAACTTCAATAAGTGGAACCCCGAGGTTGGGGCCGATTGCAAGACGCTGTGGCTTGATTACAATGTCTGTGTTGGGAAGTGATTGGATGCCCCTGGCGCTTGCAGCATTTCAGGGGTAACCGTGGGATGTGCCGTAGCAAAAGATGAGATGGCTTGAACGTGTACACTTCCAGTATATATTTTCTTTACAGCTCTGTGGATAGAATCAATACTTTGAAGCTAAACATGGCAGTGGTCGTTTGTGGGCCTCGCGTTGGTGCCCGTTTTAATACCCCCGTGACTGCAGTTGCAAGGTATGCAAACTTTTTGTCCCACAGCGGTGAGTGAGAACATCATCATAAGTGGATTCCTCAATACCTAGGTAGCGTGGTCAAAATGGTGTTGAGAGCACATTGCCTCGAAGGTCTATAACCCGGCGAGGGGATAACGAGCTAGGATGTAGGACAGAATAGGGGTTTGTTTACGCGACCCTTCTGGCATTAATTAGATACCAAGATAAGTAGTTACTTCATATCGCACATCGACAAACCCAATCCACTACTAAACTACAATTAGGAAGAACCGACGAACTAGGCTTGCCCTGGCCCGGGGCTCGAGATATCAAGTATATTGGTAGTAGGTAGCAGAAGAGGGTGGTGGGTAACGTCTTCTGTTATCTTCAGCGGGGGGCCCCCTGGTATATAACCCCATACCCGCCTCCGAAAAGGGGCTGGGATTCCCTAGGCAGTGTTACTTGGCACGCTCACGTATAGGTTCTGAAGGGGTTGTAAACATCAGGGTTAAACGTCAAAATAGGCGGCCGCGTCATGAACGCAGACGGTATTTATATTCGAGGTAGGTAATTAGAGTAAAGTAAAAAGTCTCAGAGCCAGCCAACTATGCGTCCGTTACCGAGGCCTCGGCCGGGTATATGTTTAAAGATAAAAGGTCCCATAAACCGGATTCTAACTGATGTGAAATTGCAAGTCAACGTGTGGCCGTCGTTCCCTCTCGTTGGATAAAAAAGGGATGGCTGTTCCCCTAATAAAAAAAAACCGTGGCGCCAGCTATTCCCCAAGGGTATGCCGGTAGAACGCCATAATCCCCTCTAGTGCCGAAACTCCTATCCGGTTGAAGGAAAAACACCCCCCCCCCCGGTTCGTAATGCGTAGAAGTGATGAAGGATCCGATAGCCGCAGGAGCATAAAACGCTCGGTGGAAATAGGAAAAAAAGGAAAATCGTTTGAAGGTCGTGGGTATTCGTGTCAGTCTTCGCTTAATAATCCGCCAGGGTCTCTTAATTCCAGCTCGGAATCCTCGGCCGGGGTGGGATAAGTTGACGGGGCGTATGAAGGCGCGCGACTTGGGCGCCGTCGTTGTGAGGGGTCTGATGCGTCTTTCAGCTTCGGTATGGACGGCTTCGGCGTCAACGAGTTGTTGAATAGGCCGCTGATGTCTTGGATGAGGGCGGCTGAACCCCGCCGGAAGCCCGTGGCGCTGGCTGGCACCGCCGGGGATGGTACGCTATTAGGTGATAGGGGGTCGGAGTTGGATATATGGCTGTCGCGTCGGACGGCGTTTGGATCGGCTAATAAGCCGCCGACATCAAAAAAGGTGACCCTGCGGGGAGTTATGATCGAATCGCTCCTCGAGGGTTGTGTTGGGTCTCGCGCGACTAAGGAGTCGTGGCTTTGGGCAGCGCTAGGCTGGGTTTGCCCCGAGAAGCGCCAGCTATTCATGCCCTCCGGCATGGTCGAAACCGGGGTGGGCATGAAGAAACGACGATTGCTGGGGGATTCCACCTCGCGGAGTGCAGGGCCTATACCAAAGCCGGTATCCCTTGCTAGATCCTCCAAGCTGCCCCAGTGCTTGTTCAAAGTCGGACGTCGGGACTCGGATCCGGACGAACGGTCCATGGAACCGCCTGCGATCGAGTCGTACTTGAACTTCATCTTCTTGACGCCCCGATCCCTCACAAACGAGCCGAGGACTAGGGCATTAGCGGCGGTGGTAGCGAATAATAGCTCGACGGAGGCGTATAGCGAACGGCTTCTCTGACTCCCGTGGTCCTTAATAATCTGGGGAACTCGGTAGAGAGTCGTGGCGACGACAATTAGGCTGAGCGAGAATAGGAGGATGAGTTCGGTCTTCCGCTTGACGGTCAAGCCGCTTCGGAGTATGATAGGTATTGGGAAGATAACCAGGAGGAGATCTGTGAGGACATTGCAGGTGGCCAGGGTCAAGAGCTGGGCATACCCCTGGCGGCATTTGCCTCCGGGATCTGGGAGGACCTGCCAGTAGTGAGAAAATGGTTGGCACTCGGCGAGGTCGCTGATGACAACGGCGATAAAGGTTGCGAGCAAGGTTCCGCGGATAAACTGGAGGGTGATCTCGTAAGATCTCTCCCAAGTGACGTTGAGGCGCCTGAAGAATTCTAAGATGGTGTTTTTCAAGATCCAGAGCCTGCGCAAAATGGTTAGGACTTGCTACCACTTTCGTCCAATCTCACCCAAAACAGAGGCTGTCGCCGAGGAACGGTCACTTACGTCGCAGCGTAGAGTATCCTACTGAACAGGACCAGGCCGCTTGCAATTGCCTTTCTATGGAGGTCTTCTTCTGAGAGGTGTACGCCGTCGAGTTGCGCATTGTTGGTTCCGTAAATCAGGATGACGTGCACGCAGCCCATGCGCAAATACAAGGGGATCAGCGCAAGGGCAGCGACGCGGTCCTCGACGAAGAGGCGTTCCGAACGAACAAAACGGCCGCCGACGCGCAGTAGGATGATGACGGTGCAGAAGATGGTGATCCACCAACACACTAACAGCGTCGGCTTATCGTCCCTGAACGACTCCAGCCGAGGGGGGTCGGAGTACAGCGACATGATGCCGGGGAGGATGTCGCTGCTGCTGTTGCCGCGCCCGTCATCCTCCGAGGAGGGACGAGCGGGGGGTTAATTGGCCAGGGCCGGTGAGGATCCCAGATATCGGGACGGGAATATTCGAGACTGAAGGTTAATTGAAGATGTCGTTGCGGAATGCGTCGGTGGCGAACTCGTGGCTTGCGGGAGTGGCGCCGACTTGTCTCGGGGCGGCACTATGACGTTTGGGAGGGAGGTGGGGAAATGGCGGGCGGGCGTGGACGGAGAGGACGGTCGTAACATGTAGGCTTCTGGGGTCGACGAGTCTGGCGCATCTTACATCGGGATCGTAAAGAATGAGCAGGATATCCTCCGGGCGTTACGAGGGAGCGAGAGATGGGGAGGGACCGGGAAAGCGAAGGAGAGGCTTTGCGGAGGCGGGAGTGAGAATGAGTAGGGGGAGAAACAAGTTCCCTATGAAGCGAAGAAACGGGACCGGGGGAGTCTAATAATGGGATGCAGGGTGATTGATACCGACAGACGAGGCGGGTGGGGGGGGGGGAAGGGTAGTGGTGTGGAGGTAAGAAGTGGAGACCAGCAAATCCCAGGTGGCACTAACACACTGGCGGATAGCCCCTTCCTCTCTCGTGCGCCTTATCTGTTTCCCTTTCCTGGGCAACTCCACGGTTATGACTAGCCGAGCGCCGTACGTGTTGTGCATGTGGCGTTGATAAGGTGGAGGAGGTACCTACTTTTTTTCCTGGACCTCGAGTGCGCTGTCACGCAAATCCTCCCCACTGCCTCATCTTGCTCCTCCGCGGCCACCACGATAAAGAACTGAACGGAGCCTTATAGTGGTCCATAGATATAATAACCCCATAAATACAGAGACTCAGGGCCCGGGTACAGTACCTAATAGGGTATACTCGAAAGGCCGTACTTCGGTCTCACATCCGGCTTAATCGCCGAATTTTGTAAGTCCTCGCCGCATGATAGATAGCTAAACAGACGCACATGCCATTTATGCCTGCCTAGGTACTGTACCTACCCAGGTTCCTACCCTTGCGCACTCCCTCCTTCGTAACCGCGCTCTGGAGAGGAGGACAGGGGGTTTGTTCGAGCATGCCTGCAAGAAAACGAAGAACCCCCCCCAAAAAAAAATAAAAAATAAATAAATATATGAACACTGTTGAAGGATTTCCCAACCCGTCGCCCTCTGACCAAGATTGGCAGCTGCACATTGGAACGGTCAAGGTCCGGCGGGGCGGATCGGCGTGCAGGGGTCCCATAAAGTCTGGGGCAATTAGGGCCGCTAAGAGACGTCCCTCGTCGCCACCACCTGGAAGTTGGCCCGCTAGCCTGACTAGGGTCGCTACCCCGTGATGTCGGGTGTTGACTCTTTCTTCCAACAGAAAGGAAGAGGAAAAACTAGTAGTTAGTAGTGGGATTTGTACAATTTTGGTACCCCTTTTTAAGACGCAATAGTCGAACCACTGTGGCGCCAAAGAACTCTCGTGATGACATCGATCCCGTCTCTTGGTGCAAGACAAAAAAAAGGGACAACCCGCCTCTTCTTTTCTGCAAGCATGTCTGGATCCGAACCCTGCTGTCAAACACCACTTGGATCGACGCTTGGCCCAGTCAGGATTGGAACCCCTGCAATCATTCGGCAAACGCACGAGGAGAATGAGTTGGGAAAATGAGATAGATTGAAAAGCATTGGACCTTCTCCTCCGAGTCCTGCCTGCTCTGCACGGGGGGCTGAGATACGCCCGACAGCTTCCCCAAATGGCCTACCGCGCCAAGCCACCACCAGTTACCGGTGTCATTCGTCCCCCCTCACACGGGCACACACACACACACACCCGGCGTGTTGTAATGGGGGATAGGGCACTTGAAATCCTGGCGCTCACCATTGGCTGTCGTTCGTTTCCCTTCCGCGTCTGCATGATATGGAATACAATAATGCCCTTCGCAGCCCTTCAGCCGCTGCTTGTGCTCTTTTGCTTATCGTTACGCGTGCCGTCTCTCGGTCCCAACAGCATGGCGAGGCCTAAATTTCCCATTTATCATTAAACGAGGGGGACACGGGTGAGCATGGCCGCCTGTCAGATTCCCTTCGGGGCCCGACCTTTGTCTGAGGCTTATCTGCCACCCCCTCTCTAGGTGAGGTATATTACGGGCCTCGCTTGCCGGTGGTGGTTCGATTGTGTAGCAACTAGTAGGTTGTCTGCATTGACCGCACTAGTGATGCAGTCGTCGTGAGGCTTTAGAATCATGTCTAGTCCGACATCTACCTAGCTCTGAGTGGCTTTCCAAGGTGGCCCTTGGAGAGCCATAACATTTTGACTCGCGCCAAAGCTTAATCCGGGGTAAGGGAGGAGAGCCAAGCATTGGCGCGAAACATCGTGTGGAAAAAAAGGGGTTCTTAGCTGCGTACTACACCGAGGCGGACTTGAAAAAACGACGCTGCGTGTTAAATTACGCCAACTCGAACTTGTCCTTTATCCTCTGTACCGTCTTCCCGGTATCGAAGCACACGTTGCAACCCCCGATATTGACAGCGCATCCGTTCATCGACCGGGCTGAACGGGATGCTCACGGGGAAATAGACCGGTGCATATAGCAGCGGGAAGTGTTTCTCTGACTGGTCGATTGGGGTGTTCGCAATCTCACCATATGTAGGACAGGCAGGCACCTTTGCTCTTATTAGGGAGCTCATGCTGTCCGTGCAACACCTCAAGCACAATAGATTCACTACCGCCACACCACTAGTCTCACCTTGCCCAGACCTTTAGGGCCCTCACGGAAGTCTAGGCTTTGTAATTATCAGTACGGCACATGGGGAGACGCTGGAGGGGCTAGAACGTTTTGCTGATGTTGCGCTTCTCTCAAAGCAACCACAGCTCCTAATGAGGGTTTCCCAACCGACACGGGTAAGGGAAGGTTGAACAGCGTCCTACAGCCGTTACGCGTGTATGATGATGAAACTTCTGGCATACCACCAGACGGATGCAGGTTCGGGTCACACCGACCACGATGACCGCATTCGAAACTCGTGCTTGCAGAGTGTTGGCAGATTTAGGAAGAATGCGATGCCATTTTTGTCCGCCTTGATTTGCTCATGTACGACCAGCCCGTCCCAAAAAATCTACTTCCATGCAGCCTTAATAAATTTAAGTAAAGTAAGACCCGAGCACACCGAGACCACACTATCCGGTCCGCATCTTCCTTCTCTTGCCGACCTGCGCCGAGAAACCAGTCTTGATGGCCTGGACCGAACGACGGGAGCCGCAGGACTAAACATGTAAAAAATCAGTCTCTGTGCCCAGACGTGGCATCGAAAATCAAGCTCTGGCGTCGAGGAAGGGGGGTTTGGTGAGAGTACTCACGTTGCAGGTTACAAAGTACAAACGGTTCTCGCCACGGTCCAATTCCGTATCGGGTGACCGACATGTCCGGCAAGTTACGTACTCTGTTACAGAAGAACCATGTTAGCGTTTCCGCAGAATAGACAGGGAGAATGCAGATCAAGGTAAGCATCCTGCCCGCTAGCTTCTTCCAATCTTGACCTGGCCAATGCTTGAGGTCGAGTGCAAAAGGAAAACAACGTACCAATGATGTACTTCCGGAGCACATTCTCAATCTGCTTCTGTTGGAAGCGGCCCTTGATCACCAGTCTCCTGCTGCCGTCGACGCTGCCGCTGGTACCCAACTCGGCGAACAGGTAGGCCGTGACGTGCTCCTCCGTCCGCTTCATGCGCTTGCAGATCTCGGGGATGTTGGCGAAGATGGTCTTCTTGTTGCCCTCGCGCAGGCACTGCGGCGGCGGGATCTTGTACGACCGGGACCCGCTGAGCGCGTGGTCCGGGTTCTTCTGCGCCAGCAGCTCGAAGAACCGGGAGAGCAGCAGGTCGTACTTAACTAGCTTGACCTCGCTGTGCTCCCAGATGCCCGTGCCCTTCTCCATGTCTCCTTCCTGCTCTTCGACCGCGGCCGCGGCCCCCTCCGCCTCCTCCTCTTCGTTGCCCTCGAGCTTCAGTGCCTCTAGCTTCTTGGCGAAATCATCCTCGCCGGCGGCGGCGGCCTTCTTCTTCTTCTTCTTCTTCATCATCGACAGGTCGATCGTCTCGTCTCCCTCCCCCGCGGCCGGGGCGGCCTCGTCATCGGAACCGGGCTCTTCGGCCTTCTTGGCCTTTTTCTTCTTCTTCTTTAGGAGCGAGAGGTCGACAGCGTCGCTATCGACGGCCTCGGAATCTTGGGGGCGTCAGTAAACGCCTCAAGAGCAGCGGACAGAGGCGGCGTACGGGATGCGTGGGACTGGGCCGTCTCCTTCACGGCCTCATCGCTAGGTGAGGCAACCATGGTGACGCTTCCGTCGGCGGAGACTACGATCTTTTCGTCCGTGAAAGCGACCGATTTTCGAGCGGCGGAGTGGCGAGACTGGGTTCCTAAATCGTTAGCCATACTTAAATGACGATAGAGAGGCTAGGGCAATTTTTTTCTTCTTCTTCGTCCGCAAAGAGACTTTTGAGAATCCATCTGAAGCTTACTTCGGCTTCCATATTTCTCTCGGAGTTATTTACCTGGCTGAACGCACCTGTACCGGGGCTTGGGATTTGGTTTGCTTGGCTTGCTGGCGTTTGCTTGTTTGGACGAAGTGTGGGATTGTTTGCCATCTGAGTCACTTTTTCTGATATCAGAATGACAACTTGTGGGGTACGTGGGGTGTGTGGAGCCTGTGGCTGACACATACCCCACTAAAAGTGGCGGTGCGGAAGCCGGAAAGCCTGTGTGGCTACATGAACTTCGAAATTCAATTTCGCGATATCCAAATGCCAAGCTCCAACGTTGAGCTTGCAAGCTCGACGTGGGCTGGATAGTATGATGTACACTTAGGTAGGTACCTAGGTAGCCCTAAGTTGGGTTGATAGGGGACTTTATGCGTCCCAACCTAGTTCTTTACTTATCACCGGGACTACTCATGGCCATACTTCAACCTTCTCCCAGTCCCCGATAACCTCTCCACCGGGCTGCTTGGTCTGGAATGGCCGACCACGGTAGGTATACAGCCACCTCCGCGGTCTCGATCGGTCCGACAGATCGACCTGGTCGACTTCGGTAGGCACAATCACGACTACCCGGAAATTGGATCTCGCTATCTCGTCGTCGAGATCATCTACCTCTTGCCCCAAGCCAAATCCGTCTTCCGGTGGGATCGCCACCGGCGTCCCCGGAGGCGGTGATCGGAATGTCCCTCGCATGATAGGGCTGAGGTTGCCGAAATGCGCCGTGACCTCCCGCTTCCAACTCCACCCCGCCTCACCGGCCGCCTCCCCGGCGCCCCTCCTCATCCTCCCAAGGATCGCTTCCCTTGCTCGCACGCCCTCCTCGCCCTCCACATCCGGCCCGAGCACCCATGCCGTGCCCCGGACCCGCCACTGCGTCGCCGGCCCCTCAACCCACCAAACGGCCTCGACCGGACCGCCGCCGACGCCGAGCTCGCCGGCCTTCTCCATCCGCACGTCCGTCGTCAGCACGGGCAGGTCGGACTCCCAGACGGCCGGGTTGCGCGGCGCCGGGTTCTTGTCGTTGGCCGGTAGGCTGGCCCAGAGGCCGCGGCATATGCAGGTGCGCGCGCGGGGTACGACGGCGGCGGCGACGGCGGGCGCGGGTGAGGGTGTGGTGGATTCGGACGCCGCCGGCAGGGGGTGGAGGGTGCTGAGGACGAAGGTCGCTTGGGACATGGAGTTGATGTGCTTGAGGAAGGTCTCGCGCCAGGGGGCGGCGGAGGCGACGGCGGAGAGAGCTGGCTGGGTCGACATTCTTGATGTTTGCTGCGATATGAGAGAAGCGAAGAGGCGCAGAGGAGGTCGGATCATCATCCGTAGCGGGCTTTGGCAGGGGAGAGCGCGGAGCGAATGGTCACTGGGATTGGATATTTGATTTGTTTACGTCGTCGGTTTAAAGTCTCCAAATATCTGGGTCTACGACTAATCAATTGATGTCTGAGTGCTGGTGCCGGGATCGGCGCTGTAAGCTTAACATTATTGCGTGCGTCGCTGCACCTTTACCGGCGCCAGCCGGCATGAACCGAGAGCCTCATCAATGTGCAGAGACAACATAAAGGCAGCCGAACGGGGAGGTCGCCAGAGTTGCCTCATAGGGGAACGGTATCGGTGTTCTTTCCGAGATATTATGTCGAGAGATGGCAATTGACGCCCTTTAGTTGGGGGTTGGTTTCCCCTCCTCCCCCCCACTATTCAAGGTCCTTTTTGGAGTGATGACAGATCCATTTCCTATTCCCTTCTTGTCCCCCGTTAAATTACTTTTCCCAATCGCTTTTCTCGGCGCAAACATCCTCCTTATTCCCAGAGCTCAAATCCGCGCCCACCGTCCCTATTGCCCTGTCAAACACAAGCCTCACGCGCCAAGAGCCCTCACACGCACCTGGATGGGCCCTTATTCCCGGACTCGGGGAAAGCCAAAGCCAAGAGCCTAAACGAAACCGTCCTGCGCATCTCTCTCCACGTCTGGCGTCTCTCGGGGTAACTCGGGCCCTTGTGCCTCTCCCTGTCGGATGTCGTCATGATGGAGCAGTCCCTGTTCGG
>Ga0164242_10010003_pt1 | contig 10184 bp, 5 predicted proteins | sample OricomgcompostMG_FD_108783 | JGI IMG/M metagenome (GOLD analysis project Ga0164242, IMG submission 108783) | Miracle-Growth compost microbial communities from Emeryville, California, USA - Original compost - Miracle growth compost (MG) ... | reverse complement strand
CGCGCATCGCCGTTTCGTGATGGTCGAGACCGATCTGTCCGACTATCAGGCGGTCCGCGCCAGGCTGTCGCGTGGCCGAGGCACCGAGGAGGTGTCGATTCACGCGGTCATCCTCGCCACGATTGCGGGAGCACTGCGTTACTGGCTGCTGTCGCGCGGACAAGGGGTCGCCACGGGTGAGGTCGTCCGCGCCATGGTGCCGCTCGGCGTGCACGACCCGGACGTCGACTCGCGGCCCGGTGAGCAGGTCGCGGCCTGCTTCGTGGATCTTCCCGTGGGAGAACCCTCTCCCACGGTGCGCGTGCACCAGGTCGCCTACGCCCTGCACCAGCAGGTCGAGGGAGGCTCGGCGCTCAGCGCGAGCGCGCTGAGCTCCTTGCGCGGGTTCGCGCCGCCGACGCTGCACTCCCTCGGAGCGAGGCTGGGCGCCGTCGTGTCGCGGAGGATGTTCAACCTCGTCGTCACCAATGTCCCGGGCCCACAGCGACGGATGTATGCCGGGGAGGCGGCCATGGTCGCGTCGTACCCGGTCATCCCGCTCGCCGAAGGGCAGGCGCTGACGGTCGGCCTCACGTCCTATGACGGCAAGGTCTACTTCGGGCTGAACGCCGACCGCGATGCCATGCCGGACGTCGACATCCTGGGTCAGTGCGTGATGGATGCGATGGAGGAGCTGCTGGACGACAAGGAGATCAGCCGATGAGCAGAGTCACCCGGATCTACACACCCCTCGATGCTCGCCGGCTCGAACGGCTGGCGGAGGCAAAGCTGTTGTCAGGGGCGGAGATTCGGGCCTACGCAGTGACTGATGCCTATCGATCCGCGATGCCTCCTTCGGACGACGAGGAGACTCTCGAGTACACCGTGCTGCAGGAGGCTGCCGCGTTTGCCGCCGCGAGCGGGTGGCGTGTGATCGGTGCGGCCGACCTGGAGTCGGCACAGGTGGCGGCCCACGGCGGCGACGAGCCGGCGCGCGTCGACGTGGAATCGGACGTGACACTGCGCCGATTCGCGAGTCTGCACGTGCTGGACCCGGCCGGCGAGCGTGATCCCGACGCGGACTTCGAGCTGTCGTGGTACGACATCACCGAGCTCGCCGACGTCCGCCGTCTCCTCGGCTGACGTCCGTTCCCACGCCGCGCGGCGTGCGGCCCGCGATCTTTGTATGCGGTCGAACCCTTGACGTCCGGGCCTCGAGTCGTGAATATGAACGCTTGTACATGAACAGGTGTTCATGAAGCGACATCCGCCCGTGCGAAGAGAAAAGAGACGGTCGATGACCGAAGTCACTCGCAGGCCGAGACGTGGGCGCGTCCTCACGACGCTGCTCGCACTGCTCACCACGACCACGACCGCTGCCGCGCTGGCCGTCACGCCGGCTGCAAGCGCAGCGAGCGGTGCGGGGCCCTATGCGCCTCAGGACGACTACTGCCTCGGGCAGTGCCACGACATCCTCCCGCCGGGCAACAACGGCACCGCGACACTCGCCCAGATCCTGGGATTCAAGCTGACCGGGGCCAAGCCGAAGCACACGGACGACCAGCTGGGCACCTATGCAAGCCTGGTCGACAACTACTCCGGTCTGACGGACTCGACCCTGAGCACCTACTTCAACGACGCGTCGTTCGGCGTCCCTGCCGATCAGGTCGAGAGCAGCATCCATCCGGGCGGCCGCAGCGACGTGACCATCGTGCGGGACAAGGCCACCGGCACACCACACATCAACGGCACGACGCGAGCCGGGACCGAGTACGGCGCCGGTTATGCGGCTGGTCAGGATCGGCTCTGGATGATGGACGTCTTCCGTCACGTCGGTCGGGGAGAACTGACCGGGTTCGCGGGTGGAGCCGAGGGCAACCGCACGCTGGAGCAGCAGTTCTATCTGCAGGGCGCGTACACCGAGGCCGACCTGAAGAAGCAGGTCGACCGGGTGGCGGCGAGCGGTCCGCGAGGCAAGCAGGCCCTGCAGGACATGAACAGCTACCTCGCCGGACTCAACCGGTACATCTCGGATGCCAAGAAGGGGCTCTACTGGCCGGGGGAGTACGACGTCACCGGCAACGCGAATGTGCTGACAGGACAGGGCATCAAGCCGTTCACCCCAGAGGATCTGGTCGCGATCGGCACCGTGATCGGTGCACTCTTCGGCGCCGGCGGCGGCAACCAGGTGCAGTCGGCGCTGGTCAAGCTCGCGGCAGAGCACAAGTACGGCAAGACCAAGGGTGACAAGGTCTGGCAGGCGTTCCGGGAGGAGAACGACCCCGAGGCGGACGTCACTCTCCACGACGGTCAGAGCTTCCCGTATGCCGCGAGCCCCAAGCATCCCGTCGGTGTCGCGATGCCCGACCCGGGGTCGGTCACCGCGCAGCCGGTGGTCTTCGACCCCACCGGTTCGGCGATCACCGCCGCGACGGCCAAGACGGCGAACTCGTCGGTCACGCAGCTGCGTCGGACGTCCAAGGCGCCGTCGTCGACGGCGCGTTCGCGGCGCTCTGCCACGAACCTGCGGCTCAAGCCGTCCCTGAAGAAGTCGAAGGGCATCCTCGACAACGGTGTGCTTCCCGCGCACCTGTTCACCAAGCGACACGGCATGTCGAATGCCCTTGTCGTCAGCGGGAAGTACGCCGCAGACGGCCACCCCGTCGCGGTGTTCGGCCCGCAGACCGGATATTTCGCTCCTCAGCTGCTCATGCTCGAGGAGCTGAACGGCCCTGGCATCAAGGCCCAAGGCGCGGCGTTCGCCGGACTGAACTTCTACGTCCAGCTGGGTCGCGGCGAGGACTACTCGTGGAGTGCCACCTCGGCCGGCCAGAACATGACCGACATGTATGCGGTGACACTCTGCAACACCAATGGCAGTGCGGCGACGAAGGATTCGGTCGCCTACATGTATCACGGAAGCTGCACCCCGATGGAGCGCATCGAACGAGACGACTCCTGGGCACCGACGATCGCCGACAGCACCCCGGCCGGTTCCTACAAGCTCGTGGCCTTCCGCACGAAGTATGGGATCGTCACCTACCGAGCGACCATCGACGGCAAACCGGTTGCCTACACGCGGCTGCGTTCCACCTACCTGCACGAGCCCGAGACCATCATCGGGTTCCAGATGTTCAACGATCCGTCCGTCATGACCGGGCCCTCCGGCTTCCAGCAGGCGGCGTCGCACATCACCTACACGTTCAACTGGTTCTACGTCGACAGTCGGCACACGGCCTACTACAACTCGGGTCTCAACCCGACGCGCGCGGATGGCGTCGACCCGAACCTGCCGATCCTCGCCAAGCCGCAGTACGAGTGGCGCAACTGGGACCCCGAGACGAACACCGTTGCGAACACTCCATTTGCAGACCATCCGCACTCGGTCGACCAGGACTACTACGTCTCGTGGAACAACAAGATCGCCAAGGACTACACGGTGGCCCAGTTCGGTGACGGATCGGTCTACCGCAGCAACCTGCTCGATCGACGGGTCAAGGCACTCGTCCACAGTGGGACTCCGGTGACCCGTGCGGCTCTGACGAGGGCGATGGAGGACGCGGCGGTGACCGACCTGCGGGGTGAGGACGTGCTCCCGGAGCTGCTGGCCGTCATCGACACCCAGCCGGTGACGGATCCTGCGGCCAAGTCCGCGGTCACCGCACTGAAGAAGTGGCTCGCCGGCGGGGCGAAGCGGGTCGAGACGTCGCCGGGGAGCAAGACCTATGAGGACAGCTCGGCGATCCAGACCATGGACGCCTGGTGGCCGCTCCTGGTCAGGGCCGAGTTCCGACCCGGCATGGGCAGTGGGCTCTACTCCGCGATGACAGCCGCGCTGCAGATCGACGAGTCACCGTCGACCGGTGGCGAGGGTGTCACCCACAAGGGCTCGTCCTTCCAGCACGGCTGGTGGTCGTATGTCGACAAGGACCTGCGCGCCGTGCTCGGACAGCCGGTCCAGGGAGGTCTCACGCAGAAGTTCTGCGGGTCCGGTGACCTCTCCGCCTGTCGCAGCACCTTGCTCGGCACGCTGAAGCAGGCTGCGGCCACACCGGCGACGACGGTCTACCCCGGTGACGACACGTGTGACGCGGGAGACCAGTGGTGCGCGGACTCGATCGTGCAGCGCCCTCTTGGTGGGATCACCGATGCCAACACCAACTGGCAGAACCGACCGACCTTTCAGCAGGTCGTGCAGTTCCCGGCGCACCGCGGTGACAACCTGTCGGACCTGGCGCAGGGCCGCCCGGCCTCGGCGAGCAGCTCCCAGCATCCGTTCCTGCAGCCGGCCCTCAAGCCCGCGAATGCCGTCGACGGCAAGTCGAGCACGCGCTGGGCCAGCGGGAAGTGGAACGACGACCAGTGGCTCGAGGTCGATCTCGGCGACGTTCGTCAGGTGGGCAGGGTCGTGCTCGACTGGGAGGACGCCTACGCGAAGGGCTATCGCATCGAGGTGTCCGACGACGGGCTGAACTGGCGCACCGTCTGGTCGACGAAGGCCGGCAACGGTGGCACCGATGTGGACGAGTTCTCGCCCACGAGCGCACGATACGTCCGGATGCAGGGTGTCGAACGCGGCACGTCGTACGGGTACTCCGTGTACGACTTCGAGGTCTACGCCCAGTAGTCGCGTCTCGATGAGACCGAGAACCACCTCGTACCGCTGGGCATGGGGTGGTTCCCGGCGTCCTGGGCATGCCACGATAGGAGCACCAAGCCATCCCTGTTCATCACGCATCATCTCGAGGAGCCACCACGCATGGACGCCGTCACCCAGGCACCAGCACCCGTCAACGAGCCGCAGTTCGACTACGCCCCGGGCAGTCCCGAGCGGGCCAGTCTCGAGGTCGCGTTGGCGGAGATCGGTGCGGAGCAGGTGGAGCTGCCGCACACCATCGGTGGCAAGCGCGTGATGGGCGGCGGTCGGTCGATCGCGGTGCGGCAGCCGCATGCCCGCCGCAAGGTCCTGGGCACGATGAAGAACGCGACCGTCGCCGACGCGCAGGCGGCGGTGGAGGCAGCGAAGGCGGCGGCGCCGGGTTGGCGCGAGCTGTCGTTCGACGACCGGGCGGCGGTGCTGCTGAAGGCGGCCGATCTGCTGGCCGGGCCGTGGCGTGCGCGGATGAACGCGGCCACCATGCTGGGCCAGTCGAAGACGGCATACCAGGCGGAGATCGACAGTGCGTGCGAGCTGATCGACTTCTGGCGGTTCAACGTCCACTTCGCGCGGCAGGTGCTGGCCGAGCAGCCGGTGACCAACTCGCGTGGCGTGTGGAACCGCACCGATCACCGTCCGCTCGAGGGTTTCGTCTATGCGATCACGCCGTTCAACTTCACGGCGATCTCGGGCAACCTGCCGACGGCGCCGGCGCTGATGGGCAACACCGTGGTGTGGAAGCCGTCGCCGACGCAGCAGCGGGCCGCACAGGTGACGATGGAGCTGCTCGAGGCGGCCGGCCTGCCCGCCGGGGTGATCAACCTGGTGACCGGTGACGGCATCAACGTGTCCAAAGTCGCGCTGGCCGACCCCGAGCTGGCGGGCATCCATTTCACCGGGTCGACGGCGACGTTCCAGCACCTGTGGCAGACGGTGGGATCGAATCTGACCACCTATCGGACGTATCCGCGCCTGGTGGGGGAGACCGGCGGCAAGGACTTCATTCTGGCGCACCCGTCGGCCGACCCGGACGTGCTGCGCACGGCGATGATCCGGGGTGCGTTCGAGTATCAGGGGCAGAAGTGCTCGGCCGCGTCGCGTGCCTACGTGCCGGCCAGCGTCTGGCGCAAGATCAAGAAGGACCTGGTGAGCCTCACCGAGGCCATCACGATGGGCGACGTCACCGACCTGTCCAACTTCATGGGCGCGGTGATCGACCAGCGGGCGTTCGCCAAGCACCAGGCGGCGATCGACATGGCCCACGCGCACCAGGACATCAAGGTCCTCGCCGGTGGCACGTATGACGACTCGGTGGGCTACTTCGTGCGCCCGACCGTGCTGGAGGTGTCCAATCCGGAGCACGAGGTCTTCTCCACGGAGTACTTCGGACCGATCCTGGCCGTGCACGTCTTCCCGGACCGTCAGTACGACAAGGTGCTCGACCAGATGGAGAGCGTGGCGAAGTACGCGCTGACCGGGTCGATCATCGCCCAGGACCGTGCGGTGGTCGCCGAGGCCACGCGGCGTCTGCGGTTCGCAGCCGGCAACTTCTACGTCAACGACAAGCCGACCGGTGCGGTCGTCGGGCAGCAGCCGTTCGGCGGTGGCCGTGCGTCCGGCACCAACGACAAGGCCGGGTCAGCGCAGAACCTCATGCGCTGGACCAGCACCCGTTCGATCAAGGAGACCTTCGTCCCCGCAACGGACTACACCTACCCGCACATGGGCTAGCTCGCGAGATAGCCGCGGCCCGTCGACTCCTCGATCTCGATCGCACCGGTGATCGCCGGGACCGCGGCTTCCTCGATCTTCGCGCCGAAGAGCGGCACCTTCGCCCTCAGGTCACCGAGGGCGCGCATCGACGTCGACGTCGCCTGGGGAGCCATCCGCACCATGCCGGTGAACGTCACGGGGGCGCCGCTGATCGCGACGGTCAGCTCGGCCTCGCGCGTGCCCTCGGAGTCCGGCTCCACCGGCCACAGCTGACGCTCCTCGATGCCGATCGTCGTGCCGATCATCGAGCGGAGCTGGGACGGGAACCCTTCTGTGGACATGCTTCTCCGGACCACGATCAGATCATGTCCGTCGCGACGCGTCACGTCGGCCGAGAAGCTGACTGCGGCGGCGTGCCGACACTTGGCCTCCTGGAATCGAGGATCGATGGTCATCGCATAGACCCGGTCGGTGTCGGCGTCGTAGGTCCACTTCTGCTCGACTCTCATTGCGGCAGCGTACCGACCGCCAGTCGTCCCAGCGCGTGCTCTGCCCGCACGACTCGCCCCAGCACCTGGCCGGTGTCGAGCTCGTCCGGCCCCTCGGGGTGCTGCCTGTGGATCCGGTCGAGGTCTCGGGCCGACTCCCGCAGCACGTCGGCATGCTCACGCAGTCCGTGCGCGAGACGCTCGACGGTGTCGGCCAGATGGACTCCACAGGGCCGACACCGGTCCCGCACGGCCGGTGATGCGGCGATCTCGCGGAGCCGACCACTCACGTGCAGGAGCTCCCCACCGGCCAGCTCCAGCGAGTGCGGGCTGCCGGGAACCTCGCCGGCACGTATCGACTCGGCCAGCGCGACACTCTTGTGTGCGGGCAGGACCGGCCGCGTCGGTGTCACCTGCTCGGCCGGGAACTCGGGCGCACGGACGCCGACGAGGTCGTCGTGCCAGACCAGCAGCCGATCCGCGCATCGCTCGATCGCCGAGGTCACCGCCTCCTCGCAAGCCTGCTCGGCGGTCTCGACGTAGGTGTCGAGGAGCCGCGGCACGAGGCCGGCGACGGCGGCGGCCTCGGCATGGGCCGAAGGGACGGGATCCATCCGGCCAGCCTACGGCCGGACACCTCCGGGCAGCAGTTCTTACCCACAGGCGACTCACCGAGCACCCCGTCGTGGGTCCGGGCCTCGACAGCGTTAGAGTCAGCAACGGCGCAACAATGATGTTTCGCCACGGGCCACGCTCTTCACGAGGTTGAGACGATTCATGTCGGCGGTTTCACAGTCCCGCAAGGCGATCCTTCGCACCGGTTCGACGATCGGGAAAGGGGGCGACAAACCCCCGATCTGGTTGCTGGAGCGCTACTTTCGCCACCTCACGGATGAGGACCTCAAGCAGTCCGGGCCCCAGACGCTGTCCGGCGTCCTGCGCTCGCACCAGGCGCTCGCCAAGGACCGCCCCGAGGGAACCGCGAACATCGCGCTGATCCACCCGACGGAGAAGCAGGACGGCTGGTCCTGTCCGTATGCCGTGCTGCAGATCGTCACCGACGACATGCCGTTCCTGGTCGACTCGGTCGTGGCCGCGCTCGCGCGACACGACCGAGAGGTCAAGATGCTCATCCACCCGCAGCTCTACGTGCAGCGGGATGCCAAGGGTCGGATGCAGAAGGTCTATGACACGGACACCCTGCCGAAGACTCGTCGCAACCAGCTGGCTCCCACGTTGGAGTCGTGGATGCACTACGAGATCGACCTCGGACCGGACGAGGAGGCCGACAAGCAGCTGATCTCCGAGCTGCACGACGTGCTCGACGACATTCGGGTTGCGGTCGACGACTGGGCCAAGATGAACGCCCGGTGCTCAGAGATCGGGGTGTCGCTCAAGAACGAGCCTCCCGCCGATGTTCCGCCCGAGATCATCGACCGGACAACCGGATTCCTGGATTGGCTGGCCGACAGTCACTTCACCTTTCTCGGCTACCGCGAGTATCGCCTCGACACGGTCGACGGAGAGGATGTGCTGCGCCCGGTGCGGGGATCGGGGCTTGGGATCCTGCGCCACGACGAGCGCACGTCGACCTCCTTCAGCCGTCTCACTCCGGAGGCGCGTGCGACGGCTCGCGAGCCGCGTCTGCTGACGATCACCAAGGCGAACTCCCGCTCGACTGTGCACCGTTCGTCCTACCTGGACTACATCGGCATCCGGACCTTCGACGAAGAGGGCAACGTCGTGGGGGAGCAGCGCTTCCTCGGACTGTTCACCCACACGGCATACACGGACTCGGTGCGTCGCGTGCCGGTGGTGCGCGAGCGAGTCGCCAAGGTGCTGGAGACCAGTGGCTTCACACCCGAGAGTCACTCCGGCAAGGATCTGCTCGAGGTCCTGGAGAACTACCCGCGCGACGAGCTCTTCCAGACCAGCAGCGAGCAGCTCTACGACATCTCCATGGAGGTCCTGCGGCTGCAGGAGCGCCGTCAGTCGCGAATGTTCCGTCGCGACGACGAGTTCGGTCGGTTCGTGTCCGTGATGGTCTATCTGCCGCGAGACCGCTACAACACCAGCGTCCGCACGAGGATCGAGGACATCCTGCGTGCGGCCTATGGTGCGGAGTCGGTGGACTACACCACCCGAGTGGCCGATTCGGCGCTCGCACAGATCCACTTCGTCGTGCGGGTGCCGGTCGGTCAGCCGCTGCCGTCCGTCGACGACCCGCAGCTGCAGAAAGATCTGCTGGAGGCCACGCGCACCTGGGGTGAGCGTCTCGGTGACTTCGCGAAGGAGGAGGACGGCGAGGACGCCGCCGCCCGCATCACGAGTCTGTACTCCCGGGCCTTCCCCGAGGCCTACAAGGAGGACTTCTCCCCGCGCCAGGGCGTGGCGGACCTGCGCCGCATCGAGGCCCTCGAGCACGACCAGCACACCATGCTGACGCTCTACCGCGAGCCGAGCGGGGTCGACGACGAGCGACGTTTCAAGCTCTTCCGCCGCGAGCGGCTGATTCTCACCGATGTACTCCCGGTCTTTACCGATCTGGGCGTGAAGGTCACCGACGAACGGCCCTACTCGATGAAGCGGGCCGACGGGGTCGAGGTCTACGTCTACGACTTCGGTCTGCGCGCGCCGCGTGCCGAGCTGTGGGGCACCACGGACGCCAGGGTCGCCGCGACCCGCGATCTCTTCCAGGACGCCTTCCAGGCGGTCTGGGACGGTCGGGCCGAGAGCGACGGGCTCGGTGCCCTGGTGCTCCGTGCCGGCCTGACGTGGCGGCAGGTGGTCATGCTGCGCGCCATCGCGAAGTACCTGCGGCAGATCGGGTTCACCTTCAGCCAGTCGTACATCGAGCAGGCGCTCGTGACGAACGTCGACCTGGCGCGCGACCTCGTCGCGCTGTTCGAGGCACGGTTCGACCCCGCCGCATACAAGTCGGACTCCGGCCGAGAGCGCGCCGAGCAGCGCATCGTCGACCGGATCGGCGAGGGGCTGGACGAGGTCGCCAGCCTGGACCACGACCGCATCATCCGCGCGTTCCGCGGTGTCATCCGGGCGATCCTGCGCACGAATGCCTACCAGCGCGACGAGCAGGGCGAGTTCTCACCGGTCGTGAGCTTCAAGCTGGACTGCAAGCGCGTGCCCGGGCTGCCCAGTCCGCGGCCGATGTTCGAGATCTGGGTCTATGGCCCACGTGTCGAGGGCGTGCACCTGCGATTCGGCAAGGTCGCTCGCGGTGGACTGCGCTGGAGCGACCGCCGAGAGGACTTCCGCACCGAGATCCTCGGACTGGTCAAGGCCCAGATGGTCAAGAACGCCGTCATCGTGCCGACCGGGTCGAAGGG
>Ga0164242_10010002_pt1 | contig 10184 bp, 10 predicted proteins | sample OricomgcompostMG_FD_108783 | JGI IMG/M metagenome (GOLD analysis project Ga0164242, IMG submission 108783) | Miracle-Growth compost microbial communities from Emeryville, California, USA - Original compost - Miracle growth compost (MG) ... | reverse complement strand
GGTCGTTGTCGGGTGCATCGAGGAGGGCCGAGCCTTCCGCGGGAAGGATCCGCACCTGGTGCGATAGCAGCGCGAGTCCGGGCAGGACCTCGGCGGAGGGCTGCATCGTGCTGGTGAGCAGCAATAGCGTGCCCATCGCGACCTCCTCAGACTCCGGCCGAAGCCAAGGGTATCGAACGGCTATTCGTTCTCCTGAGCGAAGGGTCCGCCTGTTGAACACGCGAACGCTGCGGCATGAGATCGAAGCGCCTGGGACCGATCACCGTCATCTCGACGGACTCTCGTGTAGGGTCCCGGATCGTGCTGAATCAGGGAACTGGCAGAAGGGGAAGAGAGTTCGCCAAATCTGCGTTGCATGGTCTCTTCCGCTCTGGCCAGCGGCTTCGCGTAGATATCTTGCCACGACACTTCTACTCTGCCATCCCTGACGTACGCGACCTGACTGTGAACGACTCGTGGAGGGTTCCCAGTTCCATGCCGGGTGTCCGAGGGACGGATATCGACGAGCAGTTCAGTACACTCGCGAGTTGGTTCTCCGCACGTGTTTTGGAGGCGCTAGCCGCCAAAGATGTGTACGACGCTGCGGTGACCGCTAACGGGGCTCTCGGTTACGGACCGGCGGAGGCCCAGATTCTGCACGCGTTCGTCGCGTCGGTGCGCCCGCGCAGAGTGGTCCAGGTCGGCGCCGGCGTCTCGACGGCGGTCATCCTTGGAGCGGCGAGCAAGCACGAGACTGAGACGCGAGTGACGTGCGTAGATCCGTTCCCGACCGAGTACCTGCGCGTTCTTGCCGACCGCGGGGAGATCGAGCTAATAGCAGAGAACGCCCAATCGGTCGCGCTGGAGACATTTACTGACCTCGCGGACGGTGACCTGCTCTTCATCGACTCGACTCACACGGTCAAGCCCGGCAGTGAGGTCAACCGCATCATTCTCGAGGTGCTGCCGCGACTAGCTCGCGGCGTGATGGTGCATTTCCACGACATCACTTTTCCGTACGATTACCAGCGCGACGTTCTCGACCGTGCCCTCTTCTTCTGGTGCGAAAGTACCCTGTTGCACGCGTTCCTCGCCGGAAATGACAGGGTCCGGGTACTGATGTCGGGATCGATGCTGCAATATGCGCGCGCCGATGACCTGCGCCGAATCATTCCGCGATTCGACCCGCGCGACCACGATCGTGGTCTCGACGTCGAGGGGGACCTGCGCGACTTCGCGGGATGCACCTACCTGCTTGTTGACGGCGATTGAGGGAGCCTGAATGGCCTACCAGTCGTTCTTCTCCCTGGTCCGCGGAGATCTCTCGGCCACGGTCGAGCGCGCGGGCCGAAGCTCGCTGAATTTTTGGTGCCGCGCGGTCGCGAAGCTCTTCTTCTCCTCGCAAGTGCAGGCGGTCTTCTGGTTTCGTGTGTCGTCGACGCTCGCTCGCACGCCCCTGCGCCCACTGGCCTTCCTCGTGCGCTTTGTGAACTTCACCGCCACCGGGGCGGACATTCATCCGGATGCACAGATCGGTCCCCGGTTCGCGCTCATGCACTCGTCCGGGGTGGTGATCGGGTCGGGTGCCCGCGTCGGTGCGGACTGCCGAGCGACCCACGGCGTTACGCTCGGTGAGCCGGGCCGCGGGGTCGATCGGAGCCGTCTGCAATTCCCCTCGGTCGGTCGTACGGTGACCCTGGGCGCGCACGCGGTCGTGCTTGGTGGCTGCACCATCGGGGAGGGCACAATTGTAGGTGCGAACTCGGTGATCATCTCCGACGTGCCGGCGAACGTCATCGTGGCGGGAAGCCCGGCTCGAGTAGTGAAAGAGTTGCCGCCATGGCAGGACGATCCACGGCGAAACGTGGGTACGGGGTTAACTTCCGTCCGGCGTGGAGAATGAGGCGGTCGACCCGGCATCACATATTGGTCGTCATTCCGGCGCGAGTACGTCGCGCATGATCTGCCTAGTCGCTAGAACCCCTGCTGCATTGGTGTGACAACCGTCGTCCGTGTAGCCACCATCGAGTCCACGGTGAGCGTCGCAGAGAGCGGGTCCAGGGTCTATAGCGTCTAGGGAGACGGCTTGTGATCGCTTCGACGCCTCGCTCAACTTACGTAGGAGAAGGTCTCGCATCTCGATACGCTCCTCAATGCTCCCGTTGACAGGAAACTCGGGCTGCACGGGGCAGGTGATGCTCGGGGGCGGAGGCGTGACAAGGAGAGCTCGTTGGGCACCCGCTGTCGATGTGAGGCGCCGGCACTGCTCGACGTATGACTCAACGAATGCAAGGCCGTCGCCGCTTTGCCGCGCGCGCGGCACGAGATGACATCGGATATCGATTTCGCCGGCGCAGAATACGAGCACGACGGTACCTGCGGGTGCGAGGCGCCTGATAACACCAGCGAGCACTCGGACCCAGAGAGGAAAGCCGTCCCTTGCGAGCGAGAACATGAGCCGAGGCCCTAGGTAGATGACGAACTGACCCTCTGCGCCGCGGCTCAGACGAGCCGGGGTGCGAGGGCCATTGAAGCACATCGCGTGTGAGTCGCCGATCCAGATCTCGGTGAGGTGTGGCGAGCGGACAGCACGCAGCAACGGGATGATCGTGCCCCAGGAAACGAACACGAACCGGGCACGGCGCACGTTGCCTCGCACGCGATACATCAGGCTGGGCACGCGCCCTACTTTACGGTCTTTGATTGTCAGAGAGCTGGAACGGACTTAGTTGGAGATGCGCGCGAGCATCGCACGCGTTTGCGCAGCGGTCTCCGCCCATGTGTAGCGCGCTACGAATCGGCGCGCGTCGGCGAGTTGCTGCGTGTCCAATGCCATCGCCCTTTCGACTGCCGAGGCCAGCGCGCTCGATGACCAGTCGGTCATGACCACGGCGTGCCCGCCTGCGACCTCGAGGGTGGCGCGTTCGGGGCCGATGACCACCGGGATGCCGAGTCGCATGCCCTCAGCGACAGGAAGTCCGAAACCCTCAAAATCCGAGGGGAAGACGATCACGCGAGCGGAGGCGAATGTGCGCTGGAACTCGTCTTCGGGAAGGAAGGGCGCCAGCTCCACCCAGCCCTCCAGACCGGCGGCGGCGAGTCGTGGCATCAGTTCCTCGCGACGGGCTGCGTTCAAGCCCAACACCCGCAGCGGGGGCGGGCTGGCATCGCGAGCGAGCAAATGGCGCCATGCGTCGAGGACGAGGTCGAGGTTCTTGTTGGTGTGGTGGGCAAAGGTGACCGCATGGTCGCGACTGTCCGCGATCCACTCATCGACATGGTCGGCACCCAGATGAGTAACCCGTCCCGGCGTTCGAACGAGTCTTGGGTGCCTGTGGTGGAGATCATCGAGACTGCGCTGGGAGATGCTGAGAAATCCGTCGGCGAGCGCGTATCCCCGACCGTAGCTGATGGCGCGGAAGAGCCGGTTGCTGCGGGAAAATTGCTCGGGCCGCATCTCGTGGCGGAGATCGTAGACGACCACGGCCGTGGGGACGCCGACACGCCGCACCGTCGTCGACGGCAGCGTTGCCAGTACGACGTCGGGCCGTACATGGCGGACCAATCGCGGCAGTTCGAGCGTCTGTGCCCATGGGCGCCCGAATGGTCCTAGGCGCGGTCGGATCGATCGCTCGTGGCGGACCACTCGCGGGTCGGTCGGCACATCTGAGCCGCGCCGGAGTAACACATGGACATCGTCGTCAGGGTAGAGATCGGGCCACACGCGGAGCAAATGTTCGACGTACGTGCGGATGCCGCCGAACTCGGCGCACATCGCGTCGGCAAGGATCCTCACTGAGGCGACCCATTAGAGAAACGACTCGCCGCGAGCGCCTCACGCATGAACAGTCCGTCGCATTGCAGCATCCGCCCATTCCTGTCGGAGAAGCCCGGTTCGAACGCCCACAAGGTGAGCCCGTGATCGCGAGCACGTGCTACGAGCGCGTCGAAGAGCTCCTGCCCAGCGTAGAGCTCGAGAAAGGAGAGTTCGAGTTGTAGACCTGCTATCGAGTTCAGTAGTTCCCCAGCCCCAGCCAGCACGTGGGACTCGTAGCCTTGAGTGTCGATCTTGAGGAGGCAGCGCTCGGGTTCGACGCCGTGTGCGGCAACTAGCTCTGACACCGTCGACAATCGGATGGTCTCGGTGTCGATCACCACCGAGTCTGGCGCGGCATCAAGATGGGTGGAGCGCATCTCCAGCACTGAGGATGAGTATGAGTTGGCGCTGATGTTGATCTCGACTTCGCCGGGCTCAGCACCGACGCCGATATTGAGTGCCGTCCAAGCCGGGTCCGCGGCGGCGCGGCGCGAGAGAACCGCGAAGGCCGACGTGAGCGGCTCCGCCGAAATGATCCTCCCGGGGAATCCGGCTGCTCGAAGCAGAGCGCCGTATTGCCCGACGTTCGCGCCTACATCGATGACGCACTCGACATCGTGTGCCACAAGGGACCTGACGAGACGGTTCGGATAGGGATCGCGGCCGATGTCGATCCCCCACTTGCCGAGCCGGCGGCGAAGACGCAGCTTGGCATTCTCGCGAAGCCGCTGCCGCGGGGTCTGCTCGTTCACGCGTCGGGTCTCCTCGGGTCTCGGCAGCGTCCACCACCGCTCGGGCTGCCGCGCGCTGCGGACGTTGCCAGTCTTCCATCGCTCCGAGGCTGATGATTGCAGATGCGAGTTCTGTCCATGGCACGCTGCTGTGATGTCTATACTCCCCGGGTGGCTAGCTGGCGAGCTCTCATCCTGGCGCACGCCAAGGTGAACGCACCGTGGCGACGCGTCCTCGGCAACCGTGCCGTCTATCGCGAAGTCCAAGGGGTAGGTCTTTGGATGCCGTGGTCGCATGCACTGCCCGATTACGCGAGCATCAAACCGGACTATGGCCAGAACCTCGTCGAGTTGGCGGTCGCGCTCGATATGGCCGACGAGACGCCGCTCCAGGTCATCGACGTTGGTGCGAACATCGGCGACTCGACGTTGCAGATCCTGGCACGGACGACCTCCGCCCGTGTGCTTGCGGTCGAGGGAGATCCTCATTATCTGGGCTACCTGCGGCGTAATGTCGGGGAGGACGAGAGCGTGACCATCGCTGCGATGTTGATCACGACCGCGGCCGACGACGAGGCGAGCTGGGTTGCATCGAGACACGCTGGCACCACGCATTTCCGTCAGGTGTCATCGATCGGTGAGAGTGCTGCCCAAGTTGGAACGAGCAGCCTTCCGGTGGCGGATCTGCCCCGGAGTTTCCCGGAGTTCGACAACGTTCGGCTGATCAAGTCGGACACCGATGGCTACGACACGTCGTTAGTCCCAGAGCTCGCCGCGACCTACGCCACGACGCAACCCGTGCTCTTCTTCGAGTACGACCCAGTGCTGACTGAGAAGGTCGTCGGGCAGCCGGCGGAAGGCGTATGGCCACGTCTCGCCGCCCTCGGTTATGACCGTGTCGGCGTATGGACTCACGCGGGCGAGCCACTCGGGGTGCACCGATGTGCCGATGCTTCCTCGACCATCCCAACACTCCTAGAGGGTAGTGGTCGTCGGGCGCGGTATCTCGATGTCGCGGCGGTACATCGAGATGATGCCGCCGGCAACGACGCCCTCCCTACGCTTTTCGCCGTAACCGCCGACTCTAACCGCTAGGAGCAATGCCCTCTCATGAGCGATACGGTTCGACCGACCCCCCTCTCCTTCCTCGTGCCTTCCTTCAACCCGGGGGGGTACTTCGAGCGTGCGATCGAGTCGGTCGCCGATCAGCTTGAGCCAGGGGACGAAGTGCTGATTCAAGATGGCGGGTCCACTGATGGGTCACTCGAGGCGCTCGCGGCCCGCTACCCAGACGCGTCGTGGCTAAAGGTTGTTACTGAGCCCGACGGGGGTCAGGCCGATGCCCTTCAGCGTGCGCTGCAGCGTGCGCGCAACGAGTACGTGATGTGGCTCAACGCTGACGACGTGGTCTACCCAGGAGGGCTAGCCGCGATCCGTAAGGGACTGATCTCGTCGCCCGACCTGGTGATCGGGCGCAGCACGATCTTCCAGAACTCCGGCCGAATTGTTCGCACGTATACTCCGCGACCGCTCACCAGGCGCGCGATGGTCGGCCGCGGAAACCAGATGTTCACGGGCTCGATCGCCTACCGCGCCGAGCTCATCCGTCAGGTGGGTGGTTTTGATGCCCGCTACCAGTACTGCATGGACATGGATGTCATCGCTCGGATCGCTGAACGGGATCCCTCGATCGTCTATGTGCCTGATGTGATTGCAGGGCTGCGATGGCATGAAGACAGCAAGGGCGGCTCGACGTTGTGGCCGATCGTTCGAGAGGCGGCTCGGGTCCGGCTCGCACACGCTCGAACGCCGACCGAGCGGGCGATCGCAGTGGGTATCTCTGCCGCCTACCTCGTCGCGGGGTCGATGCAGCCAGTTCGGCACTCGCGGGTGTACAGCCGCCTCCGTAGGGCCATCGTCCACCGCGAGCCGGTTGGCGGAGTGGGACTGGGCTGATGGACCGGCTGCGCACGGCAGTCCTTCCTTGGCTCGCGACACTTGCGGGCGTCGCGGTCCTCGTTATCGCTGTGGTCGAGGGCGGCAAGCCGCTCAAGCTCGCCGTCGTCCTCCTCAGCGGCGTGAGTATCGTGGTCGCCACTCGCGTGAGCATCCCGATGTTCGGGGTCTTCATGGTCGTCATGTTCGCGTTCACAGCTTCGTGGGACAACGCGACTCTGGCGGGGGTGCACCCTCGACTTGCGTTCCTGATGGTCGGCGTGATCGCACTCGGCTTCGGGCACGCGCTGAAGCACCCCCCACTTCCGCCGGCGTGGCTGCACGGCTTTGCTCTTTCCGCCCTAGCGGTGACCATGGCCCAGATGCTGTTCCCGGTGGCGCATTCATACATTGAGAATCGCTACGCGAACTCGGCGTTCGGCCAGTCCCTTGGTGAGCGCGGCGGAACGTTGCCATCGGTGTTGTCGCTGATGCTGAATACCTACGTGGTGCCGATGGCGGTGGTAATGGCATGTACGTACACCTCGAAGGCGCTGCGCTGGATCATCGGCGCCTACGTGGCAGGTGTCGCGCTGTCTAGCGTCTCCGCGTACCTTGGCTTCATCGGCTTCCCCGTGCTCCTCGACCTCTTCGGAACCCCGTTCCCCCCGCATGTACGTGCGATCGGCTTCACGAGTTTCCCGCTCCGGCTTGGCACGACGATCGTTTTTGCACTCCCGTTCGCGTGTTGGCTAGCCGTACGTGGTCGGCGGCCGTGGGTTCGTTATGCGAACTGGACGATGTTGCTGTTCCTGCTGCTCGGGCTGTACTCATCGGGCTCTCGCGGAGCGACTGTCGCAGCGGTCACGTCACTGGGCATCTCTGCGCTGATGTTCCCGACGCTGCGCCGGCGGATCCACTGGTACGCGGCCGGGATGGGCGTGGTTGCCTCCGCGCTTCTGCTGGCAATCCCATCTTTCGCGGACACGGTGCTCAGGACCACGCGGATCGCCAGTAGCCAGTCGACCGAGATTAGTGATGTCGGGCGAGCCGAGGTGTTCCAACAGGGCATGGCCGACCTGCGGGCGTCTCCGCTGTACGGAATTGGCGTCCGCTACATCGCTGAAGCACACGTGACCTACATAGGCATGCTCGCTGCGGGCGGGCTCCTGCTGTTCGTCGCGTTTCTCGCGATGAACCTGGGCGCACTGCGGGTCGCCCGTCGCACTTATGCCTTCGACCCGTCGCTGGGCGGCGCGATGCTTGTCAGCCTGCTTGCGGCGCTCGTCTACTGGACGGTTGCCGTGGACTTCGCCGTCGCGAGCGTCGAGGTTATTTACGGGTTCGTGATCGCCGCAGAGATCGTGGCCAGACGGGAGATGACTGCCAGGCAGGTTCGAGAGGGCGATGACGATGCCGAGCCGTCGCAGGCCATCCCCGCCGGTCGAGGTGTGGTCGAACCTCGGCATTCAGGAATGCGCGCGTGGGTGTGACCGAGAGATCGGGGCAGCCGTCGGGCGAGGGAGCCATTGTCGCCCACACCGCACACGTCGACGATCCGTCGATTCGTCGCGACCGGGCGCTGGCTGCGTCGGCCGGCGCCGCGCTGGTGGCGCGCGTTGTGATAGCGGGGGCGTCACTCGTCAGCATTGCCGTCGCGGCGCGAAGCCTGACCCATTCTGAACTCGGGGTCGTCGCGGTGCTGACGGCCCTACTGGTCTATTTCGGCCTCGGTGACTTCGGCCTTGGCACGATGCTCATGACCCGTCTCCCGGCGGCGCTCGCGCGCGATGATCACGAGGAGATGCGTAGGCTCGTCTCCGGCGTGATCTCCGTGCTCGTCCTCGTTGCCGGAACTGTCTCCGCGCTCGCGACCGCCTCACTGTTCGTCTTCCCGTGGCCCAAGATTCTTGGCGCTGAGTCGATCGATCCGACTGAACTGCGCTGGGCACTGGTGGCATTCATAGGTGCCGGTGCTGCCGGGATGATCGGTACGACTGGCACCAGGGTGCTCGCCGCCATGCAGCGGGGCGCCTTCGCCCGTATGTCGTCGTGTGTGGCCTCCGTAGTTTCCGTGCTGGCGATCGTGCTGTGCACACTCACCGGAGCACCTTTGTGGGCCTACGTGGTTGCCTTCTCGATTCCCACAGCGGTTCTCGGTCCGGTGCAGATGGCGTACGTGATGATCACCATCCCCTTCCTGAGCTTGGATCGATCAGTCTTACATTTCCGTCGTGGGATCAGGCTCATCCGAACGAGCTCGTTGTACGCAGTGTTGTCCTCCGGTTGGGTGATCACCTACGCGCTCGATGCGGTCGTCGTGGCCGCCGTCTTGGGAGCTGCGCAGGCCGCAGTGTTCTCGGTGGCTGCACGCTTGTTCGGGGTAGTCTCGAGTACGCTCTACCTGGCCGGGCAGCAGATGTGGCCGGCGCTCTCGGAGGCGCTTACGCGACGCGACCTCGCCTGGGTTCGCAAGAGATTTCGTCAGTCATTCTTATTGGCCACGGGGGCCGCTCTTGTCTGCAGTCTCGTGCTCATCGTTTTCGGGCAGACGATTGCTCGGGTATGGGTCGGTCACGATCTGGTTCCGCCGCTGTCCCTGTTTATCGTTTCGGGTTTATGGACCATCTATATGACGGCGATCACTCAATATTCCTACCTCCTTCTCGCCGCCGAACGGATTAAGTTGCTCTCAGCTATCGGCGTGATTATCGCTGCAGTCAATCTGCCGGCCTCGATCGTGTGCACCCACCTGTTCGGGATCACGGGCCCGATTCTCGGCAATCTCGTGGCTGCCGGCTTGGTACAGTGCGTGCCGACCGTCCTGCTGACGCGCCAGGTGCTCAGAGAAATTTGACGCATGCGGTGTCCTGTCACCGCTTGCGGTTGACGCGATCGTCGGTGCGCACCGGCTTCGCCTCCCCTGCCCGACTACTCACGAATGAGGCGGATGACGATGGCCTCTCAACTGGCCCGGCGCGGCTTTCGACCCCTCAAGAAGCAGGTGCTCCGCGAACTCGACCGACGTGGATATGAGCTGATTGCGGGTCCGTTCGCCCAGCGCGTCGTGCGCGCACTGGAATATCTGGGCGTCGACACCGTTATCGACGGCGGCGCGAACATCGGTCAGTACGCCCAAGGGCTCCGCGACGCCGGATTCTCGGGCCGGATCTTCTCTATCGAACCGCTCTCGTCTGCGTTCGCGCAGTTGTCGGCATCGGCATCGCCGGACCCCGGGTGGACCGTCGAGCGTACGGCCTTCTCCGACCGACCGGGCGAGATCACGGTGAACATCTCTGAGAACTCGGTGTCCTCGTCAGTTCTGCCAATGCTCGCCGCGCACTCTGACGTCGCGCCGGCGTCGGTCTACGTAAGTGCGGAGTCGGCGCCCGCGACCACCGTAGACGACTTCGTCGACCGCCACAGGATCGTGCCAGCACGCACGCTGTTGAAGCTCGACGTCCAAGGCTATGAAAACACCGTCTTTGACGGGGCACAGAGCACGATCGGCGATTTCGCAGCCGCTCAGATCGAGTTGTCCTACGTGCCGCTCTACGATGGCCAATGGCTCGCGGCGGAGACCCTTTCGTTCTTCGAAAGTCGGGGTTACGAGTTGTGGATGCTTGATCCCGCGGTGATGTTCGACCCGGTCACCGGACGTACGCTGCAGTGCGACGGTGTCTTCGCGCGCCAATGAAGTCGCCCGTATGCCCCTCCTGCGG
>Ga0164242_10010001_pt1 | contig 10185 bp, 9 predicted proteins | sample OricomgcompostMG_FD_108783 | JGI IMG/M metagenome (GOLD analysis project Ga0164242, IMG submission 108783) | Miracle-Growth compost microbial communities from Emeryville, California, USA - Original compost - Miracle growth compost (MG) ... | reverse complement strand
GTGTGGTCGAGGGGCAGTGCGATGCCGATGAAGCCGCCGATCACCCATGAGAGCTGCAGCAGCGTCTCGGAGCGGGCGAAGGCGCTGGTCCGGCTGCGCTCGGGCACCTCGGCCTGGATGGTCGCGTCGAGGGCGAGCTTGCCGAGACCCTGACTGATGCCCGCGGTCAGGCCGAGGAGCATCGCCGGGAAGAGCCCGTAGAAGAGCGCACAGAAGATGGCGGCCGCCGTGTCCGCGAGGAGTACGACGACCACGACGATCGCCGGTTTGGCCGACTTCAGCAGATTGCCGATGCCGATGCCGACGGTGTTGCCGAGCCCGGCGGAGCCGATGACCAGACCCATGAGCAGGGTGGCGCGGTGCTCCCAGCCCGGCAGTGGATGCCGGATCAGCAGGAAGGCCATGAACATGGTCAGGAAGCCGGAGAGCATCCTCAGGCCGGCATTGGCCCGCAACGCGAAGACCACAGGTCCGGGCACGTGGTAGCGCAGCGCCTCGCGGATCTTCTGCGGGGCTTCACCGCTGACCGAGTCCGATGCCGGCGGGAGCAGGATGGCGAGCACAGTGGCGATCACGAAGGCGACGAAGGCGACCCGCACCGCCCAGGCGCCACCGCCGATCCTGGAGGCGATGCCGGCGAGACCGCCGACGAGCGCGCCGCCGATCACCCCCGAGAGCGAGATGCGTGAATTGGCCTTCACCAGCGTGAGCCCCTCGGGCAGCAGGCGGGGGATGGTGGCCGCGCGGGCGACGCCGTACGCCTTGGAAGAGATCAGGCAGCCGAGCGCGGCCGGGTAGAGCGCGATCGAGTTGTCGTTGATGGCGCCCGCCATCGACCAGCACAGGAGAGCGCGCACCGCCATCGTCGTCCCGATGGCCCAGCGACGACCGTGGCTGAAGCGGTCGAGAAAGGGTCCGAGCAGCGGCGCGACCACCGCGAAGGGCAGCATGGTGAGGCCGAGGAAGAGGGCCACGTGACCGCGTGCGCCGCCGGGATCGGCGAAGAAGACCGTGCCCGCCAGGGCGACCGCGACCGCGGCGTCGCCGCCGGTGTTGAAGACGTGCATCTCGATGATGCGGTAGAGACCGGACTCGCCGGCGCCCTCGGCGCGCGCCGCGCGCCGGCCCATCAGGAAGGCGGCCCGGGCGCCTCGTCCGGTCGCCCTGCCGACCGTGGCCACGCCCCGTCCGAATGCCCGTGCCCCGGTGGCCGCAGTCGGTGCCGCAGTCGGTGCCGCAGTCGGCTGCACCGGATCCGCGGAGGGAGGCGGCTCGGGCTCGGACATGCCTCCATCCTGCCAAGAGACGGCCCGCGCTTGGGCCCCGGGAGGACAAGACGTACGCCGATGAGGGACAATCTGGGCGTGATCGACAGCCTCGACGTCCGACCCGACACGGTCGACTTCGCCCGCGCAGTTGCCGTCGAACAGGCCGGCGCGGGGGCTGTGGGCTCCCATCTCGACTCGCTCGGCGAGGCCGCCGAAGTGACCACGCACCGCTTCGAGTGCCTTCTGCCCGGCTATCCGGGGTGGCGCTGGGCGGTCACCGTCGCCGAGGTGTCCGGCGCTGAGCCGACCGTGGACGAGGTCGTCCTGCTCCCGGGCGAGGACGCCATCGTCGCTCCGGCGTGGGTGCCCTGGCGGGAGCGGATCCGTCCAGGCGACCTCTCGCCGGGTGACCTGCTTCCGGCCGACGAGGACGATCCGCGCCTGGTCCCCGGATACTTCGCTGCCGACGAGGAGTTCCCTGTCGACCGGCAACTGGCTCGCGCGCTCGACCAGGAGGTCGGCCTCGGCCGCTCCCGGGTTCTCTCGGTGGAGGGCCGCGACGGCGCCGCGCAACGTTGGTACGACGGCGACCACGGCCCCGCCGTACCCCTCGCCCAGTCCGCACCCGGCCGGTGCGCTCAGTGCGGCTTCATGCTGCGTCTCGCGGGGCCGATGTCGACCATGTTCGGTGTCTGTGCCAACGCCTTCGCCAACGACGACGGCCGGGTGGTCTCGCTCGACCACGGTTGCGGCGCCCACTCGGAGGCCCAGCTGCGCAAGAAGCAGCTGCCTGCGCCGCTTCCCGACCCGGTCTTCGACTCCATCACCCGGGACGATCTCGAGTCCTTCTGATCCGCTCTGTCCCCGCGGCGCACTTGTGGAAAGCGTTCCCTTTTGCGCCGTGATGCTGCATGCTTGCCCGCAAGGAGGGGCTCATCGGCTGTGCGGAGCTCAGTGTGAACCACCCAATATCCAGGATTCGTCGTACTTTCGCCTTGGCGGCTGCCGTGGCGACCATCATCGCTACCTTCTTGATCGCGGCGCCGGCGCAGGCGCACATCGAAAGGCCGTCGTACTGGCCACTCCCGGGGGCAGACTGTTCCATCACCCCGTGCGCGGGCGGCAAGGTGCCGGCGGAGCGGAGCCTCCGGTCGGCGCTGAAGCACCACAAGCACGTCACCGTGCGCGTGGTCTGCAAGGGCAACTCGATGAAGCTGCTGCGCAAGTCGATCCGCAAGGCACGCAAGCACGGGTTCGCGATCCGGCCGCACGACCACCGGAAGCTGACGAAGAAGCACGCCAAGCGGCTGCTCAAGATCAACCAGAAGCTGAAGAAGAAGTGCCGCTATCACCAGATCCAACCGGCGGTGACGGCATCGAACAACGACGACCGCGTGGTGATCATGCCGGGTGTCTACGCCGAGGCGAAGTCCGCGAGCAAGCCGACGAACGACCCGGCCTGCACGCGGTACAAGATCACCGACAACAAGGGCGGTGACATCGCGGGCGCGGTGAGCTACGCCTACCAGTACCACTGCCCCAACGACCAGAACCTGATCGCCGTGATCGGCCGCAAGCTCGGTCCCGGCCAGGATCCGCATCCGCCGAAGGTCGATCGCCACGGCATCCCCAATGTCGGCCGCTGCATCCGCTGCAATATGCAGATCGAGGGCTCAGGCGTCAGCGCCGACGACGTCATCATCGATGCCGGGCGGGTCAAGTCGGGCAATGGCTATCCGCTCGGCTCGCGCAAGGACGTCGGCATCCGCGCCGACCGTGCCGACGGCTTCGTGCTCAAGGGTGTGACCGTGCGGCACGCCAAGGAGCACGACGTCTACGTGATCGAGACCGACGGCTATCGCCTCGACCGCTTCAAGACGTACGCCGGCGGTGAGTACGGCGTGCTCACCTTCGTGGGCGATCACGGCCTGATGCAGAACTGCGACGCTGCCGGCAGCGGCGACTCGAGCCTCTATCCGGGCGCCGGCGCGAAGACGAATGTCGGGCGCGACACGAAGTACTACCCCAAGGCGCGGTACTCACAGCGAATCACCCACTGCGATGCCCACCACAGCCTGGCGGGCTACTCCGGCACCGACGGCAGCTCGACGAAGATCGACCACAACAACTTCTACGACAACGCGCTGGGCTTCACCACCGATGTCTTCACCGCGGCCGGACACCCGGGCTTCCCGCAGTCGGGTGACCTCATCGAGCACAACAACTTCTACTCGAACAACTTCAACCCGTACCTGCCCAATTCGCCGATCAAGCCGGCCCAGCCGGAACCGGTGGGCACCGGCCTCTGGATCGCCGGCGGCAACAGCAACATCGTGCGTTACAACCACTTCTACGACAACTGGCGGCGGGGCACGATGCTCTTCGCCGTACCGAACGCGCTGGTGTGCGGTCCGACGGCTTCGGGACCGCCGGTCGACAACTGTTCGCCGCTGGACCTCGGCAAGGCGAAGAGCACCTCCTTCGACAACCAGTTCTACGGCAACACGATGGGGGTCTCGACCTCGGGCAAGTCGATGCCGAATGGTGTCGACTTCTGGTGGGACAGCTTCCCGACCAACACCGGGAACTGCTGGTACGGCAACAAGGGGTCGGGCGGCAAGGTGAGCTCCTCGCCCTCGTCCCTGCCGAGCAACTGCAAGAGCAGCATCGGCCTGGGCGCGGGCACCCTCGAGGGGACCCAGAACGAGCTGGAGCTCGTCGGCTGCTTCGGAAGCCTCGAGCTCGGCGGCTACAACGCCAGCGTGTGCCCGTGGTTCAACAGCCCGAAGAAGCCCGCGGTCGGCGCCTCCGCCCGGATCAGTGCCGCGCGCACGTCGAGCGTGAGGTTCGCCCCCGACGTCGAAGCCTCGATGCTGACGACGGCATGTGACCTGTTCGGGGACGCCGCACCGAAGCTGTGCGAGACGCCCAGCGCCTTCCTGGAGGGACAGCGATGAACCGCAAACTGCTCCTGCTGGTCACCGCGGTCGTGGTGGCCGTCCTGGCTGTGGTGATCCCGCTGACGACCGCCAGTGGCCATGCCGGCCATCCGAGTCGTGCCGTGGCCGCGGCCGATGCCGCGACGGTGCGTACCGCGCTCTGTCACGACTGGGAGCGCATGGACGCGACGCACAAGCAGGCCATCGTCGCCGGGATGCGCGAGTTCTTCACCGCGCACCTCGACATCCCCGATGCCTGGGGCACCGGGCTGAAGAGCGACCAGGCGATGAAGCTGTTCAACGGATACTGTGCGCCGGCGTACGCCGACAACTTCCGGCTCTACCGGCTGTACGGCGACGCGGCGACCTTCACTCCGACCGCTGAGTGACCAGCGTCGTGCGTCCGAAGTCCTTGGCGCTTCGCGCCATCAGGGCACGCACTTCGCTGCGTTGGCGTCGCTGACATTACGCCCGGTAGTGCGGCACTCCGCCGCCTTGCGCTGCACACACCCTGAAGACGCCAAGCGTTAAAGGACCTCAGACGCACGACGCTGGGAGCGCTGCCGGCGTCGTCGGCAGTGCTCCCAGCCGAAGGCTCCGAGCCCGAAGCCGGCCACGCAGGTCCACAGCCACCACAGGTGGCCGTCATCGGACAGTCGACCGTAGAAGGGCAGCAGCAGGAGGAAGGCGAGCCCCCAGATGGCGGTGCCGACCTGCATGGTGCGGACACCGTCCACGTCGAGGGGCTCGACGGGCGCGACGACGTACGTGCGCTTCCCGATCTCGTACTCCTCCGGCTGCTCGCTCACGGGATGAATCTACTGTCTCGACATGTGCCGGGATACTCCCGGTGGCGGCATCCGTCTGCCACGATGCGGCCCGTGGACACATACTTCAAGATCTCCGAGCGGGGCTCGACGATCGGCCGGGAGGTGCGTGGCGGCGTCGTCACGTTCTTCACGATGGCCTACATCATCGTGCTCAACCCGATCATTCTCCTCAGCGCGAAGGACCATTCCGGGCACACGCTCGGGAGCTTCACCGCGATCGCCGCCGGCACGGCGCTGATCGCCGGGATCATGTCGATCGTCATGGGTCTGGTCGCGAACTATCCGTTGGCCATCGCGACCGGCCTGGGGCTCAATGCCTTCCTGACCTTCTCGGTGGCGAGCAAGATGACCTGGGCCGATGCGATGGGCCTGGTGGTCCTCGAGGGCCTGATCATCCTGATCCTGGTGCTGACCGGCTTCCGGAAGGCGGTCTTCAGCGCGGTCCCGGCGCAGTTGAAGATCGCGATATCGGTCGGCATCGGCCTCTTCATCGCGCTGATCGGCTTCTCCGACGCAGGGTTCGTGAGTGCGGGCAGCGGTACGACGGTCCAGCTCGGCCGGGTGGGCAATCACCTGTCCGGATGGCCGGTGTTCGTGTTCTGCATCGGCCTTGCGCTGGTCGTGGTGCTGTGGGTGATGCGGGTCAAGGGCGCGATCCTGATCTCGATCATTCTGACGACGATCCTCGCGATCATCGTGGAGTCCATCGGACACCAAGGCTCGATCACCGACCACGCCGGCGGTTGGGGCCTGAATATCCCGAAGTGGCCGGACAAGATCGCCAGTACTCCCGAGCTGCACACCTTCTGGCACTTCAACCTCTTCGGCTCCTTCCAGTCCGCGGGTGTCATCACGGCGTTGCTGCTGCTGTTCACGCTGGTGCTCTCGGACTTCTTCGACCTGCTCGGCACCATGACCGCCGTCGGTGCCGAGGCGGACCTGCTGGACGAGAACGGCATCCCGGCGAACTCGCAGCGGATCCTGATCGTCGACGCCATCGCGGCCAGCGCGGGCGGTGTCGGCGGCGTCTCGTCCAACACCGCCTTCATCGAGTCGGCGTCGGGTGTCGGCGAAGGTGCCCGCACCGGTCTGGCCCCGATCGTGACCGGCCTCCTCTTCCTGCTGGCGATGCCCTTCGCGGCGCTGGTCAACGTCATCCCGAGCGAGGCCGCCGTACCGGCCCTGGTGCTCGTCGGCTTCCTGATGATGCAGCAGGTCAAGGGCATCGACTGGGACGACCTCGAGATCGCGATCCCGGCCTTCCTCACGATCGCGCTGATGCCCTTCACGTACTCGATCACGGTCGGCATCGGTGCCGGCTTCATCAGCTATGCGCTGATCAAGCTGGCGCGCGGCAAGGCGCGGGAGGTGCACATCCTGATGTGGGTGATCGCGCTGCTCTTCGTCGTCTTCTTCGCGATCGATCCGATCACGTCGTGGCTGACCTGAGCCGGCCCTCACAGTCATACGAAGCGGCTCCCATGGGTACAGGTGCCCATGGGAGCCGCAACGTATGACGTCCCGGCGAAGGTGGGTGGTGTGTCGACGTGCGCGGCGGACTCTTCCGGCGCTTTATTTAGCAAAGCTAACGAGCTATGCTAAAGACATGCCCACAGTCGAGAAGGTCTCCCGCACCAATGCCGGGCTCGCCTCCGAGCTCCGGCTGTCGGTCATGCGGCTGCGCCGGCGGCTCTCCAACGAGCGCCACCCCGACAACGAGCTGAGCATCGGCGCTATGGCGGTGCTCGGCTGTCTCCACCGGCACGGCGCCATGACCGTCGGCGAGCTGGCCCAGCACGAGCGGGTGCAGCCCCCGAGCATGACCCGGACCGTGAAGTGCCTCGAGGCCGAGGGACACCTGCTTCGTCGGCCCCACGAGACCGACGGGCGACAAGTGGTCGTCGAGATCACCGACCGCGGGCGCGAGGTGCTCCTGGCCGACCGCGCCCGCCGTGACGCCTGGTTGGCCAGGCGCCTCGACGAACTGACCAAAGACGAACGTGCCGTCCTGCGACAGGCGGCCCCGATCCTGGAGAAGCTGGCGCAGAGTTGAGCCCAGAGTTGACCCGCACCTTCCGTGCATTCCGCAATCGCAACTACCGCCTCTACGCGATGGGGGGCGTTGTCTCCAACACCGGTACCTGGATCCAACGCGTGGCTCAGGACTGGTTGGTGTTGCAGTTGCACGGCGGCAGCGCCGGCCAGGCGAGTACGGCGCTCGGCATCACGACCGGCCTGCAGTTCCTGCCGATACTGCTGCTCTCGCCGTACGCCGGCCTGGTCGCGGACCGGATGCCCAAGCGACGCCTGCTGCAGATGACCCAGGGCTGGATGGGCGTCTCCTCCGGTATCCTCGCCGTTCTCGCGATCACGGGTGTGGTGCAGCCGTGGATGGTCTTCGCGGTGGCCTTCGTCTTCGGCATCGGTGCTGCCTTCGACGCTCCCGCCCGGCAGGCCTTCGTGAGCGAGATGGTGGTCCCGGAGGACCTCACCAATGCCGTCTCGCTGAACTCGGCCTCGTTCAACCTGGCGAGGGTGATCGGTCCCGCCGTGGCCGGCTTCCTGCTGGCGGCGCTCGGCAGCACGATCCAGCACGGGCACCCGGTCACCCAGCACGCGCTGGCGGCGAGCGGCTGGGTGATCATGATCAACGCGGTCAGCTATCTCTTCGTGATCTCGGCCCTGCAGGCGATGCGCGACCACGAGCTCCTCGTCAATCCCCGGGCGCCACGAGAGAAGGGCATGGTCCGGCAGGGCTTCCGCTATGTGCGCAATCGCCCCGATCTCATGATGATCCTGGTGGCGGGGTTCTTCGCGGGCACCTTCGGCATGAACTTCCAGATGACCTCGGCCCTCATGGCGACGCAGGTCTTCCACAAGGGCTCGGGACAATACGGACTGCTCGGCACCACGCTCGCGATCGGATCGCTCACCGGCGCGTTGCTCGGCGCGCGGCGGGTGGCCAAGCCGCGACCGCACTACGTGATCGTCGCAGGCGTGGCCTTCGCGCTCGTCGAGATCGCGCTCGGACTCATGCCGACGTACCTGGTCTTCGCCGTGGCAACGCCCCTCCTGGGACTGAGCCTGATCACGATGCTCAACTCGGCCAACACGACCGTGCAGCTCACCACCGAACCGATGATGCGGGGCCGGGTGATGGCGCTGTACATGATGTTGGTAATGGGTGGCACGCCGATCGGCGCGCCGTTCATCGGCTGGGTGGGCGCGACCTTCGGCGCTCGCTGGACTCTCATCGGCGGTGGCCTGCTCTCCCTCGTCGGCATCGCCCTCGCGGTGGTGCTCTTCCGCGGCCTCGACGGGCGTCCGACCCTGGGCCGCGCTCGCGAGGACGACAGTGAGGTCACCGACGCCGCGATGGCGGCGTGAGCCTTGCGTCCGACGGGTCTGTGTAACGCTGGGAGTGCCTGATCCGCTGTGGTGAGTTGCAGGGGCCTGCTGCATCACATCGGAGGAGGATGGATGTTCACTTCCACACTGCGTCGCACCGCAGTCCTGGCGACGTTGGCGATCGCGAGCGCAGGGCTGGCGGGCGCGTCGGCGAACGGGGTCGGCACGACGGCGACCTCCTTGGCGATCCGGGCCGTCAAGACTCAGGTGAAACCCGGCGGCACGGACCGGATCCGAGGCGCGCTGATCGTACGAGGCGCTGGCTCGAGTGCCGGCAGGACCGTCACGCTCGAGGCGCGTGAGGTGGGTCAGGACCAGTTCACGCCTATCGGCGTCAGACTGACCGGCCCCATGGGCGGGCTGACTCTCAAGGTGCAGCCGTCGGCGACGACACGATACCGCTGGGTCTTCGCCGGTGACGATGGGCTCCGTCCCTCGCACAGCGGCGTGGTCGTCGTACGGGTCAAGCAGCCACAGCGCCGACCGGTGCGCCTGCACACCTCCCTCTCCGTCCGGGCGGCGAAATCGCATGTCGGCAGGGCGGGCTGGGACTCCATCTCCGGACGGCTGCGTTCACGGGGCGCGCCGCTTCGCCGCAAGCTGGTCGTCCTCCTCTCGAAGAAGGACGGAGCCACCACGTGGTCCTTCGCCGGTGCCAAGCGGACGAAGGCTCGGGGGCGAGTGGCCTACCGGGTACGTCCGCTGACCGGCACGAGGTACCGCCTGGCCTTCCTAGGCTCGCCGCGCTTCCGGCAGGCGCGCAGCGGCGTCGTGCACGTGGCCGTCCGGGCCGACTCGCCCGCGATCGAGACCTCGCTCTCGGTGCGGGGCCGGAACACGCGCCGCGGCTATGTCGTCAGCGGCCAGCTGCGCGCGAAGGGACATCCGCTGCACCAGCGGAAGGTCTCGCTGGAGACTCTCGGCCCCGATGGGTGGGCAGTGACCGCGACCAAGCGCACGAACAGGCGCGGTGTGGTCTCGTTCCTCGGGTCCACCGGGACCGGAGTCTCGTACCGGCTCCTCTTCGCGGGTACTCAGGCCTACGCGGCGTCGACCAGCGGGACCGTGGTTCACTGACGTAGCCTCCGCCGAAAGGTTGCGCACTGGACACATCGCGGCGCGCCCAGCACCGTCGTCGGCCCGGCCCCTCAAGTGACCTGGCCGACGACCCGCTGGAGCACGCTCTCGAACAGGCAAGACGAGGAGACGAGGTCGGGTTCGTGGAACTATGGCGGACTCTAAATCCACTCCTGCTGCGCTACCTGACCGTGCGCGGCAACCACTCCCCGGAGGACATCGCGGCGGAGACGTGGCTGCAGGTGATCCGTGACCTGGCGAGCTTCCGCGGCGACTCCGTCGACTTCCGCGCCTGGCTCTTCACGGTCGGACGCAACCGGGCGATCGACCAGGGCAGGGCACGGCGTGCGCGACCGTCGATCCCCGTTCCCGAGGTCGACGACACCCGTACGGCACCGAGCGCCGAACGGGTGGCGCTGGAGCGCGACGCGACGGAGTCGGCGCTCCGCCTGGTGGCCACCCTGCCATCCGACCAGGCGGAGATGGTCATGTTGCGCGTAGTCGCCGGTCTCGACGTCGCCGTCGTGGCCGAGATCGTCGGCAAGCTGCCCGGAACGGTCCGGGTAGGCGTGCATCGCGCTCTGCGCGCCCTCGCGCAGGATCCGAGGGCCCAGCAGTTCCGTGCCCAGTCCGCACGGGAGGTGGTGTGAGTGAACGACAGCG
>Ga0164242_10010000_pt1 | contig 10185 bp, 14 predicted proteins | sample OricomgcompostMG_FD_108783 | JGI IMG/M metagenome (GOLD analysis project Ga0164242, IMG submission 108783) | Miracle-Growth compost microbial communities from Emeryville, California, USA - Original compost - Miracle growth compost (MG) ... | reverse complement strand
CTCGGCGCGGTCGAGACCAGCATGCCCCCAGACGCGTCGGCGCGCAGCAGATTCGGAAGATCCAGCGCGGCAGTTCGTCCTAGGGTGGCCGGCATGACCAAGCCGTCGCTGCGCTCGGCGCGGGAGTCGTTCCGCTGGCTGATCACTAACGGTGGCGTGCAGGTCGGCATCGAGGGGCTCTTCATCCGACGTGACTCGCGGCGGCCGCCGAGCCAACTCGACGTCGACGAGGTCCTGGATCGCCATGAGGTGCTCGGCGTCCCGAACGACTCGATCTGCATCGCGTTCATGCAGAAGAAGCGTGGGCCGTTCTTCGAGATCCAGGTCGACAACACCGGCCTCGATCACCTCGCCGAGATCTACCCGATCTTGGAGGGCCGGCGCGCCGCGCGCTGCCATGGCCGCCGGCGGCCGGCGTGCCATCCGCGTCCCGTACGTGGGCATCGGCACCATAGGCCGCGACGGTGTGCAGCCGCCCTCGTGGAGGAGCTCGATCGCAGCCATCGGAGCCTCGCACAGCAGTGCCGCACAGGGCCGTCAGGTCCTCCTTAGGCGGCCAGCAGTCCAGATAGGCGGCCGCCTTGGGAACGGCGGTCGCATCGCCGTCGGCGTTCATGCCAGCAGCCTTTCCTCTTCACGACGCCCGACACCATCAACGCAAAGCGCCTCACCAGACCGGTTCAGCGCACGTGCACGGACGAACCAAGGCTGAGAAGCCGGCCAGCCCTTGAGACGTAGCGTCCGCGCCACAGACCGCGCGGCGTTCCGCAGCGCTACCCGAAACGAAGGCCAACGGGGACCCGGCCCTACACCGACTATGGGTCGGCCTCCGGAGCCGGAACAGCACTGGGGTCATCGCTCGGTTCAGGATCCGGAGTCGATGCGGGACCGGGATCACCACTCGGCACCACGGTCGGATCAGGACTCGGCTCACTCGGCGTTGTCGTCATGCCCGCAGGTACCCGAGCACCCCGGCAGAATGCTCGGACGCTCTCGCGCAGCGAGGGCGAACGTAGCGGCCCTGGAACCAAACACGGCTGAGCCGCAAAGTGCCTCGGCCTTGGACGACCTAGGAATCAAGGTCGGGGACACCCACGCACCTGAACTCTGAGAGCGGCCTCCGTCGGGAGGCGGTGCAACCTGAGGAGGCAGACGATGCCGATCCCTACGAAGATGAGCCTGACCGGGTTCATCGCCACCGCCCCGGATCTCCGGTTCACTGAGCCAGGCAAGGAGTACTGCCGCGTCCGGGTCGGTGTCGAGCAGTGGCACCACGAGGCGAACGGCGAGTGGACCAGGCTCGAGCCGACGTTCCACGACATGGTCGCGTTCGAGGCGACCGCCCGCGAGATCTATGCCCGCTTCCGGCCCGGCGACAACTTCATCGCTGCCGGCTACGTCCACGAGTACGAGGTCGAGCGGCCCACGGGCAGCGTGATCAAGGAGGAGTTCGTCGCCCGCAAGATCGGGCATAACGCGAACCGCACCGCGTACGACGTCGAGAGGCCGCGGCTCACAGCCGCCGCTCCCGAGAGCTCGGCAACACCCGAGCCGCCGGCCAACGCCGTCGGATTCTGAGCGGCGGCGACCGAGATGAGCGTCGTGGAGACGGAACCTCCCGAGGAGTACGAGCCGCCCGCACCGCACCAGCGTGATGAGCCTCCCGGGCCGATCAACTGGAACCTCCTGGACGCCGACAGCGTCGAGGTCGAATGGCGTGACCTCGACGCGTTCGTCACCTGGCTCAAGACGACCTTCGGGCTGCCGCCCGCGATCGTGCCGCCGTACTGGCACCGTCACGACGAGTTGATCTGGGAGCTGTCCGCGCTCCACATCGACTTCCTCGCCAGTTACGACGAAGCGGCTCCGCCTTCGGCGCCGATCGGATGGATGCGGGAGTTCGCCGAAGCCCGCCACCGGCTGCGCGACTGGGTCGCACTGTGCGGCACCCGACTTGACCGGGACCGTCCGACGCGTCAGGCCGTCTGGCCCGGCGAGACCCCGCCCAACGTTGGCGGCGAGGTCGAGATCCGGCACCGCGCCGCCGACTTCGAAGACTTCGTCAGCGCCGACGTCGCACGGCGTCGCCGGATCGAGAACTTCGCCGAGCAGTCACTGCGGGCCTGACACCTGCGCCGTAGAACACCGGATCCGGCGCGCATCTCCACAACCCCCACCCGACCCCGCGGTCGACCGCCTCGGCTGACGAACGCTGGACGTCCCCTTGAACCGGAAGGAGAACGGCATGCTTCTCCCCCACGCAATCACCCTGGCGCAGGCGCGCTCCTACCTGGCGGCCCTCGCCGATCAGGCGCCGACACTCGAAGCGTCCGCGGCGTACGAGCGGACCCTCATCGATCTCGATCGCCTGCACGGCGACGAGTCGCCCGCCTTGACTACGGACGGCCTCACCCACGACCGCGAGATCCTCTACGCCACCGCGAGCTCGGCGATCGAAGCGCTCACCGCACACGGTGTCGACGCACTCGGCGTCGAACTGATCCTCGCCATGCTCGAGGACGCCCATGGCCTGGATGTGCCCTGATGTACGGCGAGACAGGCGCCCTGATGCGGTCCGAACTCGCGACCCTGCTCCACATCCACCGCACCCAGCGGCGCCTCGGCTCCGAGAGCCTCAACGCCACCGCGCTGGAGGAACGCGGCGTGCAGATCAGGCAGTACCGCCAGAGCATCCTCACCTGGAGTGCTGAGGCAGTCCGGGCTGCGAAACCCCTCGTGTTCAGTGTGAGCACGCCCGTCCCGGCGAACCCCTTCCGCGCCACCACGGATCTCGGCCCGGTGCACGAGTTCGCCCGCGCCCTCGACCACACCCGCCAGCACTCAACCGCGCCGCTGCCCTCGCTGGACCAGCTCACCACGTCGAGCGGCAACGAGCTGGTCGAACACTGGCGCCACGCGGCTCGCGCCGCGGCGCTGGCCGAGCACGACACCAACGGCGCCCAGCTCGCCAGCCGACTCACCGCGGCCCAGGCCAACGCGCTCGTCAGCGACGTGGCCGCGATCACACAGGCGTTGATCGTGCTCGACCAGCGCTACACGAACACCCCGGGCTGGGAACGGCTCGCCCAGCCACAGCGTCTCGGCTGGGCCGCGCTGGCCACGGCCATCGACGTCGCTCTCGAGCGGCCCGACTACACCGTCGACCAGACCGGGTGGCGCCCCCGCGCCACCGCCATCCGGGGACCGGCCAAGCCCGGGATCCTCGGCGTCCTACAGGCCGAGCACAACCTCCTGGTCCGGCTGCAGACGACGCCCAACGCGCTGAGCCTTCGCCTGGTGGTCGACTCCCAACGACAGCTCTCGCACGGGCTCGCCGAGTTGGCCGGGCCCGTCGACGAGGTCCTCGCGCAAGGGTGGCGCGAGCGTACGGCGACTTATGTCCGCCTGCAGTCGCAACTTCGCAACCTCGGCAGCCGGCTCGGCGGTGGAGGCACGGCCGTCGCCGAAGCAAGCAACGCGGTGGCTCGGCTGCGTGCGCTCCCCCGCGAGACCGTCGTCGAACCGCGGGTCCTCGGCGCCTTCCAGACCCTGTTCAGCCGGATCGACACCCGGCTGGCAGACGTCGTGACGAACGGCATCGCCGACCAGACCCTGCTCCACCACGTCACGACCGCCACTCTGGACGGTGAGGCGCAGGGCCTGGTGCACAGGCTGCGCGAACACTTCGAACCGATCCCCCAGCCGGTGTGTCGCGAGATCCACACGACCATCCGCGGACACCTCCGACCGCGACAGCCTGACGCAGCCCCGCCCGACGCGGGTCACAGCCGAGCGCAACTCCACACCGCGCTGCTCCCGCGCCCAACGCAAGGAGGCCGCGATGTCCGTTCCCTGTGAGAGCGTCTCCACAACCGACGCGCAGCCCGTCGCAGGGAATGCGCACGCGACCGCCAAGCGGCTCCTGACAATCCAGGAAGCAGCGGCCCACCTCAACGCGCCCGCGACCTGGGTCAGCCAGGCGGCCCGGCAACGCAAAGTGCGCAGCGTGCGTCTGGGGAAGCACATCAGATTCCGCCCCGAGGACCTCGAGGAACTCATCGCGGCCTCCGAGACGCCGGTCACCGTCGCCTTGATGCCGCGGCCGCGCGACCGGCGCCGCGCACGACTCTGACCGCCTCAGGGCCAACCCCATCGGCCCGTGTTCACCTCGTGCCGCGCGTCGCCCTCGCAGGACCCTGAGGCCATGTCCCTGCTCGACCGCATCTCCATCGACTCGACGGTCGTGCACGGACGCCCGGCCGTGAGAGGAACTCGGATGCGGGTCAGTGACGTCTTGTCCCTGCTCGCAGCAGGTGCCGACGAGGCACAGATCCTCGAGGACTACCCCGTACCTCACGGCAGACGACATCAAGGCCTGCCCTGGCCTACGCCGCTGCGCAGGCCGACCACACCGTCCTCAGCGCCTCCTGACGGATGCGCTTCCTCGTCGACGCGCAGCTTCCTCCGGCGCTCGCACGGCTGCTCGAGACGCGCGGCCATCAAGCCGAGCACGTCCCCGACATCGCGCCCGGCAATACGCCGGACAGCGACCTGTGGGACTACGCCATCGAGCACGCCGCCGTCATCGTCATCAAGGACGAGGACTTCCTTCTGCAAACGGGTCGCACTCCCCCGCCTCGTCACCGGCGAAGGCCGCCTCGTCCGGCGCGTCCGTGAGCGTTTCGTACCCATCGACACCGCCACGCCCGGACCGACACGGGTCGACCTTCACTCTGCCCTTGTCCATCGCCGAGCTCGCGGAGAGACTCGCGATATTCCGCACTTCTGACGATTGGGCGTCCAGGCTGTCTGTCCGTCTAACGCCTTCCGTCTCACTGATCTCCATGTCTGAAGACCGGGTCCAGCAGTTCGGCGACGCGTGCGACCTGATCGTCGAGTTGCTCGGCGCAGACGTACTCGAGCGCCTCTTTGCGACGCCACGCAGCCCACTTCGGCTGCGCAGCAGTGCCGTATCCCACGAGCAGACCTCCGACAGGCCTCAGGCTCACGCCACGATGGCGAGCGACAGCGCGAGCCGACGCGAGGAGGGTCTCGGAGTCGACGTCGAAGCTCTCGAAGAGTCGGACGATGTCGACGTAGTCACGCCATCGTGTGCTGGTCGTGCCGCGCTCGAGGATCGTGACGCCCTTCTCAGCGATCGTCGTCTCGGGCCGATAGCCGAGCAGCACGATGTCATCTCCCAACACCCGCGGTAGGCGCACCCGCTGCGGGGCCGGCACGATCGGGTCACCGGTCGAGACATCCCAGGCAGCGGTCCCCTGCCAGGTCGCCAGCCGCGCCTTCAGCCGAACGCGAAGACCGGGATACTCGGCACCGTCGCGGATCTCCTGCACGCTCATCGAGGCGAGCTCGAACTCGATCCCATCCCCCGCCTCAACCGCAACAAGATCGGTCACGACCTGCCGCAGGTGAGTCGCGCTGACGTCCGCGTCGATCGCCTCGGCGTCGACGTCCTTGGTGGGGCGGCGCACGCCGTACGCGGCGAGCAGGATGCCGCCCTTGAGGACGAAGTCGCCGCCGTGGTCGGTCCGGGCGAGTCGGTCGAGGAACGACTCGAGCAGGTGGCGGGTGAGCAGCTTCTCGGTCGCCACCGGCCTGCCCGTCCGAGCGGCCTCGGAGCGAGCCCGGCCCTGGATGGCGCGGTAGATCTCGGCCGGATCGGTCATGCCAGGATCTCCAGCGCGGTCACCAGAGGACGCCGGGCACGCGGGAGTGACTCCGCCATCGCGATCATCGTTGTGGGCTTTCCGCCTCGGCGCAGCCACTCCTTGAGTGCGTCGCGGCCGAGCTCGTAGCCGACCTCGGCACGCATGCGGAAGGCGTCGGCGATGCAGCGTTCCGGGGAGTAGATCCCGACCCGGAGATCGCTACCCTCGATGTCGATCATCGACCGTCCGATCTCGAAGGTTGCCGCGTCGAAGGAGCGCCAGCTGATAGCGCCCTCGGTGGCAGGGAGGCGTGAGCCGCGTGGGATCGCGACCTCAAGTGCCTCGGGGATCTCGTCGGTGAGGTCGTAGTGCGCAAGCGCAGAGGTGAGGCAGATCGTGGCGGCGGAGTTACGACTGACCGCCTCAATCCATTCCCAGTTCGCCGGTGCGGCATCGCTGGCCCGGTAGATGCCACGAGCGATCCGCTCATACTCGCCCCGTTCGGCGGCACGCCGGAGGCCACTGGCAGAGAGCCCAGCGGCGCCGGCCTGCCGTGCTCGCAGGGTCTCCACCACCGCACCTCCTGAACGAATACGTCTACAGATAGTACGACGTGTAGACAGATTCGTCCACGACTCACGGTGAAGCGGATCAGCCCAGGTTGTCATGGCGCCGCTCCTCCTCGGCCTTGCCGAGCACCTCGTCGATCGCGTCCCGGGTGCGGTCCTCGGCGTCGGGCCAGATGTGTGAGTAGGTGTCGAGCGTCTCCGAGGCGCTGGCGTGGCCGAGCCGCACCTGGACCGTCTTGACGGACTCGCCGTACCGGATGAGCAGGGAGGCGTAGTAGTGCCGCAGGGCGTGCATCCCGGTCCCGGTGTGCTCGTTCATGCCGGCTGCCAGTGCGACCGGACGGAAGATGTGGCCGAACGCAGATCGGGCGATCGGGTTGCCGTCGAGGGTGAAGACCAGGCCGTCCTCGGGCACCTGGTAGGTGGCGATGTGCTCGTTGAGAGCGGCGACGACGACCGCAGGCAGAGGAACAGTGCGGTAGCTTGCCCGGGTCTTCAGCGGACCGAACTCGGTCCCCTTCCGGTTGCGGTAGAGCAGTTGCCGATCGACCCGGACCACGGGGTTCGTGCCGAGGAGTCGGAGCCGGTCGCGGGTGACGCCGAAGACCTCGCCCTGCCGCAGACCGGTCCCGGCGGTGAAGAGGACCAGCGCCTTCAACTCATCGGGTACGCCGGCGCGCAACTGCTCCACCTGGGCGGTGGTCACGGGCATCACCCGCCGCTTCTCGCCGCGCGGGAGCCTGGTGCCCTCGCACGGGTTGGCGGTGATCTTCCGGTCTCGGATCGCGGAGCGGAAGATGCTGGAGACGATGCCGTGCGCCACGCCCACGGTCGGCGGCGCGAGCGGTCTGCGCTTGGCCTCGAGCTCGCCGACGCTGAGCCGCTTGACCCAGGCCTGGATCTCCGAGGGCAGGATGCTGACGATCGGTCGGTCGCCGAAGAACGGGTAGGCGTGGCGACGCAGTATGCCCTCGACGTGGGCCTGGCTGGTCGGCCGGTGTACCTGCGCCTCGCGCCACAGCTCGGCGTAGTCGCGGAACAGGACTCGGCCAGCGTTCGGATCGACGTACTGGCCGGTCACGATCGAGGCAGTGACCTCGTCGAGCCACCGGGTGGCCTCGGCCTTGCGCTTGAAGTGGCGGGCGTGCTCCTTGCCAGCGGTGTCGCGGTAGCGGGCGCGCCAGCGGCCGTCGGGTCGCTTCTGGATGTTCGCCATGGCCCAGTCCTCAGGCGATCGGACGCAGGTCGCCCCGAGCCTCGTCGAGGTAGGCGCGGACCTCGGCGACCGTGGTGCGGAGCTGGTGCCCGATCTTGAAGAACCGCGGGCCCCGGCCGAGCTGGCGCCACCAGCGCAGCGTGTTGATCGGGACGCGCAGGATCTCGGCGACCTCGAAGAAGGTGAGCAGTTCGTCGTCGTCGCGCTCGGACAGGGTGGGGATGTGCAGGGTGGACATGGGTGCCTCCGTGATCACGCAGGGATCGCACCGCCCCGACTCGGGCCGTCCGGTGGAGACCGGTGTCGGCCGTTGCTGGGAAGTGGTGCTCACCTGCTAGGTGTGGAGGTAGATCCGAAGGTCCTAGGTCGGTGCGAGGAGCTCAAGCGCGGCCTGCCACGGCCCCGATTCGGTCCGCACACAGTCCGCAAGAGTTGCACCGGAGCCCATTGATGGCCACTACCCAGGAATTGCGTTTCCGCAGGTCAGACGGCATTTTGCGCCGCTGACCGTTGGTGTCCGTTCCCGCGAGGGGCGGCCCCGGCTTACAGGCCAGCCTGTCCGCCACATGATCTTGCCTGGATGCGGGTGAGCAGCTTGGCCGCTGCAGGTTTCCCGGCGATCCTCGTCGGTCACCTGTCAGGGGTGTTCACCGAGAGCCGCACCGTGGCCGCGACACCGGAGCAGGTCTGGGAGGTGCTCAGCGACGGCTGGCTCTTCCCGGTCTGGGTCGTCGGCGCCACCAGTATGCGCGACGTCGACGCGCATTGGCCTGCCGTGGGAGCACGGCTCCACCACGCGCTCGGGGCGTGGCCGCTCATCCTCGCCGACACCACATCGGTGGTGAGCAGTGAGCCGCTTAGGCTGCTTGAGCTGGAGGCACGCACCGGGCTCGCCGGATCCGCACGAGTGCGGATGAAGTTGCGCGCGGTGCCGGAGGGAACGGAGGTGACGATGCAGGAGGACGCCTCACACGGTCCCCTCCGTTTCATCCCCCGCCCGCTGCGCTGGGCGATGGTGGTGCCTCGCAACAAGGAGTGCCTGCTGCGGCTGGCCCGACTCGTCGAAGGTCGGGCGCGCGATGCCTGAGAACGCGATGCCTGAGAAGAAGCAGTACGACGCCGTCGTCGTCGGTGCCGGCCCGAACGGTCTGGTCGCGGCGAACCGTCTCACCGACGCCGGCTGGTCGGTGCTGGTCCTCGAGGCCCAGAGCACGCCGGGCGGCGCGGTCCGCAGCGCGAACGACGTACATCCGGAGTTCGTGCACGACACGTTCAGTTCCTTCTACCCGCTTGCGGCGGCCTCGCCCTCGATCCGGGGCATGGACCTCGAACGGCACGGCTTGGTGTGGAGGCATGCCCCCGCCGTACTCGGGCACCCACTCCCTGACGGACGGTGGGCGATGCTGGACCGCGACCGCGAGGTCACCGCCCGGCTCCTGGCCGACCAGCATCCCGAGGACGGGGACGCTTGGCTTGACCTGTGTCGCCAGTGGGACGTGATGGGCAAGCACATCGTCGGCGGGCTGCTCTCCCCCTTCCCACCGCTCAAGCATGGACTCGGCGGCCTGCTCCGACTGCGCCGCGCCGGCGGTCTCGGCCTGGTCCGCGACCTCCTGATGCCGGCAGCGGACTTCTCCCGGATCCGCTTCCGCGGCGACGCCCCAGCGCTGCTGATCGGCGGAAACGCCGGCCATGCGGACATCCCACTCACCGCGCCGGGCTCGGCCCTGTTCGGTCTGCTGATGACGATGCTCGGTCAGACGGTGGGCTTCCCCGTCCCAGAGGGCGGCGCAGGCCAGCTCGTCGCCGCCCTGGTCCGCCGACTCGAGGCCGGGGGCGGTGAGCTGCGGTGCGACTCAGAGGTCACCCGCATCACCATGGAGTACGGCGCCACGACCGGCGTGGAGCTCCGCGACGGCCAGCCGATCCAGACGCCTGTCGTGATCGCCGATGTCGTTGCCCCCAAGCTCTTCGGCGGTCTCGTGCCCGCACACGAGCTCCCCGCCCGGATCCTCAAGGGGATGCGGGGCTTCCAGCTCGACCCGGGCACGGTGAAGGTCGACTGGGCCCTGGTAGGCCCGATCCCGTGGGCGAGCGAACCGCCGGCGCCGCCCGGCACGTTCCACATCGCCGACTCGCCCGAGCAGATGATCGACGCACTCCAACAGGTGGCCTCGCGCACGATTCCCGCCAAGCCGTTCATGCTCGGCGGCCAGATGACCACCACCGACGCGACCCGTTCGCCGTCCGGCACCGAGTCGGTATGGGCCTACTGCCACGTCCCGCAAGACGTCAGCGGGGACTTCGGCGACGGCGGCCTGACCGGAAGGTGGGACCACGACGAGTGCGAGCGGTTCGCCGACCGGATGCAGGACCGCATCGAGGCGTTGGCACCCGGCTTCTCCGAGAGGATCCTTGCCCGGCGGGTCCTGGGGCCGCGCGAGTTCGAGGCCCGCGACGCCAACCTGGTGGGCGGCGCGATCAACGGTGGAACCGCGCAACTGCATCAGGAGCTCGTGTTCCGCCCCATTCCCGGCCTAGGGAGGGCCGAGACCGGCATCCGCGGTCTCTACCTGGGCTCGGCATCCGCCCATCCGGGCGGCGGTGTGCACGGAGCTCCGGGCATGAATGCGGCACGTGCGGCGCTGGCACACGCCCGGCTCCGTGGGGTCCGCAGGCGGTAGCTGTCATCCCCCGGCGTCCAGCGCCGACGCTCTGGCCGTCAGGACGG
>Ga0164242_10009999_pt1 | contig 10185 bp, 8 predicted proteins | sample OricomgcompostMG_FD_108783 | JGI IMG/M metagenome (GOLD analysis project Ga0164242, IMG submission 108783) | Miracle-Growth compost microbial communities from Emeryville, California, USA - Original compost - Miracle growth compost (MG) ... | reverse complement strand
GAGCAGTGTGTGTCGAAATACGACGTCAGCAGCCGCGTGCTGGTCTACTGTTTCCGCGGCGGCAAGCGCAGCCGTGTCTGGTTCGACGTGCTCGACACCATCGGCTACCGCGTCGACAAGCTGCCCGGCGGCTGGAAAGCGTACCGGCGCTGGGTCAACGAACAGCTCGCCAGCGTGCCGGCCCGCTATCGCTACATCGTGCTGTCCGGTTCCACCGGCTGCGGCAAGACCCGCCTGCTGGCTGCCTTGCAGGAGGCAGGCGCGCAGGTGCTGGACCTGGAGCGGCTTGCCGTGCATCGCGGTTCCATCATCGGGGGCGTGCCGGGCCAGCCGCAGCCGACCCAGAAGCTGTTCGACAGCGCCTTGTTGCGCGAACTGTCGCAGCTCGACCCGGCGCGGCCGGTCTGGATCGAGGCCGAGAGCAAGAAGATCGGCGCGGTCCAGCTGCCGGAGGCGCTGCTGGCGCGAATGCGCGAGGGAACGGTGGTGCCGATCGATGCGCCGATGGCGGAACGGGTCAGGCTGCTGCGCGAGGATTACCGGCACTTCGAGCAGGACCCGAATGCACTGGTCGAACGCCTCAAGGGGCTGCGGCCGCTGGTCGGCGGCGACGAGTTCGACCAGTGGCAGGAACTGGCGGCGCAGCGGCGCGTGCCCGACCTGTTCGAGCGCCTGATGCGCCACCACTACGATCCGACCTACCGGCGTTCGACGCTGCGCAACTATCCGGTGATTGAAACCACGCCAGCCGTCATGCTGGAAGACCTTTCGCCTGGCGCGCTGCTGCCGGCAGCGCGCAGTCTGCGCGAGCGCTTCGAGAACGCGGCCTGATCCGGACGGGAGAGGTCAGCGATAGGTTTCGCGCACCTTCTTCGACACCAGGATAGGCAGGTAATCCGGCACGCTGGCGCGCGCCTTCAATTCGGCCAGCGTCCTTTCGTAGCGCTCCGCAATTTCCTGCTCGGGACGATCCAGCTCTTCGGCGATCGAGCGCATGCTGACACGATGGCGTTCGCGCTCGCCGGAATCCGCATACAACGACAGCCGGGAATGCAACAGGGGCTCCGGCATGGGCCGGATTTCGTTCTCGTTCATGAGAATGGCTCCAGATCGTGTTGCCACGGATGATGGTCGGGACGTCCGCTCTTGCCCTTGTCCAAACATGCCCGCGCAGGTTTCGATAAGCATAGGAGCCAGCCGGGAAAAGGCATTGTGAAACAGGCAATCCGCACAAAATAATCTTTTCGCAGCCTGTCATTCGGTGGTCATTTGGGCGCATCATTATCGGCCCATCGCCGGACCTGGCAGGGCCCGGCAACCGAGGAGACAAGGATGGCCACTACCGTCGAACTGGCCGGCACTGCCGGCGATTGTCTGCTGTTCAGTGTCTGGATTTCCGGCAACTGTTACGAATGCCCGGTGCCGCGCGCGCTGGTGTACGAGCTGTGCCGTTCTCCGGACCCCAAACTCGATCGTATCGACGCATTCATCGCACTCAAGGAAAAGGTCGGCATGCTGGTCGAGCAATGGCTGGCCGAGGGCAAGCAGCCGGAAGCCGGGGACGCGGAGCCGCAGCGCCGGCTGCACTGAGGAGCCGGCGCCGCCTGCGTCGCTTGCCGCGTTTCGGGTCCTTGTAGCGCAGCGCCAGGCCGGCAGCGATGCCGCCGGGCATCGTGTGGTGCGCCTGCCGCCGGAACCAGCCCTCGTGTCCCGTTCTCCAAGCGTGCATATCGGGCATCCGGGCCATCCCGGCGATGCGCGAGGGCACGAGCATGAACCTGATCAGCTGGAACATCCAATGGGGACGTGGCGCGGACGGCCGGGTCGACCTCGATCGCATCGTCGCCGATGCGCGCGCGTTTGCCGACTTCGACGTGCTTTGCCTGCAGGAAGTGGCGTCGAATTTTCCCGATCTGCCGGGCAATGACGGCAGCGACCAATTTGCCGGCCTGGCGGCACGCCTGCCCGGTTTTGCCGCGGTTGCCGGAGTCGCGACCGATGTTGCGGACGATGCGGGCGGACGCCGGCAGTTCGGCAACATGCTGCTGTCGCGCTGGCCGGTACTGCAGGTATTCCGCCACCTGCTGCCGTGGCCGCCGCAGCCGGGAACGCCGACCATGCAGCGGCTGGCGCTGGAGGTGACGCTAGCCGCGCCCGGCGATCCGCTGCGCGTTACCACGACCCACCTCGAATATTATTCGCCGCCGCAGCGCCACGCGCAGGTCGAGCGGCTGCGCGCGCTGCAGCACGAAGCAGCCGCGCATGCGCGGGCCGGCGCGCCGGGCGGCAAGGAAGTCGGCCCGTTCCGGGCGCCGCCGCGCGCCGGGCCGGCGATCCTGGCTGGAGACTTCAACATGGCGCCCGACGATCCTGACAAGGCCTTGTTGGGGGCGCCGATCGACGCGGCCACGCCGCGTTACCGCGACGCCTGGGAGCTCGCGCATCCGGGCCGGCCGCATGCGCCTAGCGTCGGCCTGTACGACAAGCAGCAATGGCCGGGCGCGCCGTTCACCTTCGATTTCATCTTCGTCAGCGACGATCTTGCCGCGCGCGTCGCCGACGTCGCGGTCGATGCGCGCAGCAGCGCTTCCGATCACCAGCCGGTGCTGTTGCGCCTGAAGTAGGCGGCCGCCTGTGCGGCGACCCAGGCCGGATCGTCGAGCGGCAGGTCGTGGCCCGCGCTCGGATGCAGCGCCAGCGGCACGCACCAGCGCCGGGCGATGCGCAGCGAGCATGCCGGATCGACCAGGCGATCGCCGCGCGACGCCAGCAGCAGCAGCGGAACGGGGGGCTTGTCGCGCGGCGCCCGATAGCGCATCGCCGCGAGCAGCTGCCGGGCCGCATTGCGCGCAGACACCGGGCAGTCTTTTCGGTAAGCGGTCCACGCATCGAGCACCGGCGCATGGCGTGCCGGATCGCTGCTGGTCAGGCGCAGGATCGTCTGCTCGCAGCGGCGCGCGTCCGCGCCGGGCAGTGCCATGCGCAGCAATGCCGGATAGTTGTGCGGGCGCAGGCGCCGCCAGAACGGCGCGAACGGGCGCAGGCTGGTATTGATCAGCACTGCGCCGGCGACTTCCTGCGGATGGTGTCGCGCCCATGCTGCGGCCGCCATGGCGCCGAGCGACAGGCCGAGCAGGTGAAACGGCGGATCGATGGCCTGCTCGGCCAGTTGTGCGCGGTACGCATCGACCATCCGTTCCACCCGCGCCGGGCTCGATTGCCGATGCAGCGTGCCGTTGCCCGGCAGGTCGAGCGCGATCACCTGGTCGACACCCTGCTGTTGCCCGAGCAATGCCGGGAAGTCGCCCCAATGGCGGCTGTCGCGCAGCAGGCCGCGCAGCAGGACCCAGGTGTTCACCGGGCCGTGCCCCGATACCAGCGCGACAGCGCCAGCTGTTCGTGGCGGCGCCGCTCGCCGGTGTCCGGCAGCCATTGCCGGTAGCCGCAGGCGGCGCGCGCCAGGAACTCCAGCCATGCCAGGTGCCGTCGCATCACCCTTTGCAGGCGGTGCGGCGGCAGCGGGTTGAACAGGCCCTGCCATGACAATAATTGGCGCGGGCTTTTTCTCACCCAGTTCCAGGAACCCATTTCCAGCGTCAGCGGCAGGAAGATGCGCTGCTCGTCGGCACTGGCCTGCTGGTACAGGTAGTCCCACAGGTCGCCGTGCGTCAGGTATTTGCGGCTTTGCGGTTCGAACAGGTATGGATGGTTCGGACAGGCTTGCGAGAACAGCTCTTCCAGTGCCGCGATCTCGGGCAGGTGCCTGATCGGTGTAGTGGTATGCGCATAGGGAAACCAGATGCGGTCGCGCAGGCCGAAGCCGGAGTGGCAATCGAGCGCGACACTGAAACCGCTCGGCAGCAATTGTTCGCGTACCACGCGGCACAACGCTGCGCTTTCGGCTTCCATCGTTCCCTCGCAGGCACCACGGTACCATGGCAACAACGGACTGATGCGCTGACCGCCCACCATGAACGATACGCGCGCAGCAGATTCGACCGGCGCATTCCGCATCAGGTCGACGCCGCGCAAATTGCTGCGCGTGCTGCGCCACATGCCGGCCGGGTTCACCAGCGGCATGAAGACCAGCCGCACCGATTCCAGCTCGCGCAGCAGCACGCCGTCCCAGCGCAGCCGCGACAGCAGTCCGCGCAGGAAGCTGAGCAGCACGCGCGTGCCTATCCGTTCCAGCCCGTGCACGCCGCCGAAGAAGCCGACCGCCGGCGCCTCCGGCTGGCGCGCCCCGAGCGTCAGCGCATACACCGGGAAGCGGTGCGCACCGGCCGTGACTTCGCACGTAGTCTGTACGGTGAGCTGGCGCGGGTAGTCGGCGATCAGGCGTTCCAGCTCGGCCAGCTCGGGCAGCGGTGGTTCTTTCATGATGGAGAGGATGAAGGAGGTGGCGCGCCCCTGCGGTCCCTGCGCGCAACAGGCTATTTTCCGATGCGTCGCCGCGCACGGCTTGAGCTGAAACAAGAGCGTGCATTGCACCGTCGCGACCTGCTTTTCCGGCGCCGGCATGCGGCGCTGCCGCATGACTCGCGTTGCCCGGCAGACCCCGATCCGCGATAATGTGCGGAAATATTCCGGTGCCGAGCATGACCGCGCTTCCCCCCAATTCCATCGAAGACCGTTTGTACGTGCTGCGCAGCCGCTGGGAGCGCTACGTCGCCGACGGACTGTTCGAGCAGTTCATCGAGTTCGCGGTGGCGGTCAACAGCCTGGCCGAATATTTCAACCGGCTGCGCCTACCCGGCCTGGTGCGCCTGTGCGAAGGACTGGAGATTGCGGCGCTGGCACGCCTCGGCGATCAATCCAGCCACCCGATATCCGAGCAGGACGTGCTGTCGCTGCAGCGCCAGATCGATACGCTGGCCGGCTCGGTCGCGACCTCGCGTTCGCAGGGAGGCGGGCGTCGCACGCACGAACCGCTGATGCCGGTTCCCGACATCGACTGGATCAAGCCGCGCGCGGTCTGGATGATCGTCGCTCCCGAGAAGCGCAGCATGGCCGATGCGCTGTGCCGCCAGCTGCAGTTCTTCGGCTTCAAGGTCTGCGAACGCGACTGGGGCGCGCTGCAGCTGCCCGAAGACAAGCCGCTCGCGGTGCTGTTCATTCCGCCACACGAGCAGGCGCAAGCCGCGGAATTTCCCTACATCGCCGCGATCCGCGAGAGCTGCCCCGCCAGCCAGCTGTTCTACCTCGGTGCACAAGCGGCGATCGAACCGATCGTCGAGCTGATGCGGGCCGGCATCGATGTGACGATCCCGTCCGAAGAGCAGCCGTCGATGGTGCTCAACTGCGTGCTCGACCTGGTGCAGACCAACGAGCAGGAACAGTACCGGGTGCTGATCGTCGAAGATTCGCGGGTAGCGGTGGCGCTGATCCAGCGCACGCTCGCGCAGCACGGCATCGATACGCGCGCGATCCACGATCCGGCGCGCCTGCTGGACGCGCTCGAATCGTACCGGCCCGACCTGGTGCTGATGGACATGTACATGCCGCGCTTCAACGGCGTCGAAGCGACGCGCGTGCTGCGCCAGATGGCCGCCTACAGTTCGCTGCCGATCGTCTACCTGTCGGGCGAATCCGATGTCGGCATGCAGGTCGAGGCGCTGCGGCTAGGCGGCGACCAGTTCCTGATCAAGCCGTTCAATCCGGTGCTGCTCGCGGCGGTGGTAAAGACCCGGATCGAACGCTTCCGCGAGAACCGGCGCTCGTCGCTGCTCGACGGACTGACCGGCCTGCTCAACCATACCGCCGCCAAGTCGCGCCTGAAGGCGATGGTTGGCCTGACCTCGGCCGGCGGCGCGCTGACGGTGGCGATGATCGACATCGATCACTTCAAGTCGATCAACGACACTTACGGCCATCCGGTCGGCGACCAGGTGATCCGCGGGCTGGCCTGGCTGCTGAAGGGAAGACTGCGCTCGGTCGACCTGATCGGCCGCTACGGCGGCGAGGAATTCATGGTGGCGCTGCCCGAGGTGGCGCCGGAACAGGCGGGCGCGGTGATCGACCGCATCCGCAACGACTTCTCCGCGCTGCCGCACGCGCACCCGGGCGGCGCGCTGTACGCGACCTTCAGTGCCGGCATCGCCTCCTATCCGCAGGTCGATACCGCGGCCGGCCTGACCGAGGCGGCCGACCAGGCCTTGCTGCAGGCCAAGCGCTATGGCCGCAATCGGGTCGAACGCACGTTCTGACAGCCGCAGCGCCGTTCCCCGGCACCCGCCGGCGGCAACGCTTCGATACAAAACGACAATGGACATCCGGCGTCCGGCTCGACTATCCTGCTTCGATTTTCGACACCGGGAAAGGGCGCCCATGTTCAGAAGCAAGACCTGTTGCGTCGGCAAGACCGCGGCGATAGCGCTGCTGCTCGCGTTAGCTTGCAGCGCCGCCTCGGCCGGTCCGCTGCGCGACCTGCTGCAGAAGCGGTTTGCCGAACGCCGGCAGGATACGCAGATCGGCGACGAAGACGGCGCCAGCCGGATAGCGCTGCCGCCCGGCGTCAGCGTCGTGCGCGACGTGCGTTACGGCGACGATACCCACCAGCGCTTCGACGTCTACCTGCCGCCGCATGCGGCGCACGCCCCGGTCCTCTTCATGGTGCACGGCGGCGGCTGGCGGCGCGGTGACAAGACGATGCAGTCGGTGGTGCAGAACAAGCTCGCCCGCTGGGTGCCGAAGGGAGCGATCCTGATCTCGGTCGACTACCGGCTGCTGCCCGAGGCCGACCCGCTGCAGCAGGCGGATGATGTCGCGGCAGCACTGGCGACCGCGCAGAAGCTGGCGCCGGGCTGGGGCGGCGATCCCGCCCGCTTCGTGCTGATCGGGCATTCGGCCGGCGCCCACCTGGTCAGCCTGCTGGCGTCGGAACCGGCACTGGCGACGAAACACGGCGCGCGTCCGTGGCTGGGCACGGTGTCGCTCGACAGCGCCGCGCTCGACGTACCGAAGACCATGCAGGGCCGGCACCTGCGGCTGCATGACGACGCGTTCGGACACGATCCGGCGTACTGGACCAGCGTCTCGCCGTACCAGCAGCTGACGAAAGCGGGAGCGCCGTTCCTGGCGGTCTGTTCCACGCGGCGCAGCGACTCCTGCCCGCAAGCGAGCAGCTATGCCGCGCGTGCGCATGCGCTCGGGATGCGCGCCAGCGTGTTGCGCGAAGACCTGTCGCACCGCGATATCAACCAGCAGCTCGGCACCGACGGCAGCTATACGCGGGCGGTCGAAACCTTCCTCGGATCGCTCGATCCTTCATTGCGCCGCCTGCTGAAGCAAGGCTGAGCGGACAGCAACTGGCGCGGCCGGCCACGCCGGCAAGCGGCATCGAATACTTCTGGCTGTCGATGTGGCCACGCCGGCATGGGCGTGATGGCGCTGCAGCGGGTCATCCGGCAGGCAGCGGTGCAGCAGGCATCGGCGGCTTCGGCGCGGGCGGCCGGTACGGCGAGTTTTTCCACCAGTCGACAAACTCGTCCGCAGCGAGCGGAGGCGAGATCAGGTAGCCCTGCGCCTCGTCGCAACCGAGCCGGTTCAGCGCATCCCAGATTTCGCGCGACGCGGTTCCTTCCGCCACCACCGTCATGCCGAGGTCGTGGGCGAGATCGATGGTCGACTTGACGATCGTCGCCGCGGCCTTGTCGCGTGTCATCTGCATCGTGAAGCCGTGATCGATCTTGATCACGTTGATCGGCAGCCGCGTCAGGTAGCTGAGCGACGAGAAACCGGTACCGAAGTCGTCGACGAACAGGCGAAAGCCGGTGCGGCTGAGCCGGTTCAGCATCGCGATGCAATTGTCGGGATTGTGCATCAGGCTGCTTTCGGTGATCTCCAGCCCGAGCCAGTCGGCCTGCGCATCCCACTTCTGCAGCAGTTCGCCGAGACGATCGGTGAGATCGGATTCGAGCAGGTTGCGGGTCGACAGGTTGACTGCCAGCGGCATGTGTATTCCCTGCTCGTGCCAGGTGCGGGATTGTTGCAGCGAGCTTTCCAGCATGAAGCGGGTCAGCACGTGGATCAGGTCGGTCGACTCGATCAGCGGGATGAACTGGTCCGGCTGGATCAGGCCGAAGTCGTGATGTTGCCAGCGCACCAGGCTCTCCGCACCGACGATTTCACCGGTGCGCATGTCGGCCTTGGGCTGGCAGTACAGCCGCAGTTCGCCATCCTGGATTGCCTTGCGCAGTTCGCCGGTCAGCGCCAGCCGGCGCGGCTTGTACGGATCGTTGGCGGCATCGTAGAACGCAAAACTCTGGCCGTTGTGATCGGCCTGATACAGCGCGATGTCAGCCTTGCGCAGCAAGGTCTCGGAGTCGGTGCCGTGCTCGGGCATGATCGCAATGCCGAGCCGCGCGTTCAATTCGTAGGTGACGCCGGCAAGCGGAAACGGTTCCTCCAGCGAGGCCAGCAGCTGCCGTGCGCGCCTGGTAGCACGCGCGGAATCGGTATCGGGCAGCATCATGATGAAGCGCGCGCCGACACGCGCGACCACGTCACGCCTGCCGAGCAGCCGGGTGATGCGCCGCGCAGCCGCACGCAGCAGGTCGTTGCCGTTCAGGTGGCCGAACGTGTAGTTGATGTCGCGGAACCGTACCAGGTCGACGAACACCAGCGCAATGCCGCGTCCGGCGATGGCCGGCGTCGCGAGCGCCTCGGCCAGCCGCTTGCGGTACAGCAGGCGGTTCGGCAAGCCGGTCATTTCATCGTAATACGCGAGCCGCATGATGTCGTCTTCGGCAAAGCGCCGGCAGCTCACGTCCTGCAGCACGCCGCGCAGCTTCACGGCGGGAGGGATGCCCTCGATGCCGCTGCGTCCGAATGCATGCACGTAGCGGATACCGTCGGTCGGATGACGGATGCGGAATTCGATGTCGCATCCCGCCTGCGGGTCCTGGCACAGACGTGCGCGCGCAGCTCGCAGCGTTTCGCGGTCGGCGGGCTCGACGTGTCGCAGCAGGCGAGCGCCAGTCAGCGGCAGCTCGCTTGATGCAATGCCGAGTATGCGCAAGGATTCGGGCGAAGAAAAGTGATGCCGGTCCTGATCGGGCAGCCATTCCCAGCTGCCGACATGGGCAATTTCCTCGACCCGTCGCAGTTCTTCGCGCAGCCGTTGCCGCGACTGTTCCGGTGCATCGACATCGGGGGGAAGCAACAGCAGCAGCGCCGCGCTGCCGCCGTGTTCGATCGGGTAACGCAGCAGCGGCAGTTCCGATTCAGTCCCGTCCGCATGGCGGCAGTGCCAACGCCGCAACTCCGGTGCCTGCGGCGGCGCCAGACGGGCGAACGGCAAGCGGGGAAATGCTGCCAGTTCTGCTCCGTATTGCCGCCGTGCATAGTCGTTGGCGGCGATCAGATGCCGCGATTCCCGGTCGCAGATGAGCATCGGCAACAGGTCGGCGTCGAACAAGGGCCGGTACCAGGGCACCTCTGCTGTTGCAGCGTCGGTGGTATCGGCCATCGCTGATCTCCCGGTGTAGGGCCGCAAGCTGCCCGGAATCAGTATAGTTGACGGTCCGGCAACCACAATGGGAATCGGCGAACTTGCCGGCGTCGCTGCATGCCGGGATGCCGCTTATTTTCTTGCCGTCAACCCTGCCAATGCCGACATGCCGGAGTGGCGTGCGCCTTCGCTGAGTTCGGCTTCATACATCTGCAAATCGACGATCTGCAGGTCGGCAAATGCCGAGCGCAACATTTCCTCGGTGTACAGGTGTTCGAGTACGCCCGGTCCGCCGGTCCGGTATTCGAGCTGTTTCGGCGTGTAGCCCTGCAGGATCAGGTAGCCGCCCGGCTTGAGCGCGCGCACGAAGTTCGCGAACAGCCGGGCGCGCATGGCCGGATTGGCGAACTGGATGAAGATTGCCGCGATGTAATCGTAAGACTCCGCTTGCCACGGCCAGGAGTCGCAATCGCTGACATGGTAGTTGACGGCGACGCCGGTCTGTTGCGCCAGCGTGCGCGCCTTGGCCACCGCCACTTCCGACAGGTCGAACGCGTCGACCGCGAGACCCTGCCTGGCCAGCCAGACGCTATTGCGGCCCTCGCCGTCGGCGACCGCCAGCGCCCGCTTGCCGGGCTCGAACAGCGCCTGGCGATCGGCGAGATAGACATTCGGTTCGGTGCCGAAGATGAATTCCGGGGTCGAAAAGCGCTTGTTCCAGAATTCGGTCGGGG
>Ga0164242_10009998_pt1 | contig 10185 bp, 9 predicted proteins | sample OricomgcompostMG_FD_108783 | JGI IMG/M metagenome (GOLD analysis project Ga0164242, IMG submission 108783) | Miracle-Growth compost microbial communities from Emeryville, California, USA - Original compost - Miracle growth compost (MG) ... | reverse complement strand
GGCGACACTCCCCCGCAAGCGGGGGGACCCCCAGAACCTGCCGGACTACGGGCCCAACAGTCGTGAGCGGCTACCCGCCGGAGCCGTGGGAGCTGCACGGCCAGCTGCACACGTCCGTCTTCCTCGTCCCGTTGCCTGCCGTGCCTCGTGATGAGGTCCCGCCCGGCTGGCGCCCGGTGCGCCTTGGGCGCTTCGCCGTGGTCGGTACGGCCTGGGTGTCGTACGAGCCGGGCGGGGTGCTGAGCTACCGCGAGCTGATGGCCACGGTGCTGGTCCGGAACGGTCTGCGCCTGGCGCCGACGATCGTGCGGATCTGGGTGGACAGCGAGGCGTCCCGGGACGGCGGCCGCGCGCTGTGGGGCATCCCCAAGGAGCTGGCCGACTTCGACTTCCGCGGACCGGACTTCGCCGCGTCCACAGGGACGGACCCGATCGCGGTCGGGACGGTGCGTCCGCTCGCGTGGCTGCCCCGGCGCTGGCCGCTGCGATTCCGCGTGGCACAGACGGTGGCCGGCACGGCACGGGTGACGCGGGTCCGGTCGCGGTCGCGGCTAGGTCTGTCCCGGGGGACGTTCGCCGCGGACCGGCACGGACCGCTCGCGTTCCTCGCCGGCCGCCGCCCGCTGCTGACGCTCTCGGTCGGCGACTTCCGGATGCTCTTCGGCTCCTGACCGGCGCGCGAGGTGGTGATCAGTGCCGTCCGGGCGTTCAATGAGGGACATGAAGACGTCCACCGAGGGGGCTGCGGACCCCGATTGGGAGTACGCGCCGCTGCGGATCCCCGCCGACGTCAGCCGGCCGACCGCAGCGGCGCAGCTGTCCCTGCACGCGGAATTCGGCGGGTGGGAGCTGGCCCGCGTGCAGCGCTACACCGACGGCACCCGCCGGGTGGTACTGCGCCGCCGCAGGCGACCGGGCGGGCCGCTGCCCCTGCCCGTCCTCTCGCTCTGAGCCCATCCCCTGTCGGTGCGCGACGGCATACTCCGGCCATGGCGCACGATCCTGAGCTGGCCGAGCGGCTCCACGAGGTGCTCGCGGCGCAGCCCGACCTCACGCACAAGAAGATGTTCGGCGGCCACGGCTTCCTGCTCGGCGGCCACCTGGCCGTCAGCGCCAGCGGCGTCGGCGGCCTGCTGCTACGGGTAGACCCGGCCCAGGCCGAGTCCCTGTTGAACGAGCCATTGGTGCGCCGCTTCGAGATGCGCGGCCGGCCGATGAAGGGCTGGCTGCGCATCGACCCCGCAGCGGTGCGCACCGACGCCGAGCTGCGGCGCTGGGTCCAGCTCGGCGTCGATTACGTCCGCACTCTGGACTGATCACGCGCGCGCGGCGTGCAGGCCGCGGACGGTGACGATCGTGTCGGCCTCGGCTGCGGTCTTGTCGTCGCGGTAGCGGACGACGCGGGCGAAGCGCAGCGCCATCCCGCCCGGATAGCGGCTCGAGGTCTGGATGCCGTCGAACGCGATCTCGACCACCTGCTCAGGACGGACCTGCACCACGTGGCGCTCGCGACCGGTCTCCAGGTCGAGGAAGCGCTCCGTCTGCCACGCCAGCATCGCGTCCGTCATCCCCTTGAACGTCTTGCCCAGCATGACGAATCCGCCGGTCTCGGGATCGCGCGCGCCCAGGTGGATGTTCGACAGCTTGCCCGCGCGTCGGCCGGAGCCCCACTCGACCGCGAGCACGACGAGGTCCAGGGTGTGCACGGGCTTGACCTTCAACCAGCCCGCGCCGCGCCGGCCCGCCTCGTAGGGCGCCGTCAGCGACTTGGCCATGACACCCTCGTGGCCGGCGGCGAGCGTCGCCTGCAGGAACGCCTCGGCCTCGGCCGCGTCGCCCGTGACGAGCCGGTCCACGCGCGCGCTCGCGGGGACGACGCCGTCCAGGATCTCGAGCCGCTCGGACGTCGGCCGGTCGATCAGGTCGGTGCCGTCCAGGTGCAGCACGTCGAAGATGACGGCGTGCATGGGCTGCGCGGCACGGGCCGCCGCCACGTCGACCTTGCGCCCGAAGCGCGCAGCCGTCACCTGGAAGGGCTGCGGACGGCCGTCCGCTCGTAGTGCGATCGCCTCGCCGTCGGCCACCAGGGTGCGGACCGGCAGCGCCAACACCGCCTCGACCACCTCCGGAAGCCGGGCGGTGACGTCGTCCAACGAGCGGGTGAAGATCCCGACCTCGGCGCCGTCGCGATGGATCTGCACGCGCGCGCCGTCCAGCTTCGCCTCGAACACGGCCCGCTCGCCGAGACGGGTCAACGCGTCGGCGACCGAGGTGGCGGTCTGCGCGAGCATGGGCCCGACCGGTCGCCCGACGTGCAGCTGGAACTGCGCCAGTGCATCCGTCCCGCCGGTGAGCGCGGCGGACGCGACGGCCGGTAGGTCACCGCCGAGCATGGCCGCGCGCCTGACCTCGGCCGCGGGCACCGAGGCGGCCTTCGCGATCGCCTCGGCCATGACCCCGAGCAGCGCGCCCTGCCGCAGTTCCCCACCGAGCAGGCGGCGCAGGAACAGCTGCTCCTCGACGGTCGCAGCGCCGAAAAGCTCGGCCAGCAACTCGGCCCGGCGCGCCTGTGACCCGGCACCCGACGTGGCGCCGATCGCGCTGAAGACGGTGTCGACGCCGGCGACCGTGAGTCGGCTCCCATCCGCGGCGGGCGGCAGTGAGCGCAGCGCGGCCCAGCCCACGCCGATCTGGCGCTGCGGCAGCTCGCCGGACAGCCACGACACCACGGTGGCCACGTCGTCGGGCCGCGTGCCGTGCAGCAGGTCCGCGATCCGGGCGGCCTTCGCCAGCCGGGACGCGGTGGCACCGACGTCCGCCGAGGCTGCGGCCACGTGGACCAGTGGCGTCCCGTGATCGTGTTGGCCCGGTGCGGTCATGGCGGCATCCGACCATCAAGATCCGACTGCGATGTCAGCAGTTCGACAGCAGCCGGTCCAGTACGCGGACACCGAACTTGAGGCCGTCCACCGGGACGCGCTCGTCGATGCCGTGGAACAGCGAGGTGAAGTCGAGGTCGGCGGGCAGCAGCAGCGGTGAGAAGCCGAAGCAGCGCATGCCCAGCGTGGAGAACGACTTCGCGTCCGTGCCGCCGCTCATCAGGTACGGCAGCGGGTGCGCGCCCGAGTCCTCGGCCCGCAGGGCTGCGGACATCGCCTCGACCAGAGCGCCGTCGAAGCCGGTCTCGACGGCGATGTCCTGCACGATCGTCTCGCGGACGACGCCGTCGCCGGCCAGCTCGTCGATGGTGTCCAGCAGCGCCTGTTCCTGGCCGGGCAGGAACCGGCAGTCGATCGTCGCCTCAGCCGAGGACGGGATCACGTTGGTCTTGTAGCCGGCGTGCAGCATCGTCGGGTTCGCGGTGTTGCGGATCGTCGCGCCGATCATCCGGGCCGCCGGTCCGAGCTTGGGCAGCCAGGTGTCGACGTCGTCCGCGTCCAGGTCGAGCCCGGTGAGCTCGGCGAGGCCCTCGATCGTGGCCCGCACGGTGTCGGTGATCACGACGGGGAACTCGTACGCCCCGATTCGCGAGACGGCCGCGGCGAGCCGGGTGACGGCGTTGTCGTCGTGCACCATCGAGCCGTGCCCGGGGCGCCCGGATGCGCGCAGCCGCAGCCAGTTGATGCCCTTCTCCGCGGTCTGGATCAGGTACGCGCGAGCGCTGTCGCCGAGCGACACCGAGAACCCGCCCACCTCGCTGATCGCCTCCGTGCAGTCGGCGAACAGGTCCGCGTGATGATCGACCAGGTAGTGCGCGCCCTCGCGCCCGCCGGCCTCCTCGTCGGAGACGAACGCCAGCACGATGTCGCGCGGCGGCTTGCGACCGGTACGGCTCCAGTCGCGCACCAGCGCGAGCACCATCGCGTCCATGTCCTTCATGTCCACCGTGCCGCGGCCCCAGACGTAGCCGTCGCGGACCTCGCCGGCGAACGGGTCCACCGACCATTCGCTCGATTCGGCGGGGACGACGTCCAGGTGGCCGTGGATCAGCAGGGGTGGGCGGCTCGGGTCGCTGCCCTGGATCCGCGCGATCGCGGACGCCCGGCCCGGGGCCGCTTCGATGATCTGCGAGGCGATGCCGACCTCGTCCAGCTTCGCGGCGACCCATTCGGCGGCCGGACGCTCCGGATGCGTGGGGTTGGACGTGTTGATCCGGACGAGGTCACTGAGCAGGGTGACGGCCTCGTCCTGGGCGGCGGCGGTCGCGGTGGGGGCTGGTTCGGTCATGTGTCGTTCCTACACCAGCGGTGCGGCGAGCTCGATCAGCGCGCGCGCCTGCCGCGGTAACCGGCGCCGAGCACCATGAACACGACCGCGATCGTGAACAGTGCGACCGCGGCGAAGAGCACCCAGCCACCCGGCGCGCTGGTCAGCGAGACCGGGACGACGGGCTGGGCGATCGGGCTGCTCGAGGCCGGCGTCGGCTGTGGCCGCGTCGTCGGCACGACCGTGCGCGACGGTCCCGAGATCAGCGAGGGGACGTCGTTCGGTGCCGGCAGGGCCCGTCCCGGCGCGTGGTGCGCGCTGGACGACGGGGTGCTGCCGCTCGGCGTCGTGCTCGGCGTGCTGGACGGGGTTCCGGGCTCGTGGTGCGACGACGACGGCGGGACGGACGAACCTGGTCCCGACGGCCGGCCGGAGCCGCCGCCCGGGTGCGTCGGCGGCGGCGAAGACGGGGGTGAGGACGAGGACTGGTCGCCCCCGAGCAGCTGGCCCAGCGCGTGGGTGGCGCCGCCGACCACGCCCGTCACGCCGGAGATCGCGCCGTTGACCACCGAGGTCGCGCCGTTCAGCAGCCCGCCGAGGAGCCCGCCGAGCAGGCCGGAGTTCTGCTGCTGCGGCGTGGTCGAGGAGTCGAACGCGGTCACGTTCGTGGTTCGGGCCGCCGCGGCCGGCCGGACGGTGTTCGCGGGCGCGGCCGTGACGTGGCGGTGGACGGCGGCCGCGCGGTGGCCGTGTGCCCTGGCCGCGTGGCCGGAGCGGTGTTTCACGGCGTGATGCCGCCGCGTGGTGGCCTTCTTGGCGTGCCGCTTCACGTGGTGGGCCGGACGGGTCGCGGCGTGCGTCGCCCCCGGCGCCGTCCGGACCGTCCCCGTCGGCTTGCCGGCGGGCTGGGTGAGAGCGCCCGTGAGGCCTCCGGTGAGTCCGCCGACCGTCTCGCTCACGACGCCGAGCGTGCTGCCGACAGTATTTCCGAGTAGGCCCAGCGGGGCGGGCGAGGATCCGGTGTTGGCGGAAGCAGCCGGAGCGAACCCGAACATGGCGCTCAGTGCCAGACCGGCGATCCCGGCCAGCACGGTGCCACGCACGCGGGCGCTGGGCATGCTCTCCACCTTTGTTCGGGGACGGGCAGAAGCAGTCCGGCGGCTCGCAGCACGCCACTCCCCGCCGTGACCAGCACATGTTAGCTCTACGTGAGCTATCCCGATAGTCGAAGTGAAGTACACGGCGTGTCGGGCGCGGCGGGCCCGTCGGACGGGGCTCCGTCGGCGGCGCGGGCACCGTCCGGAGCCGGGGTGGAGATGGGCTAAACTCGCCGGTGCACTCGTCCGGGTGGCGGAATGGCAGACGCGCTAGCTTGAGGTGCTAGTGCCCGTATAGGGCGTGGGGGTTCAAGTCCCCCCTCGGACACCAGATACCAGGGCAATCGGCAGCAGCGGCGCCCACTACCGTGGGTTCGTGCCGACCGTGACCGTCCTGGACGACTACCAGGGCGTTGCGCTCAGCAGCGCCGACTGGTCTCCCGTGACCGCGACGCACCGGGTCGACGTGGTGCGCGAGCACATCGCCGACCCTGACGCGCTGGTGCGACGACTGGCCGGCAGCGAGGTGGTCGTGGCCATGCGCGAGCGGACGCCGTTCCCCGCGGCGGTGCTCGACCGGCTGCCCGAGCTGCGGCTGCTGGTCACGACCGGCATGCGCAACGCCGCCATAGAGATCGAGGCGGCCCGGGCGTGCGGCATCACCGTCTGCGGGACGTCCGGCTCGACGAACGCCGTCCCCGAGCTGACGATCGGCATGATGATCGCGCTCACCCGCAACTTCGCCCAGGAGGACGCGGCGGTGCGCGCGGGCGGCTGGCAGCACACGATCGGCCCGGGCCTGTCCGGTGCCACCCTGGGCGTGCTCGGGTTGGGCCGGCTGGGCGTGCCCGTCGCGCGGCTGGCGCAGGCGTTCGGCATGGTGGTGACCGCGTGGTCCCCGAACCTGACGGCCGAACGGGCCGCGCCGCACGGCGTCCGGGCCGTCAGCAAGCAGCAGCTGTTCGCCGAGTCGGACGTGATCACGATTCACATGCCGCTGTCCGAGCGCAGCCGCGGGCTGGTCGGCGCGGCGGAGCTGGCGGCGATGAAGCCGACCGCGTACCTGATCAACACCTCGCGCGGCCCGATCGTCGACGAGGCCGCACTGATCGACGCGCTGCACAGCGATCGGATCGCGGGCGCGGGACTGGACGTCTACGACACCGAGCCGCTGCCCGCCGACCACCCACTGCGGTCGCTGCCGAACACGCTGCTGCTCCCGCACATCGGCTACGTCACGACCGACGGATACCGCGGGTGGTTCACGCAGGTGGTCGAGGACATCGTGACCTGGACGAGGGGCGAGCCGGTCCGCGTGTTGTGAGCAGGCTCAGAGGCGTCGGGTCGCGAGCTGGTAGACCTGACGGTGATGGGTCCCCGTCTGGTGCGGATAGACGGTGACGAGCCGCGAGAAGCGCAACTGCTTGCCGACCCGCACCGGGTGATCGAGCCGGAACTTGGTCCGGACGTGGGCCCACGTGCCGCTCGCGCAGTCCGGCTCGCATCGGTTGAACCACAGGGTGGCCGTGCCGGTCGCGGAGTCCCTGGTCCAGGTGCGGTACTTCATGTCCTTGACCACCGTGTTCCCGTCACCACACGCCACGATCAACGCCCGCGGCTCGTACCGCGCATGTACGCAGTCGGCCAGCACGCGCGTCGCGCGCGGATGGCTCGCCGTCGCGGCGTCGGCGGCCGGGAGCATCCCGAACGGGACCAGCAGCAGGAACACGGCCACGAGCAGGCGCTTGTACACGTCGATCCCCCATCGGTCGGTCTCGCCGCCCAGCATGGCACGGTGACGGGCCGGGGCGCCGGATGTGCACGGGCACGGCTGGCTTATGGTCGCCAGGCGCGGATGATGAGGAGCAAGGCATGCAGCTGTCGGCGGAGACGTCCTGGCTCGGCGGGTTCGCCGAGAACACCGGTTTCACCATGATCGAGACCACCGGCGACCGCGTCGTCCTGCAGTGGGACGTCAGCCCGGCACATCACCAGCCCTACGGAATCGTCCACGGCGGGGTCTACTGCGCGGCCGTCGAGACCGCGGCGAGCGTCGCGGGCGCCCTGTGGTTCGGCGAGCGCGGCAAGGTGGTCGGCGTCAACAACAGCACCGACTTCCTGCGCGCGGTGACCGAGGGACGGCTCACGGCCACGGCCACGCCTGTACACCGCGGTCGCAGCCAGCAGCTGTGGCAGGTGGCGATCACCGACGAGCAGGACCGCCTCGTGGCCCGCGGCCAGGTACGCCTGCAGAACCTGACGGTCTGATCCCGCGCTCAGGTCAGCTCGGTCGCGCTGATCGGCTCGCGGCCCGGCGGCTGTCGCGGCCGCTCGGTCAGCGGCTGCACCGGCTCGAGCGCCCGGTGCTCGGTCGCACCAGGGCTGAGCCGGATCGGCGCGCCGCAGTGAACGATGTCCACGCCGTCCTCGGCCTCGCGGTCGAGTGCGTACGCAACGCCGTCGGGTTCGATCGTCACGGTGATCGGCGCCAACCGCCAGCGCAGCGTGAACCGCAGTCGCTGCCAGCCCGGCGGCAACTGCGGATGGAACGACAGCTGTCCATGGTGGTCGCGCATCCCACCGAAGCCCGCCACCAGGGCCAGCCAGGTGCCGGCGAGCGAGGCGATGTGCAGGCCGTTGCGGGTGTTGTGCTGCAGGTCGTGCAGGTCCATCAGCGCGGCCTCGGCCAGATAGTCCGCGGCTAGCTCGCACTGACCGACCTCGGCCGCGATGATCGCCTGTGTGCACGCCGACAGCGAGGAGTCCCGGACGGTCAGCGGCTCGTAGTACGCGAACGCCCGGGCCTTCTGCTCGGCGCTGAACGCGTCGCCGCGCCAGTGCAGCGCGAGCATGAGGTCGGCCTGCTTGACCACCTGCCGCCGGTAGAGGTCGAAGTAGGGCGCGTTCAGTAGCAGGGGGTACTCGTTCTCGCGCGCGCTGCGCTCGAAGTCCCACAGCTCGTGGTCGGTGAAGCCGCGGTCCTGCTGGTGGACACGGCGCTGCTCGTCGTACGGGACGGCGACCCCGCCCGCGGCCGCGCGCCAGGCCGCGATCTCCCCCGCGTCGACGTCCAGGGCGCGCGCCTGTTCCGGCCACCGGTCCGCGGCGTCGGCGGCGCCGATCAGGTTCCGTGCCGCCATCAGGTTCGTGTAGACGTTGTCGTCGACCACGGCGCTGTACTCGTCCGGTCCGGTGATGCCGTCGATGTGGAAGTGTCCGTCGGCGCCCTGGTAGCCGAGCGAGTGCCACAACCGCGCCGTCTCGACGAGAAGCGGCAGCCCGTGATCGCGCTCGAAGTCCGCGTCGCCCGTCCACTCCACGTAGCGCATCGCGGCGACGGCGATGTCGGCGTTGATGTGCATCGCCGCCGCGCCGGCAGGCCAGTAGCCGGAACACTCCTGGCCGCGGATCGTGCGCCACGGGAACGCGGCACCGGACAGCCTCAGCGTGGTCGCGCGCTCACGCGCGAGGTCGAGCGTCGACGCGCGCCAGCGCAACGCGTCGGCGGCAGCGTGCGGCGCGGTGGCCGTCAGCACCGGCAGCACGAACGCCTCGGTGTCCCAGAACGCGTGCCCGTCGTAGCCGGGACCGGTCAGACCCTTCGCGGGGATCGCGCGCCGCTCGGCCCGGGCACCGGCCTGGAAGGTGTGGAACAGCGCGAACCGCACGGCCTGCTGGACGGCCGGGGCGCCGTCGATCTCGACGTCTGCGCCCTTCCAGAAGAGCTCCATCGCGTCCCGCTGGCCCTGCAGCAGGGTGTCCCACCCGGCGTGCTTGGCCGCGATGAGTGCGGCCTCGACCTGGTCGCGCAGCGCCGGCACCGACCGCTGCCCCGACCAGCCGTACGCCACGAACTTGGTCAGCGCGAGCGTCTCGCCCGGCTGCAGCAGGTGGTTGACGCTGTATCGCGCCCAGTCCTCGTGCACCGCCAGCTCACTGCCGTAACCGTGCTCGGCCTCGACCACGTGGTCCATGCCCGCGGCGACCTGCAGGTTGCTGGCGCCGGTCCGGTGCACCAGCAGCGCACGGGTGCCCTCGCCACCGTGCTCGACCGCGTGCAGCGGGTTGTCCAGGATCGCGGCCACCCTCGGGTCGCCGGACTGCGCCGGCAGCTCCTCGTTCGCCACCAGCTCGGACTGCACGACGACGCGGGCCTCGTCGTCGAGCGCCTCGACCTCGTAGTGGATGCCCAGGATCGAACGCTGCGCCAACGACACCAGCCGGGTGGAGCGCAGCCGGATCCGCTGCCCCGACGGCGAGGCCCACTCGACGGTCCGGTGCAGCACCCCGGAACGCAGGTCGAGCACGCGCTCGTGGTGACAGATCTCGCCGTAGCGCAGGTCGAACGGCTCGTCGTCGACCAGCAGCCGGATCAGCTTGCCGTTGGTGACGTTCAGAACCGTCTGCCCCGTCTCCGGGAAGCCGTAGCCGGCCTCGGCGTAAGGCAGCGGGCGGACCTCGTAGAAGGAGTTCAGGTAGGTGCCCGGCAAGCCGTTCGGGTCACCCTCGTCGAGGTTGCCCCGCACGCCGATGTGCCCGTTGGACAAGGCGAACAGCGACTCCGCCCGCGCGAGGACGGACGTGTCCAGCCCCACCTCGCGGATCTGCCACGGATCGACCGGGAAGCGCGGATGCGCGATCACAACAGGTCCCCCAGGTCGGTGACGACGACGTCCGCGCCGTGCTCGGCCAACGCCTTGCCGTGGGCCTCGTCGAGGCGGTTCACCCCCACCACGAACCCGAAGCGACCGTCCCGGCCCGCCTGCACGCCGGCGAGCGCGTCCTCGAACACCACGGCCGACTCGGGCGAGACGCCGAACAGTCCCGCACCGGCCAGGAACGAGTCGGGGGCCGGCTTGCCGCGCAGGCCCTGCTCGCTGAT
>Ga0164242_10009997_pt1 | contig 10186 bp, 6 predicted proteins | sample OricomgcompostMG_FD_108783 | JGI IMG/M metagenome (GOLD analysis project Ga0164242, IMG submission 108783) | Miracle-Growth compost microbial communities from Emeryville, California, USA - Original compost - Miracle growth compost (MG) ... | reverse complement strand
TCGCGCCCGCCCCGCGCGGCGTGCCGCAGGTCGAGGTCACCTTCGACATCGACGCGAACGGCATCGTCCACGTCTCCGCGAAGGACAAGGGCACCGGCAAGGAGCAGTCGATGACGATCACCGGCGGCTCGGCGCTGTCGAAGGACGACATCGAGCGCATGGTGAAGGAGGGCGAGGCCCACGCCGCGGAGGACAAGCGCCGCCGCGAGGCCGCCGAGGTCCGGAACAACGCCGAGCAGCTCGTCTACACCGTCGAGAAGCTCCTGAACGAGAACGCGGACAAGCTCCCCGAGGACGTCAAGACCGAGGTCGGCGCCGACAAGGATGCGCTGAAGAGCGCGCTCGAGGGCAGCGACGAGGACGCCGTGAAGGCGGCGTTCGAGAAGCTGAGCCAGTCGCAGACCCGCATCGGCGAGGCGATCTACCAGGCCGGCGGCTACGAGAACGCCGCCGCGCCCGATCCCGACCGCAATGCCGACCAGCCCGCCGACTCCGGCAGCGACGAGGACATCGTCGACGCCGAGGTCGTCGACGAGGACGAGCAGAAGTGACCGACGACCAGCGGCACGACGACGACGCCGGCCCCGAGGACACCGCCTCGGGCCCCGGCGCCGGTGCGACCGAGGCGGCGGGCGAGGGCGTGACCGAGGGCTCGGCGGAGGCTCCGGACGACGCCGAGCGCGAGTCCGACGAGGTGACGGAGCCCGATGCCCAGCCGGCCGAGGAGCCTGCGCAGGGCGCCGAGCCGCTCGACCCCGAGGACCAGGAGCTCCTCGACGAGGCCGTCGGCGACCTCGTCGCCGAGTTCCGCGACCGTGCCGCCCGCGCCGAGGCGGAGCTCGTGAACTTCCGGGCCCGCGTCGAGCGCGACCGGCAGGCGAACCGCGACGCGGTCGTCGCCGAGGTGCTCCGAGCGGTCATCCCCGCATTCGACGACCTCGCCCGCGCGGAGGCCCATGGCGACATCGCCGAGGGCTCGTCGCTCGAGATGGTCGTGGCGAAGCTCCGGGGTGGGTTCGAGAAGTTCGGCTTCACGCAGGTCGGCGAGAAGGGCGAGCCCTTCGACCCCACGCGCCACGAGGCGATCGCGTCGTTCCCCGGCGAGGTCGAGCGGGAGACGGTGCTCGACGTCGTCGAGCCCGGCTACCTGATCGGCGACCGGGTCGTCCGGCCCGCGAAGGTCGCCGTCCAGGTCCCCAAGTCCTGAGTCCCGGTCCCGCCCGCCGGGGAGCCGCACCGCGCGGCGCCCGACGTGGCGGGGCTTCGAGACCGGCATGATGAACGGTGGAAGGAGGCGTCCATGGCCAGCCAGGATTGGCTCGAGAAGGACTTCTACAAGGTCCTCGGGGTGCAGAAGGACGTCTCCGACGCCGAGCTGAAGAAGGTCTACCGCAGGCTCGCGCGCGAGAACCACCCCGATCAGAACCCGGGCGACACGAAGGCCGAGCAGCGCTTCAAGGAGATCTCCGAGGCGTACTCGGTGCTCTCCGATCCGGAGTCGCGTCGCGAGTACGACCAGCTCCGCGCGCTCGGCGCCGGCGGGGCCCGGTTCACCGCGGGCGGCGGCGGCGCGGGCGCCGGCTCCTTCGACGACCTCCTCGGCGACCTCTTCGCCGGCCGCGGCGGGAGCTTCCGCGGCGGCGGCGACTTCGACGACATCCTGAGCGGCTTCATGCGGGGCGGGAATGCGGGGGCGGGCTTCGGCGCCCCCCGCGGCCCGCGTCGCGGCCGCGACTACACGGCGTCGACGACCCTCGACTTCGTCACCGCGATCAACGGCGAGACCGTCCGTCTGCAGGGTCCCGAGGGCAAGCCGATCAACGTGAAGGTGCCGGCCGGTGTCGGGGACGGGCAGAAGATCAAGCTGCGCGGCAAGGGCGAGCCCTCGCCCGACGGCGGCGAGCCCGGCGACCTCGTGCTCACCGTCACGGTGAAGCCGCACCCCGTATTCACTCGCGACGGCCTCAACCTGCGGATCCTCGTGCCCGTCACCTATCCGGAGGCGGCGCTCGGCGCGACGATCGAGGTCCCCACGCTCGGCGGCGAGCCGGTCAAGGTCAAGGTCCCGGCGGGCACGCCGAGCGGCCGCGTCCTCCGCGTCAAGGGCAAGGGCGTCGCCGCGACGAAGGGCACCGGGGACCTCCTCGTCGAGCTCCAGGTCGCCGTGCCGAGCCGAGTCGACGGGAAGGCGCGCGAGCATCTCGAGGCGTTCGCCAGGGCGATGCCCGATGAGGATCCGCGTCAGGCCCTCTTCGATCGGCTGCGGAGCGGACGATGACCGGCGCGCGCGCCCGGGGCCGGAGCAGAGGCGAGCGGTGATGGACGCGTCCGAGCCGCTCTTCGCGATCCAGCAGGCCGCCGACCTGGCCGGCCTGCACCCGCAGACGCTCCGCCAGTACGACCGGCTCGGGCTCGTCTCCCCGACGCGCACCGCCGGGCATTCCCGCCGCTACTCGCTGCGCGATGTCGCGCAGCTCCAGGAGATCGGCCGGCTCACGGCCGAGGGCCTGAATCTCACGGGCATCCGCCGCATCCTCGAGCTCGAGCGGCAGGTCGGCGAGCTCGCCGGGCGCGTGCGGGAGCTCGAGGGCGCGCTCGCGGACGAGCTCCTCAACCGCCCGGGGCGGCGCGTCTTCGCCGCCGACGTCGAGGGCGAGGTCGTCTCGCTCCGCGGCGGCACGCGGATCAAGCGATCGAACGCAGTGGCCCTGTGGCGTCCGGGACCGTTTCGTCCGCTTCCTCCCGCTGGCGGGGAGTGAGCCGGACCCGGCCGCGCGATCGTGCGAGTCGCGCCGGGTCGGCGGCGCACCTCGAGAGCTCCACGCATGCCCACACGAAGAAGGCGACGAGCATCGCGTTCCGGACGGTGAGCAGCGCGGCCGCCCACGGGTACGCGAGGATGAGCCAGATGTAGAAGATCGGGAAGATGAGGGTCGTGGCGACGCCGACCCCCGCCATCCACCATGCCGGCAGGCGCCAGCGGATCGGGTCGATCGCGAGGCCGACCGCGACGATCGGCGCGAGCCAGAGCATGTACTGCGGCGAGCCGACCTTGTCGAAGACGACGAGCGCACTCGTGACCGCGAACGCGCCGAGGACGAGCAGCCGCGACTCGAGGAAGGGGCTCGACGCCGGCCGGCCCTCGACCGCGCCGAGGCGGCTGAGCCGCCGGCGCGCCGTGATGAGCGCGACCGTGATGAGCGCGCAGACCACGATCATCGCGACCCCGACGACGTCGGCGGCGAGGTCGGCGCCCGGACCGCGGACCTCGCGGGTGGCGAGCACCGGGTTGTCGTAGATGCGCGCGCCGGGGACGTGCCCGACCGCGAGCCACACCCAGAGCGTCGAGACCGGTGCCTCGAGCTGGAGGGCGCGATCGTCCTGCACGCCGAGGAAGCTGAGGAGATGCTTCGCCCCGCCGCCGAGCGAGACGATCGCGACGACGACGAACGTCGCCGCCGCCGCGCCGACGACGATGCGCCAGCGGCGGCTCGAGGCGGTGAATGCGGCCATCAGGACCGCGGCCGGCCAGATCTTCACCCACGTGGCGGCCGCGAGGAGCGCGCCGGAGACCGCCGGCCGGCGCGCGACGAGCACGAGGCCCATGATCGCGAGCGGCGCGGCGAAGCCCTCGAGCCGGAGCATCGCGACGGGGGAGAGGATCGCGACGATCGCGAGCCAGTACCAGGCGGCGCGATAGCCGGATGGCTGGCGGAAGCCCCGGGTGAGTGCCCAGATCGCGCCGAGGTTCGCGGCGGCGACGAGGGCCGTCCACACGGCGAGGTAGGCCGCAGGGCCGGCGATGATCGCGAGCACGATCGGGACGAGCGCGCCGGCCGGGTAGACCCAGTCGCCGTGGAGCACGGGCGGGAAGCCTCGCACCGCCGCCTCCGCCCACTGCCGGTAGAGCGGCAGGTCGCCGAGCGTCCGGCCCGCGAGGATCGTCGGGAGGAATGCGAGCACGACGCCGGCGTGGATCGCGCCGAAGCCGCTGAGCAGTCCCGCCGGCCGCATCGCGAAGCGCCCGATCCAGGCCGCGGTGCGCCGAGCCCACGCGGGCCACAGCATGCGCACGACCGCCACGAACCGGGCGAGGGTGCGGCGGCCCGCCGCGACGGGCAGGACGGTCCCGGCGCCGCGCGCGCCCGGTACCGTCGGCTCGGCGCTCACGCGCGCTCCGGGTCGGGCGCGAGCACCGCCTTCTCGGTGACGTCGAAGCGCTCCCGATAGCGGCCGAGCGCGATCCGCAGCTGCGCGCTGACCCAGGCGGCCGAGAAGTAGCCGAGGGCGGTGACCGGGACGAAGACCCACTGCAGGAACATCCCGACCGAGCGCCGCCAGCCGTACTGCGCCGGTCGCTTCGGCAGCAGCAGGTAGGCGAGGATGATCGTCACGAAGAGGCCCGGCATCGCGATCCGCTCGATCGTGTCGATGATGCCCGGCAGCGTGTCCGCGAAGGTCTCGATGTGGACCGCGTGCCGCACGTTCACGAGCAGGTAGCCGTGGCCGTGCGGCCCCGGCGCGAGCGAGCGGAGCCATTCGAGCGCGCGGACGATGACGATCGGCAGCCACGGCCCGAGCATGATGAGCGGCGAGAGCACCGCGAGCGTGAGGTGCGAGTCGAGCAGGATGAGGAACTGGGCGAGCGTCCGCCAGAACGGCACGCGCCGATCCCGCGAGAAGAGCCGGACCGCGACGTAGGGCACGTCGCCGACGCCGTAGGCCCAGCGCGACAGCTGGGTGAACTGCGCGCGGAGCGTCCCCGGCAGCGTCTCCGTGAGGACCGCGTCCTGCGTGATGGGGACGCGGATCGGCACGACGCGGTACCGCCCGTCGAAGTGGAACCAGCTCCGCCAGAACTGGTGGCCGTCCTCGACGATCGTCCGCTTGCTCCACCAGCCCATGCTCCGGAGGGCGGCGAGTGGCTGGGAATGCGAGGCGAAGTTCCGCAGCGAGAACGGGCGCATTGTCGTGATGAGCGTCCAGAGCGAGTTCCCGGCCGCGATGACGCGCATCGGCGCGGGCGCCTGCCAGACGTTGTTCGTGAAGAGGGAGATCGGCTCGAAGGACACGCGGCTCCGGTCCGTCGCCCGGACGAACTCGTAGGTCACGGCGTCGAAGTAGGCCGCGTGCGGACGGTTGTCGCAGTCGAGGCTCGTGACGACGACGGCGCGCTCGTCGACGTCGTTCGCCCGCACCCATTCCGCGAGCCGACGACCGGCCCAGACGAGGTTCGCGCCCTTGCCGGGGATCTCGTGGGCGAGCCCGTCCGGGTGCTCCGAGACGAGGAACGCCCGGAAGAGGTAGCCGTACTCGCGCTCGAGCCGCGTCGCGGTCAGGCGCATCTCGGCGCCGCCTCGCTCCTCCGTCGCGAGGATCACGACGAGCTGCTCGGGGGCGGTCGTCGCGGCGAGCGCGTCGAAGCTCTGCCGGACGACCTCGTAGGGCTCGTTGTACGCCGTGACGAGGACGGCATGGACGACGCTCGAGGGAAGCGGGTAGGCATCGGGGCTCGCCGCGATGTCGGTGAGCAGCTCTCGCTGGTGACGCCGTACCCAGTGGGGTCCGGCTGCGGCGCTGCGCGGCGGGCGGAGACCGTGGTGCGCCGTCGTGATCGCCTGCTCGATCTCCGCATTCAGCGACGCCCAGTCGGTGCGCTCGGCGCCCCGATAGGCGCGGTAGCCGCGGATCGCGTCGACGACGCCGCGGAGCCCACGGAGGGCGGCGGCAGCGATGAGGACGAGGATGATCCAGGCCGCCAGGTCGACGTCGACGATCGTGACCAGCGCGACGACGCCCGAGAGCCCGAGGCTCAGCGCAGCCGGGAGGATCTCCCAGAGGCGGTAGTTGCGGGCCCGATCGCTGCCGAGGGGAAGCTCGATGTCCGGGGAGTCGTGGCGTGACGGCTCGGCGAGCATTCCGTGGACGGCGTCATCCTCCGGAGCGTCGGAGGCGAAACGGCGTCTCCGGGGGTGCGTCGCGGCCCGTTCATCAAGAACGGACACATCAGCACTTTATTGACCGCGGCCTGTGGATTCGGTGGACGTCCGATCACGAAACGGTATCGCCGATGGCGCATTCCCTCTGGCACCGTCGCAGGCGGAGTGCTAAACTTGAGCCACAACAACTCAAGTTTTGAGAGGACCGAATGGCGAACATGCAGGGCGCGCCTCGCACCGACGAGGACGCCAAGAGCGCACTCGAGCAGTACGGCGTGAACCTCACGGCGATCGCGCGGTCGGGCAAGCTCGACCCGGTCGTCGGCCGCGACGCGGAGATCCGTCTCGTCTCCCAGGTCCTCACCCGCCGGACGAAGAACAACCCGGTCCTCATCGGCGAGCCGGGCGTCGGCAAGACGGCCGTCGTCGAGGGCCTCGCCCAGCGCATCGTCGCCGGCGACGTCGCCGATTCGCTCAAGGACAAGGAGCTCATCTCCCTCGACATCTCGGCGCTCGTCGCCGGCGCGATGTACCGCGGGCAGTTCGAGGAGCGCCTCAAGGCCGTGCTGGCGGAGATCAACGAGTCCGAGGGCAAGGTCATCACGTTCATCGACGAGCTCCACACGCTCATGGGCGCCGGCGGCGGCGAGGGCTCGGTCGCGGCCGCGAACATGCTGAAGCCCATGCTCGCCCGTGGCGAGCTCCGGCTCATCGGCGCGACGACGCTCGACGAGTACCGCGAGCACATCGAGAAGGACCCGGCGCTCGAGCGCCGCTTCCAGCAGGTCTACGTCGGCGAGCCGAGCGTCGAGGACACGATCGCAATCCTCCGCGGCCTCAAGGAGCGCTACGAGGCGCACCACCGCGTCGCCATCTCCGACTCCGCGCTCGTCGCCGCGGCCGCGCTGTCGAACCGCTACATCTCCGGCCGCCGCCTCCCGGACAAGGCGATCGACCTCATCGACGAGGCCGCCTCCCGCCTCAAGATGGAGATCGACTCGTCCCCCGTCGAGATCGACATGCTCAAGCGCGATGTCGACCGCATGCGGATCGAGGAGCTCGCGCTGAAGAAGGAGAAGGACGAGGCCTCGCGGGAGCGGCTCGCCGCGCTCCGCGCGCAGATGGCCGAGAAGGAGGCCGAGCTCTCGGCGCTCCAGGCCCGCTGGGACGCCGAGAAGGCCTCGCTGCACTCCGTCGGCGATCTCAAGACCCGGCTCAACGACGCCCGGATCGAGCTCGACCTCGCGATGCGGGCCGGCGACTACAGCCAGGCGTCGAAGCTCAACTACGAGACGATCCCCGGCCTCGAGGCGCAGCTGAAGGAGGCGGAGGGCCGGGAGCAGTCGGCCGAGCCCCGGATGGTGAACGACCAGGTCACCGACGAGGACATCGCCGCCGTCGTCGCGCAGTGGACGGGCGTGCCGGTCGACCGGCTCACCGAGGGCGAGACCGAGAAGCTGCTCCACCTCGAGGCGGAGCTCGGCAAGCGCGTCATCGGGCAGAAGCAGGCGGTCACCGCCGTGTCGGAGGCCGTGCGCCGGACCCGCGCGGGCATCAGCGACCCCGGCCGGCCGCAGGGCTCGTTCCTCTTCCTCGGCCCGACCGGCGTGGGGAAGACCGAGCTCGCGAAGGCGCTCGCCGAGTACCTCTTCGACGACGAGAAGGCGCTCGTCCGCATCGACATGAGCGAGTACGGCGAGAAGCATTCCGTCTCGCGGCTCGTCGGCGCCCCTCCCGGCTACGTCGGCTACGAGCAGGGCGGCCAGCTCACCGAGGCCGTCCGGCGCCGTCCGTACTCCGTCATCCTCCTCGACGAGGTCGAGAAGGCGCATCCGGAGGTCTTCGACGTCCTGCTCCAGGTCCTCGACGACGGCCGGCTCACCGACGGCCAGGGACGCACGGTCGACTTCAAGAACACGATCCTGATCCTCACCTCGAACCTCGGCTCGCAGTACCTCGTCGACGGGGGACTGACGTGGGAGGAGAAGGAGCGCGCCGTGCTCGACATCGTGCGGCAGGCGTTCAAGCCCGAGTTTGTGAACCGGCTCGACGACATCGTCGTCTTCACCGCGCTCGCGAAGGACGAGCTCGGCCAGATCGTGTCGCTCTACATCGACCGGCTCGAGGCCCGGCTGTCGGGCCGCCGGCTCACGCTCGGCGTCACGCCGGAGGCGCGGACCTGGCTCGCCGAGCGCGGGTACGACCCGGTGTACGGCGCGCGCCCGCTCCGCCGGCTCATGCAGCGGCAGATCGACGACCGGCTCGCGACGGCGCTCCTCGCCGGCGAGATCCGGGACGGCGATACCGTGCGCGTGGACGTGGCCGTCGACGGCGACAGCCTCACGGTCGAGCGCGTCGAGCTCTGAGCGGTCCCGCTCGAGCGGTGCCCGTCCCGCGGCCCGCGCCCCCCTTTCATGCCGAGGGCGTCGTTTTCCGACAGTCCGGCCGCGTTCGGCGGCGGTGAATGTCGGAAAGCGGCGCTCTCGGCGCGGTGCGGTGCGGCGCGGTGCGGCGCGGTGTCGCGGGATGCCGCGGGGTGCACCGGGTGCCGCGGGGTGCGACGGGTGCCGCGGGGTGCGACGGGTGCCGCGGGGTGCGACGGGTGCCGCGCGGGGCGACGGGTGCCGCGCGGGGCGGCGAGGTGGGCGCTGCGCTCGCTCAGCGACCGGTGGCGGCCGCCGCCGTGATGGCCGACTCGATGAGCGGCGACATCGTCGAGATCCAGGTGTCGGTCATGTGGTCGCGGTCGCGGTAGATGCTCGCGCCGCCGACCACGGACCGGCAGGCCTCCGCGTCGCAGTACGTGTCGGTGAGGTCGATCAGCTGCGCGCCGCTCGCCGTCGCGGCGATCGCGATCGGGTCGTCGCCGTCGAGCGCGAAGTCGCGCGGGGAGGTGCAGGCGCTCGCCTTCCCGGTCTGCTTGAGGCACTTGTTCGGGTCGTCCTCGAAGCGGGGATTGTCCCGGATCGCGACGATCGGCGCCCCGAGCGCCGCCCATGCCTGCTCGTATCCGGTCGCCGCCGTCGCGCGGTCGGCCTCGCCGTGCGACCAGAACTTCGTCTCGATGAGCGCGGTCGTCACGACCGCGTCGAACGGTCCGGCCGCCTGCAGCGCGGCCGCCTCATTCGCCTGGTAGGCGTCGCAGGCGGCGCCGAACGCGGCGCTCGACGACTCGATGTGCATCGTCGACCACGGGCAGGCCCCCTTCGTGACGATCGTGAGCGACCAGCCGTTCGTCTCGGCGAGCGAGATGAGCAGGTCGGAATACTGGAATGCGTGGCTGTCGCCGACGAGCGCGACCTTCATGGCGCCCGGGTCGTCGGAGCCGAAGTGGCACGGGTTCGCGACGGAGTTGTTGAGCTGGGTGAAGCACTGGTACTGCGACGGCCCGTCCGCGTCGGCGAAGCCCGGGCTCGGGATGATCGTGTCGACGAGCTCCGGATTCGAGCACGGGGCGATGGCGGCGGCGGCGCCGAAGCAGGGCGGCGGATTCGCGACCGTCTGCTTGAGCTGCGCGGCCTGCGCGTCGTACTGCGGGCCGAGCACCGCATTCACGCCGGTGATCGCGAGCACGGAGACGAGCATCATCGCGACGGCCGCGAGGAACGTCTGGGCGACGTGCGCGTGCCCGAGACGGCGCCAGGAGCGGAACGGATCCTCGACCAGCCGCTTCGTCGCCCACGCGAGGAGCACGGCGATGACGATGAGCGCGACGCGGTTGTACCACTCGAGGCTCCAGCCCGGGATGTAGGGCGCGACGATGATGAGCGGCCAGTGCCAGAGGTAGAGCGAGTACGACACGTCGCCGACCCAGCGGACCGGGCGGAAGGACAGCCAGCGCGCGGGCAGCCACCATGCGTCGGCGCGCGCGGCCGCGATCGCGATCGCCGTGCCGATCACCGGGACCGCGGCGACCCAGCCCGGGAATGCCGTCTCCTCGTCGAACGCGACGAGGCCGGGGACGAGGATCAGGAGGATGCCGGCCCAGCCGAGCACCGCATTCATCCACTTCGACGCCGGCCGCCAGCGCGGCAGCAGCGTCACGAGCGCCCCGACGCCGAACTCCCACATGCGCGTGAACGTCGCGAAGTACGCCGCCCCCGACTGCGCCTCCGTGTAGAGGCCGCAGACGAGGTAGCCGGCGACCGTGACGGCGAGGACGGTCCAGAGGACGGCGCGCCGGCGGGCGACCTGCGGGTCGCGACCGGTGCCGGCGACGAATGCGAGGGTGCCGTCGCGAGGGATCC
>Ga0164242_10009996_pt1 | contig 10186 bp, 8 predicted proteins | sample OricomgcompostMG_FD_108783 | JGI IMG/M metagenome (GOLD analysis project Ga0164242, IMG submission 108783) | Miracle-Growth compost microbial communities from Emeryville, California, USA - Original compost - Miracle growth compost (MG) ... | reverse complement strand
GTCCGCCTCGGTCTGGCCGACGATCTGGTAGCGGATCGGCTTGTCGTCCTCGTCGAGCAGGGTCACGGTCGCGCCGAACACGATCTTGTCGCCCGACATTTCCTTCGGATCGATGATCTGGGCGCGCGCCAGCTTGTCCTCGATATCGGCGATCGAGGCCTCGATCTGGCCCTGGCGCTCCTTGGCGGCATGATATTCGGCGTTTTCCGAAAGGTCGCCATGCGCGCGCGCTTCCTCGATCGCGTCCACGATCAGCGGGCGCTCGGTCTTCAAGCGCTTGAGGTCAGCATTGAGCTTCGCATGGCCTTCCGCCAGCATCGGCATCTTTTCGACCGTCGCCATAATCCGTCCTCTGTAAAACGCCCTCTTCCAAGCGGCCCGTCATGGGTCCGCCCGCACGTCACTCTCTCATGTCGGGGATCAGTTGTGCGATTGCGAATAATAGGACTGCAAGGGACGCACTTCAAGGCTCTCGGTGCCTAACGCGACGATAGCCTTGGCCGCCTCGATGCTGGCCGAGGCGGTGGTGAAGTAGGGAATCTTCTGCCCCACCGCCGAGGCGCGGATCGGCTGCGAATCCTTCAGAGACTGCCAGCCTTCGGTGGTGTTGAAGATCAGATCGACGCCGCCGTCCTTGATCCGGTCGACGATGTGCGGCCGCCCCTGCGCGACCTTGTTGATCCGCTCGACCGCGACGCCCTGCGCTTCGAGATAATCCGCCGTCCCGCCCGTCGCGACGATCGCGAAGCCGTGCCCGGCCAGCGCCTTCACCGCCGCCACGATCTGCGGCTTGTCGCTGTCCTTGACGCTGACGAACAGCGTCCCCGACTGCGGCAGCACCATCCCTGCGCCGAGCTGCGCCTTGGCGAAGGCGATCGAGAAATCGCGATGGATCCCCATCACTTCGCCGGTGGACTTCATCTCGGGCGAGAGCACCGGATCGACCCCGGCAAAGCGGCCCCAGGGAAACACCGCTTCCTTCACCGCGACATAAGCGATTTCACGATCGATCTTGGGCAGATCGGCGAGCTTCTCGCCCGCCATCACCCGCGCGGCGATCTTGGCGATGGGCGCGCCGATCGCCTTGGCGACGAACGGCACGGTGCGGCTGGCGCGCGGATTGACCTCGATGAGGTAGACCGCGCCGTCCTTGACCGCGAACTGGATGTTCATCAGCCCCTTGACCTGGAGCGCGCGGGCGAGCGCGTCGGCTTGGGCGGAGATCTCGGTGATGATCTCGGCCGACAGGCTGTAGGGCGGGATCGAGCAGGCGCTGTCACCCGAATGGACGCCGGCTTCCTCGATATGCTGGAGCACGCCGGCGACCACCACGTCGGTCCCGTCGGCGATCGCATCGACGTCAACCTCGATCGCGTCGCGCAGATACTGGTCGATCAGAACCGGCGCGTCGCCAGATACTTGCACCGCAGTCTGGATATATTCCTCGAGCTGTGCGCGGCCATCGACGATCTCCATCGCGCGGCCGCCGAGGACGTAGCTCGGCCGCATCAGCACCGGGTAGCCGATCCGCTCGGCGACCGCGATCGCCTCCTCGCGGCTGCGCGCGATGCCGTTGGCGGGCTGCTTGAGCTTGAGCTTGTTGACCAGCGCCGCGAACCGCTCGCGGTCCTCCGCAAGGTCGATCGCATCTGGCGAGGTGCCGAGGATCGGAATACCCTCCGCCTCCAGCGCGCGAGCGAGGTTGAGCGGGGTCTGCCCGCCGAACTGGACGATCACGCCGACCAGCGTGCCCTTCGACTGCTCGACATGGAGGATTTCGAGCACGTCCTCTGCCGTGAGCGGCTCGAAATAGAGACGGTCTGACGTGTCGTAATCCGTGCTCACGGTCTCCGGGTTGCAATTGACCATGATCGTCTCGAAGCCGGCATCCTCCAGCGCGAAACAGGCGTGGCAGCAGCAATAGTCGAACTCGATCCCCTGCCCGATCCGGTTCGGCCCGCCGCCGAGGATGACGATCTTCTTCCGATCGCTGGGCGCCGCCTCATTCTCCGGCTCGCCGAAGCTGGGTGCCTCGTAGGTCGAATACATATACGGCGTCTTGGCCTCGAACTCGGCCGCGCAGGTGTCGATCCGCTTGAACACCGGGCGCACGCCGAGCTTGTGGCGCGCCTTGCGCACCTCGGCCTCGGTAACGCCGCCGGTCATCGCCTTGACCGTCTCGTGGATCAGCCCCGACCCGCGCGCGATGCCACGCTCGTTGCCGGCAAGATTGGCCGATTTCAGCGAGAGATAGGCAAGCCGCTTGTCACTGAACCCCATCGCCTTGAGTCGCCTCATCCCCACGGCGTCCTGCGGCAATCCGTGGCGGCACACCTCTTCCTCGGTCGCGACGATCTCGGCGATTCGTTCGAGGAACCACGGATCGTATTTGGCGATCGCATGGACTTCCTCGACGGTGAAGCCCTCGCGCAATGCCTGCGCGGCGACGAGCAGCCGATCGGGCGTCGCCTTGGCGAGCGCCGCCTCGATCTCCGCGCGCGGCGCGCCGACCAGCCGGTCGATCTGGTTGAAGCCTGACAGCCCCGTCTCGAGCCCGCGCAGCGCCTTTTGCAGGCTCTCGTGGATGTTGCGGCCGATCGCCATCACCTCGCCGACCGATTTCATCGCGGTCGACAGTACCGCCTCGGCGCCCTTGAACTTCTCGAAGGCGAAGCGCGGGATCTTGGTGACGACGTAATCGATCGTCGGCTCGAACGAGGCGGGGGTGACGCCGGTGATGTCGTTCTCGATCTCGTCGAGCGTGTAGCCGACCGCCAGCTTGGCCGCGACCTTGGCGATCGGGAAACCCGTCGCCTTCGACGCCAATGCCGAGGAGCGCGACACGCGCGGGTTCATCTCGATGACGATCAGCCGTCCGTCCTTCGGATTGACCGCGAACTGCACGTTGGAACCGCCTGTTTCGACGCCGATTTCGCGCAGGCACGCGATCGAGGCGTTGCGCATGACCTGATATTCCTTGTCGGTCAGCGTCAGCGCCGGGGCGACGGTGATTGAATCGCCGGTGTGCACCCCCATCGCGTCGACATTCTCGATCGAGCAAATGATGATGCAATTGTCCGCGCGGTCGCGGACCACCTCCATCTCATATTCCTTCCAGCCGAGCAGCGATTCCTCGATCAGCACCTCGGTCGTCGGCGAGGCGTCGAGCCCGGAGCGGACGATCTCCTCGAACTCGGGCCGGTTATAGGCGACGCCGCCGCCGGTGCCGCCCAGCGTGAAGCTCGGCCGGATGATCGCCGGCAGCCCGACATGATCGAGCGCCGCGACCGCCTCCTCGACCGTGTGCGCGATCGCCGAGCGCGCGCTTTCGAGGCCGATCTTGCTCATCGCCTCGCGGAACTTGAGCCGGTCCTCGGCCTTGTCGATCGCCTCGGCATCGGCGCCGATCATCTGCACGCCGAACTTGTCGAGCGTGCCGTCGCGAAACAGCGCCAGCGCGGTGTTGAGCGCGGTCTGCCCGCCCATCGTCGGGAGCACCGCATCGGGCCGCTCCTTCTCGATGATCCGGGCGACGATCTCGGGCGTGATCGGCTCGACATAGGTCGCGTCGGCCAGTTCGGGATCGGTCATGATCGTCGCCGGGTTCGAATTGACCAGGACGATGCGATAGCCCTCTTGCCTAAGCGCCTTGATCGCCTGCGTGCCCGAATAATCGAACTCGCACGCCTGCCCGATGATGATCGGCCCCGCGCCAATGACGAGAATGGAGGAGATGTCGGTGCGTTTGGGCATTGTTTACGATGCTCTCATTGCATACATTGATTGCAGTGCAATCATTGAGGTGACGATATGGGCAGCATCACGATCCGCAAGATCGACGACGCAACCAAGGCATGGCTCAAAAAGCGTGCCGGCGCGGCCGGTCGATCGGTCGAGGCGGAACTGCGCCATTTGATTTCCGAGGAACGCGCGCGCGACCAGGCCGAAGCGCTTGCCGCCGATCCACCGCGGCAGCCGGGCGAAGGGTTCGGCGCTTATCTGTTTCGGCTTAGCCGGCCCGGCGCGGACCTCGATATCGGGCGAGACCGGACACCCCATGACGGAATCGACCTGTGATCCTGCCGGACACCAATGTCTGGAGCGAAACGATGAAGCCGGTTCGTAACGATGTGGTGCTCGGCTGGATCGACCGCCACTGGGACGAACTGGCGCTGTCGACGATCGTGCTCGCCGAGCTTCGCTATGGCGTCGCGAAGCTGCCTGAGGGGCAGCGAAAACAAGCGCTTTCGACGCATGTCGACCGGCTCGAGCGCTACAAGGCGGCCCAGATCGTCCCATTCGACCAACCCGCCGCGACACGCTACGGATCGCTGATGGGCGAGATGCGGCGGGCGGGCACGCCGCTGCCGGTTCTCGATGGTCAGATTGCCGCACAGGCTCTCGCCTCCGCTTGTCCGGTGGCGACGCGCAACCTCGCGGACTTCGAACGAACCGGCCTCACGCTGCTGAACCCGTGGGAGCCTTGATCGCCTGCGTGCCCGAATAATCGAACTCGCACGCCTGCCCGATGATGATCGGCCCCGCGCCAATGACGAGAATGGACTGAATATCTGTACGCTTAGGCATGAACTGGTGATACCGTAAAAGCCCTCTCCCTCGAGGGAGAGGGTTGGGTGAGGGTGCTCCAACGGTGAGCGAGAAAAGACTGACCGCGGTCGCAAGAAAACTCCGCCGCAACCGCACCGCCGCCGAGGATCGCTTGTGGCAAGTCCTCCGCAACCGCCAAATCGACGACGCGAAGTTCGTCTTCCAGTTCCCGATCGGCCCGCACGTCGCCGATTTCGCGTGCCGGAGCGCGAAACTGGTGATCGAGCTCGACGGCGGTCAGCATGCGGAAAGCACCACCGATCCGGCGCGAACCACGCTGATCGAAGCGCACGGCTACACCGTCCTGCGCTTCTGGAATAACGACGTCCTCGCCAACATCGAAGGCGTGGTCGAGGAGATCAGGCGCGCGCTGGCAATCGCGCGCAATCCTTGAGCCCTCTCCCTTGAGGGAGAGGGTTGGGTGAGGGTGGCCCAACGCCGGCGTTGCACGCTCGGCTGCGCCTCGCTCCCCCTCACCCCGACCCTCTCCCCGCCGGGGAGAGGGAGAATGCCCCGCGCCAATGACGAGAATCGAGGAAATGTCGGTGCGTTTGGGCATTAGATCAGCTTCACAAAGAGTTCGATCAACCGCTTTGCGGCTTCACTAATAGAGGTTCCCACGAATTTCTCGGCAACAAACCTAAGCGTGGGGAGCAAAAATGCAGCCAAACGCTGCACCCTAAATCGCTCTTTGCCGGATATCCCTTCCGCAGCCACCAATTCGTCAGTCACCATGTCTTTTGCTTCGCCGAGCAGCTCACCAGCTTCGTTACTCTCTCGGACATCTTTAGCGAGGTCGCGAATGGTATCGTGGATACGTGCATGGAGAATGGGGTCATCAGACCGAGAAACGATACGGTCCACCGAGGGCGCGGGATGATAGTCAGCTAAGTCCCAGCCCTTTTTGATCAAAACGCTCTCAGCCTCTCCAATTCCAAATTGGGTCAAAGCAAATATCGGAGTGTCTTTAGGCTGCCCCTCGGGATCGCCGACACCCTCTTCGATCGATTCGTCTTCCACCAAAGCGTCAATGGCACGCTTCACAAATGCGCCGGAAACGTCCGCTGAGAAGGCATCTCTAATGTCTTGGATTGAATACCAAAATGCCTCGGCGTCCGAAGTCAGCATATAGTCATAAAGAACGATGAGGATCTGGGACTTAAGGTCATCAAACCTGATCGCCATTACTGTATCCTCCCCAACATCCCCACGAACCGCTCGAACAGATAGAAGCTGTCCTGCGGGCCCGGGCTGGCCTCGGGGTGGTATTGGACGCTGAAGGCCTTGCGATCAGTGAGTTCGAGGCCGGCGTTCGAGCCGTCGAACAGCGAGACGTGCGTCTCGCGCGCGTTCGTGGGCAGGCTTTCGCGCTCGACCGCGAAGCCGTGGTTCATGCTGGTGATCTCGACTGCGCCGTCGGACAGGCGCTTGACCGGATGGTTGGCGCCGCGATGGCCCTGGAACATCTTAGTCGTCGTCGCCCCCACCGCGAGGCCGAGCAACTGGTGGCCGAGGCAGATGCCGAACAGCGGCTTGCCCGTTTCCAGCATCTTGCGGATCACCGGCACGGCGTATTCGGCGGTCGCGGCCGGGTCGCCGGGGCCGTTCGACAGGAAGAAGCCGTCGGGCTCCAGCGCCATGATCTGATCGAAACTGGCGGTCGCGGGGACGACCGAGACCTTGGCGCCGGCCTTCACAAGATTGCGAAAGATGTTGCGCTTGCTGCCGTAATCGATCGCGACGACGTGGGGGCGCTGACTCCCCTCCCTTTCAAGGGAGGGGCTGGGGGTGGGTGCGCGGCCCGCAGGGTCGCGCTCAAGGGCAGCCGCAGAAGCCTCGCTCCGCTCGGCACCCACCCCCGGCCCCTCCCTGGAAGGGAGGGGAGAAGCCTCGCCGTCATACCCGAAGCCCAGCCGCCAGACGCCGCCTTGCCAGCCATAATCCATCTCGGTCGAGACGACCTTGGCGAGGTCCATGCCTTCGAGGCCGGGCCATTCGCGCGCCATTTGCAGCAACAGGTCGGTATCGAACTCACCCGAGGCCGAATGCGCGATCACGCCGTTGGGGGCGCCGCCGGTGCGGATCCGCCGCGTCAGCGCCCGCGTGTCCACGCCCGCAAGCCCGATCCGCGCGTGCGCCTTCATCCACGCATCGAGCCGCTCGACGCTGCGGAAGTTGCTCGGCGCGGTCACGTCCTCGCGCACGATCATGCCGAGCGCGTGGGGATTGTCCGCCTCGATGTCCTCGGCATTGGTGCCGACATTGCCGATATGGGGAAAGGTGAAGGTGATGATCTGCCCGGCAAAGCTCGGATCGGTCATGATCTCCTGATAGCCGGTCATCGCGGTGTGGAAGCACACCTCGCCGACCGCCTGCCCCTCGGCGCCGAAGCCCCTGCCCCAGATCACGCTGCCGTCGGCCAGGACCAATACCCCCGTCGCTCCAGTGGGCGCGGGCGTAGGATTGGCGTCGGCCATGGTGGCGGGCACTCCGGTAGAAGGTTGGCGATGTCGCTAAGGCTCACCCGCTAGGCTCGCTGGCCCCTCCCGTCAATCTGTTAAAGAGTCGCGGATCGGGCTATCGGGCAGGTTTTCCCGAAGGACCGACAATGATTCGCGACGACATCAAGGCTGCGCTGGTGACCGCCATGAAAGGCGGCGACAAGGAGGGCACCGCGACGCTCCGCCTGATCCAGTCGGCAATCAAGAACCGCGATATCGAGGCGCGAACGCAGGCTCCGGTCACCGATGACGACGCGCTGGTCGTCGAGGTGTTGCAAAAGATGGTCAAGCAGCGCCGCGAATCGATCGAGCTGTACGTGAAGGGCGGTCGTCAGGAACTCGCCGATGCCGAGGGCCGCGAGGTCGCGGTGATCGAACGCTTCCTGCCTGCGCAGATGAGCGAGGACGAGACCAGGGCAGCGGTCGAGGCGATCAAGGCCGAGCTGGGCGCGAGCGCCATGAAGGACATGGGCAAGGTCATGGCCGAACTGAAGGCGCGCCACGGCAGCCAGCTCGATATGTCCAAAGGCAGCGGACTGGTGAAGGCGGCGCTAAGCTGATCTCTCCGCTTGCGGATCGGAGAAGTCCTTCCTCCGTTCGTTTCGAGCGAAGGCTCTGTCGAGCGCAGTCGAGACATCGAGAAACCGTTCAAGCGCCGCATCAACGTGTCTCGACTTCGCTCGACATGAACGGTTGGTTTGGGCACAACGAATCATGGCCTTTTGGACGTACATTCTCCGTTGTGCGGACGGCCGTTTCTACACCGGCCACACCGACAACCTGGATCGCCGAATCGGACAGCACCAGACGGGCGGATTCTGCGATTTCACGTCGCGGCGACGGCCTGTTGAGCTGGTATGGTCGCAGGATTTCCCCACCCGGATCGAAGCGCTTGAAGCTGAACGAACCGTTGGCGGATGGTCTCGCGCAAAAAAGGAAGCGCTGATCGCGGGCGATTGGGCGCGCGTCTCGTTGTTCGCCAAACCGCCTCACGAACGCTTCTCGACTTCGCTCGAAGCGAACGGGGGTGGGAGCGGAAGCTCAATAAAATCTCCGTTCGTTTCGAGCGAAGGCTCTGTCGAGCGCAGTCGAGACATCGAGAAACGGGGGAGCCAATGAGCCTCTCCCCCCAATTTCTCGATGAACTGCGCGCGCGCACGTTGCTGTCGGCGCTGGTCGGCAAGACCACCAAGCTCCAGAAGGCCGGGCGCGAGTTCAAGGGCTGCTGCCCCTTCCACAACGAGAAGACGCCGAGCTTCTACGTCAACGACGACAAGGCGTTCTATCACTGCTTCGGCTGCGGCGCGCATGGCGACGCGATCCGCTGGATGACCGACCAGCGCGGATTGCCGTTCATCGATGCGGTGAAGGAACTCGCCGCCGCCGCGGGGATGGAGATGCCCGCGCCCGATCCGCGCGCCGCCGAGCGGGCCGAACGCGCCAAGGGGCTGCACGAGGCGTGCGCCGACGCCGCCGAGTGGTTCGTTCAGCAGTTGAACGGCATCGCCGGCGCGGAAGCGCGCGGCGTTCTGGAGCGTCGCGGCGTTTCGGCGACGACCGCCAAGACGTTCGGCCTCGGCTTCGCTCCCGATTCGCGTGGCAAGCTCAAGGCCGCACTCAAGGAGTTCGGCGATCCGCTGCTGGTCGAGGCCGGGCTGCTGATCGAGGTCGAGGGCAAGGAGCCCTATGACCGCTTCCGCGGCCGGCTGATGATCCCGATCCGCGATCCACGCGGCCGAGTGATCGCGTTCGGCGGCCGCGTGATCGGCGACGGCGAACCCAAATACCTGAATTCGCCCGAAACCCCGCTGTTCGACAAGGGTCGCACGCTCTACAACCTCGATCGCGCCGCCGCCGCCAGCCGCAAGACCGGCCGTGTGCTCGTCGTCGAAGGCTATATGGACGTGATCGCCCTCGCCCAGGCGGGGATCGAGGAAGCGGTCGCCCCGCTCGGCACCGCGCTTACCGAGGGCCAGCTCGAACGACTGTGGCGCTTGAGCGACGTGCCGATCCTCTGCTTCGACGGCGACGCGGCCGGCCAGAAAGCCGCGATCCGCGCCGCCGGCCGCGCGCTGCCGATGCTCGCACCGGGACGGAGCCTCGCCTTCGTCACGCTACCCGAAGGGCTCGACCCCGACGATCTCGTCCGCCAACGCGGCTCCACCGCCTTCGAAGCGCTCCTCCGCGATGCACAGCCGCTCGCCGATCGCTTGTGGGCGCACGAACTCGCCGCCGAGCCGCTCGACACCCCCGAGCAGCGCGCCGGCCTGCGCCAGCGGCTCACCGAGCGCGCCGATACGATCGCCGATCGCAACGTCCGCCACGAATATCTCGCCGAGTTCCGCCGCCGCTTCGATGAACAACTTGCGCCGCCACGCCGGCAGTTCGGCGGCAACCGCCCCTTCCAGCCTGGTCAGCGTAGGAACGGTAAGTGGATGCCTCCCCTGCCCCCCGTCACCCCTCAGGCCAAGGCGTTCCGCACCGCCGGGATCGATCCCGTCCTCGCCAAGGCGGTGCTCGCCGGGCTCATCCGCCACCCCGCCGAAATCGCGCGTCATATCGAGGTGCTGGGCTCGCTCCGCATGGCCGGCGGCGCGCTCGGGCGGCTGTTCGAGGCGGTGGTCGATCTCGCGCTCGAAGACCAGGCGCTTGATAGTGACGGCGTGCTTACCATATTGGCGCGGTCCGGATTTGACTCAGTGGCCAGCGATTTGCTGAGGGCCGACACCCTGCCCTTCTCGTTCACCCAGAAAACCGCCGACGCCTCGCGCGCCGCGGCGGACTTGAACGAGGCGATCGCGGTGCTGGTGGCGGGTCCGGAGGTGGACCGGGCGCTTGCCGAGGCTACGGCGGCGCTGCAGGCCGAGGGAAGCGATGAAGCCTTTGCGCACCAGAATGCGTTGGTGCGCGAGCAGGCGGCGCTTCGCCATCGGCTTGCAAATCTGGTCCTGGCGGACGAAGACGACGAAACTCTTGATGCTTGAGGGCAATTGATGGCGAAGACTAACGGCGGCGGTGGCGACGACAGCACCACGGAGGTGGGCGACGCGCCGCTGATCGATCTCAACGAGGCGTCG
>Ga0164242_10009995_pt1 | contig 10187 bp, 7 predicted proteins | sample OricomgcompostMG_FD_108783 | JGI IMG/M metagenome (GOLD analysis project Ga0164242, IMG submission 108783) | Miracle-Growth compost microbial communities from Emeryville, California, USA - Original compost - Miracle growth compost (MG) ... | reverse complement strand
GGCTGTTTGGCTGTTTGGCTGTGCATGCTCTCAATCCTTGGCGGACCCCTATTGCTCGAACAAGGGTGGTCCCAGCCACTCTGGTGATATTCGCCAGGTACATGTACCTCCGTACCGCTTCGTATCCCCCCAACTTCCCCTGCTTGGACCTAGCAAAGCGTACTCTAGCGGCAGCCAGGGCCGCTGTTGCTCTGTGCCTATGCAGTTTCTTATTCGTCCATGCCCCCCTGCTCCTGCCCCTCTGGCCCTTGATTTTCTGTGGGCCATCCCCCGAATAACATACACAGTAACCCCTGTCAGACCGTCACTCCGACTCGCATGGCCGCCAAGAGGATCTGCTCTTGCTCCCCAATCTCTTCTCGCCCATCCTGTTGATGCTCGTCGACCCAAGTTTGCTTTGCTGTCCGTTCTGCCTTTTTTTTGCTGGGTGCTGGTGATCTCCCAAAAAAGTTCTGTGGCACTGTCTTTCTCTGCTGGGAGCATATCTCCTTTTTATTAGCTTCAATCTAAAGCCCGGGACGATTGATTCACAAAGGGGAACGCAACTCGGAAATTCACACTCCTCTTTCTGTTGTTTACCATTCCAACACACGAAACCTTCCTCCCCCGGCCTAATATCGCTCTCCCCGGGCCCTGCAATCCTCGTTGTTGCCTGCAAGCACATCCTCCCTCACCCCCCCCCCATATTCCGTTTAAATTAGGGTGACAGGGGACCAGAAATCTCCTCGAACCAGGAGTTTAACCAGCCAGAAGGAAACGACACGGCCTCCTCCACGACTCCGCTTGCACCCCCAATTCTGCGACGCCAATCCCTTCAAGACCGGAAAGTGAGCATTGGGGGCTTTGTTTCCTCTTCCCGCCCGTCGACCATTCACGCCCAAATGTTTGAGAAACATTCGAGCCTTGTTCCGTAGATCATCCTCGCCAAACCGACCAGGGCCGGCCCTCTCATACGAAAGCTGCTTCCTCCTTGAACCCGTTTCTTCCCACCTTCGTCCACCTCCGGTGACAAGCCTTGGGATTTTGCCTTTTTTTTCCCCGGCCGTGATCCTGTGTTTGAACTCGGGATCAGCCTGCGCCTTCTCCCCCGTCGCTTGTTGGCCGACACCCATCCGTTTTCCTCTCGAGCACCCTTTTTTTTACCCCGAAGCCTAGACAAAGCGACTCGCTCTTTGTCTTCGACGAACCCTCGGCTTTGTTTCATTCTCAATCGACGCACCAAGGCGTCGTACTTTGCTCTCTCTCGACTCCTCCCCGACGTCTCTAATCACGATATCATGCCGAGCAACTTCGTTTAGGACTACCGAGGAAACCGTTTGCGAGCGCTAGGGATTTCGAACTACACCGGACTGCCCAGGACTGAGCTAGAGCGCACCCGCAAAGATGCCGCTCCCGACTCCCGTGGTGCCGTTGGACGGGGTATGTTCTGTCATATTTAACAACACACTTTACACCTACTCGGCAGAGGCATTCCAAGCACTGCCACTTTCGCCAGGAGCAGAATGGAAGAAACTACCGCAGGGCGAGAAGGTCACAGGAGGGGTCTGTGTTGGATCAACACCAGGAGACGACAAGCTAGCAGGATTTTATGTCGTTGGCGGTACCGGGGTGACAGATGGCTACAAGGGTCTCCAGAAGTACACGTACTCAACCAAGCAATGGCAGGCGATCGAGCCCGAGACGGCAGTGACCCAGTCTCGGTTGTGGCACGGCGCTGTATACCTCAACGCCTCGGACTCCATCTTGCTCTATGCCGGAGCCCAAGATGGAGTACAATATCTTTCGTCCCAAACCTTCACCGTGGGCGCGTCGCCGCCCTACGCAGTGGCCGCGTTTCAGTCGGCAGCGCCGCCGGCAATTAACCCAATTCTCCTTCCGTGGTCCGATTCCCAAGCAGTTATGATTGGCGGGAGCGCGTCGAATACCAAGGTGAGCCTCTTCAGCCCGGAAACATCATGGGTCGATTCCGGAGCAAGTCTGGCAGAGGGACTACAGAAGGATACTACGCAGATGAAGGCCGTCATAGTCGACGGTGACGATGGATCCAAGAGTCTATATGTCTTTGACATGTCAATCGCGCCAAATGTGGTCAAAAGGATTTTACTAGTCGACGGGCAAGGAGCGCCCGTGCAGAACGCAGGCCCAGTCGCCAGGTCGCTGGGAGATGTCGAGTCTCGTGAGGTGGAGAGACGAGGCACCGACCCGCTCACCGCCAATGACTGGCCCGAGTACAACTCGACATTGGTACCGTCGGCCGTTCGGACTAATTATGCCGTGGCGAACGATGCTGATGGGCTGGTCGTATTCGCCGGCGGGAACTCGGATGACATCCTCTGCATGTTCAACGCGAGGGCAAATAGCTGGCAGAATGCCACACAGATGTTGATAGACCAGACGGTCTTGGGCGCGAATACCATTTCATCCTCCTCAGCCTCGGCCACGCCTACCTCAACACGGTCGAGCAGCATCGCCGCCTCTGCCACAACCACAACCACGCCGACCGCGACCCCATCTTCGACCAAGGCCGCGGCAGCTGCTACTTCTTCGAGCACCAGCCTCCCAAGCAATGCCGTCCTAGGCATCTCCCTCGGCTCCATTTTCGGACTCGCCCTTATCCTCGCCCTCGTCTACTGCTGCATCGAGCGCCGCAAGAAGAAGCGGGCAAACCTCGAAGCCGGAAACGCCCCGCGGGGCGATGGGGCGTCAGCGAGCGAGAAGGACAGCATCGTTTTCGTCCCTGATACTTTGCCTCGTGGCTCGATAGCAGGCGGGTTCCGCGGGCACCACGCCCAGGACTCGCAGAGCTCCTTCTCATCAATGGCCATCTTGATGGGCCGTATCAAGCAGCAGAACTCCCCCCAGCAGCAACAGCAAGCCAGCGGCGTCAACCGGAACCCCAGCCACCAAACCAAGCGCAGCTCCACCAGTAGTATCTTCAATAAGGCATTCAAGAACACCATCAGCAAACCGATCCCACAAGGAACGCAGCCGATGTCCTCTGTCCCGCCTTCGCTATCATTGGACTTCCTGGCTACCGAAGACAAGGGGGTATCCTTTGCACCCAACACCGCAGCGGCGCGACCGCGGCCCGCCAACGCCGCCGCTGCGATCGACCGGCAGGGTAGCACACGCCGCAGCTCGGGCTGGAATAGGTACTGGTCGGGCGGCTCGGCCTTGAATATACTCGGATTCGGCCACGGCAACAACAACGGAAACAACGCTGCTGCTGCTGCTGCCAACAACCCCAAGAGGGTGACGGCCGAGTCGGACCGGAGCTCTAATTACAGCGACCGATCACGCTACCGCATCACACAAGACAGCGCGACCGTGCCGCCGCTGACCGTCTACGAGCCTCGCGCTTCCTTCAGTCGAGTCCACACCGGCAGCCCGACGATCGCACATCACGACACCAGGCTCACTGAGGGCATGAGCGGGCAGATCGAGCGGCCGGTGAGCGCCGTCAGCGACGGTTCCGCATACTCGAGCGGCATCCCGGCATCGGTTCACGAAGCGTGGGACCCGACGCAGGTACACAAGCCGTGGGGAACCGATAGGGCGCCGAGTAGCGCCTACAGCAGCGGATGTGCGACTGCCCTTGCACCCGCTGCCGCCGCCTCCGCCTCCTCGAAGCAGCAGTCGACCCCTCCGCCGACGGGTGTCAGCCGCCAGCCGCAGCTCGATACCTCTGCTACATCTACTGATATGAGCTGGTTGAATCTCGGCGAGAATGGCACCTTCCGTCTCTGAGCAGTTTGTTGCTTGCCATACTTTCAACTTTTTCTGGCAGAGCCTTTGAAACCCATTGTCCCTCTCCCAATGGACGTCCGCTCCTTCGCAAATCAAAAAGAAGACATGAAAACTGCCCACGTTACCATACTCATGACAACTACAAGAATCACTTGACGTCGATCACCTATACCCATAAAGAGTTTCACGGAGTCGGCCTGGCCCACGCCATCCATGGAGCTCTTCTCTCATTTATCTTGTCTACCGATATAGACGACCCCCCCACGCATTTTACGGAGAAAAGACGGATATCAAAAGGACAATCCAAAATCCTTTCTTCGTCTCTCTTCACCTGCATCGCCGCCTCGAGCCTTCCGGCACACTCGAGAGACGACATCGACCACCGGAGACCCCCCTCGTTCCTGAGGACGCCGTCTCCTTGCTATTTCCTCTTCTCATCTGGCATATCTCGGCGCTTGTCCGGTGTTTCTTGATACACCGCTGCACATAAAAACGTTTTCTTTCTCACTCTTGGTCTCTATTTTTTTATCTTCTTCGTCTCTTTTTCTTTCTTCCATCCTGAGATGCTGTACACTGTAGAGTCATCGCCGCTAGCGCGACCCCGGTTCCGGTCATTTCCTTCGTCTCCGGTCCTTACACCCAACAAATCGATGATACCACCATCATCGTTTTGACACAAAGTAATTTATTTTTATTGAGAGTTGCGTGGGAAGGTGGAAGCCAGCGTGGGTTGGTTGAGTTGAGGAGGTTACCCTGAGTGAAGAAGAGGGAGGTAACGGGGAAAAGCCCTGGGGAGGCATGTTCCCGTCCGGTCGTCGGAGGTGGTTCCGAGAGCGACCGTTCTGTATGTATCTGTATCACTCATAGTGCCCGTCTCCGAAGCCTTGGGTCTCGAACGAGACCAGGTGCCGGGATCGGAATATATGACATCCAAACACACTGTCCCTATGCCTGACAACCTTACTGGTTGGGTCGAGGTTGATGTTTCTTTCGTTGGGTCTGCCTCGACCCGACGTCCTAAACATATATATCTTGTGCTCACCTTTGTTGCAAGAACAAACACGCTACGGCTGGTCGGGTTCCTCGATTTCTAGGAGCATTCCCTACGTCTACCACTCCCCTGGCGCCCCGTCATGCTACCCACCATCAAACTTCGAACGACGTCGTGTCCCGGCGTGCACTATTCCAATACGGAGGTATGCAGACCCATAAACGGGAGACTCTTGCTGGATAGCTAGCCCGATTCATCCCGCGCACCGAACCACGCGCACCATGAGCCCGAAAACCACTCTCCGTGTGTTACCGGTGCTGGTCCGCCACCAGCCCACCAGCCCGGAGAGCACACCATGCGTTTTCATTCCACCGAACAGCAGCGCTCGGGTGTGGGGGGTTTCACCTGGGTGCTCTTAACCAACCCGTCCCAGCCTACCGCGTCTTGATCGTTTGGCTCGAGTCCTTGTGCAATATTTGAAGCAAGACTCCTCCTCTTTGTCCCTGGGTCCCATAGCCCCTGCTCGTTTCTCGGTCTCACGGGGGATTCACCTGGTAGGTGGAATGGAAAACAGCGGCCCCTTCTCGGGGGAAGGGAGGGATGGCGTTTCACGACCGCGTACGAGGGGCGAGCCCGGGTTGTTGTTGAACGCCGTCGCTGTCGGCCGGACCGGCTTTTGGAAAACGGACGAGAACTAGCCTTTGTTCGCGTCGTTGCCTTACCCCATGGCAGACGTTGTTGTTGAAGGCCAAGGGAGAACGAAGAGCATGTGTTCTTGACCGAGGACCTGTGATCGACAGGGGGAAAGGGGTAGAGTGAAAGAAAAAAAAAGACACCCCGACAGAAGGGATGAGGGTAGATGTCTTACCTGCGCCTCCGTCCCGGCGGGTCTAATACCTTGAAACATAGCTGAAGCCGCTCTAAGTGGTAGCCAGGTCCAGCTTCAGCCCGTCAACAGGCTGTGCTCCTCACCCTCGAGGCGGCCAACTATGGTAATACCGCTGGTTGGTCGGAATTGGAAGCTTCGCCTTGTGCGAGACGAAGGTGTTGTTGCCCCACGCCCGCGGAGGGTGTCCCGGGAAAGGGGGAGGCAAAAGGATATGACCTTTGCTACGCGATAACGGGCCGGATGATGTCATGATCAAGGTGTCAGAAACAAGTGATAGCCATGACGAGAGTCCTTTCATCTGTCGCCGGCACGGCTCCGACACGTGGGTAGCGACCACCTGACCACTTTTAAGGGTCCAAACCGAAAAAATAAAATAAAAAAGCACCACTGCGGCCGCCGACGCGGTCCGGGGGAGGATGGCCTGTGGGGGGGCCTTGAAGGTCCAACTTCCCTGCGTGCGCGCGTGCCATGGAAAGCTCCGTTCGCGCGCAAGGTTCTGGAGGGGTTCGCGCCTGCTTGTGAACCCAAGAGGTCGAGCTAGTTCAGCTTGGCTGCTCGTTTCGTTGGTTTGAAACACCAGACTGGCAGATCTGGATGATCACTTGGGTCCCGCACGGAGGACTCCCGGGCGTTGGGCAGCGGGGGTTTGTCGTGCTGGACCTGGTTTCCTCCCCCCCGGCCTTGGGCTAATAAGTTTAACGTCTCCTTTGTAAGGCGCTGTGGTTTGTCCGCGCATCTTGCCTGTCTATTTATTGGCAGCTGATCACTGGGGATCCTATAGATTGTCAGGGGGGAGAAGGTAGAATATGCCGGACCTGTCGCAGCGGCGATGCCCAGCCCCGTTTCAATGTTGATACCACTGTTGGGATATATGTTGTTATCCGATCACTAAATTGGGGGGGTGACCATGAAAGAGTTTTTACCATATCATGCTTATATCCCCTATAATACATATGTATCTACAAATGGGAGTGCATTTATTGGTAGTTACATAAGCGACTTTGAACGTATGTAGAAACCGTCCACGGTCACGGTACCGATGCCGTTTTGTACTTTTTCTTGGCCCGGTCTGGGTTGCCGCGATTTCTTCATGTAGCGACTGGCTGCAGACCTCGAGGCAGCATCCGCGGCAGCCCTCGACATGCGATGACGTCAGTGGCGCCAGGGTCGTGGCCAGTGATGAGTCTTGACGAGCGAGTGCGGTTTGTCAGAATGCAATCATATGTTAAAAGACCTAGCAAAGGAGCCAAGGACAGAGCAGAAAGAGAGAGAAATGCATTTTCAATGCATAGAGGACGCAGGTAACCTTCCGTTGCCCTACCTACACCTGCATTTGCGTGCACACCTGTAGCGCAGCTCAAAATCAAGGTCGACGGCTATCTTTGTACGAGATCATTACCAGGTCCAACCCTGTCGATGTTGACTGGTTTGTACTGTTTGACTGTGCAACTACGTCGTAGTGTATCTGTACGCATACTAACGTACAGATCGATCCGTGGCTCCTCCCGACAAGTGTTTGCTCTCAAAGTAATGAAGGATTGGGCTTTGCCACCTCCCGGGATAGAGGTCTGTGTAGTGAAGTAGGTTTGGCGAAGAGAAAGAACGGGGGGTCGACGGGTGCATTGTTAAAGCCAAGGTTTTCCGACAAATCACACGTTCTCCTGGCTGCGGATGGTAACACAGACTGGCACCGTTGCAAGGATTTCGCGCGCTAACCGGCCGTCACGCGGCGCTCGCACTACTCTGTGCGATAGGGGGAAGAGGGGGCATCTCTGGCTATTGCCGGCCAAAGCCAAAGGGTAACGACGTGTCGGGCCAGGCTGGGCCTTTTTATGAGAATAGGCGGTTGTGTGTGCGTGTCTCTGTGCCAGCGTGCATACTAACCACATGTGCAACGGTTCGGTAGACAGTCTCGACCTGCGACACGACACACTCATCAAATTGAAAAGGCGCTGTAGGACTTCGGAAGGAGGGCTATATAGAAGGCGGGGGCGTTTACACCACCGCAGTCTTTGCTCCTTTCCTCCATCTACCAAGTAATTGGGTGGTGCTACCTTCACTCCACCACCACCATCAGCCAAACGTGCCCCGCATTTCGAACCTGTCCTTCATCCTGGACTTTCTTCGACAGTTGCCATTATTCGTGTTTGCCGTTAGCACCGTGTCCCCAAGCTTAGCGCCCACTGAAATTGTTCTGGTTCATCATCAATGCGGGACAAGCGATCATGGCCCCCCGGACTAGAAAACTCAATCGGTTTCCGTCAAGCCTCAGTCAGCAATTCAAGGGGAGGAGGAGGAGGAGGAAGAGCACAATAGAGATAATAGATTGTGGAGACCTGTCGCCTTGCCTTGAATTGATGACTTTGGCTCCGTAGATCCCACGCTGTGGAAACCGTACGCAGCAAGAGTGCACCGTAATTATTGCGTGTACATATGCAATGTACAGGGAAGAGGTTAATGAGTACCTGCACGCACACCAACCTGTCCTGAGAAAGCAGGTAGGTACTGTACTTGACGAAGTACTCTTACCCTTTACTTAAGTAGGTACGAGTAAGGTAGGTAGTTGGCGTTACTTGCGTATAGGTACGTATATCTGAAATAGCCCATACCTGGACGCAGATAATCGAGTGCCGCTGCTACCACACCGCGATGTATCTGTACGTTGACTAATTACCAGATTACGGATACTCGGTGCTGCGTTTAGCCCCCCTTTTTTTCTGGCCCACTGCAGCCTGATGGACAAAGAGGTTAGCTTGTGGGTGCAGACGCCGTTTGTCCACCATGTGTTCCCGTAATTAACTGGTTCCCCGTAACTGGCTTAATACCTATCTTGCTATCCTTCCCTCTCTCTGCGTATCCGTACCAGAATATTACCTATTGTCCGCTTCCCTGCACATTCTTCGCTGCACATGCCCTTCCCTGCCTTTGCCGTGCTTTACCTTCCCATCAGCTTGGTACGTGGAGTTCGCCGATAACTTCGTCCAAAGAAACGCACCACACCCGGACCACCAACCACGCTACCCGCGCTACCGCGCTAAACCAGGTAAGCACAAAAAGGGGAGTCCTCCAGTTTTGCCAGCCGGTTTGCCAGCTGCTCATCAAGAGGGAAGCAAGAGGCGCCAAACGGCGAGTTCTGTCGATCTATCCCCGACTCGGCCACCCGACGCCTTCCCAAATTCCCCCTTGTCACCAACCAACCCGCCTGCTCCCTTTCTCCTCTCCGCCTCGTTCATTCTCTCCCCCCAGTCCAACACTCTCGGCCAAACAACGAACAGGCCGCAGAAAAATACAGCGAGAGACGCCCGCCTCACAACCCCCCCTTCCCGCCCCCCCGGCCGTCTGGCAGTTAGGAGAGCATTTCTGGTCATTGCGGGTAAGCGAACGAAATCCTGAATAGCCCTTTGCCTCTTTCCCATCCCGGCCCGTCCCACGGCTGCTGCAGGCCCTGTTGTTACCTTTTCACACTTCAACAAACGCCGCATCGTCGCCAACTGCCCTTTGTTATCTCCCTTTTCTCATCCCCCGACATTGATAACGGTCACCATTTCGCGTTTACTGATCGCCCTGTTCCCATCTAGATCGCCACCCAATGAAGCCACAAATCATAGCCTGATAAAATACCGTTTATTTCTTCCCGACACCGCCGTTCGCCTCTTTTCCATTAGCTTTCGCCCGCCGCGACGTTGTGGTGAAGAACGAATCTCTGGAGTTGGGATGGCCGAAGACTCGGCCGCCTTGGTGGCCATCGCCGCTACCTTGCGGTGCCTCGCTACCGACTCCTCGAACACGACGCCAATCCGCCTTAAGCTCCCCGTCGCCGAAACTCCCGAGACGCAGGCCGTGGAATTCGAACTGGCTTCCTTGGTCCTCCGCATCCAAAACCTCGAAGCTAAGGCCGGCTCCGCGAATGGCACCGTCTTCCCCGATACCCCCAACGAGACCTCCGACTCGCTCTTCGCTGACGGCGCCTCTTCGTCCCCGGCAAACGCGCAGAAAACCAAATATGTCGCGGCCCCAATAGCCCGGAATGGATTTATCGACGAGGCCCTCGAGGGCCTGCGAGAGCATGTCGATGACCAGTCCAAGCTCCTGGACAGCCAGCGCCAGGAACTGGCCGGCGTGAACGCCCAGCTCATGGAGCAGAAGCAGCTACAGGAACGGGCCCTGGCGATGCTCGAACAGGAGCGCGTTGCGACCCTGGAGCGCGAGCTGTGGAAGCACCAGAAGGCAAACGAAGCCTTCCAAAAGGCGCTACGAGAGATCGGTGAGATCGTAACTGCCGTTGCCCGAGGTGACCTCTCCAAGAAGGTCCGGATGAATTCCGTCGAGATGGACCCCGAGATCACAACTTTCAAGCGCACGATCAATACCATGATGGACCAGCTCCAGGTCTTCTCTAGCGAAGTATCCCGTGTCGCGCGCGAAGTCGGAACTGAAGGTATCCTCGGCGGCCAAGCCCAAATCGAGGGAGTCGACGGTACTTGGAAGGAGTTGACAGATAACGGTACAAACCATGCAGCCTATACCTCTCATCATCAACCTGGCCCCCGTATGCTAACT
>Ga0164242_10009994_pt1 | contig 10187 bp, 9 predicted proteins | sample OricomgcompostMG_FD_108783 | JGI IMG/M metagenome (GOLD analysis project Ga0164242, IMG submission 108783) | Miracle-Growth compost microbial communities from Emeryville, California, USA - Original compost - Miracle growth compost (MG) ... | reverse complement strand
CTGGCGATGCTCGCCCCGATCTGGGGCTACCAGCCGCTGCTGGACATCGACGACGCCACCGCCCGCGAGAACCTCGCGCGCGCGTCGGTGATGGCCCTGTCCTATGTCGCGCAGTCCGCGCGCGGCATCTACCAGCCGGCCGTGCCGCAGAAGGAGATCGACGAGGCGAGCACGATCACCGAACGCTTCATGAAGCGGTGGAAGGGTGACCCGGATCCGCGCCACGTCGAGGCCATCGACGCCTACTGGGTGTCGGCCGCCGAGCACGGTATGAACGCCTCCACGTTCACCGCGCGCGTCATCGCCTCGACCGGTGCCGACGTGGCCGCCAGCCTGTCCGGCGCGATCGGCGCCATGTCCGGTCCGCTGCACGGCGGCGCCCCCGCGCGGGTGCTGCCGATGATCGAAGAGGTCGAAAAGACCGGCGACGCACGCGCTCTGGTGAAGGGCATCCTCGATCGCAAGGAGAAGCTCATGGGCTTCGGCCACCGGGTCTACCGGGCCGAGGACCCGCGCGCCCGGGTGCTGCGTGCCACCGCGAAGCGGCTGGACGCGCCGCGCTACGAGGTCGCCGCGGCGCTCGAGCAGGCCGCGCTGGCCGAACTGCGCGAGCGTCGCCCCGATCGCGCCATCGAGACCAACGTCGAGTTCTGGGCCGCGGTGATCCTGGACTTCGCCGAGGTGCCCGCGCACATGATGCCGGCGATGTTCACCTGTGGCCGCACCGCGGGCTGGTGCGCGCACATCCTCGAGCAGAAGCAACTGGGCAAGCTGGTGCGCCCGGCCGCGATCTACACCGGACCGGCGCCGCGCTCCGCGGAGTCCGTGCCGGGATGGGAGACCGTCGTCCGGTAGTCCGGGCCGTCGCCGTTCGAGCGCCTTCGCAGTTTTCGCTGCGGAGGCGCTCGTCGCTTCTCTGCCGTAGCATCTGCTCGCGTGGGTGGAGCAGAACTGTCGCGACGTCGGCTTCTGGCAGCGGGTGCGGCGGTAGCCGCGGGTTTCGCCGCCTCGGGATGTGCTACGGCCGAAGGGAATTCGCCGGTCAAGACGATCATCTCCACGGCGCCGCCCGCACCGGCCCGCACATCGGTTCCGTCGGTGGCGAGTCCGGCATCGGCGTCGCTACCGGCACAGCCGGATCCGGCGGCCGTGGCCGCGCGCTATGCCGGTCGGCAGCCCGCCGGATGGGGAATGGACCTGCCCGGCATCATCACCTCGATCCCCGCGCAGGGTAAGCAGATGGCGCTGACCTTCGATGCCTGCGGCGGGCCGGACAACGACGAGATCAACACCGAGTTGATGAATTACCTCGTCGCCCACAACATTCCGGCGACGCTGTTTCTCAACAAGCGCTGGATCGATGCCGACCCGGGCAGGGCCGAGCAACTGGCCACCAATCCGCTGTTCGAACTCGCCAACCACGGCACCCGGCACTGTCCGCTCTCGGTCACCGGCCACGCCGCCTACGGCATCGCCGGCACCGCGTCCCCGCAGCAGGCGATCGACGAGGTGTGGGGCAATCACGAGCGGCTCACCCGGCTGCTCGGACATCCGCCGCGGTTCTTCCGCGCGGGCACCGCACACTACGACGACGTGTCGGTCGCGATCGTGCGGGATCTGGGGGAGACGCCGGTCGGTTTCAGCATCAACGCCGATGCCGGGGCGACCTTCACGGCCGCGCAGGTGCGCACCGCGATGTCGGCGGCACAGCCCGGGTCGATCTCGATCGCCCATATGCACCGCCCGAAGTCGGGTACCGCCGAGGGGATGTCGGTGGTGTTGCCGGTATTGCGTTCGCGCGGTTTCGAATTCGTCAAACTGCCCTGAGCGGGCCTTTCGAACCGGATTCAGAGTTCGGCCGAGGCCTCCCAGTCCACCGCCACCGACTCGCCGCGATCCACGGCGAAGAACGCGACCTCGAGATGCCGGCCCAGATCGACCAGTTCGATCGCCGGCAACGGCACCGGCTGCACGATCCGTACGCGCCACGGCCGCGGTTCGTCCCAGGCGCGCAGTTCCAGATCCAGCCGTAGCACCGGATCGTCGCGACCCGAGTAGTCGGCGGCGATCGGCGTGGCCGCCAGCACCGTCGCGTCGGCGCGGCGGCCCGCGGACAGAATCTTCGCGATGCTCACCCGCGTCGCCTCCGCGACGCCGGGCACGTACAGCACCAGTCGCTCGCGATCACCCGGATCGACGCGGCAGCCGACCACGTCGCCCGGTTGCATCGACTCCCGCTCGGCGTCGCTCACTCGTTGCCGCATCCGGGTCTCGTACGGCGGTACGCCGTCGAGTTGGATGCGGACCCAGAAGCGACAGCCGGGTTCGACCCGGCCCGCGGCATCCGCCCGCTTCCGCAGGCCGTCGACGCGGGAGGCCGCGGAGGCGGAAGTGCGGCAGGGGCGGACCCCGAGAATCGTCGCCGTTCCCGGCAGGCCGCGCAGCAGCAACTCGTGCCGTGCTCCCTCGGAGAGCATGCCGGTACGCAGCATGTTCCCGGCCCGCTCGAGCCGTGTGGCCAGGCGTGCGCGCAGACCGTAGCGGCCGCTGGCGGACCGGGCCGATCCGGCTGCGCCGGCCGAGGGGACCGCGGTCGATCCGGGTGCCGCGGATGCGGCGGAGATGCCCGTCGAGTCCGGTATCTCCCGCCCTGCCATACTCATTGCCCAACGGTAACGGTCCGCCGGGCGCCGACATGGTGATACGGACATATGCGCGGTTTCGGCAAGCCTGTCGCATCCGTCCGCGCAACCCCGACCCACCCACGCGCGAGACCCACATCACGCTCTAGGCTTGAGCCCATGACCGCTGCCTTTCCGAGCATCCCCGACGATCTGAAGCCCGCCGACGGACGGTTCGGCTGCGGCCCGTCCAAGGTCCGTCCCGAACAGCTGCGCTCCCTCGTCGAGGTCGGCGCCGCCGTGATGGGCACCAGCCACCGTCAGAAGCCGGTCAAGGACGTCGTCGCGCGCGTCCGCACGGGCCTGCGCGAGCTGTTCTCGCTGCCCGAGGGCTACGAGGTCGTGCTCGGCAACGGCGGCACCACCGCGTTCTGGGACGCCGCGGCCTTCGGCCTGATCCGGGACCGTTCGCTGCACCTGACCTACGGTGAGTTCTCCTCGAAGTTCGCCGCGGTGGCCAAGCGCAACCCGTTCATCGGCGATCCGATCGTGGTGTCCTCGGACCCGGGCACCGCGCCCGAGCCGGTCTCCGACCCGGTCGCCGATGTGATCGCGTGGGCGCACAACGAGACCTCCACCGGTGTGGCGGTTCCGGTGCAGCGGCCCGCCGGCTCGGACAACGCGCTCATCGCCATCGACGCCACCTCCGGCGCGGGCGGTCTGCCGGTGAATATCGCCGACGCCGATGTGTACTACTTCGCGCCGCAGAAATGCTTCGCCTCCGACGGTGGCCTGTGGGTCGCGCTGATGAGCCCGAAGGCTCTGGAGCGAGTCTCCGAAATCAAGGATTCGGGTCGTTACACTCCCGAATTCCTCTCGCTGCCGATCGCGATCGACAACAGCACCAAGGATCAGACCTACAACACTCCGGCGCTGGCCACGCTGCTGTTGTTCGCCGATCAGATCGAGTGGATGAACAACAACGGCGGTCTGGACTGGACCGTCAAGCGGACCCTCGATTCCTCGTCGCGGCTGTATTCCTGGGCCGAGTCCAGCGAATTCGCCACGCCGTTCGTCGCGGAGCCGGCGCACCGCTCGCAGGTGGTCGGCACCATCGACTTCGACCCGTCGGTGGATGCGGCGCAGGTCGCAAAGGTGTTGCGCGCCAACGGCATCGTCGACACCGAGCCCTACCGCAAGCTGGGCCGCAACCAGCTGCGCGTCGGCATGTTCCCGGCGATCGACCCCGAGGACGTGTCGCAGCTGACCCGCTGCATCGACTGGGTGGTGCAGCAGATCAGCGCCTGATCACGACAGCGCTCGGATAAAAGCTCGCGAAAGTCGCGGAATTTCGTCACCGAAATCCGCGGCTTTCGCGTTTACGCTGTTGTGGTGCGCGCCAACCGAAATCGTGCCGGAAGTTTGCCGGGGCGTGGGCCGGTGAGCGTGGAAACAGAGCAGATTAGTCGTCCCCGGTACCGCGGCGGTAGATTTCAGGCCGCGTGTCTTGCCACACGAATCTCAGAAGTGCACTACTGTTCCAGAACGTGGGCGGTGTCGCGAGCTAGTTGGTGCTCGGCGCAGCTGTGATCGACGCAGCGATAAGGAGGTAACGGTGCGTGAACTTCGAGTGATCGGATTGACGCCCGATTCCGCGCACATCGTGTGCGTCGATGCCGAGACCGGGCAGAAGTACCGGCTCGCCGCCGACGAGAAGCTGCGTGCCGCCGCGCGTGGAGACCTTGCCCGATTCGGCCAGATCGAGATCGAAACGGAGGCGACCATGCGTCCTCGCGATATCCAGGCTCGGATCCGTGCCGGTGCGTCGGTGGAGCAGGTCACCGAGGAGTCCGGCATGCCGGCCAGCCGGGTGGAGCGTTTCGCCTACCCCGTGCTGCTCGAGCGTGCGCGCGCGGCAGAGCTGGCGCAGAAGGCGCATCCGGTGCGCAAGGACGGTCCGGCGGTGGAGACGCTGATCGAGATCGTCTCGGCCGCCTTCGCCGAGCGTGGGCACAACATCGATATCGCGGAATGGGACGCCTGGAAGGACGAGAAGAACTACTGGGTCGCCCAATTGCAGTGGCAGGCGGGCCGTTCGGTGATCGCCGCGCACTGGCGTTACCAGCCGGACGCGCACGGCGGCTCGGTGGTGCCACTCGACGATCCGGCCTCGGACCTGATCGATCCCGATTTCGGTCGCGCCCTGCGCGGCCTGGCCACCATCCTGCCGGAGCCGACCCCCGAGCCCGCGCCGGTGGTGGAACCGGTGCCGGCCGGGCCCGTCCAGACCACCGCGGTGGCCGAGACCGGCCAGGCCGGGCTCGACGAGTACTTCGAACAGCGGGCCGCCGTGGGCGGCACCGCGGTTCCGGTCAGTGCCAAGAGCACCGTGGCGGCGAATCCGTCGAGCACGACGCCCGCGGCCACCACCCCGGCGCTGCCGGCGGCACCGGCCGCCGCCGCACCGACCGCCCCGGCCGAGCCGTCCGAACCCGCCGCTCCCACCGCGGATCCGGAGCCTGCCGCCCCCGCGGAGCCGGCGCCGGCGCCGGCTCCGGCGGCGAAGTCCACCCCTGCGGCAGCGAGCGCCAAGCCGGAAGCCGCCAAGCCCGCCGCGCAGAAGCAGGCCCGGGCCAAGCGGGGTAAGGCGCCGATGCCGTCCTGGGAGGATGTGCTGCTCGGCGTCCGTAGCTCCGGGCACTGAGCCCTCCGGGCGCCGAATCCGCGGCCGGGCACCGAATCCCGGGCAACCACGTCGAATTCGCGGCGGAGGCCATCGGTCTCCGCCGCGAAGTTCGTGTGGCGGTTCGCTGCTTACCCTCGTTCGGGCGTGTCGCCGCCGGAATGTGTGAAACGGAGGTTGACACGCGCGGCAGAAGTCAGAAGCGCCGATGTTTCCGCTGTTGGGGGAGTAGATTTTTCGTATGCGCCCGATTTCGTCGAGCGCACAGCGAGCAGGCCGCGGCGGCGGATGTGCTTCGGCTCCGGTGTTTGCTCGGGAGTAACCACGCTTACCCGTCCGAGCTCGGGAGGTGTCGCAGGTGCCATCCACAGCCTCGTCGATCTGGTACGTCGACGACCCCGACCCGGCGGCGGTCCTGCGCTCACACCCTGATCCCGATCCGGAGGCCGCCCTCGCCCTGGCCAAACAGCTCAATCCCGGCCACGATGTGGTGCCCGCCGCCTCCGGCACCCTGAAGGTCTGGGCCGGGCCGGATCCCGGCTCGATGTACATCGGCTGCTATCCGGGGGTCACCGTGGTCTGCACCGTCCAGGCGGCGCGCAGCCATCCGACCCGGCTGCCGGAACTGCTGATCCGGCCGCTGGCCTCCGAGCACACCTACCTGGTGTCCTACGACGTCCCACTGGGCTGGGGTGCGTTCGCGCATTGGGAGCGCGGGGAATTCCGTCGCGCCTTCAGCGCCACGCGGGTGAACATCGTCGAGGACGAAGGGCTGCCGCTGGTGTGGGAGCGGTCGTACTGGGCCGGCGACCATCCGGTCCGGCTGCGGCCCGGTGATTTTCCCGATCCCCAGATCCTTCCGTTCGACCCGCCGGAATTCGCCGACGCCGCGAACGAGGAGTGGCTCGGATTCCGTTATCGGGCGGGGTCTTCCGACGAGGCCCTGCATCCGGACCGGATCGAGGTGTGTGGCTTCAGCCTCTACCCCGCGGGGCAGGCGCCCGCACCGGCGACGCGGGCGACGTCGGTGACGATTCCGGCGAGTAAGCGCTGGTTCGGCTGGTTGCGTGGCCGCGACCGCGTGTTGTGATCGCGAAATCCGTCGAAACTTCAGGACGCGAGGCGTCAGGACGCGGCATCGATCAGTAGAACGACCCAGCCGATCAGTACCCCGGCGCCGAGTCCGGCGAGCACCCAGCGGGTGACCGGGGTGTAGCGCCAGCGCCACGCGGTCGGTGCGGTACCGGCGACGGCGATCACGTTCACCGCCACCGCGAGCGTCCAATGAACATGTGCCAGTGCGACACCGAACGAATACACCCCGGCGGCGGTCAGCGCGGCGACGAAGACCGACACCGCGATACCCGCCGCCCACGGCGTGGGTTCGCTGTCCGGGCGGCCGAGCGGTCGATTCACGATGTTCGCACCCTTTCGTAGAAGGCCATCGCGGCAGCGGTCGCGACATTGAGCGAATCCGTGCCGGGGGTCATCGGAATCCGGGCGCGGATATCGGTGGCGCGCATCGCCGCCTCGGTCAGGCCGGGGCCTTCGGCGCCGAGTAGCAGTGCCACCCGGTCGCCGGTCATCGCGGTCGCCAGATTCACCGCCTCGGGATTCGGCGTCAGCGCGATGATCCGAAAACCCAGCTCGCGCAAGGTGTGCAGGCCGTCGGGCCAGGTCGGCAGCGAGGCGAAGGGCACCCGCAGCACGTGGCCCATCGACACCCGCACCGCGCGCCGATACAGCGGATCGGCGCAGCGGTCGCCGAACAACACCGCGTCGGCGCCGAGTCCGGCCGCATTGCGGAAGATCGAGCCGATGTTCTCGTGATCGTTGACGCCCTCGAGCACCGCGACCGTGCGCGCGGTCCGCAAGATCTCCTCGGGCAGCAATTCCGGCGGACGGTAGGCGGCGGCAAGTACGCCGCGATTGAGATGAAATCCGACGATTTCGGCCATCACCTCGGCGCCGACGCGGTAGTAAGGGATGTCCACACCGGCGAGGTCGGGGGCGAGCTGATCGAAGCGGCGGCCCACCCCGAGCAGGGCGAACGGCTGGAAACGCGAGGCCAGCATGCGCTGGACGACCACCACGCCCTCGGCCACGACCAGGCCTTTTCCGCCCGGGAGGTCGGGACGCCGGTCGGCCGAGTTGAGGTCGCGGAAGTCGGCGACCCGAGGGTCGCCGGGGTCGACGATATCGATCACGTGGGCCACGGCAACCTATCCTGCACCCTGGCTCCGAATTCGGCCGATCCAACTGTCGTGTGGAACACGGTTTGGCAAGCAACGCTATGGTGAACTCTTTATTGGTTTAGCCGCAGAACGATTTATCCATCGCAACGGAAGAGGACGCATGACCAAGCCGGAAGTCGAGTTCCAGGAAGGCCCCGCGCCCACCACGCTGGAAGTGCACGATCTGGTCGAGGGCGAGGGCGCCGAGGCCGTACCCGGCGGCACCGTCGAGGTGCACTACGTGGGCGTCACCTACGACACCGGCGAGGAATTCGATTCGTCCTGGAACCGTGGCGAATCCATCACCTTCCCGCTGCGCGGCCTGATCCAGGGCTGGCAGGAAGGTATTCCGGGGATGAAGGTCGGCGGCCGCCGCCAGCTGACCATCCCGCCGGAGCTGGCCTACGGTCCCGAGGGCTCGGGCCACCCGCTGTCGGGCAAGACGCTGATCTTCGTCATCGATCTGCTGAACGTCGTCGAGTAGTACGCCGATCACTGCCGGACGATCTCGACCGGATCGGACAGATTCGTCGCCAGGACGGACTGCTGGGATGTGCTGTGCGCCGGTAACGCGGTGAGGGCCTTGCCGGTTTGATCGGTCAGATTCGTCGATATCTGCTGCATCTGGGTGACCCCGCCGGTCACCGCCTGCAGCGCACCCTGCAGTTGCGCGGTCGCCTGATCGGCGAGCTGCGGAATCTGTCCGGCCAGGGCGGCGCCTTGGTCCAGCTGGGCGGCGGCGGAGGTCAGCCGGTTCGCGGCATCGCGCAGGATGGTGCCGAGACCGGTGTTCGGATCGGTACTGCTACCGGTCAGCCGGGCCACGCCCGCCAGCTGGGTATCGGTCTGGCCGGCGATCGAGCGCAGCGCCTCCAGCTTTCCGACGATGTCGGTGACCTGGGGATCCGCCGCGAACGGCAGCGCGCGCAGCAGCGGCAGCACCTGGTCGAGTCCGCTGCTCATCGCCTTCGCACCGGAGCTGATCTGCCCGATGGTCAGCCCGGTGGCATCGAAGGCGCCGGCCATGTTCTCGGCCTGATTCGTCGCCTGACCCAGGGTGTCGTGTACCTGGCCGAGCTGCGAAGTCAGCGTGGCCGCACCGGATTTCGCGGAATCCAGGAAGCCCAGCATCTGCTGGGCGCCGCCGGTGAACTGTCCGGCGGCGTCGGAGGCCGTCCGCACGCCCGCGTCGAGCAGCTGAGAGGTGAAGGCGGCCTGCTGCATCGAACCGCGCGCGTTCGCGACCGCGGCCAGGGTTTGATCCACGCCCGCGGCCGCGATTCGCCGCGTCACCGCCGCGACCGCATCGTCGACCGCGGCGGTGTCCGCGTGCTCGTCGGCGGCCACGGTCAGCTGCGCCCGATGCGGCTGCGCCGTGGCGAGGGTGCCCAGCGACGCACTGAGGTCGGCGGGCAGGGTGATCACCGCGGCGTGGTCGGCGGTGCGCGCGCCGGGTTCGGCCACGGTCCAGGTGTCGCTCTCGGCTTGGAGTGCCTTGACGATGCGGGCCCCGGCGGGACCGGTATCCGCGTTGACGATCGCGATATCGGTCGGCGCGGCGCCACCGTGGGTGGCGGCGATCACCCCACCCGTCACCGCACCGGCGACCACCAGGGTCACCACACCGAGCACTGTCCAGCGAAAACGTCTACCTGCCACGCCGTTCGACGGTAGCGGCGGTGAATGCGCAAGTACTGGCGGATATCTGAGGGTTCTGTGAGGGATCGCGGACGATTCAGTTCTGCGGCGGTGGCGCCGCCCGCATCGGACGGGCCGGCAATTCCAGCACCAGGCGTACGCCGCCCAGGGTGCCGTCGTCGAAATAGGCTCGGCCGCCGTGCAATTGGGCCTGCTGCGCGACCAGTGCCAGGCCCAGGCCGGAGCCGCCCTTGGTGGCGTTGGCGCCGCGAATGAAGCGGTCGAAGACACTGCGCCGTTCCTCGGCCGGAATGCCCGCACCGTTGTCGTCGACCGAGATCACGATCCAGCCGTCGGGGCGGCGATGGGCGGATACCAGTGCCTGCGTCGCGCCGCCGTGACGGGCGGAATTGGTGAGCGCGTTGTCGACGGCCAGGCGCAGTCCGGTCGGCAGGCCACGGGTGACGAGTTCGGGATCGGTCTCGATGCGGACGGTGAGTTCCGGGAAGTGGCGCATCGCGTCGTGGGCGGCGTGGTCGACCAGATCACCGACATCGGTTTCGACATGGTCGCGCTCGTCGGTCAGCTCGCCCGCGGCCAGCCGTTCCAGCGCGGCCAGCGTGGCCTCCACCCGGCCCTGACTGCGCTGGAGGTCGTCGAGGATCTCCGCGCGCTGCTGCTCGTCGAGGTCCAGGGTGCGCAGCACCTCGAGGTCGGTGCGCATCGCGGTGAGCGGGGTGCGCAGTTCGTGCGCGGAGACGGCGGCGAAATCGCGGGCCGTCTCGAGTGCCGCGGCGGTTTCGGCCTGGGCGAACTGCACCCGCTCCAACAGCGAATTCACTGCCTCGGAGAGTTTTTCGGCCTCGAAGACCCCGGATCCGTCCACCCGGACCTCGGCCGTGCTGGTGCCACTGCGGGCACTGACCTGCCGGGTGAGATCCCGGATCGGGCGCACCGCGCCGCCACCGAACACCCAGCCCAGCCCGGCCGCCGCGGCCACCGCCAGGCCGG
>Ga0164242_10009993_pt1 | contig 10189 bp, 11 predicted proteins | sample OricomgcompostMG_FD_108783 | JGI IMG/M metagenome (GOLD analysis project Ga0164242, IMG submission 108783) | Miracle-Growth compost microbial communities from Emeryville, California, USA - Original compost - Miracle growth compost (MG) ... | reverse complement strand
TTGTTGCCAGGGTAGTGACATTGCCGTTGTATCCGTAGGCGCCTAGTGAAAAAATTCTGTCGAATGTTGATGATTAAGCCAGAATTTTTTGATAGAAAATACCAGTGACCAAAGTTTTGGCAATCAGAAAAACAATGAGCATGCATCATATTGGTGTTGGTAAATCATATGCATAATATTATGCATGTGTGCATTCGGACAGTGTATGGACAGCTAATGGTTAGAATACTGCCTAGAGAATAGGGAATATGAGAACAGAGAATAGTGAACAGAGAATAGTGAATAGAGAATCATGAAAAAAGAATAGAGAATAGAGGATAGCGAATAGGGAATAGAGAATTGGGCATAGGGAATAGAGAATAGTGAAATAGAGAATAAAGAATAGAGAATACCGAATACAGAATAGAGAATAGTGAATAGGGAATAAAGAAAATAGAGGGTAGAGAATAGAGAATAGAGAAAAAGGCATAGGGAATGGTGAATAGAGAATAGAGAACAGGGAATAATGAATAGAGAATACAGAACAGGGAGTAGAGAATAGTGAATAGGAAATAGAGAATAGGGAATAGAAAACAGGAAATAAAAAATAGGGAGTAGTGAATCGAGACTAAAGAATAGAGAACAGAGAATAGAGAATCGACAATAGAGAATAGAGAGTAGGGAATAGTGAATAGAGAATAGGGAGCAATGAATATGGCATGACGAATAGAGAATAGGGAACAGAGAATAGAGAATACTAGACTAGAGAATACTGGACTCCAAGTGATCTGAATTTGAGTTTGTTGTGTGGGTTGCCATGTTTCCATGTGTGTGTGGGTCAGGATATAGGCTGGGGGACAAAAAAACCAATGGGTTCAACAACACCAAGTAATTGGTGCTGTGTGTATCCAACTGACTGGTATTACTAGGCTCTTAGGACAGACAGTGCAGTGATTGCGTGTTCTGGGTGGCATGGGTTTACTGATTTGTTTATTATGCGATATATTTACTTTTCTGTTTTTTTTGTATACAGATACAGTATGTCCAGGGAGCATATGATGTTGATGTCGACCATGGCTCTTTTCGAGATGCAATTCGGGGTGCTGTCATGCATCCTAGATTGAATTTCGTAGGCTTTGGTGCTTGTCTCATGAACTTGTCTCCTGCCGTGAAGACGCTTGTTGATGAGTATATTCGAGTACCTCGGTTGACGTCAGATGATGTCTTTGAGGACGTGATTGTGGAACAGCCAGATTTCCGCATCGTCTCACCAGGCGTATATGACATGACGATGTCATCGTGTGATACTGCGGTCACCATCAAGGCAGTTCTTCAGGAGTCTGCTGAAGCATTGCTGCAAGATGTAAAACGCACTGCCACGACTGTGTTTGATCCCAGCAAGCATGATGCGTATGGCGGTATCGCTGAGGCATGCGCTGGACAATCAACCACACAGTGGAAGCCGTATCTCACATTACCTGGTGAACTGATAGTGAAATCAAGGGCCATGCAACCTTGGAACCTTTTTGATGGTGACAATTATTGCGGCTTGCGTTCCCTGAACGTGGCTTTGCTTGCAAATCACCAGGAACCCTTTGAAGGTGGGGGCGTGACTGATGACGGCATCGTCTACATTGGTGTGAAGGACTCTATCTTCCCACCACATGTTGAGGACATGCAGTTATACAGTCTCTCCTACAACCTCAAAGGTGCCCCAAAGATTTGGGATTGCATTCCAGCAAGCCATGCTACGGAGTTCAGATCTCTCGTGCATGACTTGTTGCCTAATGCAAAGCAATGCCCAAATGCTTTGCATCACAAGAATTTTTTGTTGGATCCTCAAGTTATTTTGGATCACAACATTCCAATTTACCGGTTTGTCCACAAACCTGGTACTATTATGCTAACGGCACCTGGAGCTATTCATTTCGGATTCAACACTGGCACCAATATTGCAGTAGCATTGAGTATCCTTTTATGTTTTTATTTGATTGTATTCAGTCACCATATATAATGTTGCATTTTATGGTGTTGTGGGACCATTACCATGCAGTGCATGCCTGTGTTCTTGCCTGTGGTTTTCTTTAATGCTGGAAGATTTTGCTGGCCCTGGCTGGCTGACAAAATTCAAGAACGAATTTCCGGATGACATTGAATGTGTGGCTGACTGCCCGGAAAAGCGTTCTCATAATCGGACTTTTCACTTTGCCTACGACGAGTTGTTGGCTGCGCAGCAGTTCAGTGACCTTGATTTTGACATTCTGTATTGATATGAGATAGATTTGTTCTATGTTTGATTATTGTATGTTATGGCAAATTGGTATGAAGAAATGGGTGAACCGTGATATGAATGTGTTTTTATCATTGCATTGGTAGGGATCCATACAACAAGCAGGCAGGGCTCAGGTTACAGAACCATGGATATAATATATTACATGGGTCGAATGATGGATAACATTGTAATTGAAATTGAAGTCTTATGGCAACATCGTAATGGTATTTCCTGTTAGTTGCCAATTGTTTTTCTTCTGACCACATTATTAGATCTTAACATACGAACATGCTTTACAGCTGATGTACATTTATTCATATTTATGTTTATTCATGTTTGGAAATTGCATTGGAATGCCGTACGAATTATTGAGGTCTCGTGTAACTCTTTGTGGTACAGAAAAAGCTATTGTCCAAATTTCAGTTAGGTGCACCTGGGATTACTCTTCGCGATGAGGTACCCTGTCAGCTTGGTTATCTATGTAATATTATGAGGTTTCCGTTGCACAGATGCTGTCGTTTTTCTAAGCTATGGTACTTTTGTGTCACTGATTTTTTTGCAACAGAGTCCATCGAAGAATAAGAAATATGTTTTTTATTATGTCCTCCCGGTATGTCATTTACCACACATGCACATGTTCTGTTCCGTATATATATATTTATTTGTCGTCTTGATTTATTATATGTGAATAACAGGTTTATCACCTGTGGGTTTTGATTTGTTGATACTAATTGATTTTTATTTCTTTTTATGGTTTTGGCTCTTTTTTTATGGTCGTTTTTGGAATGAGGTAAATCGGATATCATCTTAACATTTGTCTGGTTCCCAGGGCCAATCATCTAATGCAACTTCAAAATCGGCTGTGATGGCTATAGGAGCATATGATTTGACAATGGTGAAACTGGTTTCGAAAGAGCAGCAGGAGAAAGGTCGCTTTCTGCAGAGCAGTTTTGCTGCAGTATATCTTGGTGTGTCAAAGAAGCCAAAAAAAGATGAAATACCTACCAAAAAATCATGGACTTTGTCACCAGGTGCGTCATTTTCAGCATGCATGTATTCAAGTGGTAGTCTTATGTTATTTCTTGATATGGAGTGTTTTGAATGGTCTACTGGGTTATATTGGGTTTTGAAGTAAAACAGTATCAAATGCCAGCAAATTCATTGGTCACCTGAGTATTATGTAGCATAATTAATTATCACTCTGCAGCATTGACCGTGACCGTTGGTGACGTTGTGCGTGTTATCGTACCATCCAAAACACCAAACCTCGATTCAAAGGGACAGAAGTACGGCAAAGTGGTTCAGATTTCTGCTATAATCAGGTACTGATATTAGCTTGATGTGTTATATTTTTGTTGTGTATTCTGTGTGAATGCTGCAAATTATATTAGTCATCAGATATCAGTATTAACATATTTGAAATTATAGATTAAATATGCCATAGTATTTTTGGTGTCCATGTTGTTGTGTAACTTCTTGTTGGGATTCGACCAAAGGTAATAATTGTTTTCTGTTTATGTTGGGGTTTGAAATATTGACCTTGCATTTTTATTAGTGAAGGTAGCAAGCAATTGACTAAAGGGACCAAATTGACTGTGCCTCACCATGGTGGCAACTGCGTCATGAAACCAGTTGGTTTCAAGCTATCCACCTATGCAGAGCATTTAATTGAAGTAAGTACTGTTTTATTTTGCATAGTTGTTCTGTGTGTTTTTGTCCTAAAAATGCACATGTAATGTGTCCTGATCCTGAGCAGGACTTGTTTTAACATGATTGTACCAGGCGTACAAGAGAGAGAACAAGCGGTCTGTTGATCGTGTGTATGTTCACATTGAAACATTGAAACCATCAAAAAAATCCTCGGCGACATATATTTTCACTGGTGAAACTTTACTATTTCGTGGTAAGTGGTTCTTGCACAACGTCATTGCGATCCTTTGGAACACAAACATTGTGATTTATTCCCAGTGGCTTAATCCCTACCTTATACTGAAATAAAAGCTTTCCTGAAGTTTTTGACAGGCCTATGCCACAAGTTTTGGGGTAAACTCGTAATTTTGTGAACAGAAAATGAACAATTGTCAATGTTATTGGCAGGTTCTTTGCCATCATGCATTATGGTTGCCACTGACTATTTTTGTGTGGCTTTGCATACATATTTGTTTAGTCTGATATAATGATTTTCACACAATTACAGCCGACTGCATTGCTAGCCTTGTGGTTGAAGCAGAATCCAGTTCAGCTGAGGTATATATAGTGTTTTTTTACCATACATCGATGTATTCACATTGTATGCATTACAACTCTGGTGGTTGTGGTTTCCGTGGTGTAATATGCCCAAGTGTATCATGTTTGGACCTGTTTTGTTACTTACAATAATACACAGGCTGCTCCTAATACTATTCACATTGATAATAGTATCAAACCGGGTATGTTAGTATCTGCTGCTGGCAACTAGTTTGTTATACAACCTTGTATTGTGTTGATGATGTTGTGTTAATGTAAATAACAGACAAACCTCCTGCTCAAAAGGTGGATAGTGAAATGGAAATGGAACTGGTTCCATTGGACCCAAGCCAGTGGGGTGTTGATTCGATTGAAGACGCCATTGAAGAAGCAGATGATGATGACAATGACAATGAAGGTGATACTGCTGTTTGAAAGGCTTTTTTTTTGGTTAACTGTTGTATGTTTTCAGTTATAAATGCTGTTCATTGTGTGTCCTTACACACAGTGTCATATAATATTCTTCAGTCCCTCTAATGTTTTCATTGGTGCAGGTAGTTAGATCTTGGAGGCTGTCTGTCAAGCACTTTGTCACTGTATTGAAGCAGCACCCTAGCTTGATTATTGTTTGGCTCATGTTGTAATTTTATGAGACTATTTTTGTTTTTATGCATGGCATAATATATTGATTACAAACTTCAGTTCTGTCCTGTGCTGGGCACAATGCTGTCCTGTGTCCTGTTGATACTTTATTTTACGTTTATTATTATAGTTTTTCGAAATATCAACCATTGGTTGCTGAAAGACCCGACCCGAAAACACAAGGTTTTCATTTATGGCATACGATAATCAATCATTTGCTACGGTTCTGCAGCACCGAAGTGTAATTTCAAATATGTCTGCAGTCGAGTTCGTCGCGCTCCTCAACGAATTCGACGGCAGCCGAACTTCCCGTGTTTGACAACCCAGGTGGGCATTGTTTTTTTTTTTTGTTTTCAAATCTAGGTGTTATCAATTCTAGCAGCTATGCATTTTATTTCCAACTACCATTGAGGTCTCTGGACTATGTCCTGCTGCCTTTGGGTGGTCAGTCTCTCATGTGTGATGTGGCCAGTGTACACAGCTTGAATGCAATGTGTATGCTTGCATATTTTACTTGGCATCTTTGTACATTTGTATGATGTGGTAATGCTGGCGCTCAGTATTTTGTTGCGCATGTGATTCGAGAAACATTCACAAAATTCGTTCTACCACAAACACCACAAGTTCCAAATGTATGTATGCAACATATTCGGCAATCAGGTCATCAGAAGCAGATGTAGTGGGACTGGTCTCTGTCATTGTCAGTTTTTGTTCAAATAGTCCCTACCAGTGTGGCTTGGGAATAGGTGCAATATATACAGTCCCGTGACACTCTCTCATATCCAGCAGTAGCATTTGAACAAAACCTTGAATCCTTGGTCAACAGTTGGTTGTCTATTGGCCAGTCAATGAATGGTGATGATGTTTTGATGTTTTAATAACCATTTTAACATTTAAGCACTTGATTTTCATTCACGATTTTAATACTTCATTAACACGAAGATGCTCACAATAAAAGTGGTTACTGCTGTAGACAGATGCCAGGCACCTAGGCAAGATAAAAAACCATATTACTGACAATTTTACTGTTGTATTGTATCTCGTCAGAGTTGCAAGGTAAACTCAAAGCCAGAGCAGACTAATGTATATCGTGTGTTGCACAATCAAGTACGGCCTATTTTCCCAGAAATAAAATGATATTTGTTCTATTTCATTATTTGCTTACTTTGTATACAGTGAATCTTCATTTACACAAAGATGTTGATCATACAACATCTGGAGCAACAATGCTTTCAGAATTGGAAGCTGCAATCGAGACATCTGGCCCTTTGCCTTTTTTGTCTGCAAATGCAAATGAAAATCTACCAAGACTTGACTTCAAAACAATGCAACCGGATGATGTTTTATTGTCAAATTTTCGCATCTGCCGAGGTATGAACCCTTCATTTTTCATTCACGTTCTGACATTTGTTGTATCTTTGATTGTATACACTGTTTTTTTGTGACATTTGATAATATCAACTTAAAAAAAAGCCCAGAATTTTGTTATGAATCTACTACATTCAGTCTCTAATACAAATTTACTGTTTGATTTTACAGACATTGATGGCTGGCGAATCATGTCAACGTTAGCAAACGCTGACTTTGTATCATTTCCAAACATGGATTTCTATCTGAGTTTGAATCAATGTGGAGCTATCAATAGTCCAATGAACATCATGGTACGATGGGTTTCCAGGAATTTTCGTTATAATGCTACTTTCGTACATATACATCATTGTGGTCATCTCATTATCGTTTCAGGCACTTGTTCAAGACGGGGAGGCACATGGTTTACATGGCTTTCGGGGTTCGTATTACATATATTTCGAAACTGCTGTATGTTTCATTTTCTGATAGAGTTAATGCTAATGGGATTATTGCGTTTTTGTTATGTTGGGATTTCTTATTTGTCTTGAATATTTGGGGCTATAGCCTCAAATGATGATTTTTTGCAGTTCTTCATTGATTGTTTGTACATGAACAGTTGTGTCTACGGTTGAATGTATATTTTTACGTTTTGGTACATTTTTTCAGCCATCAAAAGTGACTGCAGTGACTGTATCTTACTTCTTTCAATAGGAGCTGCTGTACACCAACTTGGTTACTGGGGCACTGGTGGTGACATTCGGATGCTTCTTGTGTGGCCTTGCTCCAGCGAGCACCAGTTCTGGGTATTGTTGCTGATGTTTTTGTGTTTTTATGTGCTTTCAGAATATTTTCTCTTCCTAATCATATAACGAATTTGGCATTCATTTGATATATGACATAATTGATTAAGTTTTTTTTTTAAAAAAAACCTGGGTTTTTCATTGACACAATAGAAATGTAGGTCATTTTAATTTTGCTGTGTTGCTTTTCATTTTGACTTATAGAGCATTGCAATTTGTTGTTATGGTGCACAATTTTGAATCCAACTTGCACTTCAGCAATACATTAAAAATTATGCTCTATTTAGAAAATCACTTAAAATAGACATTATTATTTCCCGAAAAGTACCCAGATCTACCAAATCACTCAATAAAGAAAAACTATCAAACATTTTATCAATACTGATTTTATTTATACAGAAAACGGCATCTGATGCTCTTGGAGACTGTGATCAGGCTGCTGATGGTACAGTATATATATTTATTTTTTTTCATTTTTTTTATTAATAATGTTACTAGACGGCTCGCCGCGGTTGTTGGATGAAGCCGAACGATCATGCATGGAGGACGTATTCATGCCAGCTGTTATTGAACACTTGTCGGTTGAGATGAAACAGGTACTCGTTGAATATACTGACAATTTTGTATGTTTTCTAATATGATTTGTAGCGTGGAGCCTGTACTGGTGATACCAGCAGCAGTGTCCGTCGGCACTCTCTGATGCTTGACAGCAACAATGTTGCTACTGTCTTACAGCATCTTGAAAGCGTTTATGTGGCACATCAGGTATTTTTTGGATGTATGTTCATGAATGCACAATTTGAATGTTCCTGATATGGATAATGACAAATCAGGGATCATATGAACAATAGCAATGTGCGCAGTTGGGTTCTGCATTTTTCTTTTTCAATGTTGGGTGTAATGATATTCACATGTTCTGGTGATTTTTTTTTGACATGCGAATGGTCCAGTGCTTTTCTGTTGCACCCCATTCATACCATGTACAAGCCTTCCTCATGCTTGTTGGCAACAATTTGGAATGGGCTTGGTAACAATTAACTTATTCATCAAATATATACAGCATGAATTCATTGGTGTCACGGCTTCCTTGCCTTTTGTCGTTTGTGGCAAAATGGGTGCACAAACAAAGCGAACATTTGGAGCTGCCGAAGATTCTCCTGGGATTGAATTTGCTGGTACTTGTTTTTATTTCTGATGTCAGTTGTTAAACAACTGACTCTATGAATATGTTTAGATGCACAATTTATCAAGCACGTCAACTTGACCAAGGTGCTCAAGATGTATCTTGCTGTTGGATTCAGCTTTCAGGTAATGGATTCTGCTTTCAGGTCATTTGGGACAGCTTCAGTACTTGTTGTGGTTACAAAATGGTTTTGAATGTGAGGTTTGGCAACTTTCTTACGGCATATCTTGCAGTTTACTGATACTGTATCATTTTGGACAAACGGTAAATTGGTTAAACCATTCTAGTTTGACAGGTTTTTTTTTTTCTATGTTGATGTGATTAATTAATATGTTCCAGAATTCTACAAGCAACAAGCGAGCAAGTTGAAAGGAAAGCATTGTGAAAAATATGATGTGCTTGGCTGTCCGGATCTGGCAAATTGTACGTCAGGATTGCAAATCATTTTGAGATTATGACTGACTGGAACTATTTTTGTGCAGTTGCATTTCGACGGTGTCCACCATTTTTAGAGGTAATGATTGTTTTTCTTTTATATCCTGTTAATATCAGCTTAACATCTATTGGATCAGACTGTTCAGACAAACTTAGCAAATGTTGGCATTGATGCAGATCTGACACGTAAGTATCAGACTTATTGGTTACTTGAAAGCGTATATTTACCTTTTATTCTACAGGCATTTCTTGCTACAGTGAAATGATTTACAAATGGTACTCTCTTTTCATTGTTGATGCATTGCTTCTAGTTACACTTGATATTTCAGGAAAAATATGCAAGGACGAACATCTCCATTTGCTCACACACCTTTAACCCAAGAGGTATTTTGCTGTAATAGTACCAATGGTTACGTTTTTGTAGTATTTTTCAAGTTGACTTTGGTTTTGTTTTCAGGTTATCCATGACATATTGTTTGATGAAAAATATGTCAAGAATTCAAGAATATCACGATTTGACTCTAGTCAGCTTCGGCAGTTCCTTTCATCTGGAGGTATGGCTACTTTTATGTAAAATTTGATATATCACCAACCTTTTTCCAGTTGATGGTCTTGAGGCAACCGGTGCTGCAACTCGATGTGAAGTCATCGTTGAGATGTATCCTGGTGACAAGTTACTATCGCTGAAGGAACAATACTCTGGTAAGACTCATATTTGTGATTTTTTTAATGTTAATATATGTGCTGTGTGAATAGTGACAATATGGATGATTTGCAGATGAATACCTTGTCAATGCACAATTTTGGCAAGAATGGCACTCGAACTTCACGTTGGGTGTTGAATCTGCAGTATTATCTCTGGTATATTAATGTGTTTATTGTTTGTTGTTATGAAAGATTTTCATTATGCATCATACTGAAAAATCTTTTTCTGTTAATAAGTTTATGGTTTGGTTGGCGTTCTGTAGTGATTTTATTTTTTTTCTCTTTTTGTAGGCGCTTTCACCTTTCAGACTGTCTGATGCTGATGTACAATCACCGAGCTTTCAGGAACAGGTAAAAATATGTTTTGACTGTTAACCATTATAAATAATGTGTTAATGGTTTGACAGCTTGCAACTGTTGCGGCTTTTGAGTGCAATGGTCAAATTTGGCGAACGCCGCCTGTTGCATTACAACCAGCAGTTCAGGATGTAAGTATCATTTACTGTTATAATGCTGCTTTATTTTAATCTGGATCAACATTCTTTGTTTTTTTTTTTTTTTTTTTTTTTTTTTTTTTTTTTTTTTTTTTTAATTTTT
>Ga0164242_10009992_pt1 | contig 10190 bp, 12 predicted proteins | sample OricomgcompostMG_FD_108783 | JGI IMG/M metagenome (GOLD analysis project Ga0164242, IMG submission 108783) | Miracle-Growth compost microbial communities from Emeryville, California, USA - Original compost - Miracle growth compost (MG) ... | reverse complement strand
GGAAGTTCGGGACGGTGGCCCCGAATTTCCCGAGATCATCGCGGCTAGGGTGACGGTCATGAGGACCGAGCGACGGCTTGCGGAGCGAGCATGAGGACCGAGCGACGTCTTGCGGAGCGAGCATGAGGACCGAGCGACGGCTTGCGGAGCGAGCATGAGGACCGAGCGACGGCTTGCGGAGCGAGCGTGAGTACCGCGTTCCTGGGTGGCGGCAAGATGGGCGAGGCGCTGCTCGCCGGGCTGATCCGCGGTGGCACCTCCGCCGCCGAGATCCGGGTCGTCGAACGCGACGTCGAGCGCGCGGCATACCTGACCCGCACCTACGGCATCAGCGCCGTCGACACCGCGGAGGTGGCCGAGGCCGGGACGATCGTGGTCGCGGTGAAACCGCCTGTCGTCGAGGAGCTGCTCGCCTCGCTGGGGCTGCGCCCGGACCAGCTGGTCGTCTCCGTGGCGGCCGGCATCAGCCTGGCCAAGCTGGAGGCGGCCGCGGGCAAGGACGTGCCGGTCGTGCGCTCGATGCCGAACACGCCGGCCCTCGTGGGCCAGGGAATGATCGCGATCTCCGCCGGTTCCAGCGCGACCGCCGTACACCTGGACGACGCGGAGCGGCTACTCGCGACGGCGGGCAAGGTCGTGCGCGTGCCCGAGTCGCAGTTGGACGCCGTCACCGCGGTCTCCGGTTCGGGGCCGGCGTACTTCTTCCTCGTCGTCGAGGCGCTCATCGACGCCGGCGTCGTCTTCGGGCTGCCGCGTGCGCTGGCATCCGAGCTCGCCGTCCAGACCGCGCTCGGCGCGGCCACGATGATGGCCGAGACCGGAGAACATCCGGTCGCGCTGAAGGAGGCGGTGACCAGCCCCGGAGGGACGACCATCGCCGCGCTGCGGGCACTGGAAGCGGGCGGGCTGCGGGCAGCGATCGCGGACGCCGTCGAGGCCGCGACCCGGCGCAGCGCGGAACTCGGCGGCTAGTTCACCGTCTGCTTGACGAACTCCGCGGCGTGGGCGGTTACCTCGTCGCGGAAGGCGAGGAACAACGGGATGCTGCGCCGACCGGGCCAGTCCCGCGGCAGCAGCGCCGGCGCCAGCCCGGGATCGAGGTAGGGGATCGGTCGCCACGCGTCCAGTGCCGTGATCCAGGTGCGGAAGGCGGTACGCGGCTGCGGGTCGGCGTGGAACGCGGCGATCGCGGCGGCGTGGCTGGTCAGGAACGCCTCGTGCAGCGCGGCGAGGGCCGGCAGATCCCACCACCGCGCTGCGGCGGCGCGCAGGTCGCCGATGCCACGCACCGAGCCGGCGAGGAAGATCGTCACCCGGCCGGTGAGCTCGAGGTCGGCGACGATCTGCTCGACCTCGTCGGTCAGGTACGCCGGGCAGATCCACAGCCCGCCCGCGACCGTCCCCGCCCCGATCCAGCCGAGCCGCCGCCGCAACTGGTGGCGTACCTCGCGTTCGCTCTCCGGCACGGAGAAGGAGACCAGGCACCACGCGTCGCCGTCCGCCATCTGCCGCGGATGGAAGATGCGCCGATCGCCCCGCGTGAACATCTCCGCAGCAGCCGGCGTGATCACGTACCCGCGGACGCCCTGGCGCGGGTCAGCCGCGACCACACCCTTGGCCTTGAGCCGGGATACGGCGGTACGGCTGCGGTCGGGGGGAACACCGAGCTCGCCCATGAGCGTGACCAACGCGCCCGACGCGACCCAGCCGCCGAGCTCGCGGACCGCGCCGCCGAGCACCGTGCGCAGCAGCGAGGTCGTGCTGCCCGGCCGCGCCTCGAAGTCGTCCAGCACGCTCAGCCCGAGAGTTCGTCGGCGACGGCGGCCAAGCCGAGTGCGACCTCGGTGAAGCTTGTGCTCAGCGGCGACAGCCCGATGCGCAGCCCCTGCGGCGGCCGGAAGTCGGGGATCACCCCGCGCGCCCAGAGCCGCTCGTTCACCGAGCGGAACGCGGGGTGCCGCACTGTCACGTGCCCCCCGCGCGCCGCCGGATCGCGGGGCGAGGCCAGCGTCACGCCGAGCGGGACCAGCAGCTCGTCCGCGAGCTCTGTCGCGAACTGCGTCAGCGCGACCGACTTCGCCCGGATGGCACGCATCCCGGCGCGTTCGATCAGGGCGAGCATGTCCCGCATCGGCAGCATCCCGACGATCGGCGGCGTGCCGCTGATGAACTGCCGGATGCCGGGCGCCGGCTCGTACCGCGGCCCCATCGCGAACGGCTCGGCCGTCCCGATCCAGCCCTGCACCGGCTGGCGCAGCTCGCCCTGCAGCCGGGTGGCGACGTACCCGAACGCCGGCGCGCCAGGCCCGCCGTTGAGGTACTTGTACGTGCACCCCACCGCCAGGTCGACCCCGTCGGTGTCCAACGCAAGCTCGACCGCACCGGCCGAGTGGCACAGGTCCCACAAGATCAGTGCACCTGCCGCGTGCGCGGCCGCGGTGATCGCCCGGAGATCGGCGACGAACCCCGACTGGTAGGCGACGTGGCTGAGCAGTACGAGGGCGGTGCGCGGGCCGACGGCGTCGCGGACGTCCGCGACCGCCACACCGCCGGCGGGATCCGGCGTGATCCACCGGATGGCGAGATTGCGTTCGGCGGCGATGCCCTCGACGACGTACCGGTCGGTGGGGAAGTTCTCGGTGTCGATGACGATCTCGTCGCGACCCGGGCGGGCATCGACCGCGGCCCGCGCGAGCTTGTAGAGCAGCACCGTCGTCGAATCGCCGACGAACGTCTGCCCCGCCGCGGCCCCGAGCACGACCCGCCCGAGCTGATCACCGAGCGCGGTGGGCGCGTCCATCCAGCCCTCGTCCCACGCGCGGATCAGCCGCGTTGCCCACACGTCCTCGACGAACGCGGTCATCGCGTCGCGGGTCGCCCGCAACGGGCGTCCGAGGGAGTTGCCGTCGAGGTAGGCCACCATCCCCTCCACGTCGAGGAACTCGTCGCGATAGCCGGCCAGAGCGTCGGCCGCGTCGAGCTCGGCCGCGCGCGTCGCCAGCGTCGGGGGAACGGTCACGTCAGCTCCTTCAACCCGGCCAGCGCGAGCTGCCAGTCGGAAGTGGTCGGGTCGATCATCGTGAAGTGGTCACCGGGGGTCTCGACGAGCCGGGCCGATGCGCCGGCTGCCGTGGCGGCGGCGACGTAGTTCGCGCTCTGGCTGAACGGGACGTCCGCGTCCGCACGGGCGTGCAGGCAGATGACCGGCACCGACAGCGGAACGGCCCGAGACGGATCAGCAGCGGCGTACTCGGCCGGTAGTTCCTCGGGGGTGCCGCCCATCAGGTCGACCACGGCGGTGCCACCGACCCCGGTGCGGGCGGCGAGTCCGAGTTCGAGCACGCCCGCCTGGGCGAGCACGCCGGTGACCGGCACCCGCGGCTCGGGGCGGCCCGCCGCCCACACCGCGAGGTGTCCGCCCGCGCTGTGCCCGAGCGTGATCACGGCGGACGTGTCGAGGCCGAGGTCGGCCAGCCGGTCGATGCCCGCCGCCACGTCGTCGAACGTGGCTGGCCGCCCACCGCCTCCGCCGACGCGACGGTATTCCAGGTTCCACGCCGTGTATCCGCGCGCTGCCAGGTCGGCGGCCAACGGTCGGCCGAGCGAGGCGGTGTAGCGCCCGCGCCAGAACCCGCCGTGGATCACGACGACCGTCGCGACCGACGGCCCTTGCGGGCGCCACAGCTCGCCGTACTGCGCGGAGTGCGGTCCGTAGGCGATGACCTCAGGCACCGAGTTCGGTCCTGACCGCGTAGAGCTCCGGGAAGAAGGTCAGCTCCAGTGCGCGCTGCAGGAAGCCGACGCCGGACGAGCCACCGGTCCCCCGCTTGAAGCCGATCGTGCGCTGCACCGTGCGCAGGTGCCGGAAGCGCCACAGCTGGAACACGTCCTCGAGGTCGACCAGGTCCTCGCAGATGGCGTACTCCTCCCAGTACACCGCCGGGTCCTCGTAGATCGCCGTCAGCGCGGGGACGAGGCCCGGTTGGTGGACCCATGCGTCCCGCACGTCCCGGTCCAGGATCGCACTGGGGACGGGGTGGCCGCGGCGGGCGAGCAGGCGCAGGAACGCGTCGTAGACGGTGGGGGAGGCGAGCAGCTCGGCGAGCATCTCCCGCGCCGGGCGGTTGGCGTCGAACAGCGCCAACATCGCCGGGTTCTTGTTGCCGAGGATGAACTCGACCGCACGGTACTGGTACGACTGCAGGCCGGACGCGGGGCCGAGCACGCCGCGGAACTCGGCGTATTCGCTCGGGGTGAGCGTGGCGAGCACCGACCACTGTTCGACCAGGGTCCGGAAGATGTGCTTGATCCGCGCCAGCGCCTTGCGCGCCCGCCGTACCTCGTCGGCCTCCAGGTGCGCGCGCACCGCGCGCAGTTCGTGCAACACCAGCTTGAACCAAAGCTCAGTGGTCTGGTGCTGGACGATGAACAGCAGCTCGTCGTGGTGCTCCGGCTCGCTGGCGGGGTGCTGTGCGGACAACAGGGCGTCCAGCGCCAGGTAGCTCGCGTAATCCATCGTCCCGCGCAGGTCGGTGCGTACGCCCTCCTCGAGGGCACGCACCCCGTGTTCGACCGTCATGCTCATTGCCTCTCATTGATCTGACGACCGTCACAATATAGATAGGTGACGCCGGAGGCCAGGCAGGCGTAGCGGCGTAGCGTGGGCCCGGCGGATCACCCACTGACCGGACACGCCGCGGAGAGTTCCCCGGCGCGCCTGAGTGACATTTTCTTGATCAGGGGGTATCGCACTAGTCCCATTCGTACCGCTAGTCTCATCCCCGAGCACGTGCGTGTCCCGTCGTCAGCGGGGAAGCTGACGCACTGACACGTGCCGGAAGAGTCGGTGAACATGAGCACGTCCAAGCAAGGTGCCAAGGACGGCGCCGAAGTGCGCCCGGTGGACCCCGCGCTCTCGAGCGTCAAGTTCTTGACGGTTGCGGAGGTCGCCGCCGTCATGCGGGTCTCCAAGATGACGGTGTATCGCATGGTTCACGGCGGTGAACTGCCGGCCGTGCGCGTGGGCCGCTCGTTCCGGGTTCCGGAGAAGGCGGTCCACGACTACCTGCAGTCGGCCTTCATCGAGACCGCTTGAGCTTCCCCGCGGCTGCTCCCCATGCCGGGGCCCCGGCCCGATTCGGCGCCCGGCGGGCTGCCCGGTAGGCTGGTCCACGGATATCGGGTCCTGCGGGGCCCGTCGCGACTTTCGAAGGTTTTTCCATGGGTTCTGTCATCAAGAAGCGGCGCAAGCGGATGGCCAAGAAGAAGCACCGCAAGCTGCTGAAGAAGACGCGCGTTCAGCGTCGCAACAAGAAGTAGGCTTCTGCGCCAACGCCGGGTCGTCCACCAGGACGCGCCCGGCGTTCGTGTTACCAGGGCGAGCTCTCTGCCCGAGTTCTCCAGGCGGAGCGCTTGCGATGGACGAGCACGGCGCCGTACGCCGCGGCTCCGGCCGCGAGCACGCCGAGCGCCGAGGAGGCGCCGATCTTCGCGGCCTTGCGTCCGGTGCGGAAGTCCTCGATCGGCCAGCCCCGCTTGAGCGCCTCGGCCCGCAGCGCCGAGTCCGGGTTCACGGCCACCGGATAGCCGACCAGCGACAGCAGCGGCAGGTCGTTGATCGAGTCCGAGTACGCGCTGCAGCGCGCCAGGTCCAGACCCTCGCGCTCGGCGAGCACGAGTACGGCGTCCGCCTTCGCGGGGCCGTGCAGCACCTCCCCCCGCAGCCGTCCGGTGTAGACGCCGCCGTCGGTCTCGGCGAGTGTGCCCAATGCGCCGGTGAGCCCCAGCCGGTCGGCGATGATCTCAGCCAGCTCCGCAGGGGTCGCGGTGACCAGCCAGACCCGCTGCCCGGCGTGCAGGTGGCGGTCGGCGATGGCCCGGGTGCCCGTCCAGATCTTGTCGGCCATCGAGTCGTCGTAGATGTCCTCGCCGAGCCGCACGATCTCGGCGATCGGCTTGCCGGCGACGAAGGCCAGGGCGGAGTCGCGGGCCGAGTGCATGTCGTTGCGGTTCTCGCCGGTCAGCCGCAGCCGAGCCTGCCTGACGGCGAACCTCAACAGGTCGCGCCAGCTGAAGAAGTCGCGGGCCGCCAGGCCCTTGGCGAAGTGGTAGATCGAGGCACCGACCATCATCGTGTTGTCGACATCGAAGAAGGCGGCGGCGGTGTCCCGGCCGCTCGCGTCGGGCATGACGGCGAAGCGTCCCAGCGACTCCACGCCTGGCTGTGCCTTGCTCCACCCGAAGCCGGTCATGGCCCTCACGGTAACCGGGCGCCGTGGAGCGCCGCGCCCCGACGCACGCCATCGCGGCGGCGTCTCGGCGGGTTCACGTGCGGGCCACACGTACACCCATCGGCACCGCCTGACCCGGGCTGAGTGACGGCGAGGTAGCCCTCCCACGGCGCGGTTCGGGTGACACCGTGTGTGAAGCTGGCATCGATGCGACCGACTGGCGGGCGATATGCGCACCGCCTCGACGAGGATCGATAAGCGCGACAAATCGTCGTCGGTGTCTGACCGGACATCCTGGCTGGAACGAGGGGGTACGGACGGTGAGCTTCGGGCGGTTCAGCCGCGGCACCGGCACCGGGGATCCGGCCGCTCACCGGGTCACGCTGATCAGCCGGGCCGGCTGTCACCTCTGTGAGCAGGCGGAGTTCACGCTGCGGCGGCTGCGCGATGAACTCGGTTTCACCTACGAGGAGTTGGACGTGGACGCCGACCCCGCGCGTCAGGAGGCGTACTCGGATCGGGTGCCGGTGGTCCTCGTGGACGGCAAGGAACACGGGTACTGGCAGGTCGAGGAGCCACGGCTGCGCCGAGCGTTGGCGAGGTGAGACGAGCCTCCCGCGAGATGGGAGCTGGGGCCGTTGCACTCCTATAGCACAGTGTTCGCCGATTTGGGAAAACGGTCACGAGCGTCGTAGCTTCGAACGCGTCAACCCGCTTCTACCACACCGGGATTGCGCGACTCTGACCGGTCCGTTTCGCACTGGCAGGCGGCGCTGCAGCGGTGGGTGAACCTCCGAGGTGTTCGTATGTCCGGCGACCGCAGCCAGGCCGAGGCCCGCGTGCCCGAAGCCACGGTGGCCCGGCTGGCGACCTACCTGCGGGTGCTCAGCGGCATGGAGACCGGCACCGTCTCCTCGGAAGAACTCGCCGTGGCGGCCGGTGTGAATTCGGCGATGCTGCGCAAGGACTTGTCCTTCCTCGGCTCCTATGGCATCCGCGGTGTCGGCTACGACGTGGAGACGCTCACCGCGCAGATTGCTCGCACCCTGGGGGTCACCGTGGAGCGTTCGGTCGCCTTGATCGGGATCGGAAACCTGGGTCTGGCGCTGGCCGGGTACGCCGGTTTCTCCAGCCGCGGCTTCCAGATCGCCGCTCTGCTGGACGCTGACCCCGCCCTGATCCGGACCACGGTGCAGGGCCAGCTCGTCCGCAGTGTGGACGAGCTGGAGTCGGTGCTGGTCGAGAATCACATCGCGATCGCGATCATCGCCACGCCGGCCCCGGTAGCGCAGCAGATCGCCGACCGCGTGGTCGCGGCCGGTGTCACGAGCATCCTGAACTTCGCCCCGGCCGTGCTGAACGTGCCGGCGCACGTCGACCTGCGCCAGGTCGACCTCGCCGCGGAACTGCAGATCCTCTCCTTCCACGAGAACCGCAAGGCCGCCGCGCTCGAGTCCGATGCACTCCCCGCCGCGGAGGTTCTGGGATGAGCGTCCTCGTTGTCGGGTTGTCGCACCGCACGGCACCGGTCTCGTTGTTGGAGAAGGTCTCCGTCGGCGCGGACGAGCTGCGCAAGACCCTCGACGAGCTGCACAGCACCGAGACGATCAGCGAGGTGCTGCTGCTCTCGACCTGCAACCGGATCGAGGTCTACGCCGACGTCGCCCGTTTCCATCCGGCAGTAGTGGACGTGACCGCGGTGCTGGCGCGGCACGCGGGCGTACCGGTGACCGACCTAGCCGACCACCTCTACGTGCACTTCGCCGAGGCGGCGGCCGAGCACATGCTGTCGGTGGCATCCGGGCTCGACTCGATGGTGGTCGGGGAGTCCCAGATCCTCGGGCAGCTGCGCAACGCTTACAACCTTGGCAGCGAGGTCGGCTCGGTGGGCTCGGTGCTGCACGATCTGGCGCAGACCGCGCTGCGGGTCGGCAAGCGCGTGCACTCCGACACCGGCATCGACGGCGCCGGCGCCTCCGTCGTGTCGGTCGCGTTGGACCGGGCGCACGGCGCGCTCGGCGATCTCACCGGCAAGCGCGCGCTGATCGTCGGCGCCGGGTCGATGGGTGCGCTCGCCGGGGCCACACTGCGCCGTCGTGGCGTCACGGAGATCGTCGTCGCCAACCGCACCCTCGATCGCGCCGAGCGCCTCGCGGCGACCCTCGACGGCCGCGCCGTCCCGCTCACCGAGCTGGCCCGCGAGATCGCCGCGGCCGACGTTGTCATCTCCTCCACCGGTGCGACCGGACTGGTGATCGAGCTGTCGGCGGTCGGCCCGCGCGCCGAGCGTCCCGTCGCCGTCCTCGACCTGGCGCTGCCGCGTGACGTCGATCCGGCGGTGGGTCAGCTGGACGGGGTCACCTACGTCGATCTCGAAGTGCTGCGCGGCGGTACGACCCTGGTCTCCGACGAGGAGGTCGCCGCCGCGTCGCGGATCGTCGCGGAGGAGCTCAGCGAGTACTTGACGGCGCAGCAGCGCCTGGCGGTGGCCCCGACGGTTACCGCGCTGCGGGCCCGTGCCAACCAGGTGATCGAGGGTGAGCTGGCGCGGCTGGACGGACGCTTGCCCGGTCTCGAGCTGCAGGTCCGCTCCGAGGTGGCCGACGCCGTGCGCCGCGCGGTCGAGAAGGTGCTGCATGCGCCGACCGTCCGTGTGAAGGAGCTGGCCGCCACGCCCGGCGGTGACCAGTACGCAGCAGCGCTGCGCGAGCTGTTCGGCCTCGACCCGGCGACCGCGGAGTCCGTGGCCACCCCGAAGAACGCCGTCGACGGGGTGACCGGTCGATGAGCGAGCAAAAGATCAAGGTGGGGACGCGCGCCTCGGTACTGGCGCGTACCCAGACCGATCACGTCGCCGACAGCCTCGGCGTCCCCTACGAGATCGTCCACATCCTCACCGAGGGAGACGTCGCCACCGCGCCGATGACCCAGATCGGGGGCACCGGCGTCTTCGTCTCGGCGCTGCGCGAGGCGCTGCTGCGCGGCGAGATCGATATCGCGGTGCACTCCTTCAAGGACCTGCCGACCGCGCCGGCGCCCGGGCTCGTGGTGGGCGCCGTGCCACTGCGCGAGGATCCGCGCGACGCGCTCGTCGCCCAGGGCGGGTTGACCCTCGGCGAGCTTCCGCCCGGCTCGCGTGTCGGGACGGGATCACCGCGCCGCGCCGCCCAGCTGCGTGCCCTCGGCCTGGGCATCGAGCTCGTCGGCCTGCGTGGCAACGTCGACACCCGCCTCGGCAAGGTCACGTCCGGTGAGCTGGACGCGGTCGTACTCGCCTACGCGGGGCTGCGCCGGTTGGGCCGGGCCGACGCGGTGACCGAGGTGCTCGATCCGATCCAGGTACTCCCGGCCCCGGCGCAGGGGGCGCTGGCTGTTGAGTGCCGCGCCGACGACGAGTTCGCGCTCGGCGTCCTTGCCAAGATCGATCACGCCGACACGCGGGCCGCCGTGATCGCCGAGCGGGCACTTCTCGCGGCCCTCGAGGCGGGTTGCTCGGCGCCGGTCGGCGCCCTGGCGGAGGTCGTGGAGACCGAGGCGGGCCTGTTCGAACTGTTCCTTCGCGCCAACGTGACAGCAGAGGACGGCAGCGATGCCGTCCGCCTGTCGGCCACGGGCGCGACCACCGATGCCGACGGCGTGGGGCAGCGACTTGCCGCCGAACTGCTCGCCGACGGTGCAGATCAATTGATGGGGAGTTCGGCGTGAGCACCGGGCGACTCTTGAGGAGCGAGCAAAATGACACCGAGCGACGCTTGCGGAGCGAGCAAATGACGCGGGCACGCAAGAACATCGGGCGCGTCACCTTCGTCGGTGCCGGACCGGGGGACCCCGGGCTACTGACCGCGCACGCGCTGGAGGCACTGCGTCGTGCGGAGGTGGTCTTCGCCGACGCCGGCGTCAGCGAGTCGATCACCGAGCTCGCCGGTTGCGATCCGGAGCAGCTGCGTCTGGCCGACACCG
>Ga0164242_10009991_pt1 | contig 10190 bp, 11 predicted proteins | sample OricomgcompostMG_FD_108783 | JGI IMG/M metagenome (GOLD analysis project Ga0164242, IMG submission 108783) | Miracle-Growth compost microbial communities from Emeryville, California, USA - Original compost - Miracle growth compost (MG) ... | reverse complement strand
TGCCTTGTCGAGGCTCGGCTTGAGCTCCTCGAAGGGCACCTCGACGGTCAGCTTGGCCCGGGTCGGGCTCAAGGTCTCGACGGCGCTCTTCACAGGCTTTCTCCTCTTGTTGATCCGGTGGTGAAGCAGTCGGGGCGACAGGACTCGAACCTGCGGTCTCCTGCTCCCAAAGCAGGCGCGCTAGCCACTACGCTACGCCCCGCGAAATGACCCTCTCCCACAACGAAGAGAGCCGTTCCGAGCGGATGACGGGAATCGAACCCGCGTAATCAGTTTGGAAGACTGAGGCTCTACCATTGAGCTACATCCGCGTGCTGCCGGCGGCGTACCGCCGGTGACAACCCGCACATGGTGCCACACCAGCGGCGACGCTTCCCAAACCGGTCCACGCCGCCGATCCGCGGCTCCCCCTCCAGACTCTCTCGCGGGTCAGCTCACGCTACGGGTGACCACGACCATCGCCCGGTCGTCGTCCTTGGATCCGAGGGCCTTGACCAACTTCTGAGCGGCCCCGTGGAAGTCGCCTCGCAGCAGCCGCTCGGCCTCGCCGAGCAGCCGGTCGATACCGAGGTCGATGTCGCGCCGTGGCTCCTCGACCATGCCATCGGTGTAAAGCAGGATCGCATCCCCCGAGCGGAGCGTCCCGCTGTCGGCGACGAAGTCGGCGCCGTCGATGAGCCCGAGCACCGGGCCCTCGCTGGCGAGCACCTTCCAGCGGCCATCGCCTGCGGTACGCCGCACGGCCGGCGGATGGCCCGCCGTACGTACCTCGAACTCCCCCGTGTCGAAACGGACCGAGAGATGGACAGCAGTAGCGAAGCCCTCGTCCCAGTCCTGCCGCAGCAGGTAGTCGTTAGCCGCCGGGAGGAACCCGTCGGGCGGAAGCGCACTGAGCAGGCCGCCGAAAGCGCCCGAGAGCAACAGGGCGCGGGTGCCAGCCTGCTCGCCCTTGCCCGAGACGTCCACCACGACGACCTCGAGCCGCTCCGGGCTCGGCCGGTTCACGACCACGAAGTCACCGGCGAACAGCGTCCCGCCGGCCGACGCCAGCGACGACTCGGCGTGCCAGCCGGCGGGCAACGCCGGCATGCCGCCCTGGTTGAGGATCCGGTCACGCAGATCGACGAACATCGACTCACCCAGGAAACCGGCCACACCCAGGCGAGAACGCCGGAACGAGAGCAGCAGGACGAGGAGTCCGAGCAGGAACTCCACGCCGATCGAGACCTCGGTCAGCGTCGAGATCGGTCCGTGCCGCGCCAGCACCGCCACCACGAGCGTGGTCATCACCAGCACCACGAACCACGGGAGGACACGTGGTCCGAGAGCCAGGCTGCCGACCAGCAGCGGCACGAGCAGCGAGTTGAGTGGCACCACGTCGGGCAGCAGCACGATGAGCGCCGTCAGCACCAGCGCCAGCACCACCAGCGCCAGTAGCCAGCGCCCCTCCGGGCCGGAGCGTCGCTGGAGAGTGCGCAGCGAGCTCAACCGACGGCGTAGCGCCACCGGCGCGATCGCCGTGTACACACTCATCGGGCCTCGCCTCGGGCTCGGGGTCGGGGGCTTCACTGTACGTCCGCTGTGCGTCCGCTGTCCGGGGTACGCCGTCCGCGGCCCGGGGCGCGCTGGCGATACGGCCGCTGACAGCCCGGGCACCAGAAGAGATTGCGACCCTGCAGTTCCGCCGTGCGGACCGTCTTGCCGCAGACGTGGCACGGCTGTCCGTTACGGCGATAGACATAGACCTCGCCGCCGTGATCGTCGACCCGCGGCGGCCGCCCCATGGCCTCCGGGGTGTGCTCCGGACGGACGGTGTCGATGCGATTGTCGGCCACGCCCTGATGCATCAGCTCGACCAGGTCGGCCCACATCGCCGCCCACTGCCTGTGCTGCAGGGTGTTCCCAGGGCGCATCGGATCGATCCGGTGGCGGAAGAGCAGCTCGGCTCGATAGACGTTCCCGACGCCGGCCAGCACTTCCTGGTTCATCAGCAGGCCGCCGACCGGAGTACGACTGCGGCTGATCCGCGCCCAGGCGCGATCAGGATCAGCATCCGCGCGCAACGGATCCGGGCCGAGACGCTCGATCACGGCGGCGCGCTGGCCCGCGGTGATGAGCTCGCAGGTGGTGGCGCCGCGCAGGTCGGCGTACGCCTCAGGGCCGACGATCCGCAGGCGCACCTGGCCGACCGGAGACGGGGCCTGCCCCCGAGCGATGAGGAACTTGCCGTAGAGACCCAGGTGGACGTGCACACAGCGCTCGTCGAGATGGAGCTCGTCGGGGAAGACGATGAACAGATGCTTGCCCCACGCCTCGGCACGCTCGAGCACCTGGCCGTCGACCTGCGCTGCAGATTCGGCGAACCGACCCTGTGGGCTTCCGACCCGGACCGGTCGACCGCCGAACGCGTCGGTCAGGTCAGCTGCGAGCCGGTGGAGGGTATGCCCCTCGGGCATGGCTGCTCAGTCCTGATCCTCGGCCGGCCCGAGACCCTTGGCCGAGTCGGGCAGCGCGGGACGCTCGCCACTGACCTCGAAGCGGTCGAGCTGGCCGATCCTGCGTACGTGCCGCTCTTCCTCGCTGAACGGCTCGGCGAGAAAGATCTCGACGAAGCGCGTCATGTCCTCGAGGCTGTGCATCCGGCCGCCGACAGCGACGACCTGCGCGTCGTTGTGGTCGCGCGCGAGCTTCGCCGTCTCCTCGCTCCAGGCCAGCGCACAGCGGATGCTCTCCACCTTGTTGGCGGCGATCTGCTCGCCGTTGCCGGAGCCACCGATCACGACGCCGAGGCTATCGAGCCCTGCCTCGCGGTCACGCTTGACGCCCTGGGCTGCGCGGATACAGAACACCGGGTAGTCGTCGAGTGCGTCGTAGACGAACGGTCCGTGGTCGACGACCTCGTAGCCGAGCTCGGTGAGCCGCGAGGTCAGGTGGGCCTTGAGGTCGAGTCCGGCGTGATCGCAACCGAGGTGTACGCGCATGCGCCCATCCTCTCAGGAGTAGGAGTCGAAGAAGCCAGCGACCTGTCTCATCAATCGCTCCGCAGCCCGGAAGCCGTCCTGCCGCCAGAATCCGTGGATCTGGCCGAGGTAGCGGGTCGCCGTCACCTCGACGCCCAACGCATCGAGGCGACCGGCGAGGTGCTCTCCCTCATCGCGCAGTTGGTCGTGCTCGGCCGTCACCACCAGTGTCGGGGGGAGGGCGGCCAGCCGCGCATCGCCACTTCGCAGCGGTGCAAGATCCGGGCTGGTGAGATCCGTGGGACCAGCGGCGTACTGCTCCCAGTACCAGGCCGCCTCCGCCCGGTCGAAGCCCGCCGCGGCGGTGTCGTAGGAGTCGAACGACTGGGTCGGGTCGAGGAAGGGATAGATCAGCGCTGCTGCGTCGAACCGATCGGGATGGCGCAGTGCCGCGACGAGCGCGAGGTTCCCGCCGGCACTGTCTCCGTGCACGAAGAGCGGGCCGTGCTCCCGGTGCTCGAGCCACGCCAGTACGGCGTCGACGTCCTCGATAGCGGCCGGAAAGCGGTGCTCCGGCGGCCTGCGATAGTCCACGCTCAGCACCGTCCGACGGCCACGGTTGGCGAACCTCCGGACCGCCGCATCATGGACATCGATGTCATGGAAGACGAACCCGCCGCCATGGAGGTGCACGATCAGCCCGGACGCCGCGTCGGCCGGCCGATAGAGCCTGGCGCGCACGCCGTTGGCATCCACGTCCACAACCTCTGCGACGTGCTCCTTGTGCTCATGCTCCGCCACGCGCCGTGCTGCCTGACGCTGATCCTCGATCGGGACCTCCCAGACTTTGGGCTCGTTCGCGGCGCCGGCGACGGCCTCGGCTGGGATGCGGTGAAGCGTCATGGACGGATTCTGGCGCAACGGCGGGCGCAGCCGCAGGATCCCAGAGGCGATTCGGGCATCGCGCGCATCCAATGGGCTACCGGACCGGATGACTACTTCCCAGATCTCCCCCGGCCTCGCGCTCGTTACGGGCGCGTCCAGCGGCATCGGGCAATCGCTCGCCCAGAAGTTCGCCGAGCACGGCCACGACGTGATCGTCGCCGCCGAGGACGAAGGCATCGTCTCGGTCGCCCAGGACCTTGCCCTTCGTCACGGCGTCACTGCCACGCCTGTCCAGGCCGATCTCTCCACCGCCGACGGAGTGGAGAAGCTGTACGCCGAGGCCGTCGCCCACGGCCCCATCGACCTTCTGGCCCTCAACGCCGGGATCGGCGTCGGCGGCCGATTCGACCAGACCCCACTCGAGGACCACCTGCGCCTGGTCGATCTCAACGTCCGCTCCACCGTGCATCTGGCCCACCTCGTGGTGCGCGACATGGTCCTGAGAGGATCAGGTCGCGTCTTGGTCACCGCCTCGATCGCCGCCGTTGCCCCGGGGCCCTTCCACGCGACGTACGCCGCCTCGAAGGCCTTCGTGCACTCCTTCGCCGAGGGCATCCGCGAAGAGCTCAAGCCCACCGGCGTCAGTGTCACCTCGGTGATGCCCGGACCGACCGACACCGACTTCTTCCGGCGCGCGAACATGCTCGACACGAAGATCGGCCAAGGAGCGAAGGACGATCCCGACGACGTCGCCGCGGAGGCCTACGACGCGCTCATGGCCGGCCGCTCAAGTGTGGTCACGGGCTCCCTCAAGAACCGCGTCCAGGCCGAGCTCGGCACCCATCTCCCGGACGCCGTCGCCGCGCCGTTGATGGGATCGGCGACCAAGCCTCGAGCGAGCTGAGCGGCAGTCGGCGGCTACCTCAGAGACCGGTGGGCCGGACCCAGCGACGCCACTCATCTTGGGACACGAAGCCAGCCGACCGCCAGATCGACTGGCCGAGCGCGTTGCCCTCCAGCACCATCGCGTCGAGCCGGGTGGCGCCCAGCGCGACGAGCCGTTCGGCAGCGGCCGCCAGCAAGGCGCCCCCGACGCCCTGGCGACGTACATCGGGATGGACCGCCAGCCGGTAGAGATGGGCCCGCCACCCGTCCCAGCCGGCGATCACCGTGCCGACGATCCGACCATCCTGCTCGGCCACCAGGCAGGCGCCAGGGTCACGATCGAGCAAACGCTCGACGGCGTCCTCGGTATCGGTCGGGCGAGAGTCGTTCTCGGCTGCCACCTTCCACAGTGACAGCAGCGCCGCGACGTCCGAGAGCTTCGCAGGGCGGAGCACGGTGTCGATCATGAAGCCCTCAACCTGCGAGCGTCGCCGCGATCCGCGGGCCTATCCCCCGCATCGCCTTGCCGCGGTGCGAGATCGCATCCTTCTCCTTCACGCTCAGCTCAGCGCTGGTGCGACCGTCGGGCGTGTCGGACGCGACGAAGAGGACGTCGTATCCGAAGCCGCCGCGGCCCCGCTGCTCGCGCAGAACGTAGCCGTCCATTCGGCCCTCTACCACGATGCTCTGCTCACGGCCGTCGGCGTCTGCGAAGACGAAGGCGATCGCACATGCGAAGTGCGCGCCGCGGCGTTCGTCCGGGACGTCGTCGAGCTGGTCGAGCAGGAGCTGGTTGTTGCGGTCATCGGACTTGGGCTTGCCGCTCCAGCGTGCCGACAGCACACCTGGCATGCCATTGAGCGCGTCCACGCACAGTCCCGAGTCATCGGCCACGCTCGGCAGACCGGTGGCCCGGAAACCCGCCCGCGCCTTGATCAGCGCGTTGCCCTCGAAGGTCGGGGCATCCTCCACCGGCTCCGCGTAGAACTCGACGTCGTCGAGTCCGAGCACCTGTACGCCGGGGACCAGCGGCCCGATGATCCTCTCCATCTCGGCGATCTTCTTGGCGTTGCGCGACGCGACGAAGAGCCGGGTCATCGGCCGAGGGCCTCCAGCTGCAGCCGGGTGAGGTCGGCGCAGCCCTTCTCCCCGAGCGCCAACAGTGCGTCAAGCTCGGTACGGTCGAAGGCCGCCCCCTCGGCGGTGCCCTGGACCTCGACGAACTTGCCCTCACCGGTCATCACGATGTTCATGTCGGTCTCGGCACGCACGTCCTCCTCGTAGGGCAGGTCGAGGCGCGGCGTACCGTCGATGATGCCGACCGAGATGGCCGCGACCGAGCCGGTCAGAGCCTGCGGCACACCGAGCTTGGCGCAAGCGTCGGCGAGCGCGATGTAGGCACCCGTGATCGAGGCGGTGCGCGTGCCGCCGTCGGCCTGCAGCACGTCGCAGTCGATCTGGATGGTGTTCTCTCCGAGTTTCTCGTAGTCGATGACCGCACGCAGCGAGCGCCCGATCAGACGCGAGATCTCGTGGGTGCGACCACCGATGCGGCCTTTGACCGACTCGCGGTCCGAGCGGGTGTTCGTCGACGCAGGCAACATCGCATACTCGGCGGTGACCCAGCCCAGCCCCGAGCCCTTGCGCCAGCGCGGCACGCCCTCGGAGGCGGAGGCGGCGCAGAGCACCTTGGTCTTGCCGAACTCGATCAGCACCGAGCCGGCGGCGTGGTCCAGCCAGTTGCGAGTGATGGTGATGGGGCGCAGCTCGTCGTTGGCGCGGCCGTCGGCGCGGATCGTCATGGGATGCACCCTAACGACCCGCGCCGAACACGCCGTCACCAGCGGCTACTTCACTTCGGCCCGCAGGATGCGGCGCAGGCCGAAGACGAGCGGCAGTACGACCCAGATCGCCACAGAGACGAGGAATCGTCCCCACTCGGTTGCGCTCATGTGCCAGAAGCCGTCGTAGAGCGGCTGCTCGGACTGGGTCAGAAGGATCCAGTCGCGCAGCGACTTGAACCAGTGCATCAGCGCGGCACCGATGCCGAAGATCGTCGGGATCACGAACAGGTAGGCGACGTACACGACCAGCGCTGCGGGACTGTTGAGCATCAGCGAGGCGAAGGCGAAGCCGATCAACATCGCCAACGCCTGGGTGATGACGAAGCCGATGATGCCGGCGCCGCCCGACCAGGAGATGCTGCCGTTGATAGCGCCGTAGAGCAGGTTGAACACGGCGCCCATCGCCAGCGCGAAGATGACGGTGATCGCCGTCCAGATCATGCTGACGACAAGCTTGGCCTGCACCACCCGTGAGCGCCGTGGCTCCAAGGAGAACGTCACCATCGCGGTGCGCTGGCTCCACTCCGACGTGACCAGCAGGATGCCGAGCGTCGGCAGGAGCAGTTGGGTGATGACACCCGCGACGGTGGCGAAGGTGCCGAGGTTGACGTCGTCGACGTCCTGCACGGCCGTCACGATCGCGGCGATGAGCTCGCCGATGAGCACCAGCGCGCCGATGGTGAAGAGCAGCCAGAAGCCCGAGCGTGTGTTCCACGACTTGCGGAACTCGACCTGGACGAGCCGACCGAAGGGGATGTCGCTCGCCGCGGCGCGGGGAGCCTGGTAGACCGGGGCCTGGGACGTGGCGGTCATGCGACGACTCCTTCGCGCTGAGTGTCGGAGGTGAGCTGCAGGAAAAGGTCTTCGAGGCCGCCCTCGCCGGAGCGCAGGTCGGTCAGGACGATGTGGTGCTCAACCGCGGTCCGGCCCACCTCGACCGGCTCGGCTGCGACGCGCAGCCCCTCCCCGGCAGGTACGACGGAGATGCCCTTCGCGGTCAGCGCATTGGCGAGTGCGGTGTTGTCCAGCGAAGTCGCCAACGCCTCGACCTTGGTGTTGTGCGCCATCAGGGACTTGCGGTCCCCCTGCGCGACGATCCTGCCCTTGCCGATGAGGATCATCTCGTCGGCGATCAGCTCGACCTCGTGCAGCAGGTGACTGGAGAGCAGCACCGTGCCACCCCTGTCGGCGTACTGCTTGAGCAGGCCCCGCATCCACCGGATGCCGGCCGGGTCGAGGCCGTTGGCCGGCTCGTCCAAGATGAGGATCTCGGGATCGCCGAGCAACGCGTGGGCGATGCCGAGACGCTGCCGCATGCCAAGCGAGTAGTTGCGGATCCGGCGCTTGGCCTCGCTCGGGCTGAGCGAGACGAGGTGCAGCATCTCGTCGACTCGGCTCATCGGGAGGCCCATCGTCATCGCCCCCAGGGCGAGCACCTCGCGACCGGTGCGGCCGTCATGCTGTGCGGAGGCGTCCAGCAGCACTCCGACGGTCCGGCCGGGGTTGGGGAGGTCGTGGTAGGACACTCCCTTGACAGTCGCGGTGCCCTTCGTCGGCGGGGTTAGCCCGACGATGATGCGCATCGTGGTCGACTTGCCTGCACCGTTCGGCCCGAGAAATCCGGTCACTCGGCCGGGCTGGCACTCGAAGCTGACGTCGTCGACCGCGGTGTAGCTCCCGTAGGTGCGGGTCAGACCCTCTACCTTGATCATGGGCCCAGCCTGCCCTGTCAGCGCCGCGATTGCATCGGGGATCGCCCTGATTGGAGCAGGACAGATGTCATGCCCCGATCTTTTGCTCGATGCCCGACCGATCAGATCGAGTACGTCGCGCCCGGCTGCGCCAGCTCGGCCGGGCCGTCGAACACCGGCACCGCCTCGGCCAGGATCTTCTGGGCGTCGTGCCACGGCGGCACATGGGTCAGGACGAGCCGCTTCGCGCCGGCGCGCTGGGCAGCATCGCCGGCCTCTCGGCCGGTGAGGTGCAGGCTCGGCGGATTGTCATCTTCCTCGCGGAACGAGGCCTCGCAGAGGAACAGGTCGGCGTCGCGGGCGAGGTCGACGACCACGTCCGCGGGTCCGGTGTCGCCGCTGTAGACGAGGGTCGCTCCGCCGGCGCTGATCCGCATCCCGAACGCCGGCATGCCGAGATGGTCGACCGGGACCGGCGTGACCGTGAACGGCCCGATCTCGAAGGTCTTGCGCAAGCGCTGGAACGCGAACTCCTCACGCATCCCGGGCTTGCGGGGCAGATCGAACGCGGTCGCCAACCTGCGCGCCGTCCCCTTCGGACCGTAGATCGGGATGGGCGGCTGGGTGCCGGTCGGGTGGTACTTGCGCACCACGTAGTAGCTCGTGATGTCGATGCAGTGATCGGCGTGCAGATGGCTGAGCAGGATCGCGTCGACGTCGAGCGGGTCGAGGTAGCGATGGAGGGCGCCGAGCGCGCCGTTGCCCAGGTCGAGCAGGAGGTTCCAGGTGCGTCCCTCGGCGTCGTCGGCTTGGACCAGGTAGCAGCTGGCCGGCGAGTCGGGTCCCGGATAGGAACCACTGCACCCCACGATCGTCAGCTTCACGCAAGACCTCCACACACGAGAGGCAAGGCTAGGCCTTTACCCGAACGTTGGCAGCACGCCTTGACCCAGGTCACACGTGACGGCCGCCTCGTGTCGACCGTATAGCAGTGGCACTCGATCTGGCTCGCGTCGCAACCGCTTCACAGCCTGCTCAAGGCAGGCTCCGAGCAGCCTGTCAGACCAGGCCGCCGACGAACTGCGTCGCCCGCGCCAGCTCCTGGCCCAGGAAGCGGCGGCCGATGGTCTCGAACTGCTCGGGCACGCCGGTCGTGAGGAAGCCGTACGCCGGCTCGCCGCCCGGCCGCATGAGGTCACGCTGCGCGAGCATGCGATAGACGTCCTTGGCGCACTCCTCCGCACTGCTCACCAGGGTGACGTTGTCGCCCAGCACATAGGAGATGACGCCGGTGAGCAGAGGGTAGTGGGTGCAGCCCAGGATCAGGGTGTCGATACCGGCGCTGGTGAGCGGATCGAGGTACTCGTGTGCGGCCTTGAGCAGGTCGTCACCCGACGTGATCCCCTGCTCGACCAGCGGCACGAACATCGGGCATGCCCGCGTGCTCAGCGTGACGTGCGGTGCGGCCGCGAACGCATCGTCGTAGGCCATCGACTCGGCGGTCGCCTCGGTGCAGATCACACCGATCCGCCCGGTCCGACTCGCCGCCACAGCACGTCGGGTAGCGGGCAGGATCACCTCGACCACGGGAACGTCGTACCGCTCCCGAGCGTCGCGCAGCATCGCTGCGCTGGCCGAGTTGCAGGCGATGACGAGCGCCTTCACGCCGCGGTCGACGAGATGGTCGAGGCACTCGAGGGCATACTCGCGCACCTCGGCGATCGGCTTCTCGCCGTACGGCGCCCGCGCCGTGTCGCCGACGTAGAGGATCGACTCGTGCGGCAGCTGGTCGATGACCGACCGCGCCACGGTCAGGCCCCCGAAGCCGGAGTCGAAGATGCCGATCGGCGCGTCGAGGTCAACCACGTGCTGAATCCTAGTTGGCCCCACGCACGCCGAGCCTGTCGAGGCGCCCCACGCACGCC
>Ga0164242_10009990_pt1 | contig 10190 bp, 3 predicted proteins | sample OricomgcompostMG_FD_108783 | JGI IMG/M metagenome (GOLD analysis project Ga0164242, IMG submission 108783) | Miracle-Growth compost microbial communities from Emeryville, California, USA - Original compost - Miracle growth compost (MG) ... | reverse complement strand
GTCCTCCAAGCCGCCGCGTGAGCCGGTCGCGTCGGCGACGATGTCGAACGTGTGTTCCAGTGAGGGCATCTCCCTCAGAAGATGCGTCTCGACGCCCTGGGGCGCGTGCGCGAGCTTCGCTTCGTGCTTGCCGATCAGGTGGACGCGCGCGCCGCTGAGGCATGCCGCGCGGGCGCAGAGCTGGCCGAGCTTGCCGTCGCCGAGGACCGCCAGCGTGTCGCCCGAGGACGCGCCGGATTGGTCGACCATCTGGATCGCGGCGGCGAGGGGTTCGATCAACACGGCGGTTTCGTCGGGCACTCGGTCGGGGATCGGGTGCAGGTTGGCTCGCGGCACGCAGACGGTTTCGGCCATCGCGCCATCATGATTGAGGATGCCCAGCACGGTGCGGTTCGGGCAATGGTTCGGCAAGCCGGAGCGACAGGTGGGGCAGTGGCCGCAGGCGTTGTTGATCTCGGCGGTGACGCGCGCGCCGTCGTCGGTCTGGCCAACGAATTCATGCCCCAGGATGCCGCGAAAGCCCATGTACCCGCGCGCCAGTTGCAGGTCGGTGGCACAAATGCCCGCGAGGCGGACGCGGAGCCGGACCTCCTCGGGCTGCGGGATCGCGAGCGGGAGGTCGTCGCGGAGACGGACGGCGTTGTTTTCGCACCAAAGACCAAGCATGTGGAAGTCCTGACGGGTTACGGAAAATAGAGGGTATTCGGCGCGGCAAATTGACGCAGGGTTGGCGAATTGGAGTTGGCGTGGAGAGACGGATCGTTGTACACTCTCCAACCACGGTTTGCCAGCGACCCCGCCGAACGCGCCCGGAAGCCTCTTGAAACGTCTTGCGAATTCCGGCCCCTTGTGCGAGCGAGACTTGCCGACGGCGATGTCCTATCACCCGTGACGAGCATCACCACAGCCTGTCGATGCGCCCGGATTGGTCTGGTTCCGACCCGGGCAGCGTCTCGCGCTGATTCCACGTGAGACGACCCACCGCCCCCCGGTCGCCGCCCAGAGCGCAGGTCCGGCTCCCTTGCCCCCCACACTCTGAACCGACCAAAAGGATTCGCATGTCCGCAACAATGACCAAACCCCAATCCGCCGGCATTGCCTGGCCCGCCCTGATCTGGATCGGCCTGTTGCACCTTGGGGCGTTGATGGCGTTTTACCCCGGTTTCTTCACTTGGCAAGCCTTGCTCGTCTGCGTGATTGGCCACTGGGTCACGGGGGGCCTGGGGATCACGCTGACCTACCACCGGCTTCTGACCCACCGCAGCTTCGCGGTCCGTCCGAAGGCGCTTGAGTATTTCTTGACGATCCTCGGCTGCTGCGCTTCGGAAGGGGGGGCGATCGGCTGGGTCGCCGACCACCGCCGTCATCATGCGTTCTCGGACCAGGAGGGGGACGTTCACAGCCCCAACCGCGGCTTCGGCTGGGCGCACATGTTCTGGTGGATGACCCCGGACATCACCTCCGTCCACACTCCTGAGTATTACGCGCGCTGGGCACCGGACCTGATGAAGGACCCGGTCCACCGGTTTCTCGACAAGTACTTCATCATTTTCCCGATCCTCTCGGCGGTCGCCCTCTACGCCATCGGCGGCATGCCCTGGCTGGTCTGGGGGTTCTTCGTCCGATCGGTGACGGTCCTGCATGCGACCTGGCTGGTCAACTCCGCGACGCACATCTGGGGCTATCGGACGTTCGAGACCCGCGACAAGTCGACGAACCTGTGGTGGGTGGCGCTCGTCACGTTCGGCGAAGGCTGGCACAACAATCACCATGCCTTCCAGACGTCCGCGCGGCACGGGATGCGGTGGTGGGAGATCGACACGACGTACATGCTGATCAAGTGCATGAGCTTCGTCGGCATCGCCTACAACCTGAAGCTCCCGAAACTCGGCCGGGGTGCCTCCGAGCAGGCTCGGCTCGGCAAGCGGAAGCTTCACGAGGAACAGGGCGACGAACATGGGGACGAAGAACGCGAACTGGCCGCCGTGACGAGTTGACCGAAACCTCGCGAGCGCCAGGCCATTGGACGCCCCGGATTCGCCGACGCGAAACCGGGGCGTCGGCGATTTTCACGAACCCGCAGGCCGTTTCGGCCGAAGAATTCATGATCCGCCTCGGATGCTCGAAGTTCCGGCCGGGCCGGCGGCGAATGACGCTCTTTGAGGAAGGGATGAAGGGAGGACGTTCGCGAACGTCCCGCCCGATTCCAGCTCCGACGTCTGTACGGAAGGACGCGAACGCGGTAAGATGGACGCTTCGACCACCCCTCCCGCCGGTGTTCCGCCCTCCTTTTGTTGAATTGCCATGCTTGATCTCGACGACTCGTGTGAGGTCCAGGGGACCGATTCATGACGCAAACGACGATCAATCCCGTACCGGCCTCGATCCCGCCCCGCCCCAAGTCGGCATCGCGGCGAGGCTGGACGTTTCTATGGATCGCGGGGATTGCCGCGGTCTGCTCCAGCGGCGTGCTTTGGGCCTCCGGGATCAATCCACTGACGTTCTGGAAAGAAGATCCGTCGACGAAGATGCCGACCTATGAGGTCGATCGTGGGGATATTCCGGTATACGTCGTGGAGAGCGGCTCGCTGGAAAGCGCGGACAACGCGACCGTCAAGTGCGAGGTGGAAGCGTTGCTTGGTCTTGTGACGAGCAACATCTCCAGCGGCGGCAATTCCAACGTGAACAATCGCGCCACGACCACCACGACCACCGCCATGGGAACGTCCGCCACGGCCGGAACGACCGCCGCGGCGACGAAGGTCGGCGCGAGCACGGGGACCGCCGCCGCCACCAAGAGCGCGTCGGCCAGTGCGGCGTCATCCACGGCGATGGCCTCGGCGGCCACGGCGACAGGGGGGCTGGCGCGACCGACGATCAAGAGCTTCACGATGGTCATCGCGCCGCATGTTCCGCTACGAGGAACGGCAACCACCGTGAAGAAAACCTCGGCGGCCCCCACGAACACAAACAACCGCAGCGGCAGTCGAAACAACGGGCCTGCCGCGACCGGCTCAACCCGTATCCTCTGGATCGCCGACGAGGGAACGCACGTCGTGCCGGGCGATATCATCGCCAAGCTTGACTCGGCGGCATTCATCGACGAGCGACGGGCACAGTTGATCCGCGAGGCCCAGGCGCGATCGTGGGTGGAACAGGCGGAGCGCGTGCTGGAGGTGACGAACATCGCCCTGAACGAATACGAGCACGGGATCTATCCGCAAGATCAGATGCTCATCGGCCAGTATATCGAGAGCTGCCAGACTCAGGTCAAAAAAGCCCGCCTCGACCTGGAGTGGGCCAGGGGGATCGTCAACAAGGGGCTTCGCTCCGAGATCCAATTCAAGGCCGACCAGTTGACCGCGTTGAAGTCGGACATCGTGCTTCAGGAAGCCTTCGGAATGCGGAACCGGCTGGAGAAGTACACCGCGCCCCGGCTCATCACCAATATCAAGGCGAAGATCGACTCCGTCACGTCCGATCTTTACGCCCAGAAGGAAGCGCACAAGCTGGAGGTGGACCGGCTGCGCCGCCTGGAGAAAATGATCGAAAAATGCACGCTCCGCGCCCCTCGCGAGGGGATCGTCGTCTACGCCAACGAATCCAACGGCTGGGGGCGGGTCGAGGCGCAGATCATGGAAGGGGCGACGGTTCGCGAAGGGCAGCCGATCATCAACCTGCCGAACCCGAAGTTCATGGAAGTTCGCGCGAAAATCAACGAGTCGAAAATCGCCAAGGTCAAGGTCGGTCTCCGGGCGAAAGTGACCGCCGACGCATTTCCCGAAACCCCGATGGACGGCCTGGTCACGGAAGTCACCGTCATTCCCGGCCTGGCCAATGGTCCTATTTCCGACGTGAAGGTCTACTACGCCAAGGTCCGCATTCAAGGCGGCAATGTCGACGGCTTGCGCCCCGGCATGACCGCCGAGGTCGCCTTTGAACTGGACCGCAAGCATGACGTGACGCGCGTTCCCTTGCAGGCCATCCGTTGGCTGGATGGCGACGCCTTCGCCGCGATTCCGGGAAAACGAGGACCGCGCTGGAAGAAGTTGGAAATCGGCCTGCTGAACCCCAGCTATGCGGAGGTGATCGCGGGCTTGAAACCCGGCGATCGGGTCGTTCTGGACCCCGAGACGCTTCCCGGCCCCACTGCCGACCGTCTTGACTCGGCCTTGCGATCGACCAAAGATAATCAAGGCTGAGCGTACAGCGGTTTCCGCTTGCGTATCGCGGTCGGGCGGAAATGGGGACAGGCACCTCGAAGACTCGGAGCCAGTCCCCATTTCCGCCCGACTTCTCCGGTGAAAAGAAGTCTGCTCTAGCCGACGCCTCGACACCCTCCGAACTCTTTCGGCATCGCTGATCGACCCGACCATGATCGACTCAATGACGGCCGGTGCCCAGCGTGCCTTGCAACGCTCGGCATCCCTCGCACGCCTCCGAGGCGCTTCCCAGATTGAGCCGATCGACCTGCTCGCGGCCCTGATGGACGAAGGCGAGAGTCTCGCCATTGCCCGCCTTCTGGAGTTCCAGGTCGATCCCAGCCACATCCTGAACCGCCTTGGTTTACCTGAGGAACCGGAAAGCGACTCGCTGGATCGAGATGAGCCGAACGCGCTGCCTCACTCCGCGTCGTTGCGCTCGGTCCTCTCCGAAGCCATCGGCCACGCCCGCTCGGTGGATCGGGGGCGCGGGGTCGGCACGGAGCATCTGCTCTGGGGGCTGGCCAGCAGCGGTGGCTCGGCGGCGGAGGTTCTTGAAGGGGCGGGACTGGATCTCTCGCGGTTCGTCAATCAACTGGAATCCTCCGACCAAACGCAGCTCGAACCGATCCCCTTCGGGGCCGACGACCCGACCCCGGACCTCTCCGCGCAGATTGAGGCGGTCGATATCGGCCGCATCCTCGACGCCTCGGCCAACCGGGCGCAGGAGGCGCTGCGCGTCATTGACGATTACATCCGGTTCGTCCTCGCGGACCCGATGCTGACGCGCAGAATGAAGGAGGTTCGCCACCGCCTCGGCGAGACGTTGCGTGGCCTCGATGATGACTTGCGGCTGACCTCGCGCGACACGCTCGGCGACGTCGGCACCCACATCATGACCGCCGGCGAGCAGGACCGCGGTAACGCCCGCGCCGTGTTAACGGCGAACTTCCGCCGCGCGACCGAGGCCCTCCGTTCACTCGAAGAGTACACGAAGCTCCTCAACGTCTGGATTTCCGGACGGTTCGAGAGCCTGCGGTACGACCTCTACACGATGGAAAAACTTGTGGTCGCCGCCGTCGTCGCGCACCGGCGTCTGGGAGACACCCGGCTGTGCGTCCTGGTCGGCGGCTTACCGACCCTGGGCGACCTGACCTGGGTGGTCGGCGAAGCCCTGGCCGGCGGCGCGGAGGTGATCCAGCTTCGCGAAAAGGGGCTTTCCGACCGGACTTTTCTGGAACGTGCCCGCGAGGTCCGCATCCTCACCGCGCAGGCGAAGGCCCGGTTCATCGTCAACGACCGTCCCGATCTCGCGAGGCTGGCCGGGGCCGACGGCGTGCATCTGGGGCAAGACGACGTGCGCCCTCGCGACGCGCGCCGGGTGGTTGGATCGGCCGCCTTGCTGGGGATCTCGACGCACGACACCGAGCAACTCGAACGCGCCGTGCTTGACGGCGCGGCCTATCTCGGAGTCGGGCCGATTTTTTCGAGCAAGACCAAGGATTTCGCCGCGCTCGCCGGCCTTGAGTTCGTCCGCCGCGCCGCGGAGATTTCGACGCTCCCCTGGTTCGCCATCGGCGGGATCGATGAAGAGAATCTCGACGCCGTTCTCGACGCCGGTGCCCAGCGCATCGCCGTCAGTTCCGCCGTGGTCCAAGCGGAAAGCCCCCGCGCGGCGGCCAAAGCGCTGAGGGCGAAACTGGACGAGCGCGGGTGAGATCGCGCAACGGACCTTGCACGGCCCGAAACGTTCACAAGTCGTCACAAAATGGGGACTGGCTCCGAGTCTTCGAGGTGCCTGTCCCCATTTCGTGACGAATTCCTACAACGCCGTCGGCATGGCGTAGTACCGCTGAACGGCGGTGATCCACCAGTCGCCGTCGGTGGGGGGATTGCCGACGCCGTCGGTGCTGTCGCCGACCCCCGCGCCGAAGAGGATCGCCACGACGCCCGCGTCTTTCGCCGCTTGCATGTGCGATCCCCAGGTGATCGTGGAGCCGTTCACCGAGAGGCTCGGGTCGCCTCCGGCGTTCGTGGTGAACTGGGTGAAGCGCTTGCCGGTCGCGGTGAAGGTGTCGCCGAGGAAGAACGTCGCGGCGGAGTCCTCATAATGGGTTGACGTGTTGTTCAGATCGGCGAATTTGCCGTCCGGCGTGTACGGATCAACGGCCTGGGTGCCGTTGATGTGGCCGACAGGGATTTGCCAGAGGACGACCGGCAAGGCGGTCGTCTCGTGCAAGACCTTGCTGAAAAGCAGGTAGTTGTTCCACTGGTCGAGGTTCCAGAACCAGGTGGAATTCGCCGGATCGGCCGCCGCGCCGTTCTCCGCCCCGGCGTCGAGGCCGTACTTGTCCATCGACACGAACCCCGCGCCCGACGTGGTGATCCCCGCCTTGATATACCAATCGGCGATCGCCTTCGCCTCACTTGCGACCGCGGCGCGGCCGGCGGTGATCCCCTGGGTGTCGGTCAGGTGCATCAGCCCCTTTCCGGGGATGCTCGTCGTGATCCCCGGCGAGGCCCAGAGGTTCACCTGCCAGCCGAAACTCACGTTCGGCGCGTTCTTGTGAATGGCGTAGTTGATCGCCTTCACAAGCCCTTGCACCGTGTCCGGGAAGGTCGGATCGACCCCCTTGGTCAACAGCCCGGCGCTGTAGATCGCATGTGTCATGGCGGCGATCTGGTCGGGCTGCTTGCCGGAATTTTGCATCATGTAGCCCAGGAAATCCGGCTCCAAGACGAACCCGACCGGCTGGTCCGGGGCGTACTGCCTGACGAGGTCGAGCGCGAACTTCAGGTCGCCGAAGTAGTCGGACATGACCGATTCGCTCTGGATGTTGTTCAGATCGGTCGTGTAACTGTCCCCCGCGCCGGAGATGTTGTACCAGACGAAGTACGGAATGATCCCGAGCTTCTGGCTGTTCTGAAGGTACGAGATCATCCGGCCGCCGTCGGTGTCGCTCCAGGTGCGCCAGCCGTTGTCGTGGCCGCCGTTGAGGTAGATATAACGGACGTCCATGCGGCGGTTGGTGTCGCCGGTGCCGAAGTCCTTCCAGAACGTCAAGTCCGCCGGCGTGTCCTCACTGACCGAGCCGATGGCGAGCGTGCCGGGCAAGCCGGGCAAGGTCCCGTCGGCGTTCTTGACCCGGACGCCGAGGAACCGCGTTTCGCCGGTCCCCGATTCGACGATCCGCACCGAAGCGAAGCCCGACGCCAGGCCGGTCAGTCGCAAGGTTGAGCCGTTGACGACCTCGGCCTTGACGACGGCTGCGTCATTGGTCGAGACGGTGTAACTTTTCGCGGTCCCACCGAGCAGCGCGAGGTCGTAATTCGTCGGCGCGTTCAACGGGAGCGTCACCTGAAGCGCCTGTCCGGCCGCGTCGGCCGGGCCGACGGTGATCTTGCTTGCGCCGCCGGTCGTGCGGGCGATGGCGTTGCTCTTGGTGGCCCCCTTGTCGTTGATCGCGACGGCCTGATACGTGTCCGCCGCGTAGGCATGACCGGCGACGTGAATGGAGGAGGATTGGGCGCTCGGCGAGCCGTCCTTCAGGGCCGTCGTGGCGATCACCACGCCGTTTTCGAGCAGTTGCCAGCTTGTGGCGTTGTTGCCGGTCCAGATGTTGAACGTCGCGGTGAACCCGGACCCGGCGGCGTCGTTGGTGATCTGGAGACTCGGCGTGTTGGGTACGCCGGACGCGACGGGCGGAGCGGTGTCGTCGTCCTGAATCGTGCCGGTTCCGACGGCGCGCGAGAGCCGGGCGTTGACCGGGCTGGAAAGGGTAATCGTGAACGTCTCGTTCGGTTCGGTCAGCGTGTCGCCGATGACCGGGATGAGGATGGTTTTCCGCGTTTCACCGGGAGCGAACGTGATCGTGCCGGAGCTTGCGACGTAATCGACGCCTGCCTTCGCCGTGCCGTCGGTCGTGGTGTAGCGCACGGTCACGGATTGCGTCGAGGCGGCGGAGAGCGACACCGTGAACGTCTCGGTCCCCGGCGGCCGGTTCGTGCCGGTGCCGGAAGGGAATGTGAACATCAGCGGCCGAAGGGCATCGACCTTGTTTTGATTGACGCTCGTCCAGTCGTCCTTCAAGATGCCGCCGGTGTCGCCGGAGTTGGGATTCCACGACCACCAGGTCCAACTGATCCCTTGATCGCCCGCCTTGAGGTCCGATTTGCCGTCGCCGTCGAGGTCGCCGGAAAGGTACTTGACCATCGCGGCCAGCCATTGCTGGTCCTTCGGGTCGACGAGCTTCGACCCGAACTCGCCGAGCAGGATGGGCGCGGTGTTCGTGCGGAACAGGTAGCCCCAGTTCTTGTCGAAGACGGCGGGCAGGTTGTTCGGATAGTTCGGGTCGCTGAACCACTGCTGCGGATAGATCGAATTCGGGTAGTCGTGGGGCGAGTACACAAGTCGGCCCGGCGTGTTCAGCCGGACGGGATACTGCCCCGCCGCCGAAAGGTTTCCGCCCCACCAATCGCTGCCGCTGGGGCCGTTCTCGATCCCCTCGACGATAATCAACCAGTTCGGGTTGACCGCGAGGATCGCGTTCCCCGCGCGCTCGGCGGCCAGCCGCCAATCCTTGGCGGTGCCGGTGCCCCAGGTCGCGTCGCCGTGCGGCTCGTTGTGCAGGTCCGCGCCGATGACGGTCGGGTTTCCGGCGTAATGCGCGGCGAGCATCGTCCAATCGCTGATCCAGCGGCTTTCAGGATAGCTGCTCGTGTACCAGAGGGTCGTCTCGGTCCCCGCACCGGCGTCGGAGCGGTGGTGGTCGAGGAAGATCCGCAGGCCGATCTGACCGGCGTAGTCCACGATCTTGTCGAGGATTTGCAGGCCGTTCAGCCCTTGAAGGTCGGGGTTCTTGCTAAAATCAATCCCGTTGGGCGTGCTGCTCGCATCGAAAAGCTGGTTGGAGAACGGCATGCGGATCGTGTTGAAGCCGAGCGACTTCATCTGATCCATCATGTCCTTGTAGCTTCGCGTCCAGAGGCCGTGAGGCGCGTAGTTCGCCGACTCCATGCCGAACCAGTTCACGCCGGCGATCTTCACCGGGCGGTTGCTCGAATCGAGAATCTGGTTGCCCGACGTGTGGAAGAACCCGGAACTGGTCTGCGGGTCCCCTTCAAGGGCCGTGGTGTCGGTGATCGACAGCGTGGGCACGATGTTGTCGTTGTCGAGGATCGTGCCGGTCCCCGTGCTTCGGGCCAAGGTCGCGTTGACCGGCGAGGAAAGGACGACCTGGAACGTCTCGGTCGATTCCGCCAGCGTGTCCCCCTTCACGGCGACCGTCACCGTCTTCGACGTTTCCCCCGGCGCGAAGCTGAGGGTGCCGTTCGCGGCGACGTAATCCGTCGCCGAAGTCGCGGTGCCGTTCTTCGTCGCATAAGCCACCGTCACCGTTTTTGTCGAGGCCGAGGAGAGCGAGACGGTGAACGCGGCGCTGTTGTCGTTCGCGTCCCCTTCGGTGATGCTCACGTCGTTGATCGACAGGGCGGGCGGGGGTGTGACGCTGCCGCCGTTGATCGGCGTGCCGTTGAGGACGAAGTTGCTCGGGCCGACCTTCACGCCTCCGGCGGAGCCGTTGAACCCGAAGGAGACCACGCCCCCGGCGGCGATCGTCGCGTTGTAGCCGGCGTTGGCGACGACGTAATGGTTGCCGACGTGCGAGGTGATCTTGCCGTTCCAGATCGAGTCGATCGAACGGTCGAAGTCAAACGCGAGGGACCAGTCGGTGATGGGGGTCGGCTGGTTGTTCGTGATCGCCACCTGGCCGCCGAAGCCGCTTCCCCAGTCGCTCGTCACCGTGAACGCCGCCGAGGCGCTCGTGACCGTCGAGCCGGAAGGAGGGCCGTTGCCGTCGTTGGCGTGGCTTACCAGCGTCCAGTTCGTCGGGCCGCTCGTCACGCCGCCGGTCGAGCCGTTGAAGCCGAACGAGACCGATTTCGACGGCGCGATCGTCGCGTTGTAGCCGGCGTTGGAGATCACGTAGT
>Ga0164242_10009989_pt1 | contig 10191 bp, 8 predicted proteins | sample OricomgcompostMG_FD_108783 | JGI IMG/M metagenome (GOLD analysis project Ga0164242, IMG submission 108783) | Miracle-Growth compost microbial communities from Emeryville, California, USA - Original compost - Miracle growth compost (MG) ... | reverse complement strand
CCGGGTCCAGGACAGATCGGTGTCACCGGGCGCGACGTGCTCGGCCCGACGGGCCAGCTCGCGGCGGGGCTGCCGGCTCGCGGCGGCGTCGGTGATCCGCCGGTTGGACAATTCGGCCAGGGACTGCGAGGCGACCCGGTTGGTCGACACCGAGCCGGGCCACCAGACGACGACGGGGGAGTCCGGCAGCAGCAGCGGCCGGATCACCGAGGCCGGATGATCGGCCAGCGGACCGCGCATCCGGACCACGACCACCTCACCGGAGGTGCCCTCGCCGATCCTGACCTCGGCGTCCAGCGATGCGGTGTGCCGGCCGTTGCCGCTGACCACCAGCAGGATCCTGCTGGGATGCTCCCGGCCGGCCGCCATCGCGGCCTCCAGGGCGGCGGGATACTCGTCCTCGTCGGAGACGATGATCAAGGTGAGCACCATCCCCGAGGCCGGGCTGCCGGCACTGCGCCGGGCATTCAGCAGTGCCGAGCTGATCTTGGCCGAGGTGGTGTCACTGAGCGTGATGATCATGAAAAGTCCTTTGTAGGGTGGGCCTTCAGCCCTTCGACAGGCTCAGGGCTCTCAGGGACGACGCCAGGCGAAGCCGTCGCGGGCGAGCATCTCATCGGCGCTGGCGGGGCCCCAGGTGCCGGCCTCGTAGTCCTCGGGGGGAGTGCCCAGCGACGCCCAGTAGTCCAGGATCGGGTCGAGGATCTGCCAGGACAGCTCGACCTCCTCGTGCTGGGGGAAGAGCGGCGGGTCGCCGAGCAGTACGTCCAGGATCAACCGTTCGTACGCCTCCGGTGAGGACTCGGTGAAGGAGCCGCCGTAGGCGAAGTCCATGTTGACCTCGCGGATCTCCATCTGGGTGCCCGGCACCTTGGCGCCGAACCGCAGGGTCACCCCCTCGTCCGGCTGGATCCGCAGCACCAGGGCGTTGTAGCCGAGCTCCGCGGTGTCGGTCTTGGCGAAGGGCAGGTGTGGTGCCTGCTTGAAGCCGAGGGCGATCTCGGTCACCCGGCGCGGCATCCGCTTGCCGGTGCGCAGGTAGAACGGAACGCCCGCCCAGCGCCGGTTGTCGATGTCGACCCGGATGGCGGCGTACGTCTCGGTGGTCGAGTCCGGCGGTATCCGCGGCTCGTCCAGGTAGCCGCCCACCTTCTCCCCACCGGCCCAGGCGGCCGCGTACCGGCCGCGGGCGGTGTAGAGGTCCAAGCGCTCCGGCGGACGGGCCGCAGCGAGCACCTTCTGCTTCTCGGCCCGCAGCTGGCGCGCCTCGAAGGAGGTCGGCTCCTCCATCGCGGTCAGCGCCAGCAGCTGCAGCAGATGGTTCTGGATCACGTCCCGAGCCGCGCCGATGCCGTCGAAGTAGCCGGCTCGGCCGCCGATGCCGATGTCCTCGGCCATGGTGATCTGCACGTGGTCGACGTAGTTGTTGTTCCACACCGGCTCGAACATCTGGTTGGCGAATCGCAGCGCCAACAGGTTCTGCACGGTTTCCTTGCCCAGGTAGTGATCGATCCGGAAGACCGAGCTGGACGGGAACGCGGTCGAGACGACCTCGTTGAGCTCCTGGGCCGACCGCAGGTCGTGGCCGAACGGCTTCTCGATGACGACCCGGCTCCAGCTGCTGGTGGTCGTCTCCGACATGCCGTGGCTGCGCAGCTGGCCGACGACGGCGGGGAACAGACCCGGCGGGATCGACAGGTAGAAGGCGTGGTTGCCGCCGGTGCCGCGGGCCTCGTCCAGCTCCTGGATGGTCCGCTTCAGCCGGTCGAAGGCGGCGTCGTCGTCGAGTTCGCCGGCGACGAAGCGGATGCCCTCGCTGAGCTGCTTCCACACCTCCTCGCGGAACGGCGTGCGGGCGTTGGCCTTGACCGCGTTGTGCACGACCTCGGCGAAATCCTCGGTGGCCCAGTCACGGCGGGCGAAGCCGACCAGCGCGAAACCGGGCGGCAACAGGCCACGGTTGGCCAGGTCGTAGATCGCCGGCATCAGCTTCTTGGTGGCGAGATCGCCGGTGACACCGAACATCACCAGGGCACACGGGCCGGCGATCCTCGGGATACGCCGGTCCATCGGGTCGCGCAGCGGATTCGGGCGCGTCGTCTGAGTCATAAAACCTACTTTGGAAGTTGCAAGATCACGACACCGGGCTCACGACAAACCCTATGGCATCGCCTGAATCGGCTGGCAAGCAGTTCCGCGGAGCTACGATGCGCCAGTGGACCAGCGTATCCGCTTCGTGGACGCTTCCGACCACGTCCAACTCGCGTTCGCGACGCATGGTTCGGGCCCGGTGCTGGTACGGGCCGGCACCTGGCTCACGCATCTGGAGTACGACTGGTCGAGTCCGCTGTGGCGGCACTGGCTCGAAGAGCTCGGGCGATCCAGCACGGTCGTCCGGTACGACGAGCGAGGCTGTGGTCTGTCACAACGGACGCTCACCGATGATCAGGTCTCCTGGGATGCCTGGGTGGAGGACCTCCGGTGTGTGGCCGATCGCGCCGGCGCGGGGGAGTTCGATCTGTGGGGCATCTCCCAGGGCGCGGCGTTGGCCGTCGAGTTCGCGGCCCGGTATCCGCAGCGGGTGCGGCGCCTGGTGTTGTACGGCGGTTACGCGCACGGTCGGGCCCGCCGGGGCGCCAACGGACGCGAGGAGGCTCGAGTACGGGCGTCGCTCGTCGAGACCGCGTGGGGATCGGGCGACCCGGAGTTTCGGCGCAGATTCGCTCAGCTGCTGGTGCCGGGCGCGACCGAGGCGGAGGTGCTGCCGATCGAAGAGTTGCAGCGCCGGTCGTCGTCGGGCGCGACCGCGGTGCGCGGAATGGTTGTTCGGAGCGAGATCGACGTCAGCGAAACCGCGGGGCGGGTGCGGTGTCCGACGCTGGTCATGCACGCACGCGACGACGCGATGGTGCCGTTTGCGGAGGGTGTCGCGCTGGCCGGCCTCATCCCGGGCGCGGAGTTTCTCGCGCTGGATGGGCGCAACCATCTGATCCTTGCCGACGACGACGCCTGGCCGGCCCTGGTCGCTCGCATGACGAGCTTCCTCGGGCGCTCGACCGCTGGCCTGACGTCCGCTGCGCCTGGGTCGGATGCGCAGCAGACGCTGACGGCTCGGGAACGGGAGATCGCGTCGCTGGTCGCCGCCGGGCTCGACAACGCGGGCATTGCCCAGACGTTGTCGTTGAGTGTCCGCACCGTCGAGCGGCACCTGTCGAACATCTACCTCAAACTTGGTGTCACCGGCCCTGCAGCGCGCGCCGCGACCGCAGCCCGAGCCGTTCAGTGGCGCTGACCGACTGGGTGCTGGCCGCCACACCGGATCCCGGGATTGCGTGCCGGCACCGATGAGGTGGCCCGGTTGTGGCCCCGACGCTGGGGTCATGACAGTCATCGAATCCGGCGCCTCGGGCGCCATCCCCACCTTCGGCCAGAAGATGCGTGATGTCTGGAGGCTCGGGGACTACTCCGTCATCGGCACCACGCTCCAGTTGTGCGGCGAGCTGCTGTGTGAGGCCGCCGACATCGCCGCCGGCGAACGGGTCCTCGACGTTGCGGCGGGCAACGGCAACGCGGCCTTGGCGGCAGCCCGCCGCGGAGGCGAGGTGATCGCCAGCGACTACGTCCAGGCACTGCTGGACGACGCGGCCGCACGAGCCGTTGCCGAGGGCCTCGAACTCGCGCTCAGCCGGTCCGATGCCGAAGAGCTGCCGTTCGAGGACGGCTCGTTCGATCTGGTGCTCTCGTCATTCGGCGTCATGTTCACGACCGACCACGCCAAAGCGGCCGCCGAACTGATCCGGGTCTGTCGTCCCGGCGGTCGGATCGGGCTGGCGTCCTGGACCCCGGACAGTTTCATCGGAAGGGTGCTCGCGACTGTCCGTCAGCATGCCGTTCAGCCTCCGGGAGCGCCGTCGCCGCTGGTGTGGGGCGATCCGAGGCGCCTCGCCGCGCTCCTTGGCGGGGAGGTGACGCTGCGGACGACTGTGCGCGAGCACATCTTCCGCTACCGCTCTCCGCAGGTGTGGCTGGCCACCTTCCGCACCTTCTACGGCCCGATGAACTCGGCATTCAACCGACCGGATGTCGACGTCGACAGCCTCCAGGCCGACCTGCTGTCGGTCGTCGACGAGTTCAACACCGCCCGGGACGGTCGGATGCGGGTGCCGGGCTCGTATCTGGAAGCCGTCGCGGTCAGGAGACCGACTTCTTGATCAGTTCGGCGATCTTGCTCTCCACCGCCGACGTCCAGGTCGTGATGGCGAACGACACAGCCCACATGTCGCCGTCATCGAGGCGCGCCGGATCCTGGAATTCCAGAGTCGAGTACCGGGTGCCGAATTTGCCGCTGTTCTTGAAGGCGACCAGGATCTTGTCCTCGGCCGTCGCATAGGCAGGCATGCCGTACCAGGTCCGCGGCGACAGCTGGGGTGCGGCGTTGGTGATCGTGACGTGGACGCGTTCGGCGATGGCTCGGTCCTCGGGCGACATCTCGGCGATCTTGTCCAACACCGCCTGCAGCCCGTCGGCCTTCTTGGTGCCCTTCTTGCCTTCGGCCCGCAACTCCTCGGCGCGGGCCTTCATGGCCGCCCGCTCTGCTGCGCTGAATCCGGTGGTCGTCGACACGACAGGATCCCTTCTCTGAAACGCCTGACCGGTGTCAGGTCCATGTCTTCAGACTAGGTGGTTCGAAGCGTCGGTTGCTTCTCGATTCCTGACCGGATCCATGATCGTCATGCTCTGATCATGGGTCAGTATCGACGGCCACCCAATGGCTGGATGCCCGCAGCGCCCGCATCGACCCGGTCGTAGCGGGCACCCGACGGCTTGCTCGGCATCGCCGCCAGGACCGCCGTGATGATGCCACCGATCTGGGGGATGAGGTTCAGCAGCACCAGCCAGCCACTCAGGTCCTGATCATGCAGACGCCGCATCTGGATGCTGACGCCCGGCACGATGCTGACCAGGACGAAGATGCCGAGCAGGACGATCAGCACGATGAAGATCGTGAATTGCCAGGTATCGGTCCGCATGTCGCCGGTGGCACCGGTCGGGGACGTCGCCAGCAGGACGATCGCGGGGACGTAGAGCACCACGACAACGATCGTGTTGAACAGGGCGTACCACCAGTACTCGCTGCGGCTGGCCCTGCCGTCGAACCGACCGTACTTCTGGAACGCCCGCTTCACCGCAGCAGTGAATCCGATCCCGTAGTACGGCAGATCCAGCGTGCCCGGATCACCCGGCGGCTGGAAGGATGGTTGGGACTGGAATCCGGGGTAGTAGCCCTGCGGTCCGTAATAGCTCAAGGCAGCTCCTTCAATTCAGCTCACCGGTGATCTTGGAACGACGCAGGTAGTCGCGGACGGCCCGCAGCAGGTCGGTCTCGCGGAAAGCCGGCCAGTAGGCGTCGCAGAAGAAGTAGTCGGCGTGACTTCCCTGCCAGAGCAGGAAATTCGAGGATCGCTGCTCGCCGCTGGTGCGGATGATGATGTCAGGGACCGGCAGGTCGGGCTGGTAGAGGTGCCGATCGATGTCGTCGGCCTCGAAAGTCCGGGCAAGATCATCGAGGTCGGCGCCGGTGAGCGCCTGTTCGTGCAGATAGCTGGTGAAGGCGTCGACGATCTCCTGCCGGCCGCCGTAACCCACGGCCAGCGTGAGGTGATAGCCGGAGTCGACCGTCTCGGTCTCGGTGCAGAGGTCCTTCAGTGCGGTCGCCGTCGCCTGCGGGAGCACGTCCGAGTTGCCGGCGACGTGGACCTGCCAGGAACGCCCTGGCTGGGTGAGGAGCCGGGCGATGGTGTTCTCGATGATGTCCATCAGGGCGGCGACCTCGCCCGCCGCCCGCCTGGTCAGATTCTCGGTGGAGCAGATGAAGATCGTGACGTGGTGCACGGTCAGCCGTTGACACCAGCGGAGAAAGTTCGCGATGTGCTCGGCGCCGATCTGGTGGCCGATGCTCGGATTCGCGTAGCCCGCTTGCCGTGCCCAGCGGCGGTTCCCGTCGATGATGACGCCGATGTGGTCCGGCAGCCGTGCGGAGTCGCTGCCGGAGCGGGTGAGCTGGTTGCGCAGCCGGTGGGCATAGACCTGCTCGGCACTTCGGCGCACAACCGCCGCCGCCCTCGTCACGGGACGAGGGCGGCGGCGGTGCAGTCGTCGATGACCGGTCAGTGGGGTTGCCGATCAGCTGGCCGAAGCAGCCTTGAGCGCTGTGTCGACAGTCCCGACCAGTTCGTTCCAGGAGACGTCGAACTTCTCAACGCCCTCCCGCTCGAGGGTCTCGATGACGTCCTCGTAGGAGATCCCCAGGCCGCGCAGGCTGTCGATGATCACATGCGCGTCGCCGGCCGTGCCGGTGACCTTGTCGCCCTCGATCACACCATGATCGGCGACTGCCGCCATGGTCTTCTCCGGCATGGTGTTGACCGTGTTCGCCACGACCAGCTCGGTCACGTACAGGGTGTCCGGCAGATTCGGGTCCTTGACGCCCGTGGATGCCCACAGGGGCCGCTGGACGTTGGCGCCCTTGGCTTCCAGCGCCTTCCATCGATCGGAGGAGAACGCCTCCTCGTAGGCCTCGTAGGCCAGCCGGGCATTGGCGATCGCCGCCTTGCTGCGCAGCGCCTTGGCCTCGTCGGTGCCGATCGCGTCCAGCCGCTTGTCGTACTCGGTGTCCACCCGGGACACGAAGAACGAGGCCACCGACTGGATCTGCGACAGATCGATGCCCTTCTCGGCAGCCTGCTCCAGACCGGTGAAGTAGGCGTCCATCACGCCCTTGTAGCGGTCCAGGCCGAAGATCAGCGTCACGTTCACGCTGATCCCCTCCGAGATCGCGGCCGTGATCGACGGCAGCCCCTCGATCGTTGCCGGGATCTTGATCAACACGTTCGGGCGGTCGACCTTGGCCCACAGCTCCTTGGCCTGGGCGACCGTCGCATCGGTGTCGTGGGCCAGCCCGGGCTCGACCTCGATCGAGACCCGGCCGTCGACGCCGCCGGTGGCCTTGTGGATGTCGGCGAACACGTCGCAGGCGTTCCGGACATCGGTGGTGGTGATCTCGCGGATCGCCTCGGCGGTGGTCTTGCCCTCGGCGGCCAGCTCCTTGACCTGCTGGTCGTACGCCGACCCCTTGCTCAGGGCGGCGGCGAAGATGGTCGGATTGGTGGTCACACCGGTGACATGCCATTCGTTGACCAGCTTGACGAGATTGCCCGAGTCCAGTCGTTCCCGGGACAGGTCGTCGAGCCAGATCGATACGCCGGCGTCGGCCAGCGCCTTCAGTGCTTCAGACATCGTTACCTCTCTTGCCTGTCAGATGATCGTCTCTCAACTGATCGTCACGCCGGGCTCGTCGACGTGGTCGCCGGTGTTCGACGGGCCACTGGTCGTCGGGTGGACCGGATTGCCGCCCTCGGCGGCAGCGGCGATGCTCTCCTTGGCGGCGGCGACGACGGATTCCGGGGTGAAGCCGAACTCCTTGAACAGCGTCCCCGCGGACGCCGAGGCGCCGAAGTGCTCCAGGCTGACCGCACGTCCGGCATCACCCAGGATGCCGCGCCAGCTGAGCGCGATACCGGCCTCGACGCTGACCCGGGCCTTGACGCCCTTGGGCAGCACCGACTCGCGGTAGGCCTCGTCCTGCTCGAAGAACCACTCGAACGACGGCATCGAGACCACCCGGGCCGCAATACCCTCGGCCGCCAGCGCCTCCTGGGCCTGGACTGCCAACTGAACCTCCGAACCGGTGCCGATCAGCAGCACCTCCGGATCGCCGTTCCCCAATCCTTCCGGCACGTCTTTCAGGATGTAGGCGCCCTTGGCGACGCCCTCAGCTGACCCGTACCCGTCGGTGTCCCGGGGGAACGTCGGCAGGTTCTGCCGGGACAGGACCAGCGCGGCCGGCCGGTCGGTCTTGCCGAGCAGCGTCTTCCAGGCGATCGCGGTCTCATTCGCGTCGGCCGGCCGGATCACGTCCAGGCCGGGGATGGCGCGCAGCGCGGTCAGGTGCTCGATCGGCTGGTGGGTCGGGCCGTCCTCGCCGAGACCGATCGAGTCGTGGGTCCAGACGTAGGTCACGGGCAGCCGCATCAGCGCGGCCAGCCGGACGCTGGGCCGCATGTAGTCGCTGAAGGTCAGGAACGTGCCGCCGTAGACCCGGGTCCCGCCGTGCACGGCGATGCCGTTCATGATCGCGCCCATGCCGTGCTCGCGGATGCCGAAGTGCAGCACCCGGCCGTACGGATTGCCCTGGAACATCTTCGACTGACGCTCGGTCGGCAGGAAGCTCGGCTCACCCTTCGGGGTGGTGTTGTTGGAGCCCGCCAGGTCAGCGGAACCGCCCCACAGCTCCGGCAGCTTCGGCGCGAGTGCGGTGAGCACGTCGCCGGAAGCGGCGCGGGTGGCCACGCCCTTCTCGTCGGCCGGCCAGGACGGCAGCGCCTCCTCCCAGCCGGGGGTCAGCTCGCGCTTGGTCAGCCGCTCGTAGAAGGCGTACGCCTCCGGGTTGGCCGCGGCCCAGGCGTCGAAGCCCTGCTGCCATTCGGCCCGGGCCTGCTTGCCCCGCTCCTGCAGTTCGCGGGTGTGGGCGATCACCTCGGGCGCGACCTCGAAATTCTTCTCCGGGTCGAAGCCGAGCACGCCCTTGAGGCCGGCGACCTCCTCGGCACCCAGTGCCGACCCGTGCGCGGCCCCGCTGTTCTGCTTGCCCGGCGACGGCCAGGCGATGACGGTCCGCAGGTCGATGAAGCTCGGCCGGTCGGTGACCTCGCGCGCGGCGCGGATCGCGTCCAGCAGCGCCTTGACGTTCTCGGTGTAGGTGGTGCCGTCGTTGGTCCAGTCGACGGTCTGCACATGCCAGCCGTAGGCGGCGTACCGGGCGGCGGTGTCCTCGCTGAGCGCGATCGAGGTGTCGTCCTCGATGGAGATCCGGTTGTTGTCGTAGATCAGCGTCAGGTTGCCCAGTTTCTGGGTGCCGGCCAGCGAGGACGCCTCGGAGGAGACGCCCTCCTGGATGTCTCCGTCGGAGCAGATCGAGTAGATCTGGTGATCGAAGGGCGAGGTGCCCGGCGCTGCGTCGGGGTCGAGCAGGCCGCGCTCGCGGCGGGCCGCCATCGCCATCCCGACCGCGTTGCCGATGCCCTGGCCGAGCGGCCCGGTGGTCACCTCAACGCCGTCGGTGTGGCCGTACTCCGGGTGGCCGGGAGTCTTGGAGCCCCATGTCCGTAGCGCCTCCAGGTCCTCGAGCTCGAGGCCGAAACCGCCGAGGTAGAGCTGGATGTAGAGCGTGAGGCAGGAATGGCCCGCGCTCAGCACGAACCGGTCACGACCGACCCAGTGGGTGTCGGACGGGTCGTGGCGCATGACCTTCTGGAAGAGCAGGTAGGCCAGCGGGGCCAGGCTGATCGCCGTGCCTGGGTGACCGTTGCCGGTCTTCTGCACCGCGTCGGCGGCCAGCACCCGTACGGTGTCCACCGCGCGAGAATCGAGATCGGACCATCCCTCGGGGAGAAGATTCGGATCGGAGAATGTCGTCTTGGTCACAGCGAGCTCAGATTCCTTCCGCAAAATGGGGGCCAAACGCCTACGAGCCTATCGCCCGCAGGTAGCCGGAGAAAGACGGCGGGTTACGGGTCTACACTGACGGAGCGCAATACGTACGACACTGTGTAGGAGATCGGGCGTGACGAGTCCGCACGTGACCACTCCGGCGGTGGCCGGCCCCCGGGAGCACGGCACCGACGGAAAGGGCGTCGACCCACGACCCCGGCTCCGGGACGTGGTCAGCGCCTACATCGCGCTGACCAAACCACGGATCATCGAATTGCTGCTGGTCACCACGGTGCCGGCGATGTTCCTGGCGGCCGGCGGCGTACCCCGGCTGCTGCTGGTGCTCTACACCCTGATCGGTGGCATCTTCGCCGCCGGCAGTGCGAATGTCTTCAACTGCGTCCTGGACCGCGACATCGACGAGCGGATGCGCAGGACACGGCGGCGGCCGCTGCCGCGGCATGCGGTCAGCTGGCGGACGGCGATGGTCTTCGCTGCCGTGCTCGGGGTGCTTTCGCTGCTCTGGTTCGGTTTCCTCGTCAACTGGCTCTCGGCGTTCCTTGCCCTGGGAGCCAACGCGTTCTACGTGTTGATCTACACGATGATCTTGAAGCGGCACACCTCGCAGAACATCGTCTGGGG
>Ga0164242_10009988_pt1 | contig 10191 bp, 10 predicted proteins | sample OricomgcompostMG_FD_108783 | JGI IMG/M metagenome (GOLD analysis project Ga0164242, IMG submission 108783) | Miracle-Growth compost microbial communities from Emeryville, California, USA - Original compost - Miracle growth compost (MG) ... | reverse complement strand
TCGCAGTCGTGGCGCAGCACGTCGTTCATCCCGACGGCGACGGTCGCCAGGTCCGGCTCGAGCGCGAGTGCGGCCGGGAGCTGCACCTCGCGTACGTGCGCGGCCCGGCAGCGACGGACGGCGAGGTTCGCGTACCTCAGCCCTGGGCTCGTCGTCGTCGCGAGCCGGTGCGCGAGTCGGTCCGCCCAGCCGATCGGGACGCCTTCGGGGTCGAGGTCGTTGAGGCCCTCGGTCTGGCTGTCACCGAGCGCGACGAACCGGAGATAGCCCACGCCCGCCATCCTCCCAAACCACGCGAGTCGAGTGCGCTGATGGTCGCCATGGCGACCGCGACCGCACTCGACCCGAACCAATAGGCTGACCGCCATGAGCGATCAGGAACGGTTGGCCCGATATGTGCAGACCTGGAGGAGCGCGTGCACTGATTTCGTGGCGCTGGCTCGCACGATCGGGCCCGATGACGCGCATGTCGCAACCGACCTCGACGGTTGGGACGTGAAGGACAACATCGCGCACACCGCCCACCTCGAGGCCGTGCTCGCCGGCGCCCCCGAGGAGACCCTCGAGGTGCCGCCCGCCCCGCACATCAAGAGCATCACCGGCCACTACACCGAGCAGGGTGTGCTCGCCCGACGCGACCGTACGGTCGCCGAGCTCGCCGACGAGATCGAGGACGCCGTCGCACGCCGGTACGCCGCGCTGCTCGCCGACCCGCCCACGGACGGCTCGGTGCCGGCGCCGAAGACTCCCGGCGGGGTCCCGTGGACGACCGACCTCCTGCTCGGCAACCGCCCGCTGGACGTGTGGATGCACGAGCAGGACATCCGGCGCGCGCTCGGCCGGCCGGGCGGGTTCGATTCCCCGGCCGCGGCACACACGATCGCCCGGTTCGCGGGCGGCTTCCCCGTCGTGCTCGGCAAGCGGGTCGCGCCGCCGACCGGCACGAGCGTGGCGATCGACATCCCGGACGCGGGAGTGCGCACCGCAGCGGTCGTCGGCGACGACGGCCGGGCGACCCCGACCGACCGGACCGACACCGACGTCACGATCACGCTCTCGCCGGAGGCGTACGTCATCCTCGCCGGCGGCCGGCGCCCCGCGAGCACCGTGACCGTCGACATCGAGGGTGACGAGGTGCTGGCGCGTGCGGTGCTCGACGCGCTGGCGGTCACCCCGTGAGCCGAGGACCCATCTGGACGACCGCCGAGATGCCCGATCTCACCGGCAAGCGGGTGCTGGTCACCGGGGTCACCAGCGGACTGGGCGCGGACATCGCCCGTGAACTCGCCGCGCAGGGTGCCGAGGTGGTCCTCGCCGCACGCTCGGAGCAGAAGCTCGCCGCGACGGTGGCCGACATCGAGCATCGTGTCCGCGACCCGCGGCTGGCGCAGGTCGTCGTCGACCTGTCCGACCTCGGCTCGGTCCGGCGCGCGGCCGCGCACGCCTCCCGCCTCGGGCCGATCGACGTGGTGATCAACAACGCGGGCGTGATGGCGACGCCGTACAAGCGCACGGCCGACGGCTTCGAGCTGCAGTTCGCCACGAACCACCTCGGCCCGTTCGCGCTCACCGGGCTGCTCCTGCCGCAGCTCGTCGCCTCCGGCGACGGTCGCGTCGTCAACACCGGCTCGCAGGCGCACCGCCTGGCCCGGCGCGCACCGCTCGGCGACCCCGCCGTCCAGAGCGGTCGCTACTCCACCTGGCAGGCGTACGCGCAATCCAAGCTGGCCGACCTGCTGTTCACCTTCGAGCTCGACCGGCGCCTCCGGGAGGCGGAGCTGCCGGTCAAGGCACTCGCCGCCCACCCCGGATATTCCGCGACCGGGTTGATGCACTCGCGGCACAGCCTCGCCGGCAGTGCCAACGCGGCGACGCGCATCCTCGAAGGCGCCTTCACCCTCCTCGGGCAACCTGCCGAGCTCGGTGCGCTGCCGACGCTGATGGCCGCGACCGCGGACCTGCCCGGCTCGACGTACGTCGGCCCGGACGGTCCGGCGCAGATGCGTGGGACGCCGCGGATCGTGGCCCCGGCGAAGAGGGCGCACGATCGCGATGCCCAGCGCAGGCTGTGGGAGATCAGCGAGACCGCGACCGGGGTCCGCTATCCCTGACACGGCGCCCGCTCGCCGCGAATGTTCCGTACGATCCGGCAGGTGAGTGAGCGGTTGAGCGCCCAGGAGCTGATCGACCTCGTCTTCGACGACGGGTCCTGGCGATCGTGGGACACCCCGCCGGACCGCTCCGGCATCAGCCCCGAGTACGCCGCGGAGCTGGCTCGCGCCCGGGAACGCTCCGGCGTGGACGAGTCCGTGCTCACCGGGGAGGGCGCGATCCGCGGTCGCCGCGTCGGCGTGCTCGCGGGCGAGTTCGCATTCCTCGCGGGCTCGATCGGGCGCGCGGCAGCGGACCGGATCGTCGCCGCGATCGAACGCGCCACCGCCGAGGGGCTCCCGCTCGTCGCGGCGCCGATCTCGGGCGGCACCCGGATGCAGGAGGGCACGCCCGCGTTCGTACGGATGGTGGCGATCTCGGCGGCGGTGGCGCGGCACAAGGCCGCCGGGCTGCCGTACCTCGTCTACCTCCGCAACCCGACGACCGGCGGCGTGATGGCGTCGTGGGGCTCCCTCGGGCACATCACGGTCGCGGAGCCGGGCGCGCTGGTCGGCTTCCTCGGCCCGCGGGTGTACGAGGCGTTGTACGGCGAGCCGTTCCCGGCCGGCGTCCAGACCTCGGAGAACCTCTTCGCCCACGGCATCGTCGACGCGGTGCTGCCCGCCGAGGAGATCCCGGACATCCTCGATCGTGCTCTGTCGATCCTGCTGGCCGAGCCAGGGCCGCCCGCGGCTCCCGCGGAGCGGGTCGACCCCCCCGAGGTCGACACCTGGGACGCGATCACCCGCAGCCGGCGCCCGGACCGTCCCGGCGTCCGCCGCCTGCTCAAGTACGGCGCGAGCGACGTGGTGCCGCTCAACGGCACCGGGCAGGGCGAGACGGACCCGGGGCTGCTGATCGCGCTCGCGTCGTTCGGTGGTTCGCCGTGCGTGTTCCTCGGTCAGGACCGGCGCGAGCAGTCCAGCCGCCCGATGGGCCCCGGCGCCCTGCGCGAGGCGCGTCGGGGGATGCGGCTCGCCGTCGAGTTCGGGTTGCCGCTGGTCACTGCGATCGACACCCCGGGGGCCGCCCTGTCCGCGGCCGCCGAGGAGGGTGGCCTCGCCGGCGAGATCGCCCGGTGTCTCGCCGATCTCGTGACGCTGCCGGCACCGACGCTGTGCCTGATGCTCGGTGAGGGCAACGGCGGCGGCGCGCTCGCCCTGTTGCCGGCCGATCGCATCGTCGCCGCGCAGAACGCCTGGCTCTCGCCGCTCCCGCCCGAGGGGGCCAGTGCGATCGTGCACCGCGACACCGAGCATGCCGCGCAGATGGCCGCCGCCCAGCACGTGCGAGCGCTCGACCTCTATCGCGAGGGCATCGTCGACCGGATCGTGCCGGAGACGACCGACGCCGCCGACGAGCCCGAGGAGTTCTGCCGCCGGGTCGGCGCCGTGCTCGCCGAGGAGCTCGCCGGGCTCTGGCACGCCGATGCGCAGGCGCTGGTCAGCATCCGGGCAGATCGCTTCACCTCTGGACATTAGAACCTGTTTCAGTTCTGCTAGGGGGGTGCAGACCCAGGTGATCTCCGGTGCCGCGTCCGGCATCGGCGCCGCCACCCGCAAGCGTCTCGAGTCCGACGGCCATCGCGTCATCGGCATCGACCTGAGCGGCTCCGACATCGACGCCGACCTGTCCACCGCGGCCGGCCGCACCCTCGCGTGCACCCGGGTCGCCGAACTCGCGCCCGACGGCATCGACGGGCTGGTGCCGTGCGCGGGTGTCGCCGGGCTGACCGGCACGGACTCGCAATTGCTCGTCTCGGTCAACTACTTCGGTGCGCTCGCCCTCGTGACCGGTCTGCGCGATCTGCTCGCAGAGCGAGGTGGCTCCGTCGTGCTGCTCTCCTCGAACTCGGTCACCTGCCAGCCGGGCTGGAACGCGGCGGTCGCCGCCGCGTGCCTCGACGGCGACGAGGAGCGGGCCCGCGAGCTCGCCGGAAGCGTCGAGGCGGTGCACCTCTATCCGTCGAGCAAGGGCGCGCTGGCCTACTGGGCCCGCCGCGAGGGCGTGAAGCCGGAGTGGGCGGGCGCCGGCGTCCGGATCAACGCGGTCGCACCCGGCCTGATCGCCACCCCGATGACCGAGGCCCTGCGCGAGGATCCCGAGCTCGGCGTGTTCGCAGACGCGTACCCGACCGCGCTGTCGCGGCCCGGACGACCCGAGGAGATCGCCGACGTGATCGCATTCCTGCTCTCGCCGCAGGCGAGCCTCCTGGTCGGCTCGGTCGTGTTCGCCGACGGCGGCACCGACGCGATGATGCGTCCGCTCGCCCCGGCCGGCATGGGCGTGGACCCCATCACTCCCGGAGAGGTCGCCTGATGCGCCGTACGCTGCTCGCCGCCACCGCCCTCGCGGTCGTCGCCCCGCTCGCGGCGCTCGCGCCGTCCGACGCGGCGATCCCGATCCCGCCACTGCCCACGGACATCTTGAGCACCGCGTTCATCGGCCACGCGGCGAAGGCCAAGCCGATCAAGCCGACCCACAACCCGCACAACCCGTACCTCGCGCGCAACGGGTTCAACTCGATGCACAACGACGCGTACGGCACGAACGCCTACCGGATCCGTGGGCCGCTCGGTCACAACCTGTTGGTCAACACCGCGTCCTACGGCGTCTCGGAGTGCGCGACCGTCGCCTTCGACTCGCGCAACCAGTTCGTCGGCCTGTGCGGAGGTCTCCAGGGCTTCACCATGCGCCTGATCGACCCGACCACCCTGGCCCAGAAGGCGAAGCTGCAGACCTCCAAGCGCGACCTGACCAAGCTCAGCAACCCGTTCACCGACCTCTGTGGCGGCACGTACTTCTATCTCGACAGCCATGACCGCGCCTACGTCCTGACGACCGACAAGAAGGTGCTCGTCGTCAAGGTGGGCGAGGGCACGTTGACGCTGAAGCGGACCTACGACCTGTCCAAGGCCATCAAGGGGGACGACTGCGCGATCGCGACGATGCCGGACTGGAAGGGCCGGATCTTCTTCGCCACCCAGGGCGGCACCGTGGGGATCGTCAACCGTCACACCGGCACCGTGAAGACGACCACGTTCAAGGGCGAGGGCATCTTCAACTCGATGTCCGGTGACGAGTCCGGCGCCGTCTACGTCGTCACCGACCATCGGCTCTACTCGGTCGCCGCCGGGCGCAAGGGCCGCCCGTACGTGCGCTGGTCGGCGAAATACGACCGCGGCAGCGAGCAGAAGCCCGGTCAGCTCTCCCGTGGGTCCGGGACGACACCGACACTGATCGGCAAGCACCTGGTCGTCATCGCCGACAACGCTGACCCGCGGATGCACGTGCAGTTCTACCGTCGCAACGGCAAGCACGCCGGCCGCCGGATCTGCCAGGCCGCGGTGTTCACGAAGGGGAAGTCCGACACCGAGAACAGCCTCGCCGCCGCCGGCCACTCGGTGATCGTGGAGAACAACTACGGCTACGCGGGCCTCCAGTCGACCCTGCTCGGCAGATCGACCACCCCCGGCGTGGCCCGGGTCAGCATCCACGACGGCCGTTGCAAGGTCGACTGGACGAACAAGATCGTCGCGCCGACTTCGGTGCCGAAGGTCTCGCTCGGCGCGGGCCTCGCGTACGTGTACGCGAAGCCGCCGTCGAGCAACCCGCTCGTCGACAGCTGGTACTTCAGCGCCATCGACATCCGCACGGGCAAGACGGTCTGGCAGAAGCTCACCGGCAACGGCATCCAGTGGAACAACCACTACGCCTCGATCTACCTCGGCCCCGACCACGCCGCCTACATCGCCACCATCGCCGGGCTGATCCGGTTCAAGGACGGCGGCTGATCGAGCCAGTTTCGGGGCCCCGGGCTTCGGGTAACATCGGCGCGACCGCACACGCATCGCATCGGCAACCGCCGCGCAATCCATCTCGGGGAGAGCATGAGTCTGATCGTCGACTTCACCACGCTCGAGGACAGCTCCAAGACCCTCGGCACCCTGCACGACGAGTTCAAGGACATCAAGGGGCACGTGGACGGCCTCGATGACCATTGGGGCTACAACCCGATCAAGGACGCGATGCACGACTTCGCGGGCAACTGGGACTATCGCCGGGAGCTGCTCACCGAGAAGATCGAGGAGACCGGCAAGAAGGTCGACACGACCATCGACGCGTTCCGCAAGGCCGACCAGAAGCTCTACAACGAGCTGATGAAGCAATACCAGGACGGCAAGAAGCATGGGTAATCCCAATTCGCGCGCCGGGCAATGGGAGCTCCTCGGCGAGGACAGCGACCCGCTTCCGGGCAACCCGGACGATGTCCGCGGTGACGCCACGCACTACCGCACGATCGCCAACAAGATCGACGCGCAGGTCGCACGGCTCGAGAAGATGGCCTCAGGGAGCAACGAGCTCGTCGGCAAGTACGCCCCCAAGCTCAAGGAGGCCGCCGAGGACCTGCGCGACGACCTGGAGAAGACCCATGGCCGCTTCACCACGGTCGCCGAGCAGCTCGCCGTGTGGCTGCCGGTGCTGACCGACGGCCGCACCGACACCGCCGCCTACCTCAAGCGGGCCGAGACCGCGCACTCGACGATGGTCGCCAACAAGCCGCCGGACTCCCCGCCGGATCCCGACGACGAGGATGCGACGACCAAGGAGACCGCGCGCAAGAAGCACTACGGCACCGCCAGTTCGGACCTCGCCGACGCCAAGCGCGAGTACGACAAGTACATCCACGGCGTCCGGTCCACCGGCGATGCCGTGGCCAAGAAGATCTCCGACGCATCGCACGACAAGCTGAAGAACCATCGCTTCGACGGGCTGCGCAAGTGGGTGCACGACCACGCCGACCTGCTCAAGCAGATCGCGAACGTCCTCACCTGGATCGCCACGGCTCTCGTGGTCGTCGCTCTGTTCGCGACCGGCATCGGTGAGTTGCTCACCGTCCTGGCCATTGTCGCGACCGCGGGCGCCCTCCTCATCCACACTGCGCTCGCCGCCAACGGCGACGGCTCCTGGACCGATGTCGCGATCGACGTCGTCTGCCTGCTGACCATGGGAGCGGGCAAGGCGCTCACCACGAGCGCGAAGGTCGCCCGCACCGCCCAGCTCAGCGAGTCCTCGATGACGTTCGCCGACAGCGCGTTCACCGCGGCGTTCAAGAACGGGCGGTTGTTCATGGTCGGCTCCGACGGTGTCGCCGAGGCGCTCACCCCCGGGAAGGCCTTCGCGGAGGTGGCCAGCTCGATCTGGACGCGCGAGATGCCCGAGGCGAGCAAGCTCGCCCGGCTCTTCCAGGGCGACTCGCTCGAGGTGCTTCGCGACCTGCGTACGATGCGCACCACGTTCGGCAACACGCCCCTGATCGAGCAGGCCATCAAGTCGGCCGTCAACGCCCGTGCGAACTACTGGGTCGGCTCGACCGTCGACGTGCTGTCGAAGATCACGTTCGGCTCGCCCTACGTCCACATCCCGATGACCGACCTGAACCCGCAGTACCACGGCATTCCCGCCATCACCGACTGGGCCGAGGAACACACCGTGATGGGCATCCCCGAGATGTTCGGCCAGTGAATATCCGGCCAGTGAACCGCGCGCAGTGACCGACGCAGCATCGACGATCCAGGTCGTCTACGACCGACGCCTGTGGCTGCGTGCGCCGGCGCACGTGGCCGATCTCGACGCATGGGCCGCAGCTGCCGCCCATGAGGTGGTCGATCGGTTCGACGACGTCGACCCGGACGAGCGCGCACGATCGTTGGCCGGAATGACGATGCTGGCCCGCCGATTCGCCGCAGCCGGCCGGGACGGTGTCTCCGAGAGGTTCCTGCTCACGGCCGATCTCTCGCTCAACCCCCTCGTCGCGGAGATGCACTTCCGGATCGGCCTGCCCGACCATGCGGCGGCCGAGGCGATCCTCGAGTTCGACGAGGATCTCCTCTACTACGACGAGCCGAGCGCGGTCGTCGTCGACGAGGCGGCTGGGCTCGTCCGCGTCGACCGCGTGGCGGTCGACGGCCGCGGCCGGCTCACCACACTGCGGCGCTATCACCGCCGGGTGGAGCAGGTCGGCGGCGACATCGTGGTGATCAGCGACGGGGCCGATCTGAAGACGGCCACGCTGGCTCGCGCGGCGCTGGATACGCTCGCGGCAAGCATCCGCGTGATCGGGCCCGACGGACAGGAGTGGTGATGGCACTCACCGCACACGGCCGCAACCGCATCTACCAGGCCTTCGGCTTCAGCGTCGCTGCGTTCTTCGCGATCCCGGCGTTGTTCATGATCATCTCGCTCTTCACCGGCAGTGGAGGCGAGCACACCTCGGGCAGCGCGAAGAGTGACGACGTGGTCGCGGTCTGGATCGGGCTCTTCACCGTCTGGTACGCCGTGGCGGCCGTGCTCACCGTCTGGCTGAGCCGATTGCGTGTCGCCCAGGACGACGACTGGCAGGTCGACCCCCGCCAGGCGGGCCCCCTCATGTTGCTGGCGCTGCTCGCGATGATGACCCTGTTCGGCCTCGCCGGGCCGTTCCCGATCCCCTGGCGCTTCGTTCCGATCGCGATCGCGGTCGCCGGACTCCTCGTCGCCCTCCTGCTCCGGTCCCGCCCGCCGCACCGCTCGCCCGATCCCGCGCAGTCGGGCCCTCGGCCCGCCGGCGCGGCCACGGCCGGGTCGCCGATCGGGGGCGTGTTCCCCGAGCCCGACGCGAACGTCTGGCTCAGCCCGCCCCCGACCGGGGACATCCAGGCCTGGGTCGATCAGACCGTTCCGGACCTGTTGCACCACATCGACCAGCTCGGTGGCGGCACCGGAGCCGGTGCCCGGCTCCGGGTCGATGATCCCGACGGCTACCTGCGCGCGGTCCTGCACCGGATCGCCGCGGCCCGCGCCGACGACACCGACCCGTTCCTGCGACTCCCCCAGCGCAAGCCGGTCCACCCCGAGTTGTCCTGCATCGGCCTGGTCAAATACCGCATCGACGCGCCTGCGGGCGTCCTCCAGGCGGAGGTCGCCGGTCCCGAGGGCGGGCGCCTCAAGGGCGAGCCCGAGATCTCCGACGTCGGCCCGTGGCAGCGCACGGTCCAGCAGATCGTCGAGTCGGACGGCACCCTCAACCTGAGCGCGCGCTACACCCGGCGTGCGAGCCTCGCGCCCGGGCACGACGTCGATGTCCTTGTCGACGGCCTCGCCGCCTGGGAGGTGCGTGAGGACGTGCTGGGCGACCTCGACGCCCTCGCGCTGTCGGTGCGGATCGTCAACGCCGCCGGCGGCACGGCATGAGCGTACGTTCCTACCGGGTCGTGCTGCCGGAGCCCTGGCGCCGCATCCCCACCGGTCCCGGCCGGTCCGAAAGGATCGCAGAGATGGTCGCGGAGGCCGCGACCCGGCTGCCCCGTGACGTGCCACCGGACCAGGCCGGCCCGTGGCGCCGCGAACTCGAGCGCCGGATGACCGCGGACGTCCAGGCCGCGGCCGACAACGGCGCCGTCGACGTCTACCTCCCGACTGACACCTGGCACGGGTTCCTGATCGGCGCCTCGTTCGTCGTCAGCCTGGTCGCGCCGCCCGGCCTGGTCCCCGATGGTGCCACCGGCGAAGAGGCCGCGGCCCTGTTGATCACCGAGCTCGCCGCAGGTGAGGGCGCCGACCTGATGAGCATCGACGGCACTCCCTGGGTGCGCGTCGAGTCCGTCGAGGAGGCCGACCCCGCAAGAGCCGACATCGACGTCGGCACGCGCAGGGTCGAATACCTCACCCCACACCCCGACATCCCCCAGCGCTGGATCATCGTCGCCTTCTCGTGCACCGGCGCGGGCGATCCGACCGACGAGGTCGCCGACGTCACGGTGCGGCTGTTCGACGCGATCATGGGCACCTGGCGCTGGATCGAGCGCGGCGACCCCTTCGACGGGCCGGGCAACCCGCTCCTGTGACCCGGCGTTGTCTCAGAGGGGAGCGGCGGCCGGGTCCGCGAGCATCCGGGCGACGTCGGCGAGGAAACGCGAGCCGGACTCGCCGTCGATGTGCCGGTGGTCGAAGGAGAGCGTCAGCTGGCAGACGTCGCGGATCGCGATCGACTCCGAGCCG
>Ga0164242_10009987_pt1 | contig 10191 bp, 18 predicted proteins | sample OricomgcompostMG_FD_108783 | JGI IMG/M metagenome (GOLD analysis project Ga0164242, IMG submission 108783) | Miracle-Growth compost microbial communities from Emeryville, California, USA - Original compost - Miracle growth compost (MG) ... | reverse complement strand
TACGGGGAACTTATCCCCCCCGGATCCGAGGCGGCGTTTTACGCGCTCTACGCCATCACCGATAAGGGATCAAGCGTGTTCGGCCCGGCTATTGTCGGGGCCATTGTCGATGCGTCCGGGGAGATCCGCCCGGCGTTCTGGTTCCTGGCCGCGCTTGTCGGACTCCCCGCCCCGCTGATATGGAGTGTAAACGTGGACCGGGGCAAGAGAGAAGGCGAGAAGCTGGCCCGTGTGATCGAGGGCTTCAAGCGCGCGGCAGAGGACAGCGAAGCATCGAATGGGCGCGACAGTGACTCGGAGAGTCGAGGAATCTTGACTGCACAAGAAGACGTGGATCAGGTTGATGATACTACGCCGCGATAGAGACAGTCGATCTTGGTGTGGTCAAGGTCAAGTTCAGGAGAATGTTAGAAATAGCAGACCTGCTTAGGTATCATAGCGATGGCGTCGGGAGCCTCGGGATACGGACCTTGGTTTTTGTACACGAGCCAGGGCCGGATCACGGCTTTGCATTTCACGATTTAATTATCTGCCTTGCTTTATCTGCTTTGCTTGATGATGGGCAATCCCCTGGTGTGCATCGTGATCCAGGTTCACAATTCCATGCTTAGTAATCCGTAGGTAGGTACCAATGTACCTGCTGCTAATATTGAAACGCACGGACGTGTATGCGCCCACCGCTTCTCATCGCGTAATCCCCCAGTCCCCCTCCCCAACCTCCCCTTAAAATCACGTGGCTGGGGGCTGGGACCATCTTTTTTTCTGGGAGCTTCGGTGGCGGACGCGTTCCGGAAATTTAATCGCTGTCAACATCGTCGCAAGATTTATCAACTCATCGCCCATTGGCTGACGAGACCATCTTGACGCGGAGCATCACTTCTGCGGGAAGTCGTCGCTGAGCTTCCATTACCGGTTTTTTTTTGCTCTTCACGAAGCCCGGCGCATAGTGTCGCGGTCGACTCCGAGGCCTTCGAAGCCATTCCCAGCCTCTCTTTCCCCCCTCCTCTGCGCCCTCAGCTTCTGACGGCCCCGGCGCTTGCCTAACTCCGCAACCTTCCGCTCGGCCCCCCTGAACGTTGCGCGGCCATCAAAACTACGTCAACGCCGATCCCTACTTGGCCAATTCTTATCCGTTGCTCCCATCGACCTTGCTCCCAAGGGTTCCCAAGCACCGCGCCTAATATGTCTTCAGCGCGCAAGAGACCGAGGTCGGAGACCACCGAGGACAGCAGGGCCGAATGTCCTTTCACCATCAGGGTGGTTGATCCTAAAGAGAAGGAGCAAAAGAAGAAGAAGCGCAGACGCACCGATGGCGAAGATGATGACGGCGCGCAAAAGATGTCGCTGCAGTTGTCCCCGTTCACCCCGACTGGTAGATTTAAGACATACGAGACAATGGACCTCTACTACCAGGTCGACCCGCCCAAGCGGTGGACTGATATGACGCGATACAACAGCTTTGTCCGTAAGTAGAAACGGCCCTAACCGGATCTCTTTTGTTGCGGTGAGCTCGTGCTAATATGTACCTTGCGCCGGCAGTCAACAACATGAAGTACTTCAGCGAAGGCTTCATCTATGTTGCGAACGATTCGAGCATCGAACGACAAAAGGCCGTGGCGAATAAGGAATCCATCCAGCCGCGCAAAAAGTCGGATGACGACTGGGTGGCTCGCATCCTGGAGATCCGCGCCAGCGACGAGCATCACGTCTACGCCCGCGTCTACTGGATGTACTGGCCCGACGAGCTGCCCCAGGGTACCCACGACGGCAAGAGGATTGTCCATAGCCGCCAGTCGTACCACGGCGCGAACGAGCTAATCGCCTCTAATCACAGTAAGTGGACGGACACCTCTGAGCGTAAACCCCGCGCGGTCGAGCATTTGCTAACTCCAAGTTAGTGGATATCATCAACGTCGTTAGCGTGACCTCCGGCGCAACTGTGAACCAGTGGTACGAGGAGAACGACGAAGAGATCCAGAACGCCCTCTACTGGCGTCAGGCCTTCGACGTGAGGACCTACGAGCTCTCGGTACGTACCTACATCGCCCGGTTTCTGGCCCCTTTTTATTTTATTTATTTTATACCGATCTAACCCCGTAACTACAGGCTGTTGAGCTCGTATGCAAATGCTCAACCCCTGGAAACCCGGATAAGACCCTCATTGGATGCACTGCCGAGCCATGTAAGCAATGGCTGCATGAAGAATGCATCAAGCACGATGCCCTGCTCGATACATACAAACGACTCGGGACCGACAAACCGCATATCTCCGATCCCACCAAGACCGAAAAGACGGACGAGGAGGGGACGCGACCCCTGAGTCCCACCGAGCCCGGCGCAGACGCATCCGCGCAGCAGTCGATCGATGTTAAGCAGTCCGCCGATGCCGAATCTGTGCACGCCGGTACCAATGGCAATGTCGAAGTGAAGGGACCTGAAGACGAAGGCTCGCCCGCCCTATCTAGTGATCAGCAACCACAAGCTGCAAGCCGGCCCGAAGCCGTCACGGGGAAGGCTGGTACTTCCACTCCTCGCAAGGAGTCGCCTGGAGCAAAAGCAGCATCCGCGAAGAAGCTAGCGAAATCGCGCAAGAAGGGCTCCGAGGCGTACGGCGAGGCAGGGAAGCCATATATCGGGCTATTCGACGTGTCCGTGAGGATGGACACGAGCCCTCCAGTCTTGGAGTTCACCGACCTGCGGGAAGGTATTGTTGGCGGCGACCGGACCTGGACTCAGCAGATCGAATGTCTAGTCTGTGGTGCTACCATCAATTAGTCGTTGGTCAATCAAAGGGGAGTAGAAGAGACTATCCGCTTTCCACTGGATACCGTCTGGGACGAAGGCAGAAGTGCCTTACTAGTCTGTATTGGAGCGCTCTGGAGCGCGACTGACCGAAAACGGAGGTTGTCGCTGGCCTGCTACGGTCTTGAACAAACATTGTTGTGGGGTGAGATGTGGGGTGTCTTTATCTGGAGGTCAACCGAGAGCGTCCTCGTCTTTAGTCTCTCCGACTATTGACTCTCACACAAACACGAACACGCCAGCCAACGGCGTTATTGCAAGGGGCGGCTCTCCATGCTTGGGCCTCACCGGCTTTACGGCCAAGTGAGACGGGTGGAAATGCCATGGCACGATGGGCTCGCTCCTTCGCGCGCGCGGCCCTTCCGTTGTGGACGGGATCTGGCGGAGATACTAATTTGGCATTGGAGTCTTGAGGTATTATAAGGCGTTCGATGGGTCTCTTGATTTTGTTCCCTTTGACTTTTGTTCCGCGTTTTGTCGCGAGAGCATTTACTGTTACTATTTTATCAATGTTGAGAGAGGGCGCGCTGGTGGTCGATGGGTAGTGGACCCGAGACGTGCCTTACCTGGGCTGGGGTTAACTGAGCCTTTGGTCAGCCAATTCCCTATAAAATCATAGGCGTCGGGTGGTGGTTCCGCAGTTCTACCTGTAGTGATGGGTCGGTGGGGGTGCACGAAAGAAGTCAGTTTGGACTTGAGCGAGGTTGCCTCAACATTCAACCGTTTGTTGTGCCTGGTTTACCCTTGGGTTCTAGTCGTTTGGAGTGGTATGATACAAAACTTGAATCTATATCTATACTATACAAACATGCACCTAATTCCGCTCTCGGTGAAATCGACCTCATGATGAGCCCAAACGAAACGAATCCCATAATTACTCCTTGTGCCTTCTTCATACACTATCGTACGATAATTACACGGCGGCGAGCTTGATATCTCTCTCACTCGTTGACCGTAACCCTCCCCTTTTCACCACCTTTAACCCGTCTCAAGATCCTAAGCTGCGGCACCATCCTCGGACCAACCCACCAACCACCAGTCAATCCACGCACCAAGTCTCTCACCTTCGCAACCACTACGCCCCTTCCGACGACCTCGGCCTCGGCCTCCTCAACACGGCCGCCGGGCCGCAACATCTCGACACCGCCGAATCCCTGCACGACTCCGACGACGTCCCACGACCCACCCTTCACCTCGGCCGGGTCAGCGGCCAGGACGTAGTCGAACCGCTGCCAGAAGGCCGGGTCCCTGAGCAGGGCCGGGTCTTCGGTCCTATCGAGCGCTATACCCGCGGCGGCGCCACCGCCGCCGACGTGGCTTCCGCTGCTCCCGACCGGGCCGGCGGCGCCGCGTATGGTTGGCAGACCCCCTCCGGCGGCGGCGGCGGCGGCGGTGCCGAAGAGGGTGATACCCGTCATGCGGGCAAGAACGTCGGCGTAGACGGGTATGACAGCCGCGGATGAGGTTGTCGCAGCGGGGGCGAGGAGGGTGGTTCGTAGATGGGAGAGGGCCTCGCCGCCGGGGTAGTTGAGGGCCGAGAGGAGTAGCATGCCCGAGGAGGCAGCGAATGAGAGTGCCACGGAGACGACGAGGGCGGAGGCAGCGAGTGCAAAGGGTAGCGACTTGGCGCGGCGGGTGAACAGGAGGTTTGCGCCTAGGGCTGCGGCGGCGGTCAGGGGAGGGGCGACGTAGAAGATGAATCGAGCCTCCTTGTGGGGCTGGAGAGAGTAGATGGCCGTGAAGAGAAGCGAAGGGTAGACGAGGTGGCTGGCCGATCTGGATGTTGCTGGCTGTGTGAGAGCTAGGGGGGTGAGGAGGAGGGGCACAAGTGGGTTGACGAGGATTCGCGGCAGAGCGGAGGTGAAGTAATAATGCCACGGCGAGACACCCCAGTTAGAGGACGAGCCTAGGATCGCATTGTAGTAGAAGCCCCAGAGCTCGGGCCAAAGGGGCTTCTGCCAGAAGTAGGAGTCGATCGGCACCGAGATAGCCAGAGCCATGATGGCGGATATCACGAAGGGTGGGAGCAGTTTCTGAAGGGAGATGCGCGGGATGGCGAGGAGGTATAGCGCGTTGGTTGCCAGCAGAAGTGCGATCTCGGAGCGGAAGATGACGCCGGCGAAGACGAAGAGGGATATCGCTAGCCGCTGGCGTGGGTTGGCGGCCTTGGGCTTGGGGTGAGGCAGGAGGAATGAGAAGGCCAGGGTAGCTGGCAAAAAAAAAGTGTTAATAGCTGGTGCATCATGGCAGGGGAAGAATCATAAGGAGGTCCGGCGTACTCAACCCAAAGGCGAACATGTTGGGTAACAGCCTCGAGGCGTAGAAGATGACATGGAACTGGCCGGCCTGCAGAAGGACAAACCATCTTGCCGTCGACGCCCCAAAAGCCCTCGCAATGTTACGCTTCAACACCAAGAGACACGCAGCATTAAAGAGCCCCAAAACGGCCCTGACAATGAACTGCGCATGGTCAAACCCGACGAGCGCAACAATGGGCTGGCTGATTCCAGCTAGAAGGACGGGACCGATAAAAGTCCTCGGAACGGCGCCCGGGAAGGTGAAGTGGTCGTATGTGCTGCTCAGCTTCTCATTGATGTTGGAGATTGGAGTCCCGTAGACGAGAACATCGTGAGAGGCCTGGATGTTGAATGATTCTTCAACTTTTGTGTAAGGCGCCACCAGAAGATGGATCAGGACCAGCCCGGGTATTAGAAGGGAAAGTAACAAATCTAGATGTGTCAATTACTGCTTGACGGGCGTATGAATTGTGGCTACAGGTCTTACCGATGAGCTTCATCTTGTCTCGATGTGTCCTTTGGGCTACCAGGGTGGGTTTAACATTTGCTCGATGGAGCTATATATGGCTAAGGTAGTTAAGAGAGATTTGTGGCCATGTCCCAAATGCTTCAATGTAAAAGAACGGCAAGATAGGTATGGAGAGAGCTTCCTGGATGCTCGACTGATGTCCGTATTTCTCATACACCCTAGATGTGCATTGGAGGGTGAGTGTGCCATGAGGTTCCAGCCACTGACAGGGAAGATGCTGGGCGCACGAGCCAGGCCAGGGGTAATGCAATCGACCCCACCATGACCACCTTGAAGGTCTCCATCAACTCCCACGGCCACCACCATCTTCTACTCCGCCCTTCAACAAAATATTTACTTTACCAAACATACCCACGAGGCATTGCTGCCATGGCTGCGGACCCATTTGACTCGGCCCTGTAAGTACCCAACCCATCTCTCCAGGTTTCCATACATGGCTGCGTTGCGCCGCTGCTGACATAACCCCGCCTCCCCGCCCAGCGACCTCCTCAGGCGCCTAAACCCGAAACACACAACAGACCACCTCAATGCGCTCATCTCACTCGCGCCCGAACTGACGGAGGACCTCCTCTCGTCGGTCGACCAGCCGCTGACGGTGCGGAGGTGCAAGCAGACGGGGCGGGACTACCTGCTCTGCGACTACAACCGCGACGGCGACTCCCACCGTTCACCGTGGTCCAACCAGTTCGACCCGCCGCTCGACGAGGGCGGGCCCGGCGGCGTGGGCGCGGGGGGCAGCGAGGGGGCGGGAGAGGGCGCCATACCTGGGGAACGGGTGCGCAAGATGGAGATCAAGGCGAACGAGGCGTTCGACGTCTACCGGGAGCTGTACTATGAGGGCGGTGTCTCGTCGGTCTACTTCTGGAACCTGGATGATGGTTTTGCCGGCGTGGTGCTGCTCAAGAAGTGTAAGTGATCGAACAAATTCGATTGTTTCCGCACCTCATTGAGCTGATGATTGGGCTCCTCCCGTTTACTACAGCGGCACCCCAAGGCGGAAGTAGCCAAGGCGTTTGGGATTCAATCCACGTGTTCGAAGCTAGCGAGAGAGGGAGGACGACCAACTACAGGCTGACATCGACCGTCATCCTGAGCCTATCCTCGTCCACGAACGTCCTCGGCGAGCTGGACCTGAGCGGTAACATGACGCGGCAGGTGGAGCAGGACCTGCCGGCCGAGTCGGACGAGAGCCACATTGCGAACATTGGGCGGATCGTCGAAGACATGGAGCTAAAGATGCGAAATCTCCTGCAGGAGGTGTATTTCGGCAAGGCAAAGGACGTGGTGGGGGATCTGAGGAGCATTGGGAGCTTGAGCGAGGGGCAGCGCGAGAGGGATACGCAGAGGGAGATTATTGGGAGTATGCGGAGATGAGGAGACCTAGCCAAGCTTGGAAAACCAGGTCTTGTGGCGCCCCTCGACTATGCGTGTGTTTTGATGGCATCGTCCCGGGGGGTATGGCATGTGAGACGATAACTACGCGTGGGTTAGGGGTTAAAGGGGAGAGGGTGGAGAGACGAAGCGCTACGATACTCTCCATGCGTGCCGATAGGCTCGACGCCCATGAGCTAGAGAAACATTACACGGTGAAGGTAGCCGTAAATCTACCTTAGCTTCTCTACGAAACTATGTCGAAGATCTTTTTGATGCAGAGGGAGGCCTTCTCATGCAGGGGGAGGTCTCTTATGCAGAGCTGAAGGAGGGATGAGGGTAGGATCGCTCCAAACGGACCGGCGTGCACCCAAGTGAACGGATCCTGGAATGACTTGCATATGCAGTCATGCCCGTTTCTCTGTTCCACGTGTACGGATTACCAAAGGTATGTATAATAAGTTTCTGTTGGCGGGTTAATGGATCTAATGCACACCAAATCGTTCCCTAGGGGCTGGCCAAACGCTAGTTTAACGGCCCGTTTAAAGTGTTGAGGAACTTGCCATTCGAGCCATGTGAAACTTTCCGCTGATGTTCGATGAGTTGGGTATTCCTCGAATCCTCCTACCTATGTGGTGCCGCTATCTCCTAGTTAGGCTACCTACCTACTACGCATATGTAGTGGCTCTATCCCGGGGCCTGGGTAGCTAAGGTAATTCGTCCTTGTGGGTTTTTGCCTCGGCTCGCGACTGCAGGTAAAGGTGTAATAAATGCACCTTGCAAGTACATGCAAGGTTGGCAGCGGAATCCTTGCCAGGCCAATACACACAATGCACAGAGATATAAACAGTAAGAGCCTCCAGCGAAAGCCGGTGACGAGGCTGGCTGCGCAATGGCATAAGAAAAGGGAGGACTCGGTGAGAAACCAGCATGGCAATTCAAGAGGTATAGACTGGGAAGGAGACAGGGATACATACGCATACGTACGTTAGGTTCAGCTCCGTGAGACTTCGGAGAAAAGGAAGAATGGCGTTCTGGCGTGGATGACTAGACCTCACCGAGACATGGCTCGGAACATTCTCCCGGTGCGACCTCCTGTAGGGCTGTTCGGTGGAACCCCCCTATTCGCCAGCCGCGGAGAGGAGGAGCGAGCCGTCATGCAGGCTACTGAGTAAACCTCCGATGCAAAAGGGGAGAGAAGACGGGACAGAGGATCTGAAATACTCTGATCTGGAATATTCTTTCTTGACGGGGTTCGCAATTTGTCAGGATGGGGTGTGTAATAAACTAACTCCTGAAGCGCGCAGGATGGTAATGCTTCTCCCGGTGCGGGAAGCATGACACACAAGAATGCGAGAATGGACGCTCGCAGCTGAAGGCTGCCTTAGCCAGAATACGGAACGCCATTCCAGGGGGCAAGAGAGAGAGAGAGAGAGAGGGACGAACCCCTCCCCCATCTCGTACCTACCTAGCCATGGTTGCATGGTAAATCTGTTTGTCGGTACCTGTTCGTCAGGAATCGACTTTCGTATTTGCAAATCATTGCCGCTCCTCCACTCAGACCAAAAAGCAAAAGATCCCGGCGATGGATCACTCTCGTTTTGTCATGCGTGTTGGCGTGCTTCTCCCGATCGGCTCGTTGCGCGTTTTGGGCTGCGGCCCTATGCAAATTGTTTTTTTTCATGCTCACTTGACCAAAAATTGCAGATCCTCCCAAGTGGAGCCTGTTCCCTGGGAGGTATTACAGATTTGACCACCTACCTACTTTGTCGTTGTACGTACGATAGTACTAGGAGGTGGTTGAGATACCCATATGGATCTGGACCAACAGTAGGTATGGTGTACTTTGAAGCTACACTAAGATAGTCTCAATGCTGTGTGCCTTGTAAATTTAAGCTTGCAGGTTCAGCGTGACACGCAAAAGAAAAGGAAATGGGCGAGAAATAGGGGTGTGTGGTGGGGCATCGACGCCACAGACGTGCACCCCTTTTCCGTTGGACTTCTCTTGATGTTCTTCTACCTCCTTCTTCGTCTTCTTCAGGAACTTGGCGCATTGGTTTTGGTTGCACAAGAGATGCAATGCACACATATGCAATACACAGGGATGCAAAGATGCCTGCCAGATTCCAAATCAGAAAAAAAAGGTCCAAATCAAAGAAGAAGGGAAACAGCGGGTAGAAAGCAGCCACAGTTTTCTTCCCTTTGGCTCGTCCGACCGAAAGATATTCGGGCTGGCCCGCTGGCCCGCCATCATCTCGCCAAGTGGGGGGCCTAAGGGGACGGCGCGGGGTGGAAGAGGGGCGCGAAGGGTTCGTTCTCCAGGGGGCGCGTTTCCATGAATGCGGAATGCGCTGTTTTAGGGGGGAAGAGGGGGGAAGAGAGGGCAGCCCTCCCTTGCTGTCTCTCCCTAGCCTCCCCCCCCCTTCCCCCCCTAGTCACCCACCCTCGCGCCGCACAGAGCCAACTTTTGGGTGATCAGGTAGGTATAATGAATGACGAGGGGCCTTAAGAAGAAACCAGTTCGCCCGCCCGCCAGCCAAAATTGTAATAACAACCTCTCATATAGACGCCCCGGATGCGTGAGTCTGTGGTGACATGTTAATGTCAGGTTGGGCGGGAGCTGCATAAAACTCCACTTACACCCTCCCTCTTCTCGCTGCTCGCTGATCTTGCTTGAACTACTATTTATTGCTGCTGCCCAAACGACAAGCTGTGCTGCCTTGTTTTACTTGGTGTACTACTACTACTACTACTACTACTGCTACTACTAAAAGCTTGGAGGAAAAAGGGAATGGCCGTCTGGTGGATCGTACGCTTTACACGCCAACAACGACACTACTTCTAACCATTGTGTCCCGCTGACTTCTTCTTTTTTCCTCCCCTTTCCCTGATCTTCATCCTCTTCTCCCCCCTTCCCACACCCCCGCCACGGCGCTGCCCTGCGGTATTTTCCACAGATATCCCAGGTCTTCGCTTGCTCCTCTCGCTTCCGAAGCACATGCTCTCTCCGTCCTGATTGGCAAAGAAAAACCAATAGAGATCCTAGGGAGCCGCTCTCTCTCAGAAAGGACCCCGCCCACGCGCTGCGCAACAATTCTACCCCTCTAGACCGACTCCCTAACTCGCGCTCCCGCCCCCCCCCCCTCCCGCCCCTTCGCCTTTTTCCGGCCCCCCCTCCCCCCCCCCGGCCCC
>Ga0164242_10009986_pt1 | contig 10192 bp, 7 predicted proteins | sample OricomgcompostMG_FD_108783 | JGI IMG/M metagenome (GOLD analysis project Ga0164242, IMG submission 108783) | Miracle-Growth compost microbial communities from Emeryville, California, USA - Original compost - Miracle growth compost (MG) ... | reverse complement strand
GGTGAGGTCGGGCAGGAACTCGTGCAGCGGCGGGTCGATGAGCCGGATGGTGGTCGGCAGCCCGTCCATCTCGCGCAGCAGCTCGACGAAGTCCTGGCGCTGGACGGGCAGCAGCGCGTCGAGCGCGTCCCGCCGCTCGTCGTCGGACGTGGCGAGGATCAGCTGCTCGACGAGCTTGCGGCGGTCGCCCAGGAACTGATGCTCCGTGCGGCACAGGCCGATGCCCTGCGCGCCGCGCTCGCGCGCCCGCCGCGCGTCGGCGGCGTTGTCGGCGTTGGCGTAGACGCGCAGCCGGCGGATCGAGTCGGCATGGCGCATCACGCGGTCGATCGCGGTGACGAGCGCGCGCTCGTCGTCGTCACCCGCGTGGGCGAGCGCCGCGTCGAGCCCGTCGGCGACGTAGACGGTCGCGGGGGAGTCGACGACCGCGACCTCGCCGAGGAACACCTCGCCCGTCGCGCCGTCGATCGCGACGACGTCACCCGCGTGCAGCACGCGGCCGTCGACCCGGACCTCGCCGGCCCGCACGTCGATGTCGAGCTCGTCGGCGCCGACCACCGCGCACTTGCCCATGCCGCGGGCCACGACCGCGGCGTGCGACGTCTTGCCGCCGCGGGCCGTCAGCACGCCGTCCGCGGCGATCATGCCCGCGAGGTCGTCGGGGTTCGTCTCGCGGCGCACGAGGATCGCGTGCGCGCCGGCGTCGGCCCGCGCGAGGGCCTGGGCGTTGTCGAGCACGATCTCGCCGACCGCCGCACCGGGGGACGCGCCCATGCCCGTGGTCAGCACGGTGCGCTCCACGGTCGGGTCGAACTGCGGGAACATCAGCCGCGCGAGCTCGGCGCCCGAGCAGCGCGCGAGCGCCTCGTCCATGGTGATGAGGTCCTCGTCGACGAGCGCGGTCGCGATGCGGAACGCCGCGGCGGCGGTGCGCTTGCCGACGCGCGTCTGCAGCAGCCAGAGCTTGCCGCGCTCGATGGTGAACTCGATGTCGCACAGGTCGCGGTAGTGCGTCTCGAGGCGCCGCATGCACTGCAGGAGCTCGCCGTACGACGCGGGGTCGAGCTGCTCGAGCTCCGTGAGCGGCAGCGTGTTGCGGATGCCGGCGACGACGTCCTCGCCCTGCGCGTTCGGCAGGTAGTCGCCGTAGACGCCGGTGCGTCCGGTCGACGGGTCGCGCGTGAAGCACACGCCCGTGCCCGAGTCGGAGCCGAGGTTGCCGAACACCATCGTGACGACGTTGACCGCGGTGCCGAGCGTGTGGGGGATGCGCTCGCGGCGCCGGTAGATCCGCGCGCGCTCGGTGTCCCACGAGCCGAAGACCGCCTCGATCGCCATGTCGAGCTGCTCGCGCGGGTGCTGCGGGAACTCGCGGCCTGTCTGCGCGCGGACGATCTGCTTGAACTCCTCGACGAGCTCCTCCAGGTCGGCGGTCGTGAGGTCGACGTCGCTCGTCGCGCCGACGGCACGCTTGCGGGCGTCGAGCGCGTCGGAGAACAGGTCGCCGTCGATGTCGAGCACCGTCTTGCCGAACATCTGGATGAGCCGACGGTAGGAGTCCCACGCGAACCGCTCGTCGCCGCTCAGCTCGATGAGCCCGCGCACGGACGCGTCGTTGAGCCCGACGTTGAGCACCGTCTCCATCATCCCGGGCATCGAGAACTTGGCGCCCGAGCGCACGGACACGAGCAGCGGGTCGTGGAAGTCGCCGAGGCGGCGACCCAGCTCGTCCTCCATCTGCCGGATCGCGAGCGTCACCTCGACGCGCAGCTCCGCGGGGACGACGCCGTCGTGCAGGTAGGCGCGGCAGGCGTCCGTCGTGATCGTGAAGCCGGGCGGGACGGGCAGGCCCAGCCGGGTCATCTCGGCGAGGTTCGCCCCCTTGCCGCCCAGGAGGTCCTTCTGGTCCTTGTCGCCCTCGCTGAACCGGTAGACGTAACGCACGGCCCCTCCTCGTGTCGACGCTGACCCCACGAGTCTCGTCGCCTCCGGGCCGGTTGACACGGGACGTTCGGGTCGTCCCGGTCGCAGCCCGGGGGAGCGGCGCCCCGCCGGCTCGGGCATGCCAGCGCGCCGCCGCAATTGTTGTCCGCCGCAACATGAGGCCGTGCAGGCGGTTCTCGCACCCGGCACCGCCCGAGGCGATGAGAACGCTCACACGTCGCCCCGCAGCCGCGGCTCGCGGCACGAACGGTCACAGTTCGGGCACGGAAGGGCCGAACCTGCTTGTCAGCCCGCAGGCCACCCCATATGTTGTGGCCCGCAACATAGTCCGAGCGCCCAGCAGGCTCGGGGTTGAAGACGAGCGCAACGGGGCGTCGTCACGAGAGGGAGCACGATGCGACGAAGCATGATCCTGGCGACGGCGGCCGCTGCGGCCGCCGGACTCCTCCTGGCAGGGTGTTCGAGCGACAACGGCAACGACACGGGCACCGGCGGCACGGGTGGCACGGCCACCGAGACCGGCGGTGGCAACGGCGGCGGCAAGACGCCGTTCGTCGGCGTGATCCTGCCGGACACGAAGTCGTCGGTCCGTTGGGAGACGGCCGACCGCAAGTACCTCAAGGACGCGTTCGACGCCGCGGGCGTCAAGGCGGACATCCAGAACGCGCAGGGCGACGCGACGCAGTTCCAGACGCTCGCCGACCAGATGATCACCGAGGGCGTCAACGTCCTCATGATCGTCAACCTCGACTCGGGCTCGGGCTCGGCCGTGCTGCAGAAGGCCAAGCAGCAGGGCATCGGCACGATCGACTACGACCGGCTGACGCTCGGCGGCGGCGCGGACTTCTACGTCTCGTTCGACAACACCAAGGTCGGCGAGCTCCAGGGCACCGGCCTGGCGAAGTGCCTCAAGGACAAGGGCAAGACCAGCGGCAACATCGTGTACCTCGACGGCGCGCCGACGGACAACAACGCGACGCTGTTCTCGGCGGGTGCGCACAAGATCCTCGACCCGATGACGCAGTACAAGAAGGTCGCCGAGCAGGCCGTCCCGAAGTGGGACAACCAGCAGGCCGGCACGATCTTCGAGCAGATGTGGACGCAGCAGGCCGGCAAGATCGACGGCGTCCTCGCGGCGAACGACGGCCTCGGCAACGCGGCCATCGCGATCCTGCAGAAGAACAAGGTCAACGGCCAGATCCCGGTGACGGGCCAGGACGCGACGGACCAGGGCCTGCAGAACATCCTCGCGGGCGACCAGTGCATGACCGTCTACAAGGCCGTCAAGAAGGAGGCCGACGCGGCCTCCGCGCTCGCCATCGCGCTCGCCAAGGGCGGCGACACCAGCAGCGCGAACGGCACGGTGACCGACACGCAGACGAAGAAGGAGGTCAAGGCGGTCCTGCTGGACCCCGAGGCCATCTACTTCGACAACGTGAAGGACGTCATCGCCGACGGCTACACCACCAAGGACAAGGTCTGCACCGCGGCGCTCGCCGCCAAGTGCGCCGAGGCCGGCATCTCCTGACGCCGGACGACCGGGGCGGGCTCGCGACGCGGGCCCGCCCCGGCCACCACCCGGGGGGCCGGTCCGCGCTGCGGCGCGGCCCGCCCGCCGTCACAGCGACGGACCCGAGCTCGGCCCCGCCCGGCGGGGCACCCCTGGACACGACGAGGTGGACGATGACAGACCCCGCGACCCACGCACCCGACCTGGCGCCGCCGCCGACGCTCGAGGTGCGCGGCGGACGCAAGAACTTCGGCGCGGTGCACGCACTGCGCGGCGTCGACCTGGTCGCGCGTGCCGGCGAGGTGACCGCGCTCGTCGGCGACAACGGCGCCGGCAAGTCGACGCTCATCAAGTGCATCGCCGGCATCTACCCGTTCGACGCGGGCGAGGTGCTCTTCCAGGGTGAGCCCGCGCACATCGCGGACCCGGCGGCGGCGAGCGAGCTCGGCATCGAGGTCGTCTACCAGGACCTCGCGCTGTGCGACAACCTCGACATCGTCCACAACATGTTCCTCGGCCGCGAGCTCAAGAAGGGCGTCGTGCTCGACGAGGCCGCGATGGAGACGAAGGCCGCCGAGGTGCTCGCGTCGCTGTCGGTGCGGACGGTGCGCTCGATCCGCCAGCACGTCGCGAGCCTGTCCGGCGGCCAGCGCCAGACCGTCGCCATCGCGCGTGCGGTGCTGTGGAACTCCAAGCTCGTGATCCTCGACGAGCCGACCGCGGCGCTCGGCGTGGCGCAGACGGAGCAGGTGCTGCAGCTCGTGCGCCGCCTCGCGGACGCGGGGCTCGCCGTGGTGCTCGTCAGCCACAACATGAACGACGTCTTCGAGGTCGCGGACTCGATCTCGGTGCTGTACCTGGGCCAGACCGCCGCGCAGGTGCGCGCCGCGGACAGCAGCCGCGCCCAGGTGATCGAGCTGATCACGAGCGGCTCGAACGCCGCGGGCACGCCGGTCGGCGTCACGCCCGCAGCGGCCGTGCCGTCCGACCGCCAGAACGGGAGCACCCAGGCATGACCACCCCCACGCTGTCCCCGTCGGCACCGACGTCGCCGCTGGTCGGGAACGTCGAGCAGCCCACGTTCGGCGAGGCCGTCTCCAACTACGTCAGCCGCGTGCGCGGCGGCGACATGGGGTCGCTGCCCGCGATCCTCGCGCTCGTCGTGCTGTGCGCCGTCTTCGTCGCGCTGCGGCCGGAGACGTTCCCCTCGGCGGGCAACTTCGCGAACCTGTTCCAGCAGGGCGCGCTGATCGTGACGATCGCGATGGGCCTCGTGTTCGTGCTGCTCATCGGCGAGATCGACCTGTCCGCCGGCGTCACGTCGGGCGTCGCCGGTGCCGTGCTGGCGTACACGCTCACGCTGCACCACTGGGCCTGGTACCTCTCGACGCTGGCGGCCGTCGTCTCGGGTGTCGTGGTCGGCCTCGTCCTCGGGTGGCTGGTCGCCCGGATCGGCATCCCGTCGTTCATCGCGACGCTGGCGGCGTTCCTGGCGTTCCAGGGCGTCGTGCTGCTCATGCTCGGCGAGGGCGGCACGGTGCCGGTGCGAGCCCCGGCGATCGTCTCGATCCAGAACGACAACCTGCCCGTCGTCTGGGGCTGGATCCTCGGTGTCGTCGCGGTCCTCGCCTACGGCGCGGGTTCCGTCAACACCTGGATGACGCGCCGCCGCAAGGGTCTGCTCGCGGCGCCGATCGGCCTCGTCGTGGTGAAGGTCGCGGCCGTGACGCTCGTCGTGCTGGGCGCGGTCGCGGTGCTCAACCAGGAGCGCAGCAAGAGCGCGGCCGTGTCGATCAAGGGCGTGCCGATCGTCGTGCCGATCATCGTCGTCCTCGCGCTCGGCCTCGGCTTCCTGCTGACGCGGACCGCATTCGGCCGGCACATCTACGCGGTCGGCGGCAACGCGGAGGCCACGCGCCGCGCCGGCATCGCGGTCTCCCGGGTGCGGATCGTCTGCTTCCTGATCTGCTCCACGATGGCCGCCGTCGGCGGCATCTTCGCGGCGTCCCGGGCCACGTCGGTGGACCCCAACGCGGGCGGCTCCAACACGCTGCTGTACGCGGTCGCCGCGGCCGTCATCGGCGGCACGTCGCTGTTCGGTGGCAAGGGCCGCATCGTCGACGCCCTGATCGGTGGCGCGGTGATCGCCGTCATCGACAACGGCATGGGGCTGCTCGGCTACTCTGCGAGCGTCAAGTACATCGTCACCGGTGCGGTCCTGGCCGGCGCCGCCGCGGTCGACGCGCTGTCGCGTCGGCGGGCGCGGGCGACGGGGCGCGTCTAGCGGTCGACAGCACAGGGGGAGAGGTCCGGTGCGGCTCGGTGCGGGCCCGTCCGTCCGGCGCGCGGAGGCGTCGGCACAGGACGAGGTGCGTCGCGCGAACCTGAGCGCCGTGCTGCGCCGGCTCCACTTCTTCGGGGCGGCCACGCGCTCGGACCTCGTCGCCACCACCGGGTTCAACCGTTCCACCGTCGGGTCGCTCGTGTCGGACCTCGCTGCCGCGGGGCTCGTGCGCGAGCGGCCCGGCGTCGTCCGCGGCAAGGGGCGGCCCTCGAACGTCGTCGAGCCGGTGCCGACCAGCGTGCACGTGCTCGCGTTCGACGTGACGCCCTCGAGCGTGGGCGCGGCGCGCATCGGGTTCGGCGGCTACGTGCTCCAGGTCCGGCGCCGGCTGCACACGACGACGTCGCACGACGTCGGCAACGTCGTCGACACCGTCGCGACGCTGGCCCGCGAGATGGACGCGCGCGCGGCGCCCGGTTCCGTGTGCCTGGGGCTCGTCGTGTCGGTGCCCGGCAGCGTGCGGCAGCCCGACGGCGTGGTCCGCCGCTCGCCTCCGCTCGGCTGGCACGAGGTCCCGCTCGCGGACCTCCTGCGCGCGGCCACGGGCGGGCGGTACCCGATCGCGGTCGGGAACGACGGCGACCTCGGCGCGGTGGGGGAGTACCTGCGCGGTGCTGCACGCGGCGAGCCCGATCTGCTGTACGTGCGGGGCGAGGTGGGCGTCGGCGGCGGCGTCGTCGTGGACGGCGAGCTGCTCAAGGGCGCGGGCGGGTACGCGGGCGAGGTCGGGCACATCGTCGTCAAGCCCAACGGACGCGTCTGCTCGTGCGGCGCGCGCGGCTGCTGGGAGGCCGAGGTCGGGGACGCGGCGTTCATCCGCGCGGTGGGCCGCGACCCGCGCGAGTCGGAGATCGACGACGTGGTCAGCGACGTCGCGGTCGGCAACCGCCGGGCGATCGCGGGCGTGCGCAAGACGGGCGAGTGGGTCGGCATCGGGCTGGCGAGCCTGGTCAACGTGTTCAACCCCCGCGTCGTGGTGCTCGGCGGGACGCTCGGCGCGCTGTACCCGACCATGGAGCCGACGCTGCACGCGGCGTTCGCGCGCGCGCTCGGGCCGATCCGCGAGCAGGCGCTGCTGCTGCGCTCGGAGCTCGCGGGCGACGCGCAGATCGTCGGGGCGGCCGAGGTCGCGTTCGCCGACGTGCTCGACGACCCCCTGGGCACGCTCGAGGCACGCGCGGCCGGGCTCGCCGGCGATGCGGCCGCGGAGCCCACGCTGCGCGAGGCGTGACGCCGCCACGCGGCCGGCCCGGACAACTCGGACGAAACGGTCGATGACCTGCGTCTTCGCGCCGCGTCCCGGGCCCGCCGCCGACTCACGGGCCCGGTTCGGCGTGTCACGCGCCGATCGAGCCGGCGCCTCTGCCTACCCTCGACGAGGCCGGCAGCACCACCGAAGTCCCGTCCCCGAACCTGGCCGTCGAGCGTCGTGATCCGATTCGAGAACGTCACCAAGGTCTACGCCCGTGGTGCCCGTCCCGCGCTGGACCGAGTGACCCTGGACGTCGAGCGCGGCGAGTTCGTCTTCCTCGTCGGGGCGTCGGGCTCCGGCAAGTCCACCTTCCTGCGGCTCGTGCTGCGCGAGGAGCGCGCGTCCGCGGGGCGCGTGTTCGTCGCCGGCAAGGAGCTCGGCCAGCTGTCGGGGTGGAAGGTGCCCGCGCTGCGCCGCGGCATCGGGGCCGTGTTCCAGGACTTCCGCCTGCTGCCGAACAAGACGGTGTTCGAGAACGTCGCGTTCGCGCTGCAGGTGATCGGCAAGCCGCGCCACCACATCCTGTCGACCGTGCCGGACACGCTGGAGATGGTCGGCCTCGCCGGCAAGGAGAAGCGCCGCCCGCACGAGCTGTCCGGCGGCGAGCAGCAGCGCGTGGCGATCGCGCGCGCGTTCGTCAACCGGCCGCAGATCCTGCTGTGCGACGAGCCGACGGGGAACCTCGACCCGACGACGTCGCTCGGCATCATGCGCCTGCTCGACCGGATCAACCGCACGGGCACCACGGTCGTCATGGCGACGCACGACGACGAGATCGTCGACCAGATGCGCAAGCGCGTCGTCGAGCTGTCCACCGGCGAGCTGGTCCGCGACCAGTCGCGCGGCGTCTACGGCTCGGACCGGTGAGGGGCGCGTCATGAGACTGCAGTTCATCCTCTCCGAGATCGGCATCGGCCTGCGCCGCAACGTGACGATGACGATCTCCGTCATCCTCGTGACGTTCGTGTCGCTCACGTTCGTCGGCTCGGCCGCGCTGCTCCAGGGGCAGATCGGCAAGATGAAGGACGAGTGGTACGGCAAGGTCGAGGTCTCGGTCTTCCTGTGCCCGGAGACGTCGTCGGCCCCGACGTGTGCGAGCGGCGCCGTCAGCGACGCGCAGAAGGACGACATCCAGGCCGCGCTGGAGTCCCCGGAGATCAAGCCGTACGTCCAGCACGTGTACTACGAGTCGCAGGAAGACGCGTACAAGGAGTTCCAGAAGGAGTTCAAGGACCAGTTCTGGGCGTCGGCCGCGACGGTCAAGGACATGAACTCGTCGTACCGCATCAAGCTCACCGACCCGAAGCAGTACCAGGTCGTCGCGGACGTCGTCTCCGGGCGGCCGGGCGTCGAGGACGTGCAGGACGAGCAGAAGCTGTTCGACAAGCTGTTCCTCGTGCTCAACCGGGCGACGCTGCTCGCGGGCGGGCTCGCGCTCGTCATGCTGCTGGCCGCGGTGCTGCTGATCACGACGACGATCCGGCTGTCCGCGCTCTCGCGGCGGCGCGAGACGGGCATCATGCGGCTCGTCGGCGCGTCGACCACGTTCATCCAGCTCCCGTTCATGCTCGAGGGTGCGATCGCCGCGACGGTCGGCGCGCTGCTCGCGGTCGGCGGGCTGTGGCTCGGCGTCCAGTACCTCGTCACCGACTGGCTCGGCCAGTCCGTGCAGTGGATCCCGTACGTGACGACGCAGGACGTGCTCACGGTCGCGCCGCTGCTGATCGGCGTCGCGATCCTGCTCGCCGTGATCTCGTCCATCGTCACGCTCAGCCGGTACACGAAGGTCTAGGGCCGTGCTGCTGCGTCGACGTCCCGTGCTGCCGCGCCTCGCTCGGCGGCTGCGCCTGCCTGCCGCGCTCGTCGCAGTGACGCTCGGCCTCGGCGTGCTCGCCGCGCCCGCGTCCGCCGACTCGATCGACAACCAGGTCAAGCAGGCGCAGCGGGAGCAGAAGGCGAACGCCCAGAAGAAGGCGGACGCCGACGAGGCGATGGAGGGCGTCAACGCCGGCCTCCAGAAGCTCAGCAGCCAGCTCCTCGACACGCAGGCGAAGATCCCGCCGGCCCAGCGCGCGCTCGACGCGGCCCAGGCGGCGTACAGCTCGGCGCAGCGCGCCGCCACGCTCGTGGCGGCCCGGTTGCAGGACGCGCAGGACGAGAACCAGGCGCTGACGAAGACGATCGAGAGCGACGGCCAGAAGGCCACCGCGATGCGCGCCGCGATCGGCGAGATGGCGCGCGAGGCGTACCGCGGTGGGCCCGAGGTCTCGACCGTCGGCGTGCTGCTCGGCGCGGACTCGACGACGGACTTCATCCAGCGCTACGGGCTCATGACGACGGCCATGCGCACGCAGTCGCAGGTGCTCGACCAGCTCCGTGAGGCGAACGCCACCGACCAGAACGCGCAGGTGCGCCTCGGCGCCGTGCAGGACCGCATCGCGGACCTCAAGGTCGAGGCGGAGGCGAAGGTCGAGGCCGCCGACACCGCGCGCGACAAGGCGCAGTCGGCGAAGGCCGCGCTCGACGCGCTGCTCGCGACGCAGAAGTCGCAGCAGGCGGCGCTGGAGGCGAAGAAGGCCGACCTCAAGACCGAGCTCGCGAAGATCGACACCGAGGCCCAGCGCGTGTCGAGCGACCTCAAGAAGGCGCTCGCGGCGCAGCGGGCGCGCGACGCGGCCAACGCGGCGAAGAACGCCGCGAAGCCGAGCAAGCCCCAGCCCCTTCACGGCGCGCTGTTCGTCAACCCGACCAGCACCCGCCCGATCTACGTCACCTCGCCGTACGGCTGGCGGTTCCACCCGATCCTGCACTACTACCGCCTGCACGCCGGGATAGACCTGCGCGCCCACTGCGGCACCCCGATCTACTCGGGTCGCGCGGGTACCGTCCTGTGGGCGGAGTCCCGGTACGGGTTCGGCAACCAGGTGATGGTCAACCACGGGATCGTCAACGGGAACGGCCTCGCGTCGAGCTACAACCACCTGGTGCGGATGGTCGTCCGCGCCGGGCAGCACGTGAGCGCGGGGCAGCTCGTCGGGTACTCCGGCTCCGAGGGCCTGTCCACCGGGTGCCACCTGCACTTCGAGGTGTACGTCAACGGGAACACCGTCAACCCCGCGCCGTACCTCGGGCTCTGAGTCGG
>Ga0164242_10009985_pt1 | contig 10194 bp, 7 predicted proteins | sample OricomgcompostMG_FD_108783 | JGI IMG/M metagenome (GOLD analysis project Ga0164242, IMG submission 108783) | Miracle-Growth compost microbial communities from Emeryville, California, USA - Original compost - Miracle growth compost (MG) ... | reverse complement strand
GGACGGTTTCGCCGACCTGATGCGCAACCCGGCGGACTTCAGCACCGTGCGCGACGGCGTGCTGGTCGCGATCGGTTACATCGTGGTCTGCCTGCTGCTGGCCTGGGCGCGCTTCGACGGCAAGGACATCACCAGTTGATCTCAGCGCTCGTCCTGCTTCAGCGCCGTGTCGACCGTGAGGGCTGCCGCGATCGCCAAGGACCGCAACGGGTCCGGCAGGTCGTGCCGGATGTGCACCACGTAGTTGTCGGCGGTCGTGAACATGGTGGTCAGCAGGCCCTCCCAGGTCTTGGTGACCCGGCCGACCTCGGTGCCCTGGGCATCCAGCAGCGCGAAGTTCCAGGCCCGCCAGTTCTCGGCGTTGAGGGTGCCGACGTCCTGACCGCCGGACTGCAGGCCGAACCGGATCTTGCCGAACACGTTCTGCTGCACCAGTCGGCCGATCTCGGCACCGTTCGGCGCGGCCACGATGATGGTGGACTTGAAGACCTTGCCCGGCCGGGTCAGCACCAGCAGCGGACGGCCCGTGGTGTCCCGGACCTCCAGCCGGTGGGTCAGGAACTGGTCGAGGTTGCTGACGAACCGCAACGCCTTGCGTGCCGTGCTCTGACCGACCTCCGCAACGGCGCCGATCTCGGCACCGTCCTGACCGTAAACCATGTATTCGTTGGTCAATTCGATCAGCTTGCGCTTCTGGCTGACCACCAGGACGCTCTCGGTGAAGACGTTCCGGCCGGCGTCGCTCACCGACCCGCCCACCGGGCCGCTCACCGCGCCACCGAAGCTCTGGTCGCCGTACCCCTGGCTGAAACCGTGCTGGTTGCCTTGCTGTGCCTGCGGATTCGGCTGCTGGTGCTCGGTCCACCGGGTGCCGTCCCACCAGCGCAGCATCCGGTTGTCGGACGGGTCGGCATACCAGCCGGCGGGTGTCGAGTTGGGTGGCTGGGAGCTCATGACGGTCCTATTCAGTGGTCTTGCGGGTGAGCCGCCACTGGGTGACAGCGGCATACAGGGCAGCAAGCACGAGCATCATGGCGAGCTCCAGGATGAAGACGCCGGCGGAGTGCTTCCACAACGGATCGGTCTGTGAGGCAAGGATGTTCGTCACGTCCGTGGTGGCCGCGGTGCCGGCGAATCCCCAGCGGGCCGGGGTCAGCCACGACAGCTGCTCCAGACCGACCCGCCCGTTGACCGGGAAGAGGCCGCCACACAGGGCGAGCTGCGCCATGATCGAGATGACCAGTGCCGGCATCGCCTGCTCGGAGGTCTTCACGACGCTGGACAGCAACAGGCCCAGTGACGCGGCGGCGAACGCCGTCAGCCAGCAGCACAGGATGATCTCGAGCATGGGCGACCCGAGGAGTATGGCGCTGTCCGGCATCGGCTTGCGAATGCTGACCAGGGCCACCATCAGGATCGACTGCAGCAGGTTGAGCACCCCGAAGATCGTCAGTTTGCCCGCGAGGTAGGCCTGCGGTGACAGTCCGACCGCCTTCTCCCGGTGATAGATCGCCCGCTCGCCGACCAGCTCACGGATGGTGGCCGCGGTGCCCATGAAGACCGCTCCGATGATCAGGAACACCAGCAGTTGCAGCGGCTCGGTGGTGTGGAAGTGCACGTCGCCGGGTGCCTTGCCGATGGGTGGTTGTTGTTTCAGGCCGTAGCTGCCCGGCACCAGCATCGCCACGAAGGCGAGGGCGATCGGCAGCAGCAGCATGAAGATCGAATAACCGCGGTCGGCGAGTATGACGCGCACGTGTCGCCGGGCCAGCGTCGACAGCTGGGACGGGATGCTCTGCTGCCGCGGCGGCTTCTCCAGCGGCGGCGGCTCGCGGCGCGGGGCACTGAGCGGGCCCTCGACCTGCTCGTCCTCCAGCGGCGACTCCTTGAAGCGGCGTTGCGCACCGTCCGGGTCGTTGCTGACCGAGGTGAAGACGTCGGCGAAGTCAGCGGCGCCGAAGAAGGACAACAGCTCGTTCGGCGGGCCGAAGTAGGCCACCTTGCCGCCGGGCGCGAGCAGGAGCACCTTGTCGCAGACGTTCAGGTTGGCGACGCTGTGCGTGATGACACCGACGGTGCGGCCGCCGTCGGCCAGCTGACGCAGGGTCTGCATGACCTGCTTGTCCAGCCCCGGGTCCAGACCGGACGTCGGCTCGTCCAGGAACAGCAGCGACGGTTGGGTGAGCAGCTCCAGTGCGACCGAGGTGCGCTTGCGCTGGCCGCCGGAGAGCTTGTCCACCCGAGTGTCCGCGTGCTCGGTGAGGCCGAGCTCGGCCATGACCTCGTCGACGCGCCGGTTGCGCAGCTCGGCGGGCAGGTCGTCGGGGAAACGCAGCTCGGCGGCGAACCGCAACGCCTGCTGGACGGTCAGCTGCCGGTGTACGACGTCGTCCTGGGGGACGACGCCGATGCGGTGCCGCAGGTCCTGGAAGTTCTGGTAGAGGTCCCGCCCGTCGTAGTAGACCTCGCCCTCGGTCGCCGGCTGTGACCCGATCAGTGCCTTCAGCATCGTCGACTTGCCGGCACCGGACGGGCCGATGATCGCCAGCAGACTGGAGCCCTCCAGCGCGAACGACACGTCGTCCAGCAGTTTCTTGCCGTCCGGGAGGGTGAAGCTGAGGTGGTTGGCGACGAAGTTGACGTCACCTTCGTCGACGCTGGCGACCAGTTGGCCCTGACGGACGGTGAAGCGGGAGTGACCGACGGCCAGCAGGTCTCCCTCGCCGAGGTGTCCGCCGGTGACGCGCTGGCCGTTGACGTAGGTGCCGTTGCGGCTGCCGAGGTCCTGTACGTCGAAGCCGTCGCGCGACGGCACCAGGCGTGCGTGCTGCCGCGAGACCAGCAGGTCGTCCAGGACGATCTGGTTCTCCAGGCCACGGCCGATGGTGATAGCACCGCCGCCCTGCCCGCCACGGGACCCCGTGTCGACCGGCATCACCTGGGGGACCGAACCGGTCACCGTGGCGTGACCGGAGGATGACACGGGGGCACGCTGCTCGATCGGTCCGCTCGGCAACGAGTAGCGGTCGAAGACGACGCCGGTGTGGCTGGGCACGCTGGGCAGGGCGACCCGCTGTTTCTTGGCACGGGTGGGCAGCGGTTGGCCGGCCCGGCTGGAGCGCGCGGGAAGAGGCTGGCTGGTGGCGCCGGCGTGCTCCCGCAGGGGCCGGTCGGTGCTGCTGTGGGCGTGCGCCGGCAGCGATGCCGACGCCGGTAGTCGTCCTGCGCCGGCCTCGGCACGTGGTGTGCGCACCGCCGCACCTCGGGGGGAGGCCTCGAAGCGCACCTCGGGCCCGGCGGCGCCGCCGATCCGCACGGTGCTGCCCGGCCCCACCGTCATCGGCGCACCGATCCGTGCTCCGTCCAGGAAGGTGCCGTTGGAACTGCCCAGGTCGGTGACGGTCAGCTGGGTGCCGTCCAGGTGCAGTTGTGCGTGCCGACGCGACGCGAGCGCGTCGGTGATCACCAGGTCACAGTCGAGTCCCCGGCCGACGACGATGGTCTGGCCCGTCTCCAGCGAAACGGTCCGACCCTCGCACGTGACCCTGACGGCGAAGTTGGTAGCGATGGCTGCTGCCCCCTGGTGTATCGATGCGGCGCAGCATCGCTGCGGCCCTTCCCTGCTTCCGTGACTGCCAGCACCATAGCGAAAGGGCCGGTCACTCAGACGTTGAGCAGCCACCCATCGCGTACCTCGAAGGTGGCCGCGCCGATGCCGATGCGATCTCCCTCCGAGAGGTGCGTGCGTTCGACGCGCCGTCCGTTGACGTAGGTTCCGTTCCGGCTCCCCAGATCTTCCAGGACGAGACCGTCGGCGTCGGCCGTGATCCGCACGTGCTGACGGGAGACGAGCATGTCGTCCAGCACGATCGAGTTGTCACGGCCCCGGCCGATCGTCAACGCCTCCGGCTCCTCCTGCTGCGCCGCAGGATCGGCAACGGCGGGAGTCGTCACGGTCGCGGCCTCGTTGATCGACGGGTTCTGGCCCGGCGCGTCATACGACGGCCACTGCTGCTGCGGCTCGGCGGCGGGTGGCTGGTACGGCTGCGGCTCGGCGGCGGGTGGCTGGTACGGCTGCGGCTCCGGGGCAGGTGGCTGGTACGGCTGCGGCTCCGGCGGCTGGTAGGGATCCGCGGCGGGTTGCTGCTGGTGGTCTGCCGCCGGCGCCGGAGGCTGTGCGGCCTGCCACTGGTCGGCAACCTCCTGGGCGGTCTGCGCGGTGCCACTCGCGACCCACGGCTCACCCTGCGCGGACTCCGGCTCCGGCTCGGGCGAGGTGTCGGGCTGGGGGGCCTGCGGCTGGCTGTACGGGTGCGGCCCCTGCCAGGCCGCCTGCCCGGGCTGGGGCGGCGCGGTGTTCCAGTCGATCTGAGCCGGACCGGCGGGCTGGGCGGGAGGTTGCTGCCAGGACTGTGCACCCTGGTCGGTGCCCCACTGGCCGCCGCCCTGCGAATCCGGCTGGCCCCACTGCTGCTGGCCCCACTGCTGCTGCCCTTGGGCGGGTGTTGCCTGCGGCGCGCCTGCGTCATACCCCTGGGCGGGCTGTTGAGGGTATGCCGGCTGGCCCCACTGCTGCTGGTTCTGCGGGGGGTCATAGGGATTGCTCATCGAGGCCTCCGATACGAGAAAAGAGCACGCCGCCAATAGGGTAACCCGCGCACGAAGCCCGCCCGAAACCATCGAGTAGCCTCAGGTGAGGAGCCATCCACGAGAGCACTGTCGTACTTCGTCGACAAGAGGAAGGTGCCGATGACCGACTCCACCACGACCCCGACCGCCGCCGAGCGCCCCGCGCACGGACACCTGAACACCGGGCGCCCGAGGGTGGTGATCATCGGCTCCGGCTTCGGCGGACTCTTCGCAGCGCGCAAGTTCGACGGTGCAGACGTCGACGTCACGCTGATCTCGTCGACCGGCTACCACCTCTTCCAGCCGCTGCTCTACCAGGTGGCGACCGGCATCCTGTCCGAAGGCCTGATCGCGCCGGCGACCCGTGAGGTGCTGGCCAAGCAGAAGAACGTCGAGGTTGCCTTCGGCACCGTCCATGACATCAACCTCGCCGAACGGACCGTGACCGCACGGACGCTCACGATCGAGACGACCTACGACTACGACTCACTCATCGTCGCCGCCGGCGCCGGCCAGTCCTACTTCGGACACGACGAGTTCGCCGATTTCGCCCCGGGCATGAAGAGCATCGACGACGCGCTCGAGCTGCGTGCCCGCATCTTCGGAGCGTTCGAGCTGGCCGAACTCGCAGCGGCCTCCGGGCGGACCGAAGACCTGCCGCGGCTGATGACGTTCGTCGTCGTCGGGGCCGGGCCCACCGGGGTCGAGATGGCCGGCCAGATCGCCGAGTTGTCCGCGCGCACGCTGCCGCGCGATTTCCGGCACATCGCGTCGGAGAACGCCCACATCGTCCTGCTCGACGGCGCCGACCAGGTGCTCGGCGGCTTCGGCTCGCGGCTGGGAAAGAAGGCCAAGCAGCGGCTGGAGTCGATGGGCGTGGACGTCCGCCTCGGGGCGATGGTCACCGACGTCGACGCGAACGGCATCGAATACCGCCGGAATGACGGCAGCACCGAGCGGGTGCCCGCGCTGACCAAGGTCTGGGCCGCGGGTGTCCAGGCGAGCAGCCTCGGCAAGACCCTCAGCGAGCAGACGGGCGCCGAGCTCGACCGTGCCGGCCGGATCAAGGTCAACCCCGACCTGACGCTGCCCGGCCATCCGAACGTCTATGTCGTGGGCGACATGATCAGCCTCGACAACCTTCCCGGCGTCGCACAGGTCGCCATCCAGGGCGGGAAGTTCGCCGCCACGCAGATCCTGCACCGGCTCAAGGGCGAGCCCACCGACGCGAAGTTCCACTACTTCGACAAGGGCTCGATGGCCACGATCTCGCGCTTCAGCGCAGTGGCCAGCGTCGGCAAGGTGCGTATGTCGGGCTTCCTCGCCTGGCTCATGTGGCTCGCCGTGCACCTGTGGTACATCATCGGTTTCAAGAGCCAGGTCACGACGTTCTTCCACTGGGCGGTGTCGTTCCTCGGCCGTTCGCGAGGGGAACGCACCGCGACCCAGCAGCAGATCTTCGCGCGTGGTGCGCTGGAGAAGCTGGGTGCGTCATACCAGCCGAGGGTGGAGATGGGCGCCGGGCGGCCGGTGCCCTCGCACCATCCGGATGCGCCGGACGACACCTCCACACGCTGAGCGGGTGACGCAGGGCCGATGCGGCCCTGCGTCGGCTCTGAGGTTTCAGCCCTCGTGCCCCTCCAGGGCGACGAGCACGCCGGCGGTCGCGAAGTACTTGTTCTTGCCGAGGTCGCGCACCGTCTTGATGCCGAGCAGGTCTTTCAGCGCCTCGGCGTGACGTGGAGTCAGCCCGGCGAGTGCGTCGACCGGCGCATCGAGGATCTCCTTCAGCGGCTTGTCCTCGTACTCCTTGTCGAGCTTCTTGGCGAGATTGACCGAGACTGCCATGTGCTTACCTCCGAAGGTTCGGGATCGGATGCCGGCCACCCGGGTGCGGGTTCGGGCCATTCGTGATCGTTGCGCGTACCGGATGCCCTGGCAAGGCCCCGGCATCGAATCCCAGCCGGTACACAGCCTGGCGGGTTCCGTATCGTGAGCCGACATGCGGCCTCATTACCCGATCGCGACGCACCGCCTCGACAACGGACTGCGGGTGGTGGTCTCCACCGACCACTCCGTGCCGACCGTCGCGGTCAACCTCTGGGTCGGCGTCGGCTCGCGGCACGAGCGCCCCGGTCGCACCGGGCTGGCGCACCTCTTCGAACACCTGATGTTCCAGGGTTCGGAGCACGTCGCGGAGGGGGAGCACTTCGCCGCCCTGCTGGCGCAAGGTGCGCAGCTCAACGCGACCACCTGGGTGGACCGGACCAACTACTTCGAGGTGGTGCCGACCGGTGCCCTCGAGCTGGCCCTCTGGCTGGAGGCCGACCGGCAGGGCCGCCTGCTGCCGGCACTCACCCAGGAGAATCTCGACAACCAGCGCGACGTGGTCAAGGAGGAGAAACGCCAGCGTTACGACAACGTGCCGTACGGCACCGCGTATGCCGAGCTGACCGCGCTGGTCTTCCCGGACGGCCATCCCTACCACCACACGACGATCGGGTCGATGGACGACCTGGACGCCGCGTCGCTCACCGACGTACGTGACTTCTACAGCGCGCACTACCGTCCGGACAACACGGTCGTCACGCTGGTAGGTGATGTCGAGCCGGACGACGGATTCGCCCTGGTGGCAAGGTATTTCGACGAACTCACCAACCCGGCGGTGCGGCCCGACGACGTCCTGGCGGACCCGCTGCCACCGATGACCGATCCGGGCCGCTTCGAGCGGACCGCCGATGTGCCCTCCGACCGGCTCTACCTCGGTTTCCGGCTCCCCGTCGGCGGCACGCACGACTTCGTGCGGTCCGACCTCAGCTTCGACGTACTGGCCGGGCTGGCGACGTCGCGGCTCTACCGGCGGCTGGTGCGCCGCGACCAGTTGGTCACCCACGTCTCGCGCAACGCCGGCGCCCGGGTGGACGGCACCTCGATGGGGGCGCTGATCGTGGATCTGACCGACGGAGTGCAGATCTCGCAGGTCGAGGACGCGGTCGGGGATGAGCTGCTGCGCCTCGCGTCCGAGCCGCCGACGGACAGCGAGCTCGCCGCGGTCGTCGCCGACGTAGAACGATGGTGGCTGCAGAGTCTGGCCCAACCCGGCGAACGTGCCGATGTCATCAGTGGCAGCACGCTGCTGTATGACGATCCGGAGCACCTGAACACCTACCTGGACGAGGTGGCGAAAGTGACGGCCGAGGACATCGCGAAATCCGCTGCAACCCACCTGGACCCCGCATCGGCAGCCGCGGTCGTCTATCGCAAGGAGGCGAAGTGATGGTGCAGCCACGCCCGACAGTGCCGCCGGCCTCCCCGTGGGGGTTCCCGCTCGCCACCGAACACCGCCTGAGCAACGGCATCCGCGTGCTGCTGTACAACCGTCCCGGGCAACACATCACCTCGACCCGGTTGCTGGTGCCGACACCGCTCGCCGTCGAGCCCCGCGAGCTGGAGGGCGTCGCCACCATGGTCGCCCGGACGATGGACGAGGGCACCCGCAGCCACAGCGCCGACGAGATGGCCGAGCTGTTCGAACTCAGCGGTATCGCCTATGGCGCGGGGTATGGCGCTCGCGGCCTCACCCTCGAAACCGACGCAACCGCAAGCAGATCCGCGCAAGGGTGGGCGTTGATCACGGAATGCCTCAGCGAGCCCGAGTTCCCGGAGCAGGAGGTGGGGCGCCACGTCCGCCAGCGGCTGGCCGAGATCGAGCACGAAGCTGCGTCACCCGAGACGCGTGCGACCAAGGAATGGGCTGCGACGTTCTACGACCAGCGGTCGCGCGCCGCTCGTCCCGCCGCAGGCACCACCGACACCGTCAGCCGGATCAGCTCGCAGGACTGTGCGCGTTTCCACGCGCAATGGGTGCGACCGGAGGGCGCGACCGTCGTGGTCGCGGGTGAGCTCGACCAGACGCAGACGCTGCGCGACCTGGACGCCACACTGGGCAGCTGGAAGGTGGACGGCCGTGCGCCACAGGATGATTCGCCTGCCGCGATCGTCGCAGATGGTCCTGCGCGGGTCCGTTTCGTGCACCGTCCGGGTGCGGTGCAGACCGAGCTCTACCTCGGGACGTTCGGCCCGGACCGGACGGTCGAGGGCGGGTGGGCACCCTACCCGGTGCTGAGTTTCGCGGTCGGCGGCTCACCGAACGCCCGGCTGGATGCGGTGCTGCGGGAGGAGAAGGGTTACACCTACGGCTTCCGCGCGGGCTTCCGGCCCCGCGACGTCGGTGGCACGTTCATCGTGTCCGGCTCGGTCCGCAGTGACGTGACCGTCGAGGCGACCCGGTTGACACTGCAGATCCTGCAGGACGCGCGGAAGGGGTTCACCGCCGAGGAGACGCGTGCTGCCACCGACTACATCGGCAAGACGGCTCCGGCGCGGTACGCGACCGCGGACGCCGTCGCCGATGAGGCTCTCATGCTCGAATCGGTCGGGCTGGGCACGGAATTCGTCTCGTCATACCTCTCGCAGCTGGCGGGCCTGACACCCGGCGACCTCGACGCGGCATGGGCGAGGTGGGCCGACGAACCGCCCACGATCGTGCTGGTCGGGGATGCCGACGCGCATGCGGACGGCATCCGTGCGTTGGGCATCGGTGAATTCGAAGTGGTCGGGTGAGCGACGGCGGTGCTGTGTAGCGGCGCTCGTCATACCGACTTCTTCCGGCGACGCCTCGCCGATCGCACGGTGAGCGGGCCGACGAGTCGCGGTCCGGACAGCTTGCGCTCGAGCCGGCGCCCCTCCCGGCGGAGCGGCTGGGCGACATACTCACCGAGGATCACACCGGCGGCGAGTGCCAGCAGGATGACGCCCGCGTTGACCAGCTCGATGAGGCCACCCGGTGCTTCTGCGGACAGGTGCGCCAGGCCGCGGTAGATCGACAGGCCGGGAAGGAGCGGGACGATGCCGGCGACCACCAGGACCAGGGTGGGCACCCGGACGCGGGAGGCGATCGTGAAGCTGATCAGGCCGACGATGACCGCGGCGATCGCCGAGGGCCAGGAGACTCCGAGTCCGGCGCGGTAGCTGACCATGAACGCGGTGGTCGACACCGCGCCGATGACCGCACTGGGCAGCAGCGAGCGGACGGGGGCGTAGGACGCGAAGGCGAAGGCGCTCGCGGTGATCGCGCCACCGAGCGCCATTTCCCCGGGGGAGCCGTAGGGCGCCGCGCCGGGTGTCAGATTGACGACTTCGACGCCGAACGCCGTCGCGATCGTCAGACCACCGCTGACGCCGGCGATGGCACCCGCGGTGGCGAGCGTCGCCTCCATGCACCGGGCGGCTGCGGTGAGCGGGAAGCCGGTGAGGGCATCCTGGACGGCGCCCATGAAGCTCACTCCGGCGAGCAGCATGATGATGCCGGCGGCGATGATCTGACTGGGCCTGGAGCTGAGGTCGACTCCGACGACCAACGTCGCGAGCAGGGTTGCGAAGAGTCCGCCCGTGACCTGCTGGTAGAAGAACGGCAGACGCATGCGCGTCAGCCAACGCTGCAGGACATCGATCCCGATCGCACCCACCACCGCCGCCGCGATGATGACGGGCGAGCCGTTCAGC
>Ga0164242_10009984_pt1 | contig 10195 bp, 15 predicted proteins | sample OricomgcompostMG_FD_108783 | JGI IMG/M metagenome (GOLD analysis project Ga0164242, IMG submission 108783) | Miracle-Growth compost microbial communities from Emeryville, California, USA - Original compost - Miracle growth compost (MG) ... | reverse complement strand
GATGACCTACCCCCGGCAGGACGACAGCACCGCAGACGAGTCGGCGCTGGCCGGGTATCTGGACGAGGCCCGGCGCATCATTTCGGCGGCGCCGTGCGGGACGGGCTCGGCCGCCGCCGACGTAGACGAGCCGCTACCGGGGGTGTCAGCGGATTTCGAGCACCTGCGCTGGTTCGAGTTGCCGGCGGGCTGCCTGCGCTGAAAGTGGCGGACGGCCGAGGTCCGGGTTCAGGTCCGAGGTACGCGATATATCGCGTGCCTCGAGCGGTTTCGGCTACGTCGCCAGGCTGACCGCGGCCGATGATGCCGGTGGGGCGGGTGACGCTCCTGAGCCGCGCCGTATCCTCGTCCGTGCATGTTTTTGCTTGGCCCTCGTAGCTCAGGGGATAGAGCGCCGGACTCCTAAGCCGGGCGTCGCAGGTTCGAATCCTGCCGGGGGCACAAGGCGCTACGGAGGCGACGAACCTCCCATGGCGCAGATCGTGGCGACCGCTCGGTATCAGATCGTCATGAGGAGACAAGGCGTACCACTGGACAGCGTCGCCAGCCAGCGAGCGCCTGCCGCACAGGGATGGTCACGAGGTCCCGCAGACACGCTGCTGCGGCGTCGTGGGCCGCGCCTCGATTACCACGACACTTTGACGATCGGTCACCGTCGCACCGGATAGGTCCGGTCGAGCGCCAGGTTGAGTGCCAGGACGTCTACGGCTGGCTCCCCGATGAATCCGAGGCAGCGAGAACGGCTCACCACGCTCGAGCATCTGCATCGCGGTCGTCAGCAACGTGGCCCGCAGATCGCCGTGGTGGTAGCCCGCCCGCACCGATGTCGACACCGCTTGCGTCTCCTCATACTCGTCATGTGAGCAGTGCAAACATACTGCATTGATCGGAGGACGCTCGCCCCGATGAACTTCGCGATGCGAAGTATCGCCTCCACGCGGGGCGTCCCGTCTAGCACCAGCCGGCGACCGGCACCCGATGGCCGAGGAGGCCACGATGCCCACCCTGCGCGACGAGATAAGCAATCACAGCGCGGCGAATGAATACCGCCCGATCGCCTGGACAACCCGGGGCCGAGCTAGTGACACTGCCGGGGGCATCAAGTTTGAACTTCGACCATTCGCTCCAGTCGGCGCGACAGTCGCCCAACCTCGACCCATGGAGCCCTTCCATCATCCTGCCCGTCGTACCGATTGGATCGCTGGCGCTCGACCTTGCCGGACCTCGCACCCTCCGAGAAATCGTCGGGTCAACTCAACCTCGCGCGTAGTCGGAACTTTCTGGCCTCAGCGGTCGGGGTCGGCTACCAGTTCGACCTCGACTTCGTCGCCAGCGCCGCGGCCGGTGTCCTTGCGGGTCTCGGCGTTGAAGGACACGAGGTAGCGCCCGCCCATGACGCCGACGGTGGTCTTGTACGTGTAGTCACCGTCGATCGTCACGATCACAGGGACACGCTTGCCCCGGTCGAAGCCGAGGACGATGCCCTCCGGGACGACGATGCCGACGTTGTTGCCACCCGTCCCCTCAAGGACCGTACGGAAGATGGTCATGAGACTCCCTGTGCTCGTGCTTTCGGCTCAGCGTAGCGATCCAGTACTGCACGGTCTAGTACTATTAGCGCATGGACAAAGCGGGTAAACGTTCAGCAGCGGGGCGCGCAGCCCAGAAACATCGAGCGATTCTGGCCGCGGCGACGACGCTGTTCCTGCGCAGCGGTTTCAAGGGAACGAGCATGGACGAGGTCGCCTCGCTCGCCGAGGTGTCGAAGCAGACCGTTTACAAGCACTTCGCCGACAAGGAGGCCCTGTTCCGCGAGATCGTCGAAGGCGTCACCGGCAGCTCCGATGCGGTCATCGAGGTCATCACGGCGGCATTTGGCGATGTTCTTGCCACCACCAGTGACGAACTCGAAGCACGACTCTGCAAGGTCGCCGGCGTCTACCTCGATGTCGTACTTCACGCGCAAGTGCTCTCCTTGCGTCGGCTCATCATTGCCGAAGCCGAGCAGTTCCCCGACCTTGCCCGCCGCTACTACGAGCAAGCACCCGCACGAGGCATCGAAGTTCTCATGAACTGCTTGCAGCCATACGTTGATGTCGGCTTGGTAGCCGCGGACGATCTTCGGTTGGCGGCAGCGCACTTCGCCTACTTGGCACTCGGCCCCGCGCAGGATCGGATGCTGTTCATTCCGACTGAGCGCCCTACTCCACAGGAGCGAAACCAGCTTGCAGCCGCATCCGCTAGGGCGTTCCTCAACGCGTACGGCACAACCACGAGTACTGCACCTACGACAAGTCGAACTGTCCCGCCTGCTGGCTCTCAGTAGCGGCGAGCCCCGGCCACCCATCCGAAGCAGGTGGGACCGGATCGCGCTCGCCGCGACGCCTATCCGCGTGGCCGACGACCTCACCAGTGCCCTGACGAGCCCGTTCGGGCGGGCGCCGCTCGCGATCATGCCGCTCATCACCTTTCGCGACGAGCTGCGCGCCCGGCTGCAGCACGCCAAGCGGGGCCTGGGGCGGATCGCACCAGACACCGACATCGACTCGCTGACACTCGCACTCGTCGGCGGCGGGCACCTCCTGCTCACCGATCGGGATGCCACCGTGTCCGAGTCCGCGACGACATCGCTCGACCATCTCGTGACAGCGGTCATCGCCGCAGCCATCGCGTAGGCGCACCCGAGAGCCGCGCGGTGCACGGGCGGACGCCTGCCCCCTTCCGGATTTACACCTTGACCGCCGGCGGAACCCCGATCCCGTCGAGGACTATCGCGAGGTAGCGAATAACTCACGCGCTAGCGTCGCTGGATAACACGGCTCGAGGGGCGATCAGGTCGAGGAGGTGAGCGATGACCCCCAGCTTCCGTAACCGTCTGCTGTGGCTGGTCACCCACACCGTCAACCGGGTCACCGTGCGGATCGCTCGCTCAGGTCACGGCCCGTTCTCCCTGGTGCGCCACGTCGGACGCCGATCGGGGCGTACGTATGAGACGCCGCTGATCCTGGCGCGAGTCCCCGACGGTTTCGTCGCCGAGCTGACATACGGCGAGAACGTGGACTGGTACCGCAACGTCGTCGCGGCGAAGGGCTGCGTCATCATCCATCATGGGACCGAATACCGCGTCGACGCGATCGAGCCCTGCGATGCCACCACCGGCCGCGCCGCCTACCCCCTGCCGGTCCGTACGGTTCTCAGATTGCTGCGGCGCACGCACTTCCGGCTGCTCCGCACGAGCAAGACGCGGCGCTGAGGCAGGCCAAGGCCGGCGCAGCGCCGTAGACAGAACGTGACGCGTCCCGCCAACCCGCTCAACAAGCGTGCCACGCCGGATGCTCCCCGGCGGGCGTCACGGCTCCAGATATGCGGCGAGGTTCGCCAGGGAGGAGGTCATGCCTTCGGCGTGGTCACGGGCGCGGATTCCGTCGGGGACATTCCGAGCCACGACCTCGACATCGGTGCCTTCGGCAACGTCGCGCAGCAGCCACTCCATCCGCATCGTGCCCTGGAATGCCGAGTCCTCGGAGTCGAAGTCGACCTCCTGCAGGATGCGCTCTCCTGGCACGAGTTGCGTGATGCGCACCTCGGATACGTCCGAGTCGGCCAAGGTCTTGCCCGGGGCTTTCGAGCAGTCGTCGTAGGTGAGCGCGAGCCGGTAGGAGCCGTCCTGGCGCATATCGAACCGCTCGAAGCGTCCGTGCATCCTTCGGAGGCAGCCAGGCGAGCAGCGCATCGCGGCTCGTCAGCGCCGTGAACACCGCAGCGCTGCCGACGTGGATGAGGAGGCTGGCACGATCGGTTCTACCCATGTGCCAAAGCCTAGGCACTCCATCGTCCGCCGACCGGACCACGCTCTACGACTGATTGCTGGAGCCTTGGCGAGGAAGTTCACCCCGAAGCCGGGAGCAGGCAGCTCATCTTGATCACTAGTCTGCCGGTCAAATGCCCCGCATTCGCAGCGTTCCCATCCTTTGGTAGACCTGCCGGGGCACACAAAACATGTATTGCTTCGGCTGATGGGTTCCATTCGGCTTTCGGCTGATGGGTAACGGTGTTTCGGCTGATGGGTTACTCCGATTTCGGTTGATTCGTGACACTCCTGGTTCATGAGGGAGATGTCTGTGGCTGAGCAGCGGTATGAGGCCGTTCGTGCGGTGATCGCCGACGGTGAGACGGTGACGAGCGTGGCCGCCCGGTTTGGGGTCTCGCGTAAGACGGTGCCGGCGGGCTCGAGGGTCTAGCTGATGGGTCGCATCGTCCGAGGTCGTGTCCGCATCAGATGCCTGCCGAGGTGGAGGTCGAGGTCGCCCGGTTGCGGTTCGCGCATCCGGGCTGGGGGCCGCGCAGGCTGGCCTTCGAGTTGTCCAGGCGCGGAATGCCGGTGACTGAGTCCGCGGCCTATCGGGCACTGACCAGGCTGAATCTTGTCGACCCGGCGGCGCGTCGGCCACGTGATCGCCGGTGGAAGCGGTGGGAGCGCGGGGCGCCGATGGAGTTGTGGCAGATGGATGTCGTCGGCGGGTTCGTGCTGGCGGACGGCACCCGGGCGAAGGTGCTGTCCGGGGTGGATGACCACTCCCGCTTCTGCGTGTCGGCGCATCTGATGACCCGCGAGACCTCGCGGCAGGTGTGCGACGGGCTGGGCAAGGCGCTGCGGGCTTACGGGGTGCCCGAGGCGATCTTGACCGACAACGGGAAGGTGTTCACTGGCCGGTTCAACATCCCGCCGGCCGAGGTGCTCTTCGACCGGATCTGCCGCGAGAACGGCATCGAGCACCTGTTGACCCAGCCGCGGTCGCCCACGACGACGGGGAAGATCGAACGCTTCCACCGCGCGATCCGCACCGAGTTCCGCACCGACCGTACCTTCGCCAGCCTGCTGGCGGCGCAGGCCGAACTGGATGAGTGGGTCGCCGACTACAACACCAACCGTCCCCACCAGGCACTGGACATGGCCACCCCAGCCCAGCGGTTCTGGCGCGACGAACCGGCCAAGGTGAGCCAGTTGCGAGTTCCCACGAGGACGCGACGGCCGGACTCGGCCCGAGGCGATGGCATCTGGGTCAGCCGCCGAGCCTCAGCCGTGGGTGTAGTCATGGTGTCCTGGCAGCAGGTCTGCCTCGGCGTCGCCGCCGCCGGACACAACATCGACGTTTGGGTCACCGACCAGGTCCTGCAGTTCTACGACGGCGACCAACTCCTCCGCACCCAGAAACGCACCAGCGAAGGGAGCGTGCGCGTCAAACGATCGACAGCACCGAAACGGGCTAGATAACGTCCAACGCAGTGTCACGGATCAACCGAGGTAGACGTGTCATCCATCACCCGAAGTACTTCAGGGGCACGACGGTCCGTGGTGCGTGCAACAGGATGCATTCGACGAAACGCCTGTTCAGACAGTGTTTCCAGCCGGTGCGCAATGGTGCTTGCGTCTCATGCAACTGGTGCGCAATGGTGATGCGCCCACCAATGTTGCATACGCTGACGGGCGTGCGACCCCGGACGTGCATCAGCTCAAATGGCGCAGGATCGTGGTGTGGGCGACGCTGTACCAGCGGCTGAGTTCGCGGGCGCCGGTGCCTTGGTCGTGTGCCATGCGGATCGCGCGGATGTCGTCCTGGGTGAGCACGGCACGATGGTCGCGGACGGACACACCGGCGTCGCGCAGGAGCTTGCGAATCGTCTGCACATGCACGCCGTACCAGGCGGCGATCTGCTGCTGAGTGGCGCCATTGCAATAGTCGACGACGATCCGGAGCGCGAAGTCATCGGACGGTGGCCGATCGGACTCTTGAGCGGCAGCGGCTTGGCCTTCGGGTGGTCTCGGTGCGCGTGGTCGTGGTGGAGAGCTCCGGGGCCGGGGCACTCCCTTCGGGTCATCTCGACTACGAAGGACATCGAGGAGCCTGGTGAGAGCAGGAGGAAGCGTCGAGAACTGCTCGACCACGTCCCAGTGCCGTTCCTGCGGTCCGCGCTCGACGTCAGGGTCTTCTCCGTCGGTTCGACGGTCTGACGCATCGCCTGCCATGGCACCACCTTCTTGACCTGCTGGAGAAAGGCTGAGGGCCCGAGCGGTGAATACCGCCGGGCCCTCAGTGAAGTTCTAACAGGGAGACCTGCCCCTGCTTTCGCTCTCTAGTCTAGAGCATGTGACGTCATCGGTCGACCGGCCAGCAGACCTCTATGAGGTACTGGAGCCTCACCTCGCTGCCACGCGGCTGGCTCCCTACCTCGCCGCTGCTGACGGCAACCGTCGGCAGGCGATCCGGTTGTACCAGTGGAACATCGCACTCTCCGGAGCCGTGTATGAGGCGCTGCATGTCGTGGAGGTCGTGCTGCGCAACGCAATCGACGCTCAGTTGTGTGTCTGGAATGCGACCCAGATCCACCCGCGGACCCGGGAGCCCCGTGATCCCGACTGGCTCCTCGATCCCGCGCCCCTGTTGCGACGCCTGGTCCGTGAACCGGAGCTGGCCAAGGCGCACCAACGCGCCGAGCAGGCGATCCGTCGCCACTGCCGAACAATCGCCCACGCCGACCTCTTGGCCCAGCTGTCGTTCGGGACCTGGCGCTTCCTCCTACCCGATCGCGACCCCGGGCGTCAGCGTTTATGGAACGACGCCCTGCGCGCCGCGTTCCCCCACCTGGACCGGGCTCCGCGAGAACTGGTGAAGTCCGTGCACGGCATCTACCAACTCCGCAACCGCGTCGCCCACCTCGAACCACTCCTGCGCTCCGGCGACATCCGCACTCAGTTCACCAACATGCGCACCGTCCTGCGCGAAATCGACCCCGCCGCCGAGCAATGGTTCGTCTCTAACCAGCGCGTCACCGCTGCTCTCCGCGTACGCCCGTCGACGGACGAGCACTAGATCCGTGAGGCCAAGCCCAGCCAGGCCGTGCCTCACTCGCGGTGCTATGACGCAACGGCGTGGTCGCGGCCAGCACCCATGGCGGTAGGGAACAGGTAGTCCTAGCGGACTAAGCGGTTGGGCAGTCCTTGCACTTGCCGAGCGACAGATCTTCGCGCGCCCACTCGTGTACTGCCTGCGCGACGCTCGCCTGGTCGTCCAGGTCGACCGACTTGTAGATGAAACCCACCAGGTCGGTCGGCATCCGTTCGATCGAGGAGTCCTTGAGTAGCAGGCAGCGTCGGCCTGCCATGAGCATCGCGCCGACCTCGATGACGAGGTTGTAGTTCATGCCACGGCCACGGCGGTCCTCGAAGAAGGCGATGCCGTAGTTGCTCGACCACATGTGCGCGGCGACGTTTCCCCAAAGGTCGTCCACCAGCGCCCGCTGCGAGGCGAGAAGGAACCGGAGACCGTGTCCATCGAGGGCCTCGTCGGTGACCTTCAAGGCGGCGGCGACCGGGTCCGGACCGTCGGGGTCCTCGTCCTCGTCCGGGAACCGCGTCATGCCAAAGACGTGAGCAGCCGACGGGGAGCTCTGGGTGAAGTCAGCGACCGGGCGCACCAGTTGCGGTGGCGCGAGCGACGCGGGGATGAGGGCATGCCGAAAGTGCGCGAGGTCGGCGCCGCCCGGCATCGCCTCAGCCAGCAGCGCAGCAGCGTCGGCGCCCACAAGCTCGGCGACCCGCTGGCGACCGACCGGCGTCAGGGTCCAGGCACCGTGAGCCTTGGCATGCGTAGCGCGTCCAGCGCGCTTGAGCGCCGTGAAGACGTTCGCGATCTTGTCGGGCACGGGCAGCGATGCCTCGTAGAACAACTGCGTGACAGCACGTCCCGTGAAGGTCCCGTCCTCCGCCCGGCCCGAGGCGACGGAGGCCAACACGAGCGCCTGGTCCGAGATCGGCATCCGCTGGACGCGGATGCCGATCGATTCCTCGGTCACTCAGCATCCCCGTTGGAGCTCGCCTTCTTGGCGGTCTTCCGAGTTGCTCGCCGTCGCGGCACTTCCTGGAAATGGGACGTCACAGCCGTTCGCCCGGTCCTTGGGATGATGAACTGGCCAGCCTCGCCCTGCTTAGCCGCGATCAGGTGGCCGGAGGCCGCTGCGGTCCAGTCGCGCGAGTAGTTTGCGGGCATGTCCTCGTGCGCGTCCGCCAGCGCCGTGCGAACCTCGTCGCGCGTGAACGAATCAGCACCCTGGAAGTTGATCAGGTAGTAGCCAGCTGTACAGATCTTTTGGGGGAAGCTCCGCGCTCCGACCTCGGTGATGAACTCACCCAGGGTGAGGTCCTCGTCCCACTGCAAGGACTGCGGCGTCCGGGCGGCGCCGCCCGCTCCGCCTGTGCCGCCACTGCCACCCGTCCCGGCGCCTCCGCGACCGGATGGTGCTGCTGATGCAGCGAGGCCGCCGCCGAACAGGAGGGCGATGACGTTGGACATTGTCGCCTCGTCAACGGGGCGCGTGATGGAGATGCCGGGACCCATGACGGTGACCTCAGCAATGGTCGGCTGGGGTTCGTCCTCGAACTCACCGAGGTTGTCGATCTCGTCGACAAGGTTATCGTCACTCATGTCTACAGATTGGCATTAGATCGTATACGGTGTCAAGCAACTTGGTAGACAGCGACGTCTACCGTCCCGCGCCGTCGATCTACCGCACAGGGGGAACCCTCGCCCACCGGGTGAACGACGTCCGGCGGGCGAGGGTGGCACCTCGGTAGCAACCGAGCTGTATGCAAGCCGCCAAGACGACGTCGCTTCTGCGGTGATTAATGAGCCCCACCCTCCGTGGGAGGACCGTGCGTCTATCTCGGCGGAATGAGGCACGCGCTCTGAAGGTCTGGGGCGGATCACTTCACCGAACGCGAGAAGTTAACCTCATGCCAGGCGGGCGCAAGACTGCGCCCTGGTCGTGGAGCGCACGGCGTACGGTGCTGGCGGCGACATCCAACATCTCCCCGACTTCCGCGAGGGTCATGCCTGCCTCGTAGAGCTCGATCGCATGTAACACTTCGCGCTCATCGAGTCCGCTGCGGCGCAGCCGCAGGCCTGCCTTCTTCAACGACCGGCTGACCGTCGTGCGGTGGAAGCCGAACTTGCTGGCAAGTTCGGCCAAGGTCGCGCCCGCCTCGTACCCCTCGACCATCTGTTGCACAACGGCCGGCGGGGGCGATGTTCTGCGCATCCCAACTGAGGCCACCACCGGTCCCCGATAGTCCGAGATAGGCTTGACCGTGGCCCCATCACGCCAGCGCAGACGACCCGCAGACCAGCGAGATACCAGTGTTGTCCCGGCCGGGGTGACGTTTTGCGACTGTCGCGTTAGGTGCACACATGTGATGTCTCAGGACATCGGGGTGGGTCGAACCTGCGGTTTGTGGGTTCGGCCTGTCTCTGTTTCGGTGCGGGCCCGGTCGCTGAGGTAGTGCCCGGTAGTCAGCGCGCTTGTCGCAATCCCCGACCGTTACCGCCGGCCAGATCAGTGAAGGCGGCCCGCAACTTCTCCGGCATCTCCCGCTTTCCACTGCCGTCGGTGGCGACGCAGACGTACACCGTCCGTGCCCGTACCAGCGCTTCTTCGGCCCGGCGGATAGTGAAACCGACCGTGAAGCTGGTCCGACCGGCACTCAGCGCGTACACCTCGATGGACGCGTCGTCACCGAAACCGAGGCCGCCGGTCCAGTCCAACTCGGTGTGCACCAGTTGTGCGTCGCAACCAGCAGCCAATAGTTCGGCGTAGGGCAACCCGATGTGGTCGAACCAGCCCGTCAGCGCCTCGTCCATGTAGGCCAGGTACCACGCGTTGAACACCACACCCTGCTGGTCGACCTCGAGGTAGCGGACGGTGAACTTCTGGCGGTAGGGCTGGGTCACGGCGGAGATCCTATCGGCGCATGGCGGTCCGAACACCGGCCGCTGGCACCGCCCAGATCCTCGCGCGGGATGAGAGTTCGAGTGGCCGTCAGGAGCTCGTGAGGATGACGAGTTGCTGAGTCGCCCGAGTCATCGCGACGTAGCGGTCGACCGCCCGTTCGATGCCGCCGGCGCCGAACTCTTCAGCGTCGACGAGGACGACCAGGTCGAACTCGAGCCCCTTGCACAATTGCGGGGTCAACGTCCGGACCCGGCGCCCGTCCGGCGACAGCGCCCGCAAGCTGGGATCGCCGATGACGCAGGCGGTGCCGTCGGCATGCGCGGCGAGCCAGGCGTCGAGGATAGAGCCCAGCTCCGAGACAGGACCATGCGTGACCGGCACGCCGCTGCTGCGGATCGACGTCGGCACG
>Ga0164242_10009983_pt1 | contig 10195 bp, 4 predicted proteins | sample OricomgcompostMG_FD_108783 | JGI IMG/M metagenome (GOLD analysis project Ga0164242, IMG submission 108783) | Miracle-Growth compost microbial communities from Emeryville, California, USA - Original compost - Miracle growth compost (MG) ... | reverse complement strand
TAAGATCCCGAAAACAGGATCCCGAAAACAGGATCATTTGTCCCCTTTTACCGGAACCTGTTAACAACAGCGAGGGCCAGAGTTTGGACAGCGTGGTGGGAAGCCATTATTCCTGGCTAGCGGTTATGTTAACGGAGATTTCTCAGTTCACTCCTGTGAAATGACGAAAATAATCCTCATTCGTTTGATGGAACGTACAATGCCGGAAAGGCCTGATCAAAATTCAACACGTTGCTTAATTATTTCTGCATGATCCTTCCATTCTAATGTATCCCATTGTTATCCCTTAATTATATTTTATAAGCAATCCTGAGATGAACTGTGCATACCATCTTGCCAGATAATCATTGGGATGGTTAACATTATTGCCTGTCATGTCCTGAAACCGCTTATGTTTAAGTAATTCCTGGTGAACGGTGGTTAGATCTGCGACTACGATGCCCGTTCCGGCTAATTTATCCAGCTCTCCTTTGTACAGCGCCTGTATGCCGCTTTGGATCGCATCCGGATTTGCCAGTATCGGCGCAATTAAAATGAATTCTACCCTGGGGTTACGCATTCTAACGCTGTCAATGATGCCCGCAATGGTCTGTCTGTATGCTCCCGGGGGCACTTTGAGGCTTCCGTCGTTCATTCCGAAACCAATGATGACCAGGTCTGGTTTTTGATCGACGACGACCGATACATTTTCCAGTCCCCAACGGGCAATCTTGCCGCCGACGGATTTATTGCTGAATTTTATTCGGGGGCCATAAGCCTCTCTTAGATTATAAATGATCAATTGTGGCCATGAAGGCATATAGGGAGATTGGTTTTGAAATCCGCTAGAATTCGCGCCCGTCTCTATGCTATTGCCATAAAAAACCACTTTAACCGTATCGCCGGTCTTCAATTTGGCCACAGTAAGGGGGAGACGTTTTTCTTCGAAAATGGGACGTGGCCCTTTCCACCTGCTGTTCTTTTCCGGGATATAGCTCACCGTAATTTGCATCGACCTGAAATACGTACTTTCACTAAAAAGGACAAATGTACCCTTGGTTTTTCCAGCCATGGACCAACCCGGTCTTTCAACGTTGAATAGCAGGTCTTTCTTGTTTATGTATGGAATAGCAGACCCCGGCGGCAAAACTATCCGCCTGTCCTTGTATATCCAGTCCTTGTCCTTAACGAACTCTTTTTTCAGATCGGCTGATCTTACAGACAGGATCTTTTTTGCGCTAAACAACAAGGTCCCCTGTGCCAGGTCTCCGTCTTTGATGATCTGGATGATCTCATCGTATACGGTGTCAGCCTGCCAAAAGGGAACGAGATAATCCCTGAGATGAATATAATCTTTCCACCTGGTCTCTATGTGGTCGTTCTGTTGCCCATATAACATTGTAACAGCTGACAAAACGAATAGGCAGGCGCAGAATGAACATTTTATAAGGTCACGCATAATAAATAATTGAATAGTATAATGGAAAACGACTTAACTCATAGCAGGGTCACTATAACTTTCTTTACCTGTCTCTACGCGACCCGCATAACGTCTCACGAAACTACCGGCTTCAGCAACCTTAATACTAAGATCATACCAGCCGAAACTCTTGCCGAGGTCCAGGACAACGACTGACGTGGAATTATGTAATCCGCTGGCCTGCAATGTCCTTGTCACTGATTTGTTTTTATAGGCGTTGTCTCTGATCTCGACTACATGGCGACGGACAGGATCCAAGTTGGTCAGGTTTAACAGGATATTTCCGGTAAATCGTTTTATTAAGCCCTTCTGCTGCTGGTATTCACAATAGACGATTATTCGCGGATCATCCGTACCGCCCATAAATTCCCGAAAAAACCCATTGGGCCCGTATACCCGAACATGATACATGTTGTTTTCAAAGATCTGAACGGGCCAGTTATCTGTCAGACTATCGCCGGCAGCCACGGCATAAGAAAGGTGGTCTGTTTTACCCGGGAAATGTACTTTAAACGGAGCACCTGCTGATTGTTTCCCAAAAAGATCATTGGCGGCCCGCATGGTCAACCCGAATTTTTTTCCATCGTCACTTAGTTTTCCTTCGGCATACAACTGATACGGTATGGCGCAGGACGGGCGCAAGCCGCCTTCCTGCTGTGGCATCAATGAAGACGAGAATGGATCACTGTTGATCTGATTGATCTCTTGCCTGGATAAGGGCACAAAGTCGGAGGGGATGCTTTTGAACTGGGCATTATATACCTCTTCTATATGCGGGTCTTTCTTTATAAAAGGCAGGGACGCCATCCTTCCCCCATCGTATGGCCGGAATATCGAGGTAAGGTCTCCGCAGACCGTCCGTCTCCATTGGCTGATATTAGTTTCCTTCAGCTCTTTGCCTGTTTTATGGCTGAGGAATTTCTCCAGGAACTGTAAAGAAGAAGTATGGTCGAAGACCTGTGAGTTTACATATCCTCCTCGGGTCCATGGGGAAGCAACAATGAGCGGGACCCGGAAGCCAAGCCCTATCGATCCCGTGCGCGCTTCTTTTGGAGGTACCCCCTGCTTCAGTTCCTTTTCCCGCCGGATATATTCGACATTCGTATCTATTCCATCCGAGCATTTTCCTGTAGCCGGGTCCAGCGGGTCAGGCGCCACGAAAGGTGGAATGTGATCGAAGTAACCGTCGTTCTCATCATATGTAAGGATAAAGATCGTCTTCTTCCACACTTCTGGATTCTTAGTCAGAATATCCAATATTTCTGAAGTGATCCAGGTCCCGTACCAGGGCGATACCGGGTGATCGGAAAAATTCTGGGGCGGCACCAGCCAACTGACGGTAGGCAGTTGTCCTGAGTCTACATCCTTCCTGAACTGGTGCAGGATATCTCCTTTAGGGACTTCCACCTTCCGTTCCACTCCACTATCTTCGTATTGTAAGGTAGTAAGGGAATGATAATCCGGATCGCCGGCATTAGTGGTGAACGCTTTTTCGAAAAGGTTCTTTTCCCGTTGTGATAATTTCTCATAATTTTCCCTGCTCCATTTGATCAATTCGTTCCCAGTCTGTTCCAAGACTTCCTTTTTCTTGATTAAAGCCTTCCGGTTCTTTCCCAATTGCGGATCGGCGGCATCCATGGCGTTCGTCTTCGTTTCCAGGTCGGATATCTGCGCGGGAAGCGTCTCTGCCAGCTTTTGCAGCCCCTGAATATATCGTTTGGAAAACTTAACATTATACTGAGGCAAAAACTCCAATAAATTACAGACGAAATTCGTAAGCCAGGCCCTCTCATCACCCTTAAAGCCGCCGCCGGTGCAGATGTCGTTCTGATACACCTTCCAGCTTACATTATTTTCTTCGAGCAGTTCGGGAAAGGTCCTTAGCCGGGTCTGTTCATAGGGGATATCATTCCTGACAAGATCCCTGAACTCTCCTTCCTCTACGCTGCGGATTGTTCCACCCCACATATACAGGCGATTGGGCCAGGTGCTGGTCATGGCGGAAGAAAAATGCTGGTCGCAGATAGTGAAGGCATCTGCAAGCGCATAATAAAAAGGGATATCCTGCCGGGTATAATATCCCATGGTCAATGGAAGCCGTGCCCATTCCTTGTTTGACGAGCGCTTGCTGTTGAGCCAATTGTCGTGCCTGCCTTTATTGAACGCATCGACCTGGTCATGGCGCCCATGCGGAAGACAGCTCATCCAGGTCACCTTGCTGTTCCTGATGTCAAAATGGAAAGGGGCGTACGTCTCTCCAGCCGCATTGCTTTGCAACCAGACCCTATTTTTATCAGGAAGTTCTATCGCCCGGGGGTCATTGAATCCCCGGACGCCATTCAACGATCCAAAACAATGATCGAAGGACCGGTTCTCTTGCATCAATATCACCACATGTTCGGCATCCAGATATCCGCTATCCGGCGCCGGGTCGATGGCCAGCGCCTTCTGAATGGATGCGGGGAACGATGCTCGAAGTCCCGTTGCTCCTGACAATAACATTGCTTTTTTAAGGAATTCTCTTCTGCTATCCATGACCGATATAGTTTGTTATTTTCTGATAATCTTCGGCAATGATGCCGGGAACCTGTTCCCTTTTAACGTAACGTCTGTCACATTCTCGGTGATGATCGAGGCCTCTGCCTTTTCGTGGCAAGAAGGGGCTTGCCTGGGAACACCGATCTTATTATCGGTTACTGTGATGTCCCTTGCATTCGAAATATAGATCGCTATTTTCCACCAATCCTTGAAGGTATTGTGGGTAAGCCGGATATTCCGGTGGGCATAGTACGCTTTCGGATCGGGCAATAAGCTGCAAAAAAGGGAGACAGCAGCATGCGTCTTCTTCGTGTTGTAATCGTATTCAAATCCACAATGGGTGAAGTCATTATTGCTGACTATCACATTTTTTGAGAACAGGCCTTCAGGCCACGTACTTTCATTCTGAAAGGTTATTGCATCCGAGGACAGGCCTAGAAAGGTGTTGTTTTTAATATATCCGTTTTGGGCTCTTAGGAGGAGGCCATACCGGCGAGCATTCCGGAAATGATTTCCCTTAATTACCCAGCCGTTGGACAACGACGTATTGTAAAGGCTTGTACACCTCATCTTATCCATGCCGAACCTGAGGCTGGGAATATCCCTATCGAATTCGACCATGCTTTCCCTGGGATACACCCGGGCTACCTTCGCAGTGAATATCACTTTTCCGGTGCTGCCGTCAAAGAATTGCACCTCGTCTCCGGCTGCATAATCTTTGGGGTCCATTGGGTTGGATGGACCCTCCGGCTTGCAGATGCGCAAGGTTCGTGCGCCTTCCCTTCCATCAATGAAATTGGGCCGCACATAAATATTGACGCAATCGTCCGACATGCCTTCGGCCAGGCAGCCTTCGATCCACGGCCCACACCGTGAATTCTGGAAATGAAAGCCGTCTGCATTGGATGTCTTATAACGGCCTTCTCTTAACTTGATCCGGCAGTTAATGAAATTCAGGCAATTATTATAGAGGCCGATAAAACTCGCTCCCCCGCTGGCATAAAGTGTCGCATTTCGTATAGTCACCTGGTCGTCTCCTATAAAATAGAATCCGTCTCCGCAGCGTGTAAGATAAGTGAAGATATCGCCGGCGGCTACATTGTTCAGGGTTCCCGGCTGTCCTCCTTTAACGTGATAGCGATAAATATCCCCTGACAGTCGTTCTATGTTCTCAGGGAAATATACATTCTCCGTATTTTTCAACACTCTGCCAGGATGGAACTTGTCTATAAAATATCCCCATGCCCGTCCAGAGGGATCATCCTTTCGATGTGGGTCGAACTGCACTTCCTGGAAGTGCCTGTCATCCAACGCCGGGTAACCGTTCAGGATCTTTATATCAAAAGTCCTATTCCTCTCCTGTACGCGCAGGACCCTGCCTATGCTGTAAGGGAGGGGAGAATAGTCCAGTTGAAGGTTTTCGATAATGATGTTCTTGCACCCTGATATCCGCATGAAACCGCTGTTCGGCCTTCCTACGAGGAATAATGATCCTCTTCCGTCAATCTGTATGTCCCTCAAACCTTCCAATGTGAATATGGGAGCTCCTAACCGGGAATCATCCATGCTTTTTTTCAAATTATAAATCCCTTTTTTAAAAACAAGCATGGTGCCCGGCGCATTCTTTAAGGCCGAAAGGGCGCGGGCAATGGCATCGGCATCATCTTTCCCGTCATCGGGCACTGCGCCGAAGTCGGAAGCCTGGATGACCTTTTTTATAGACAATGATCGTAAGGGAAGGGGACGGGGATAAGGTAATCCCTGGGAGACGCACGCGGCAACGTTTATCCCCGACAGCAATAGCATGAATATCTTTAACATGTTCATCTTTATTTACGCCATCTACCAGCCTGGGTTTTGCGTACATAATGGATTTCTTTCCATTTCGATCTGGGGGATTGGGTAAAGCTCGAACTTCGGATCATAGGAGAATGCCTTTCTCTGAGGATTCATCTGGAAGGATTTGGCGACCAATCCCAGCCTTCTCAGGTCATAGACATCGTGGAATTCAAAGTTCAGCTCCTTTATCCGTTCATTGTATAGGGTATCCCGCACCATTTGCTGTGTCCATGCGACCGTGCGGTTTACAGGACTTGCTTTGGCCCGCCGCCTTATCATATCGAGATTGTCGAAGACGGCCTCGTCTGGGCCGGTCAGTTCATTGTCCACTTCAGCCAGCATCAGATAAGCGTCTGCAAGCCTATATATAATAATGTCCGGATCGCCGTTGGTAGCCTGCACCTGGTCAGGATCTATATATTTCCTTTGGCACATTCCCCAGTTCACGTTGTTGTAAGGTGCGTCCTTCCCGAACACTCTTCGCAGGGAAGGATTATTTCTCCAGGCATAGTCATGGATCAGGTTGATGTCCCTGCGTTCGTCCCCCGGCTCATACAAATCATATAGTTCCTGCATATACCCGAGTTGGTGGGACCCCCCTGTTCCGACATTCACGAATAGGGACTGCAGAGGAGTATACGCATAGGCCATCGCGGAGCCTTGGATATCGGGCGTTTGCGCCTGCTGGATAACGAAGATCAGTTCTTTGTTGAGCTCTTTGCTGCCATCGAACCCCGTCAGGTCTGCCGTCAGGGGAAAAACATCAATGTATCTTGGCATCAGGGCGTAGCCATAACCGGACTGGTTGTTGATCACGTCTTCTAGCTTTTCCTTCGCTTTTGTTAGTTGGTTGACGTCGTTCATTGGTTTTCCCGCCATCGTAAGGTATACTTTTCCCAAAAGGAATGGGGCGGCTCCCCGTCCGATCCTGCCATTACTGCCTGTCATAGGAAGGTTTTGTTCGGCAAATTCCAGGTCGGGAATAATCAATTTGTTATAAATATCCTTATAAGAGGTTCTGGGCAGGTTAATCTGGCTCTCCGATTCTGTCGGTTCCATTTTTAAGGGCACATCGCCGAAAAGCCTGACCAGGTCGAAATAAAGATAGGCGCGTAACCACCTTGCTTCAGCCAGGAGTTGATTCTTTCGCACTTCATCCATATCGACTCCGGGAACATATTTTAGCACTGCGTTACATTGATTAATAGCCGTATAATGTCCTGTCCATAAGCTATTCAAAGGAGTATAAGAATAATCTATCTGGTAAGTGATCAATTGGGTATATGCCCGGGCTAAAGAATACATCCCGGGATAAAGCACGGCCTGGGCGTTATCCGTATACCACCATGTCCCATGGTGCATGGTCGAATATATACCTACCACGGCTGCCTCGGCATCCTGCTGGGATTTAAAAAAGCTGGCAGTCGTTATATTGGAATATGGTGTTTCAACCAGGTGTGAACAGCCGCCTGTGCAGAATCCAAGAACAGACAGCGCGATGCTGATAGCTAAATTTCTCATTTTAAGAATTGTTTATAGTCCGATTCTAATTCCTACAGTGTATACTTTACTTTGCGGGTACTGGAAAAAGTCGACGCCGATCGCGTCATCTCTGTTCCCGAATAAATTAACTTCCGGGTCCATCCCGCTGTATTTAGTCAATGTCAGGAGGTTTGTCCCGGTGACATAAACTTCTATGGACTGGATGTCCTTATTATTAGCCAGCGGGATCTTATAACGGATGGAGAGATTCTTTAACCGGACATAGGACCCGTCCTCGACACTGACGTTGGTCGGTTTGAAGTAATTCCATACGCTTCCGGAAGGGTACTTTATATTATTATGGGGATTCTCCGGGGTCCATCTGTGTTCGTACCAGTCGGCCGAAAAATTGTTATATGCCGTATATCCGCCTCCGATATAGATGTCGGTGGCATTAAAGACTTTTCCGCCATAAGAGCCCTGGAAGAACAGGTTAACCGAGAAGTTCTTATAAGTTATATCATTGTTAAACCCAAAATAGAATTTCGGGTTGGGGTCCCCCAGGAGTACCCTGTCGTTCGCATTGACCACCCCGTCGTTATTCTGATCTTTAAACTTCCAGTAGCCTAGCGTTTGAATATTGTTAAACAGCGGGAAGGTAGGGTTCCCATTCTGGTCAAAGTCCTTTGGTTGAATTAAGCCCGTCACCTCGTAGCCGTAGAACTCGCTAAATGGCTTCCCCACGAATTGACCGGTAATATTTTCTTTTACCCAGTTATTATCCAAGATGGGACCCGGTACATAAGCAAGCCCTCCCAAGCTAAGGACCTTAGATTTATTCCGGGAGATGTTTAGATTGGTCTCCCAGCTGAAATCTCTGGTCTGAACAGCCGTACCAGAAAGTGTTAACTCAATACCTCTGTTTTCAAGGCTCCCTCTGTTCGCCGTATAGCTGGAATACCCCGCCGATCCCGGAAGTTGAAAAGGAAGCAATAGGTCCCGGGTGGTTTTGTCATAATAGTCAAAACTGACCCCAAACCTTTTTACAAACTGTATATCAAGGCCGGCGCTTAGCTGTCGGGTAGTTTCCCATTTCAGATAGGCATTACCCATCACCTGTGGGGCTACGCCTGCGATAACCGTATTGCCGGACAGATAATTGCTCACTCCATATTGGGGGATCGATTGATAAGGCTGAATAGCCTGGCTTCCAGTGAGCCCGTACCCAGCTCTTATTTTTAAGAGAGAAATGGATTTTATGTTCTTCATAAACTGTTCCTCATTGAGCAGCCATGCGATGGAGGCTCCTGGAAAGAAGGCGTACTTATTATTCCGGGTAAATACGCTGGACCCATCGATCCTTCCCGACAATGACAACAGGTACCTTGATTTATAATCATAATTAGCCCTGAAGAAATAGGATGCAAGTGCTCTGTCCACTCTGGTGTAAGGATATCTTGTAATGGACGTTGCATAGGATGCTCCATAAATCCCCAATGCATCCGTCAGGTAATTACTTGACGTATTCGAGGCGGCTTTTGAAACATTCGTTTGCCAGGAATAGCCCAATACCAGGCTAAGGTTATGCTCAGTTACATGTTTGTTATAGGTGGCGAAGGCTTCCAACAGGTAATTAGAGGAATTGCTATTCAGGAGAAAACCCTGGCCGTTGTATAAAAATCCCGCATTGGTATTCTTAGACCAGTAGCGTTCCCTGTTATTGAAGCTAAAGTTCATTCCGCCAAGCATCGTAAATTTCAGGTCTTTATATATTTTGTAATCCAGTTTCACATTAGCGATGAGCGTTTTTATAGTGCCTACGTCCTTAGTGCCTTTTGCCTGTAAATAGGGGTTGGTAGGCCCGGATAGGTCATATTCATTTGTATTCAGGACATCGTCTACTTCATCAAGGGGTATAAGGGGGGATGCCTTTAACGCATTAAATATAACGCCGCCTTCCGGAGTCCCGTCGGAGCTCGCGGTCCTGTTTGATATTGTTTGCGAATAGTTAAGCGTAGTGGTTAACAGAAGTTTATCCGTCAATTGATTGTTTAGGTTAACCCTAAAGGTTGCTCTCTTAAACCCGGATCCTACCACAACGCCTTTATAGTCATTGTATGATCCTGAGATCAAATAGCGGTTGAGTTGGTTGCCGCCCGATAGGGATAAGTTGTATTTCTGGCCGATAGCACGTTGTAGGATCTTATCGATCCAGTTTGTTGTAGTGGTGTCGGTCGTGATGGGAGGATTCCACCTGTGGAGGCTGTCTCCATATTCAGCGTATTGAGGTCCGCTCATCATTTTGGGGAAATGGGCTGCAGCGCTGGTAAATACTTCGGAGGAAAAATTGATCTTTGTTTTTCCTGGGGCGCCTTGTTTGGTAGTAATAAGAATTACGCCGTTTGCTCCTCTTGCACCGTAAATAGCAGTCGCCGAGGCATCTTTTAAAACTTCTATGGACGCCACATCATCCATATTGATACCGGCAAGCGCACTGGTATTCGGTGCATTCGTTGATCCGGTAGGCGGATCATCATTAAATAAAGGCAACCCATCCAATACTATTAAAGGTTGATTATCCCCGGATATAGAATTACTCCCTCTTATCCTCATACGCACATCATCTCCAGGTTCTCCGGATGTGGAAGTTACTTGTAAACCAGATGCTCGTCCTTCCAGGGCTACATCCAGCGTGGTGGCATTTATCTTATTAATATCATTTGCCGAAATCGTGCTGATTGCGCTGGAAACTTTACGAGCATCCTGTGTTCCATACCCAACCACTACTAATTCATTCAATCCTTTATTGGCTGCTTTCATGGATATAGTAAATGCCCTGTTATTCCCTACTATTCTTTCTTCCGGACGAAATCCAAG
>Ga0164242_10009982_pt1 | contig 10195 bp, 8 predicted proteins | sample OricomgcompostMG_FD_108783 | JGI IMG/M metagenome (GOLD analysis project Ga0164242, IMG submission 108783) | Miracle-Growth compost microbial communities from Emeryville, California, USA - Original compost - Miracle growth compost (MG) ... | reverse complement strand
GGTCGGCATGCTCAACGCGGGCCTGCTGGGTACGTACCTCACCGACTGGCTCGGGGCCAAGAACGTGCGCCGGTTCCAGGTGCAGTTCCGCGCCCAGGTCTGGCCTGGCGACGAACTGACGTTCGAGGTGAGTTCGGTGAGCGAGCGGACCGGCGATGACGGCAGCACGCTGCTGGACGTCGAGTCCGTCGTCACCCGCCAGAACGGGGACGTGGCGATCAAGGGTCAGGCGACGTTCAGTACCGCCTGACCGCCCGCCGGTCAGGTGATGGCGCGTGCCTCGCGTAGCGCGGCGAGTTCGGCCGTGCTCACCCCGGCCGCGGTGAGCACTTCGTCGGTGTGCTGACCGAGCGTCGGCGCGCCTCGCTGCACCTCGTACGTGCTCCCGGCGATTCGGGCCGGGAAGCCGACGTGGGTGTACGGGCCCGCGATCGGGTGCTGCGCCGGATGGAACAGTCCGCGGGCGGCTACGTGCGGGTCGTCGGGCAGTTCGGCGGCCGTCCGGTACGCCGGACCCATCGCGATGTCGTGGTCGATGGCCACCTGCACCCAGTCCGCGAGGTCCCGGGTGTGGAAGATCCGCTGCAACTCTTGCCGAAGCTCGGCCTGCCCGCCCGCGAAGTCGACCGGTGCGGTGGCCTCCGCGCCGACCAAGTCATCCCGGCCGACGGCGGCGCAGAAGTTCTTCCAGAACTTCGGCTCGATGCCGCAGAACAGGATGACCTTCCTGTCCTTCGTCTCGTAGAACTGGTACTTCGCGCCGTCGCCCTGGTCCCCGGTGACCGGCATGGTGCTGCGGTCGGCGATGCGCGCGTCGTTGAGGCTGTAGGTAGCACCGATCCAGGAGTTCGCCACGACCGCGTCCGACGCCGCCACGTCGATGTAGGCACCCGCCCCGGTGCGTTCCCGCCGAAGCAGCGCCGCAGCCACCGCGTACGCGGCGTAGATCGCACCGGTCGCGGTGCCCTCGCCGCCGTTGATGCCCTGCATGCCGCCCAACCTCGGCGAGGCGTGCATCTTGCCGTCGGGACCCATGTCGTACGGGGTGTCGGCCGCGAGGGCGTTCATCATCTGGCCGTGCGTCGGGATCGACGCGTATGGCCCGTAGCTGCCGTAGCCGGAGTACTGGCAGTAGACAATGTCCGGCTTGCGCGCGCGCTGCTGCTCGTATCCGACGCCGAGCCGTTCCATCGCGTCCCCGGCATTGCCGTCGACGAACACGTCCGCGGTGGCCAGCAGTTTCCAGAACACCTCGCGTCCGGCCTCCACCCGCAGGTTGATCACCACACTGCGCTTGTGCTTGTTGACCTCCAGGTGCGCCGGGCTGTGGTGCGGCACGATCTGGCCGAGAAAGTCACGCAGGTAGTCGCCCACCGGCGGTGCTTCGACCTTGACAACGTCCGCGCCCAGGTCGCCGAGCAGCACGCCGAGCCGATCACCGTTGAACAGCATCGCGGATTCGATCACCCGAATGCCGTCGAGCAGACCGCTCATTCCTTCTCCTCATTTCGGTGCCGGCGACCTGCATAGCACGGCTGGTGAAGATGCGTAGCCGTGCCGGTGCGGCGCAGTGACGAGTCGGCGCACCGGCGCGCACTGGCTTGAGCTAGCGTCGGCGCGGACCACTCGAGGAACGGAGGCCGCCCGTGAAGGTCGACCAGGCACTGCCCATCGACGGCATCGACGCCCGTGATATCGCCGCCCGGGCGCTTGATCAGGGCTACGACGGGATCTGGGCCGGTGAGACCAAGCACGACCCGCTGCTCGCGCTGGCCCTCGCCGCGAGCGTCGCGCCCGGGCTCGACGTGGGCACGTCGATCTCGGTCGCGTTCGCCCGCAACCCGATGGACCTGGCCATCTCGGCGAATGACCTACAGACGTTCACCCAGGGGCACTTCTTCCTCGGCCTCGGCTCGCAGGTGAAGGCGCACATCACCCGCCGCTACTCGATGCCGTGGTCCCATCCGGCCCCGCGGATGCGGGAGTTCGTGCTGGCGATGCGAGCCATCTGGGATGCCTGGGCCGGCGACGGCCGGCTCTCGTTCGAGGGCGATTTCTACCAGCACACCCTGATGACGCCGTTCTTCAACCCAGGGCCGAACCCGTACGGCCCACCGAAGGTGCTGCTCGCCGGCGTCGGCGCCGTCATGACCGAGGTGGCGGGCGAGGTCGCCGACGGCTTCCTGTGTCATGGATTCACCACCGAACGCTTCATCCGCGAGGTCACCGTGCCGGCATTGCAGCGTGGCGCTGCGAAGTCCGGTCGGGACGCCGGCCAACTCGAGATCCTCGGCGGGCCGTTCGTGGTCACCGGCCGCAACGAGGCGGAGTTCGCCACCGCCGACCAGGCGGTCCGAAACCAGATCGCGTTCTACGCCTCCACGCCGGCGTACCGGGCGGTGCTGGAACTCCACGGCTGGGGCCCGTTGCAGATCGAGCTGAACGCCCTCACCAAGGCGAACCGGTGGAGCGAGATGGGTGGCCTGATCACCGACGACGTGCTGAACGCCTTCGCCGTGGTCGGCGAGCCGGACGAGATCGCGCCCGAGATGCTGCGCCGGTACGGCGACCTGTGGAGCCGGATGTCGCTGTACACGCCGTACCAGCTGAACCGGGAAGTGCTCGAACCCATCATGGCCGGTCTGCAAGCGAGCACTCAGCGCTGAAAGGCTCACTATGCTGGCCCGGTGGTGCGTGACGCCGTCCCGATGACTCCCCCGACGACCAAGCTGGCTGCGCAGGTTGCGAATCAGATCGAAGACGACGTGATCGCCGCCGGCTGGCCGGTCGGCGAAGTGCTGGGCTCGGAGGCGGAGCTGATCGAGCGCTACGCGGTCAGCCGCGCGGTGCTGCGCGAGGCGGTCCGGATCGTCGAGCACCACCAGGTCGGCGCGATGCGCCGCGGCCCCGCCGGCGGTCTGGTGGTGCGCGCACCGGATGCAAGCCCGGCCACCGCGGCGATGCTCGTCTACCTCGAGTACGTCGGCACCAGCGTCGCCGACCTGCTGGAAGCGCGCATGATCCTGGAGCCGGTGGCGGCCGCGCAGGCGGCCCGCACCATCACCGAGGCAGACATCGGCGCGCTGCGCGAGGCGGTGGCGAACGAGCAGCAGCAGCACAGCCGGGACCAGATCTCACCGTCCAGCAACGAGCTGCACCTGCTGCTGGCCCAGCTCAGCGGCAACCCCGCGCTGCGGTTGTTCATCACCGTGCTGGTGGGTCTGACCGAGCGCTACGGCCGGATCCCGCGGCGGCAGACGTCGAACGACCTCGAGGTGGCGGCTGCCGAGCTCAGCCGCGCCCACAACGCGGTGGTGGACGCGGTCGTCGCCGGCGACAGCGCGCGCGCCCAGCAGCACCAGGCACGGCACGTGCAGGCGATGATGCAGTGGCTGGCCAGCAAGCGGCGCAGCGTCCGGGTGGCGACGTCCTGGCAACCGGTGATCGAGAGCGGGTCGGGCAACCACAGCAAGCTCGCCGAGGTCATCGCCGGCCAGATCATGGACGAGGTGGTCGCGGCCGGTTGGCCGATCGGCGAGGTGCTCGGCTCCGAGAAGGAGCTGCTGGCGCGTTGGGGGGTGAGCCGCGCGGTGCTGCGCGAGGCCGTGCGGCTGCTGGAGCACCACGGCGTGGTCTACACCCGGCGCGGACCCGGTGGCGGGCTCGTCGTCAGCGAGCCGGACCCGAGCGCGAGCGTCGCCGCGATGGCGCTCTACCTCGAATACGAGCAGATCGAGCTGCGGGACCTGCGGCTAGTCCGCGACGCGGTCGAGCTCGGCTGCCTGGACCGGCTGGTGGCGCGGGCCGGTGACCCAGAGGTGGCCGCACAGCTGAAGGCCGCACAGCTGGTTCACGCGGACAGCACGAACGCCGAGGTGACGATCCAGGGCAACCACTTGCACGTGGTGATGGCGGAACTCGCCGGCAACCCCGTGCTGGCGCTGTTCATCCGGATCCTCACCGCATTGTGGGAGCGGCACATCGAGGCCACCACCGGCGCACCGGAGGACCGCGAGCCGGAGGTTGCCGCGGAGGTCGAGAAGACCCACGCGCGCATCGTCGAGGCGGTCCTGGCCGGCGACCCGGAACTGGCTCGGCACCGACTACTGCGCCACCTCGAAGTCGCCGGAGCCCGCTGGCACTGAACCGGCAGCGCCGACAGCTATCCGGTCACGGCCGCGAGGGCGTCCTGCACCGATCCCCCTTCCGCCAGCAGCCGGCGGATCTTCATCACCTGCGGCGCGGCGGAGAAGCCGACCGCACCGGTGAGCTTGGCGTCCTGCCCGTAGATCGCCAGCACGCGCTTGTTGGCACCGACCGTCGTGAGTGTCACGTCGTCGTCGGCGGAGATGAAGCCGACCGCCTGGATCTTGACATCGTACTGGTCGCTCCAGACATACGGGATCGGTACGAAGGCCTGGCGGGAATCACTGTCGCGCAGCAGGTTCGTCGCTACCGCAACCGCCATCTCGGCTGCGTTCGTCCAGTGCTCGACCCGGCGCAGATCAGCGGTTCCGAGGTGCGACCAGCGGGCTACATCGCCGACCGCGTAGACGCCGGAAGCCTTGGTGGCGCAGAACTCGTCGCAGACCACCCCGTTGTCGACCTCGAGGCCGGAACCCTGCAGCCAGGCGGTGTTGGGCTCCACCCCCAGCCCGGCCAGCACCAGGTCCGCCTCCACGACCGTGTCGTCGGACAGGCGCAACCCGGTGATCGCGCCGTTGCCGAGGATCTCCTGCACCTGCACCGAGGTGCGGACGGTGACCCCGTGCTCGACGTGCAGCTGTTCGACGAGCACGGCGACCTGCTCCCCCAGCACGCGCACCAACGGGTGCGGCAGCACCTCGATGAGAGTGACCTGTTTGTCCAGTGCGCGGGCGCTGGCGGCGACCTCGCAGCCGATGAACCCTCCGCCGATCACAGCGAGGTGCCGGCCGCCGGCGAGCGCGTCCCGCAGCGCCAGCGCATCCCGGGCGTGCCGCAGCACGTGCACGCCGGGATGGTTCTCGTACCGGGGCAGCCGGCGCGGCGTAGCACCGGTGGCGATGACCAGCGCGTCGTAGCCGACCGGGGGGCCGCCGTCGATCAGCACCTGCCGAGCCTCGACGTCCAGCCCGGCAGCCCGGACACCCAGTCGCAGGTCGATGTCGAGCTCGGCGTAGTCGGCGTCCCGCAGCGGCACCAGACCGCGCTCACCGCGCAGCACCTGCTTGGACAGCGGTGGGCGGTCGTACGGCTCCTCACGCTCCTCGCCGATCACCGTGATGCGGCCGCGGTGTCCCTGCTGGCGCAGCGCCTCGACCGTCCGTAGTCCGGCTAGGCCTGCGCCCACCACCACCACGTGCGCGGTAACTGCGCCGGCCCCGTTCTCACTGGTCATGGCTGCGAAGGCTACCCAGCCGCCACGCACGGGCCGCGACGCGATAGGAAAGGCGGATGACCCGCACTGTCACCGAGGTATTCACGGCGCTCACTGCGCCTGGTGCGCCGTTCGCGCTGGCCACCGAGGACACGGCGGCGGGTCAGGTCCCGGTGTTCGCCACCGCACCTGCATCACTACGCGACGTGATCGTCGGAGCCGGTGGGCACGGCGTCGCGACCGCGCTCGTCTGCGGGACCCGGCGGTGGAGCTACACCGACCTGGTGCACGCCGCGTCGGCGCTCGCGGCGGACTGGGTCGCGGACGGCCTACGACCGGGCGATCGGGTCGCGATCATCGGCGCCAACGACGACCGCTGGGTGGTCTCGTTCTGGGCAGTACACCTTGCCGGCGCGGTGGTCGTACCACTCAATTCCTGGCACCCGGGGCGGGATCTGGTCGCCGCGATGGCAGACGCCGGCGCGCGGATCGCAGTCTGTGACGGCTCCCGGTACGAGCGGATCGCACCGCTGATCGACGACCTGCCGGAGCTGCGCCGGGTCCTGGTGTGGGACCCGACCGGTCCGGTGGACGGGTTGGCACGGCCGTGGCCGGGCGCCGACCGGTTGCTGGCCGGCGACGCAGCGCCGCCGGAAGTGCTACCCGGGCCGCTGGACCCCGCCGCGATGCTCTCCACCTCCGGGACCAGCGGCCGGCCGAAGCTGGCCGTCGGCAACCACCGCGCCCACGTGACCCAGCTGATGAACACGGCGCTGTACTACGCGGCGGCGGCCGAGCTGAGCCGGGACGCCGGCGTCGCGCCCGCGACCCCGGTCGCGCTGCTGGCGTTCCCGCTGTTCCACATCGCCGGGCTGATCAACCTGTACGCGGCGTGCGCCACCGGCGGCACCGTGGTGCTGCTGCCCCGCTGGGATGCGCAGCAGGCACTGGAACTGATCCAGTCCGAGCGGGTGACCGCCAGCGCGATGGTCCCGACCATGCTGCGCCAGCTGCTCGCTGCCGCGCGGGACGGCGGCTACGACGTCTCGTCGCTGGCGACCCTGCCGTCCGGCGGGGCGCCACTCCCGCCGGACCTGGTGCTGGCGCTGGAGGCGACCTTCGACGGGAGGGTGGCCAGCGCCAATGGCTACGGGCTCACCGAGATCTGCGGCAGCGCCACGTCCATCGGCGGAATCGAGCACCGCGAGCATCCGGCCAGCATCGGCCGGCCGCTGCCGACGGTGCTGGTCCGGATCGTCGACCCGGACGGCGGCAACGAGGTGGCGGACGGGGAGATCGGCGAGCTGCGGATCGGCGGGGTGATCCTCGCCGACGGGTACCACCGGCGCCCCGAGGAAACCGCCGCGACCTTCCGGGACGGCTGGCTGCGCACCGGCGACCTCGGCTATCGGGAACCGGGGACCGGGTTGCTCTACGTGGTAGACCGGATCAAAGACGTGATCGTCCGAGGCGGCGAGAACATCTACTGTGCCGCGGTCGAGGCCGTCCTGGTCGGCTACCCCGGCGTGGACGAGGCGGCATTGGTCGGCGTACCGGACGAGAAGTACGGCGAGATCGCAGTGGCCTTCCTGACGGTGCCCGACGAGGTCGGGTTCGATGCCGCGGCGCTGCTCGCGCACGCCGGCGAGCAGCTCGCGTCCTTCCAGCTTCCGGCCCAGCTGCTCGTCCAGCGTGAAGCGTTGCCCAAGAACGCCGCCGGCAAGGTACTCAAGGCGCAACTGCGGGAGCAGTGGGCGCGCGAACAGACGATCCCGGGCACAAGCCCGGGGAGCGGAGGATCATGAACCTGCTCGACGGCCGCACCGCGGTGATCACCGGTGGTGCGCAAGGTCTCGGTCTGGCCATCGCCACCACATTCGTGCAACACGGCGCCACCGTGGTGATCGCCGATATCAACGAGGACGCGGCGATCGAGGCCGCGGACGCTCTGTCGAACCAGGGACGAGCACTCGGCACCGCGGTGGACGTCACCGACGGTGACTCGGTCCAGCGTCTGGTGCGCTTCGCCGCCGAACACGCGGGCCGACTGGATGTCTGGATCAACAACGCCGGCATCCTGCGCGACATGACGATCCGCAAGATGGAGCTGCCGGACTTCCGCGCGGTGATCGACGTGCATCTGCAGGGCACCTGGCTCGGTATCAAGTACGCGTCGGCGTACATGCGGGAGAACGGCGGCGGCGCGATCGTCAACATGTCCAGCATCTCCGGCAAGGTCGGAAACGCCGGGCAGACGAACTACAGCGCGGCCAAGGCCGGCATCGTCGGCATGACGAAGGCTGCGGCGAAGGAGCTAGGGCACCTGGGGATCCGGGTGAACGCCATCCAGCCCGGCTTGATCCAGACCGCGATGATCGAGTCCATGCGGCCGGAGATCGTGGCCGAGCGGGTGAAGGACATCCCACTCGGTCGGGTCGGGCAGCCATCCGAGGTTGCCGGCGCTGCGCTGTTCCTCGTCTCGGACCTGGCGTCGTACGTCACCGGCATCACCGTCGAGGTCGCCGGCGGCCGCCACATCTGACAGCGGAGGTCCGAACGGACGCAGGTACGCCGCCGCTTCCCGGGGGAGCCCCGGAATCGCGCTCGTCGCGTCGGTTACCAGTCGGTGGCGACGTACGTGGTCTCCAGGTACGCGTCTATCCCCTCGTAGCCACCCTCCCGGCCCAGCCCGGACTCCTTGATCCCGCCGAAGGGTGCCGCCGGGTCGGAGACGAGCCCGCGATTCAGCCCGACCATGCCGACCTCCAGTCGTTCGGCCACCCGCAGTCCCCGAGCCAGGTCGCCGGCGTACACGTACCCGGACAGGCCCATCGACGTCGCGTTCGCCACCGCCACCGCGTCGTCCTCGTCCCGGACCGCGATGATCGGCGCGACCGGACCGAAGATCTCCTCGGTCGCGGCGGGCGCGTCCCGCGGCACTTCGGTCAGTACCGTCGCGGGGTAGAAGAAGCCCGGTCGGTCGGGCACCACGCCGCCGACGGCGACCTGCGCACCGGCCGCGACGGTCCGGTCGACGACCTCGGCGACACCGTCCCGCTGCTTAGCGCTGATCATCGGCCCGAGTTGCGTCCGCTCGTCCGTACCGGGGCCGACCCGCAGTGCGCTCATAGCCGCGGCGAGCCGGTCCGCGAAGGCTGCCGCCACCGACTGCTGCACCACGAACCGGTTCGCCGCGGTGCAGGCCTGGCCACCGTTACGCATCTTCGCGAGCATCGCCCCCTCGACGGCCGCATCCAGATCGGCGCCCGCCAGGACGATGAACGGCGCGTTCCCGCCCAGCTCCATCGAGCTGTTCACGATCCGGTCCGCGGCCTGCTTGAGCAGGATGCTGCCGACCCGGGTCGATCCGGTGAACGACAGCTTGCGGACGCGCGGATCGGCGAGCGCCGCAGTGGCCAGACCGCCCGGATCGTCGGTGCTCAGCACGTTCACCACGCCCGCGGGCGCACCGGCCTCGGCAAGGATGCCGGCGATGGCCAGTGCCGTCAGCGGGGTCAGCTCAGCCGGCTTGAGTACCACCGTGCAGCCGGCCGCGAGCGCGGGACCGATCTTGCGAGTGGCCATCGCCGCCGGGAAGTTCCACGGGGTCAGCAGCAGCGCGACACCGACCGGTCGCCGGAAGGTGAGGATCCGGTTCGCGCCGGACGGGGCGGTGCGCAGTTCACCACCGATCCGTACCGCTTCCTCGCTGAACCAGCGGAAGAACTCCGCCGCGTAGCTGATCTCGGCGCGGGAATCCGCAAGCGCCTTCCCCATTTCCAGGCTCATCAGGTACGCGAGCTCGTCGCGCCGCGCCGTCATCAGTTCGAAGGCGCGGCGCAGCACCTCGCCGCGTTCACGTGGTGCCGTGCCCGACCACCCGGACAATGCCCGCGACGCGGCATCGACAGCGCGCGTCACATCGTCGGCGCCGGCCCGGGCGACCGCCGCGATGGCAACACCCGTGGACGGGTCGAGAACCTCGAAAGTGCCGGCGGAGCCGTTCGTCCACCCGCCGTCGACGTAGAGGCCGGTCAGCGTCCCCTCAGGAACAGTCACCTGACCAGCCTGACACGGCGGGCGTCACAGAAAGGTGCGGCGGGCAACACAGGCGCACCGGGGTCGGCACGACCGTCAGCCGAGCGTGGTCCAGCCGATGGCCGGGTCCGCGTATCGGGCGTCGGGAACTGCATAGAGCCGATCGACGGCCGCGCGCATGAACGGATAAGCGGCGATCAGCGCGTCACGCTCGTCCGGCAGCGGCGCGATGCCGTTCACCGCGAGCAGCGCGTCGACGACGTGCCCCGGTGTCGAGGACGGCTCCGGTGTCGAGGACGGCTCCGGTGTCGAGGACGGCGGGGTCATCATCTTCCCTTCATGTTGGTCTCGGACTGCATCCACGCCGGATGGCGGGTCAGGACGGGCTGCGCAGGTGGAAGTCGGTGCGCTGCTGGAACGCGTCCGCAGCAGCAAGCACGGTGCCCTCCGCCCACGGCCGACCGGAGATCTGCATCGCCAGCGGCAATCCGGCTTCGGTGAACCCGATCGGCACCGACGCGGTCGGCGACCCGCTCGCGCTCCAGTACGTGGTGTGCAGGCCGGCGTACCCGGCCCGTCCCCACACCGGATACAGGCTCTCCAGTGACGGCGCACCCTGCGTACTGGTCGGGGTGACAACCAGGTCGACCGAGGTGAACAAGTCCGCGAGCGCCAGCTGTCCGACCCGGCGGACCCGCTGCGCCTGCACGTAATCCGCAGCGGTGTAGAAGACCGATGTCCCGATCAAGTACCGGGTGCCGGCGCCGTAGACGCTCCAACGGGCGCGAAGATCCGACC
>Ga0164242_10009981_pt1 | contig 10196 bp, 5 predicted proteins | sample OricomgcompostMG_FD_108783 | JGI IMG/M metagenome (GOLD analysis project Ga0164242, IMG submission 108783) | Miracle-Growth compost microbial communities from Emeryville, California, USA - Original compost - Miracle growth compost (MG) ... | reverse complement strand
GGGGACGCTGAAAGACGCTGCTGCCAAAATCGGATTTCCCATTGGCATTGGCATTGATTATGATAACTTCATGAACAATGCCGTTTACCGCTCGACGGTAGCTGCAAATGCCGATCAGGTGACTTTCGGCTACGAAATGAAAGAGGGCGCCATTCAGAAAAATGATGGCAGCCTGGACTTCACGAATGCGGACGCCCTTTACAATGCCGCCACCACAGCTGGATTGGGGGTATACGGCCACAACCTCTGCTGGTACCAAAACCAGAATGCCCAATACCTGACTTCCATCGTAGGGTCGGGCAGCGGTGCGACTGCCAGCAACCTGATCACAAACGGCGACTTCGAAACCTGGAATGGCGCCAGTCCGGCAGGATGGGGACTTTACAACCAAAATAATGGCGGAATCTCCCAATCTGCAGATGCGCATAACATTCATGGAGGAGCAGCAGCCCTGTCGGTAAACATCACCAGCCAGACCAGTCCTGCGCAGGCCAGCTGGCATGTGCAGATCGCCAGTTCCTCTTTTGATATCATAAAAGACCATCAGTACACCGTTAGCTTCTGGATTATGTCACCCACCGGTGGATCCAAATACCAGCTCGAATTCCGCAACACTTCCTCCGACGTTAATTATTCTGGGGATCAGAATACGCCGGCGACCTGGTCACAGGAAAGCTATTCTTTCACCGCTGATCAAACCATCTCGGGAGCCCTCATCGCTTTTGATATGGGAAACAGCCCTAACGGATCTACCTTCATTGACGACGTGTCGGTCATAGACGCCACTGAAGCCGCCGCCAATTCTGCACCCACCGCCATTGCCGAAAGAGTGGATTCGGTGTTAAAGCTCTGGATCACCGGGGCTGTCACCCATTATGCCGGAAAAGTGAAAGCCTGGGATGTTGTCAACGAACCCATGGCGGATGGAACCAGCGGACTCAGAACCAGCACGAACACCACGAAAAATCCCGGAGAGACGGATTATTTTTTCTGGTCGGATTATCTGGGCAGAAGCTTTGCTTTAAAAGCTTTTGAGTATGCGCACGCTGCCGATCCCAACGCACTGCTCTTCATCAACGAATACGGGCTCGAATCCAACGCTGCCAAACTGGACTCTCTGCTGAATTATGTCAAAGAGCTGCAGGCCGCCGGCGCCCATATCGACGGTATCGGCACGGAAATGCACACCGCCTGGAACGTTTCTCCGAACGGCGTCGATAACATGTTCCAGAAACTGGCTGCTACGGGGCTTAAAATCCGTATCTCGGAACTCGATGTTTCCATTAATCCCTTTACCAAACCAGGTATCAGCCTGAGCCCGACTCCGCTTTTATTTGGCTATCAGGCAGCCACCTACAAGTATATCGTCTCTTCGTATCTAAAATACGTCCCCAAAGAACAACGCTATGGCATCACCATCTGGGGCGTAGACGATCCGGACAGCTGGAAGTATAACAACGGAAACGACTTCCCGCTGCTGTTTGATAAAAACTTTGCTAAAAAGCCTGCATATGCCGGCGTTTTGCAGGGACTACTCGGGCAATAAGACAAGCATCGAAGCAATGAAAAATGCACCAAGTGTCATCATCTTGTTTCTACTGGCAGGCAGCTGGGTGACCAGCATGCCTGCACGTGGACAAGCACTGGAAACCCCGTCGCTTAAAGCGCACACCTCCTGGCCATTGGGCGTAGCGATCGGATACAAACCCATGACTTCCAATGCGACTTACCGGAACATCATCATCCGGAATTTCGACAACGTCACGTTCGAATACGCGCTGAAAAACGGAGCCATTGTCAGGAAAGACGGCTCGTTCGATTATAGCCGCTCCGATACTCTGGTGAACTTATGCAAAAAATACAAGCTTCAGGTATACGGCCATACCCTCTGCTGGTATCAGAACAACAGCCCTTACCTGTCCACCCTGAACGGAGATTCGGCAAAGATTGAACAGTTCCTGGTCCGCTACATTACAACCACTTTAAAACGATACAAAAATTACATCCACGCCTGGGATGTGGTAAACGAGGCCATTGACAGTACAGGACAACTGAGAATGGAAGGAAAACGCCGTCCGGATTATTTTTACTGGGGAAAATACCTGGGAGTGGATTACGTTGCCCGGGCGTTTCAATATGCCCACGACGCCGACCCAAAAGCTGCTCTTTTCTACAATGATTATAACCTGGAAAGCAATCCACTTAAATTGGCCGGAGTGATACGGATGGTGAAGCAGCTGAAAGAAAGCGGGATACCCATTAACGGGATCGGCACGCAGATGCACATTACCATCGCCACACCCGACTCCGGCATCGACCGCGCTTTTCGTGCGCTTGCTTCCACCGGGCTTTTCATCCGGATTTCGGAACTTGATATCCGGGAAAACACCTCCGAAGCACAAAGCTTCCGGGAAACCCCCTACGCCGATTCGCTGCAGGCTGCTAAATGGAAATATGTGTTTCAGTCCTACGACCGGAACATACCGGCCTCCCAGCGTTATGGCATAACATGCTGGAACCTCGGCACTTTGGATAGCTGGATACCCAAAGCCCTGCATCTCCCGGACAGCCCCACATTATTCGACCGTTCTTACAAACCCAAACCGGCTTATTTTGCGATATTGAATATGATGCGGCGTCTAAAACCCTTGCAAACCGAGACAAATTAATTGTATATTTAACCCGCACTATATTTTTAGATTCATAAACAATTTATCATGGCAGTTTCAAAAGGAAAGAAAGAATTTTTCAAAGGGATCGGACGGATCAAATACGAAGGTCCGCGTTCAGACAATCCGCTGGCATTCCGCTGGTATGACGAAAACAAAAAGATCGGGGGAAAATCGATGAAAGATCATCTCCGGTTCGCCTGTGCTTACTGGCATTCATTCTGTAATACGGGATCGGATCCTTTTGGCGGACCCACGCATTTTTTTCCCTGGAACCAGAAGGCGGATGCTGTAGCCCGTGCCCGGGATAAAATGGACGCAGCCTTCGAGTTCATTACCAAGATGGGAATGCCGTATTATTGCTTTCACGACGTAGATCTGGTAGACTATACGGATGACATCACCGAGAATGACAAGCGCCTCAAAAAACTGACCGCATACGCCCGTAACAAACAGGATGAAACAGGCGTCAAACTGCTTTGGGGAACGGCCAACCTGTTTTCACACCCTCGTTACATGAACGGGGCTGCCACGAACCCTGATCTTCACGTGCTTAGCCATGCCGCCGCCCAGGTCAAGGCTGCGCTGGACGCCACCATCGCGCTGGATGGGGAGAATTATGTGTTCTGGGGCGGCCGGGAAGGATACATGACACTGCTCAACACCCATATGAAACGTGAGCAGGAACATCTCGCTATGTTTCTCCACAAGGCGAAAGACTATGCCCGCAGCAAGGGATTCAAAGGCACCTTCTTTGTCGAACCCAAACCTTGCGAGCCTACCAAGCATCAGTATGATTATGATGCGGCCACCGTGCTCGGCTTTTTGCGAGAGTACGATCTTTTGGGAGACTTTAAGCTGAACATAGAAGTCAATCACGCCACCCTCGCAGGGCATACGTTCTCTCACGAGCTACAGATAGCCGCCGACGCCGGCGCCCTGGGAAGTATGGATGCCAACCGGGGAGACTACCAGAATGGCTGGGATACCGACCAGTTCCCCAATAATATCAATGAACTGGTAGAGGCAATGCTCGTTATCCGGGAAGCCGGCGGGCTTGCCGGCGGAGGCATTAATTTTGACGCCAAGAGACGAAGAAATTCCACCGATCCTGCAGATCTTTTCTACGCCCATATCAGCGGCATGGACGCATTTGCCAGGGCGTTGCTGATCGCCGATAAGATCCTCAAGGACGGAACCTATCAGAAGATGCGGGAAAGCCGTTACGCATCCTTCGATTCTGCCAAGGGAAAAGCCTTCGAAGCCGGGAAACTCTCGCTGGAAGATCTCAGGGCTTATGCCATTGAAAAGGGCGAGCCTGCTACCAGAAGTGGCCAACAAGAGCTCTACGAACTGCTCATCAATAAATTCATCTAAAACAAAAAACACTAAACCGGAATCCGGGTCTCGGCCCGGGTTCCGCTTTTTTTTCACCAGCAACCTCAACACCATGGCCTTTATTGATACCTCTGCCGGGTCCGCCGGGTCAAGCTTCCAGAAAGCCAATCCCCGTTACATCACCTTACTGACCCTGGTAGCCGCCTTGGGGGGACTCTTATTCGGCTATGACACCGCCGTAGTCAACGGCGCCGAGAAATCGCTGGTTGCCTTCTACATCACCCGCCTCACCGATCCTGCCCAGCACAGTTATGCCGCCCGTATGATCGCAGAATACAAGGGCTTGCTGGTCATCGTGCTTTTCATCGTGGTGATCGTCATCTCCGCGCAGATCATCCGGTTGCTCAAGGTCTCCAGGGGCGTTATCGTAAGCGTCATACTGCTCATTATCCTGGGCATCTGGTCGGGCTCCTTTCTGGGAAAAGCCATCTCCTTTCAACCTGGCGACCTCAAAGATACTGCCAATGCCATCAAAGGATTCGTGATCGCCAGCGCCCTCATTGGCTGCGTGATCGGCGGCGCTGCCGCCGGATTCGTATCCAAGTCCTTCGGCCGCAAAAACGGTCTGCTCATCGCAGCCATCGCTTTTTTCATCTCTGCCATTGGTGCCTGGAGGCCCGAGGCCTTTAACATTTTTGGCACCCTGGACGTGTATGCTTTCGTCGTCTATCGCATCATCGGTGGCATCGGCGTAGGCATCGCTTCAATGATCTCACCGATGTACATCGCCGAGATAGCGCCTGCCAAGACACGGGGCAAGCTCGTATCCTTTAACCAATTCGCCATCATCTTCGGCATGCTGGTGATCTATTTTGTCAATTACTTCATCTCCCGCCAGGGGGACGAACAATGGCTTACCACCATAGGCTGGCGCTGGATGTTCTTTTCGGGAACCATTCCTTCGGCCGTCTTTTTCATCCTGCTATTCTTCGTTCCGGAAACACCTCGTTTCCTGGTCATGAACGGCAAACAGGATAAAGCGCTCGACGTCCTGAAGAAAATAGCAGGCGACCGCGACGCCCCCCTGATCCTGGAAGAAATCAAGGCTACCCTTCACGAAAAACATGCACCCTGGCTCTCCTATGGCTTTTTCATCATCTTCGTCGGCATCATGCTAAGTGTCTTCCAGCAGTTCGTCGGTATCAACGTCGTATTGTACTACGCCGGCAATATCTTCCGCAACATGGGTTCCTCTACCGATGCCTCCCTGTTGCTCACCATTATCGTAGGGGCCGTCAATCTCGTTTTTACCATCGTAGCCATTCTCACGGTAGACCGTTTCGGACGAAAGCCCCTGATGATTATCGGTTCCATAGGCATGGCGGTCAGCATGTTTCTCCTGGGATTCGCCTTCTACTTTAACTATCTGGGAATGGCAGCCCTGTTGTTTATGCTGATTTATACTGCCGCTTTTGCCATGAGTTGGGGGCCGGTTTGCTGGGTACTGCTGGCCGAGATATTCCCCAATAGCATCCGCGGAGCCCTGTCCATTGCCGTGGCCGCTCAATGGATCGCCAACTGGGTGGTCTCTCTGACCTTTCCGATGATGAATGACAACACCTGGCTCACTGCCCAGTTTCACCACGGATTTTCCTATTGGATTTACGGCGCCATGGGTATCCTCAGCGCTTTCTTCGTATGGAAGCTCGTTCCGGAAACAAAAGGAAAATCGCTAGAAGAAATCGAGGGATTCTGGAGAAAGAAAACGGCTGTCTCCTATCCAAAGCCTGCATCCGAACAATTATAATTGATCCTGAGGCATCTTTAGTGTTTAGAGATGCCCGACACATAAATAATAAAAATATCGATTGTTCTCCAAGGAGAATCAGACCGAGGTATGGGAAACACCCTAAGGGGTAACTATGCCATGAGTTCTGCCGCTTCTTTCTGCGATTAAACCAAGGACCATGTTAAAAAAAACCGTCATTTTCGTAGCGACGACTTTTATTTCCACAACTGTCTTCGCACAGCAGCCAAAGCTATCGGCACGTCAGCAAGCCCGGTGGCAGCACCTCCAAAGGCTTAGCAATCTCGATCACGACAGGATGATGCAGCGATTAGGTATTGATTCTCTCAGGCGCGGATACGATGGTGGAAAAAATACGATCCATCCGCCCAATATCGATGAAGCGAAGGCTAATCCTTACCCGGTTCTGCCGGATCCACTGCTGGCAAATAGCGGTAGGCGCATCACTACACCGGCGCAATGGTGGAAATACCGCCGCCAAGAGATCCTGCAGGCGTTCGATAGCTGCATTTATGGAAATCTGCCGACGCATATCCCTGCCGTAAGATGGCAGTTAGTGAAAGCCGATACACTGCAAAAAGGAAACATACCGATCGTTGTTAAAACCCTGGTCGGACACCTGGACAACCGGCAAGATACCGCCATACACGTCAATATCGAACTGACCCTCACGCTTCCTGCGAAGGCCGTGAAGCCGGTAGCTGTCATGATGGACTTCGGGTTCCGGCTTCCTCCTGGATTCCACATGCCTCACGCACTGCAGGATTCCACCCCTGACTGGAAGGAACTCGTGCTGGAAAAAGGATGGGGATATGCCGTGCTTTATCCCGAAAGCATCCAAGCCGACAATGGTGCAGGACTGACAAAAGGCATTATCGGATTATGCAACCGGGGGCAGCCCCGGCAACCTGAAGACTGGGGCGCATTGCGTGCGTGGGCCTGGGGTGCAAGCCGTGCCCTGGACTACCTGGAAACAGATCCGGCGGTGAACGCCAAAGAAGTCGGGATTGAAGGCCTTTCCCGCTATGGAAAAGCTGCACTGGTAACAATGGCTTACGATCGGCGCTTTGCCATTGCGCTGATCGGTTCTTCTGGAAAAGGCGGCGCCACCTTGTGGAGACGAAATTTCGGAGAAGGCATGGGAAACCTGGCCGGCGCTGGTGAGTATCATTGGTTCTGCGGCAATCTCCTGCGCTTCGACGGTCCGCTTACGGCGAACGATCTGCCGGTAGATGCCCATGAATTGATCGCGCTTTGTGCGCCGCGGCCCGTTTTTATTTCTACCGGATCACCGCAGGTAGAAGGCAACTGGGTTGACGACAAAGGACAGTTCATGGCCGAAGTTGCCGCAGGACCCGTTTACCGGTTACTCGGAAAAAAAGGCCTTGGCGTCCGCGTCATGCCCGCGATGGGCACCTTGCTGGACAGCGGCGAACTCGCCTTCAGACAACACTTCGGAGGGCACACAGATGGCCCCAACTGGCCCTATTTCCTTCTGTTTGCCGGGCGGTACTTTCAATAGAAAAACGCTGAAAGCGGCCTGCGCACAATAGAAACGGGACTATTCTGCTCCATATCAAAACAAGCTTAAACCAGATACTCATGAAACGTCGAATAGCATTTTTTACCGGCTTACTCCTTTTGGCCGTGATCCATACCAGGGCGCAGGAACTCATTACCACCCCCTCCCAAACGGGAGACTTTCCGGTTTATAACGGCATGCGGACCGCGCCTATCTGGGTAGACACAAACGATTATTTTGTCGTCCGTAAAGCGGCCCGACTCCTCGCCGGAGATATTAACCGTGTCACGGACCATCAACCTTCCGTTGAACACGCGCTGTCTCATCCGCCGAAAAATCTCATCATCATCGGCACCCTGGACAGTTCTTCGGCGATCCGGAAACTGGTGGCAGACAAGAAGCTGAATACGGACAGGCTGAAGAACAAATGGGAAGCATACCAGATTCAGGTCGTCAACAATCCTTTTCCGGGCATCGAAAAGGCCTTGGTCATCGTCGGAAGCGACCGCAGGGGCGCCGCCTACGGCGTATTCACACTGTCCAAGCAAATGGGTGTATCCCCCTGGTATTGGTGGGCCGACGTCCCGGTAAAGAAAAAAGCCAAGGTGTATGTAAAAGCAGGCACGTATTATTATGGACCACCGGCCGTCAAATACCGTGGTCTTTTCATTAACGATGAAGCGCCGGCGCTTTCCGGATGGGTTCATGAAAAATTCGGTGGATTTAATCACCAGTTCTATGAAAAGGTGTTTGAACTGCTGCTCCGCCTGCGCGCCAACTACCTCTGGCCTGCCATGTGGGGCAATGCCTTCAACAACGACGACACCCTGAATCCTATTATGGCCAGCAATGATGCGATCGTCATGGGTACCTCCCACCAGGAGCCCATGAATCAGGCGACCGAACACTGGCGGCGGCAACATGCCGGTGCATGGAACTATCAGACGAATGACAGTGTGCTCAGGGCCTTCTGGCGGAAGGGAATTGAAAATATGGATCACCGGGAAACGATCGTCACGATCGGTATGCGCGGCGACGGAGATAAACCCATGAGTGAAAAGAGCAACATCGCCTTACTGGAAAACATTGTGCGTGATCAAAGGAAGATCATTGAGCGGGTCACAGGAAAACCCGCCTCCGAAACACCCCAGGACTGGGCACTGTATAAGGAAGTGCAGGAATACTATGATAAAGGAATGCGTGTGCCCGACGACGTTACCCTGCTTTTCAGCGATGATAACTGGGGAAATATAAGACGGCTCCCCTTCCTTAGAGATTCCACACGTCCGGGTGGTTTCGGCATATACTATCACTTTGACTACGTCGGAGATCCCAGAAATTATAAATGGCTCAACACCAACCAGATTTCCCGTGTATATGAACAAATGCATCTCGCCTACCAGTATCATGCCAGACGCATCTGGATTGTAAATGTCGGCGATATTAAACCGATGGAATTCCCGATCAGCTTTTTCATGGATTACGCCTTCGATGCCGATCGCTGGCCTGCAAACCGGTTTAGCCAATATACCCTGAACTGGGCAAAGACACAATTCGGCAGCCGCTATGCGCCTGAAATAGCCGATATCCTGGAAAAATATACCCGGTACAACAGTCGCCGCAAGCCCGAACTACTTTCTGATGATACCTATAGCCTAACACACTATCAGGAAGCCGACAAGATCGTTGCACAGTACGACGCCATTTACCGGAAGGCAAAGCAAATTTATGATACGCTCCCCTCAGACTACCGCGCTGCCTTCTACCAATTGGTACTCTTTCCGGTAGCGGCCTGCGACAACCTCAATAAGTTATACGTAACGACGGCAAAGAACCATCTGTATGCGCAGCAAGGCCGGGCTGTCACCAATCTCATGGCAGACAGCGTAGCCAAACTCTTTATCAAAGATTCCCTCTTGAGTCATCATTATAACAAGGTCCTTGAAAATGGCCGCTGGGATCATTTTATGGATCAGACCCACATTGGTTACACCTATTGGCAGCAGCCCCCTTACAACAATATGCCTGCCGTAAAGCGTATCGATGTACCCCAGCAAAGCCGGATAGGTATTGCCGTTTCAGGAACGGATGCATGGTGCCTCACGCGACACAGCCGGCTTCGCTGCCCCGGTTCAATTCCTGGCAGAAGCAATCTTACTCGATCACGGTCTTCAGCCGGGGACAGCAGGCCGTGTCTTACGCGCTCAGTGCTGACAAACCATGGATCAGACTTTCGACCCATTCCGGAAAGACCGATTCAGAGGCTGACATTCCAGTAAGCATCGATTGGAGCAAAGTTCCTCAAGGGCTGTCCAAGGGCGTGATTACGGTCTCCGGAGCCGGGACGCCCGATGTCCGGATTGCAGTAAACGCCTTTAATCCTTCTCTCCCTTCGGGCACACGAGGTTTTATAGCATCTGACGGGTATGTCTCCATGGAAGCACCCCATTACACGAAAGCCGTCAACACCCATGCGTTACACTGGGAGATCATCCCGGATCTCGGCCGTACGCTGGGAGCCGTAGCCGCATGGCCCACCACCATTCCATCCACTACACCCGGGACCGGCACACCCTGTCTGGAATACCGGTTTTATACTTTCGATACCGGAGCAGCACAGATCAATGCATATTTATCGCCGACGATGGATTTCCTGCACCGGGGCGGTCTTCGCTACGGACTTTCACTGGACGATGGAAAGGCAGTGGTGATTAATATGCATGCAGATTCTTCGCAAGCGGCCTGGTCCAGAAACGTCAGCGATAACATCAATATCACGGGTACTACATTTTATATCGGCAAGCCGGGCTGGCACACTTTAAAATTCTGGCGCGTCGATCCGGGTGTCGTACTCCAAAAG
>Ga0164242_10009980_pt1 | contig 10196 bp, 8 predicted proteins | sample OricomgcompostMG_FD_108783 | JGI IMG/M metagenome (GOLD analysis project Ga0164242, IMG submission 108783) | Miracle-Growth compost microbial communities from Emeryville, California, USA - Original compost - Miracle growth compost (MG) ... | reverse complement strand
GTAGTCGCTGTAGGGGTACTTGGTGATGAGCGGCAGCTTCGTCAGCTCCGTCCACTTGCCGGGCCATCCGCGCCCGGCGAACTCGTCGAGGTCGATCCCCATCGTCTGCTCGAGCGTCTCGGGCCGGGAATAGCTGTGCAGGTTCCAGCACGTCTCGGTGATGAACAGGGCGTCTTTGGTCGCGTTCACGTAGTTGCCCCAGAGGTGCATCTCGCCTTCCGCGGGGGAGGCCTCGATCGCGCCGCCGTGCGGGGAATTCGTGACGTACGGAATTTCGGGCGCCTCGGCGGCGGCGACCGCGGGAAGCAGCTCGTAGAGCAGCGGTTTGCCATAGAAGCGGTCGAGGTCGCCCTGCCAGCCCCACTCGTCCCAGCCCTGTTCCTGCTCATTCCCGCCGCACAGCAGCGCGAGGCTCGCGTGGTTGCGAAGCCGGCGCACGAGCTCGACGCTCTCCTGTCGGAACTCCTCAACCCACTCGGCGTCGTAGTCGGGGTAGGTGGTGCTGTGCAGGAAGAAGTCCTGCCAGACGAGGATGCCGAGCTGGTCGCAGCGGTCGAAGAAGTGCTCGTTCTCGATCGCCCCGCCGCCCCAGATGCGGATCAGATTGGAATTGCTCTCGACCACCAGGCGCAGCAACCGGTCGTATTGGGCGTCGTCGCCGTGCACGGCGATGTAGTCGATCGGAATCGGGTTCTGCCCGCGCACCCAGATCGACGTCCCGTTGACGATGAACTGGAAGGTGCGGCGCCGCCCGGGTCGCTCTTCGAGCAGTTCCACCGTGCGCAGGCCCACCATGCGCTCCTCGGTCGCGACCACGACGCCGTCATCGGCGAGCTCGAGGCGCAGCTCATACAGGGATTGCTCGCCGTAGCCGTGCGGCCACCACAGGCGAGGTGAGTCCACGGCGAGTGCGAGCTGGGCGCGACGGTCGTGGATCTCGCCGCTTGCGCGCGCGACCGTCTCACCGGAGAGCGGGTCGACGAGGGATGCCGTCGCGGTCAGGCGGCCCGTCGCGGCGCCGCTGTCGACCGCGATGGACAGCGAAGCATCCGCTCGCTCGGCCGTCGCCCGCAGCACCCGGAAATGCGTCTCGGCGATCTGCACCGCAGGCAGCGCGACGAGCCGCACCGGCTTGTAGATTCCGATGCCGAGGATCTCCGTGCCCAGATTGATCAGGCTCGCCCCTCCGAAGAAGCTGCGCTGGTAGCGCCGCAGCAACGACTTGCCCTTGTACGAGTACGGGTTCCTGCTGGTGTAGAGGTGCTCGCGTGCGGCCGCCACCCTGTCGGCGATCTGCGAGGAGTGCGCCTTGACGTGCACGACGAGATCGTTGTCTCCCTCGCGCGCGAGGCCGGCAGGGAGATGGAAGCGGTAGGAGCGGTATGCGTTCGCGGTGCGCCCAAGCAGCACACCATTGAGCCAGACGTCGCTGAAGGTGTCGACGCCCTCGAAGTCGAGGGCGAGTTCCGGCGCGGCGGCGAAGTCGGGTTCGACCCTCACAGTCCGCTCGAAGACCCAGTCGGAACCGGCCACCCACGACGCGGCGTCGGCCGCAGCCGAACTCGCGAAGGGATTCTGGAGCTTGCCCGCCGCGATCAGGTCATAGTGGACCGATGTCGGAACCGCCGCCGTCATCCGCTCGTGCGATTCGGTGCGCGGGGGCGCGTCGCGTTCGCCGTCGTCGCGGAACGGCGCGACGGTCCAGCCGCCGCGAAGGTCGACGCTCCGCTCGCGGGTCAGTATGGCGTCGTCTTGCGTGGTCGTCATGTCTCTGATCTCTTCGAAGGGGCGGGCTCAGTGCACGCGGTTGACGGTGTAGGCGTCGGACGGTGACAGCGCGTTGATCAGCGGCTGGTCGGACCGGAAGCGGCGCACGTTCTCGGCGATGATGTTGAGGCAGTTGTCGATCATGTCGGGCATCTCGGGCGTCGCGTGCGGCGTGATGACCACATTGGGGAGATCCCACAGCGGGCTGTCCGCGGGCAGTGGCTCTTTCTCGAAGGTGTCGAGCCCGGCGCCGGCGAGCAGACCCGTCCGCAGCGCCTGGATCAGGGCGGGCTCGTCGATCACGGCGCCGCGAGCCATGTTGATGAGGTAGGCGCTCGGCTTGAATCGTCGCAGCTGCTCGGCACCGATCAGGTGGTAGGTCTCGTCCGTGAGACGGCACGCGAGCACGACCACATCGGAACTCTCGAGCAGTCGCTCAAGCGCTTCCGGCTCTCCCGCAGTGAAGTACTCGTCGACCGCAGGCACCGGCTCGCGGAGGGCGTGCCCGTAGCCCAGCACGCGCATGCCCATGACGGATGCCAGCCCGGCGACCGCCCTCCCCGTGGCGCCGAGGCCGACAACGCCGATCGTCTTCCCGTACAGCCCCCTCCGCTCCGAGTAGCCGGGGAGCCCCCACTGGTGGGCGCGTTGCGCATCGTGAAGCGCGTGCGCGTCGTAGATGAGGCTGAGCGCGAGGAAGAGCGTGTGCTCCGCGAGGACCGGGGCCGAGCGGCCTGCGGATGCCGTGAGCATGAGGCCGCGCTCGAAGGCCTCCGGCCATGCAGAGCTCTCGATGCCGGCCGCGTCGCAATGCACCCAGCGCAGGCGGGGCGCGTCGATGAACCGCTGATCGATCGGGCCGGCGATGACCGCGACATCCGCGCTTCGGAGCAGCTCGCTCACTCGCTCGGCATCGTCGCGCGGCACCTGCACGAGGTTCGCCGGGGAGAACTCCCTGATCAGGCGCTCCAAATGCGCGCCCTGGTACGGAACCGTCGCGAGGACGGTAGAGATCTCAGCCATCAGCCGCTCCTTCTTGAGACGCCACCGTGCGCCTGCCGGAATGCTATCAAGGATGACTTGTCTGACAAGAGTGCTTGACGATTCGCTGTACAGAACTAACATCTTCGCTAGGACGTGATGCTTCTCTTACATTTCGCCCAGTCGCCCCCAATGCCGAGGGCGTCTTACAGGTCAGGGCGCGCCCTTCATGGCGCGCGACTGACGCGCATCGCCCGGTCGCGGGCAGCGCACTAACCCAGGGGACAAGCCCCACCGGTCACGCACCAACTACACCTCGGTAGAGAGCCGCCGGCTCCCCGAGCGGCTCGCCTTCAACGACGAAGGGAACAACAGAGTGGATAACACGACCAGGTCCTCGTCGACGAGTTCGACGCGAAAGACAACGAGGACCGCCTCGCCCGGGCGTCGACGCATCGTCGCCGTCGCAGCCGGCGTCATTGCCACAGCCCTGGTGCTTGCGGGCTGCAGCTCAGGGGGCTCGGCCGCGGTCTCGGGCTCCAGTTCCGGAGCGGCTCCGAAGCCGGGCGATATCTCGGGAAGTCTCGATTTCGCCTGGTGGGGCAGCCAGACGCGCAACGACAAGACCACGAAGATCATGTCGATGTTCGAGCAGAAATACCCCAAGGTGAAGCTGAGCGGACAGCCCGACGGGAACTACACCGACTACTGGCAGAAGCTCACGGTTCAGGCTGCGGCGAAGAACATGGTCTGCGTGCCGTCCATGCAGAACACCTACATGGCTCAGTACGACACTCGCGGCGCGCTCATGCCGCTCGACGACCTGGTGAAGTCGGGCGCGATCGACATCTCGAAGCTCCCGAAGAGCATTGTCGCCGGGGGTAAGGGGCCGGACGGCAAGCTCTATATGATCGGCACCGCTGCCGCGACCACCACCTTGGTCTACAACCCCGTGATGGCTGACAAGTACGGTATCCCGGCGCCGCCCAAGGACATGACTTGGGACAGCTACGCGCAGTGGCTGCTTGCCGCGCAGCCGAAGCTGCCGAAGGGCGTGTACGCGGCCGACCTCCAGGGCGGCCAGTACGCCATCGCCTTCGCGTGGATCCGCTCGCACGGTTACGACGTCTTCACGAAGTCGTCCGCGGGGGGCTACAAGCTGGGCTTCCCGAAGTCGACATTGATCGACTTCTGGAACTGGTGGAACCCGCTAATCAAGGCGGGTGCCGTGACTCCCCCCGGAATGATGGCGGAGGAGCCGACCACGTCGGGGCAGTACTACGACGCACAGGCCAAGGTGCTGAGCGAGGTGGACACGTCAAACGCCTCGGCCGATGATGCGGCGCTGGCAGCGATCGGCGGCGGAAAGGTGGTGCCGATCAACTTCCCGCTCGGCCCGAAGGGAAAGAGCGGCGAGGTGATGGACCTCTCCGGGCTATCGATCTCGGCGAACTGCAAGAACGTCGATGCCGCGGCCGCGTTCATCAACTACTGGGCCAACAATCCGGACGCCGCGGCGGTCTACAGCTCGGACAACGGCGCGGTGACGAACAAGGATCTGCTGGCCACGCAGACCGCGTCGACCGAGCTGGCCGAGCCGATCAAGACCAGCCTCGACTTCCTGAAGGGGCTCTTCACGGCCAACCGCCCGGTCGCGTTCTACCCGCCGGGCTACTCGGGCATTGTGACGCTGCTGACGAGCACCTACAGCAACGTCGCCTTCGAGAAGCAGTCCCCGAAGGAGGCGGCGGACAGCTTCTTCGCCACCGCCAACCAGGACCTGGCCGGCTGACGGGAGTGCCGAGAGGATGACACGCAAGCGTGACCTGCTCATGTCTCCCTCGGCGGCGCTGGGGGTGCGGTCCTCCGCACTCCCAGCCCGCCGGCCCGCCGCGCCGCCCGCCCGGTCGGGGCCCGCTGCGGCGGCTCCGAAGAAGCACAAGAAGAAGTTCGGCCGCGACGGGCTGGCCGCCACCATCTTCCTGCTGCCGTGGCTCATCGGCGTCGTCGGCGTCACGATGGGCCCGCTGCTGGCTTCCGCGTGGCTGTCACTGACCAGCTATGACCTGTTCACGGCCCCCGTGTGGACGGGCGTGTCGAACTACGTGCGGATGTTCACGCAGGACCCGACCTTCTACACCTCGCTCCGCGTCACCTTCACCTACGTCGGTGTGTCGGTGCCGATCCTGCTGATCGCGGCGCTCCTCCTCGCGATCATGCTGAACCGAGGGCTCAAGGGCCTCGCGGTTTACCGGACGCTGTTCTACCTGCCCACCCTGCTCGGCGCGAGCGTCGCGCTGGCGGTCCTGTGGCGTCAGGTGTTCTCGACCGGAGGCATGATCAACCAGGTGCTGAGCTGGCTCGGCATCACGGGCCCGAGCTGGCTCGGTGACCCGAGCACGGCGCTGTCGACGCTGGTGGTGCTCAACGTGTGGACCTTCGGCGGAACGATGGTGATCTTCCTCGCCGGGCTCCGCCAGATTCCCGACCACTACTACGAGGCGGCCCAGGTGGACGGCGCCGGCGCGCTCGCCCGCTTCTGGCACGTCACACTGCCGATGCTGTCGCCGGTCATCCTTTTCAACGGCGTGCTCGCGATCATCCGCGCGTTCCAGTCGTTCACCTCGGCGTATGTGATCAGTGGTGGGTCCGGGGCCCCAGCGAACTCGACCCTGTTCTATTCGCTGTACCTGTACCAGCAGGCGTTCGTCAATTACCACATGGGCTACGCCGCGGCGATGGCGTGGTTCCTGCTCGTCATCATCGGCGTGTTCACCGCACTGGCCTTCGGCTCGTCGCGGTGGTGGGTCTTCTACGGAGAGTGAGCTGACCGACGTGGCTACAGAGACATTCACGACCCGCGCGAGCACGCGCTCGCGTTCGCACCGCCTGCTCGGCGGTCGCCGCAGGACCGTCCCGAACGTGATCCTGCGGCACATCATCCTCATCGTGCTCCTGATCGCGCTGCTGTACCCCGTGGTGTGGCTGCTCTTCTCGTCCTTCGGGCCGTCCGCCGAGATCTTCGTGCGGAACGGGCTGCTGCGCGGCACCTGGACCACCGAGAACTACGTGCAGGGCTGGAACCCGCTGCGCAACCTCAGCTTCGGCAGGCTGTTCCTCAACTCGATCGTCATCGCGGTGCTGTCGATCCTCGGGACCGTGATCTCGTGCACGATGGCGGCCTACGCCTTCGCTCGGCTGAACTTCGCGATGCGCTCGATTTTGTTCGGGTTCATGCTCGTGACGATCATGCTGCCCCAACAGGTGCTGATCATCCCGCAGTACATCCTGTTTCAGCATCTCGGCTGGTTGAACACCTACCTGCCGCTCATCGTCCCGCGCTTCCTCGCGGTCGACGGTTTCTTCGTCTTCCTGATGGTGCAGTTCATCCGCGGTCTTCCGCGCGAGCTCGACGAGGCCGCCCGTATCGACGGTGCCGGACACGCGATGATCTTCGTGCGTATCGTGCTGCCCCTGGCCGCGCCGGCGATGGCCACCGTCGCCCTGTTCTCCTTCCTGGAGGCGTGGAACGACTTCCTCGGGCCGCTGCTCTACCTGACCGACCCGAGCAACTACACGGTGCCGCTCGGATTGAATCTGTTCCTCGACTCGAGCGGTAACGGCGGCTCCCAGTGGGGCCCGCTCTTCGCGATGTGCGTGCTGAGCCTCGTACCGCTCATCGCGGTGTTCCTCGCGACACAGCGGCTGCTGACGCAGGGCATCGCGACGACAGGCATGAAGGGATGACGGGCGGTGACTGGTGGCGGCATCCGTTCCGCGTCTTCCAGACGAATCTGCGCGAGATCGACGCAGGGCTCGACGCGGAGCGCACGGCCGAGACGATCGCCGGGCTCGGGGCCAACGCGTGGCTGCTCAACACCGGTGGCATCGTGTCGTTCTACCCCTCAGCGCTGCCGTTCCAGCACCCCAGTCCCTGGCTCGCTGAGCGTCCTTCCGGCGACCTCATCGGCGACGCAGTAACGGCCGCACACCAGCGGGGCATCGCACTCATCTCCCGGATGGACTTCTCGAAAGTCCATGAGGACATCGCCCAGGCGAATGCCGACTGGTGCTTCGTCGGCGCCGACGGGGCCCCGCAGATCTACAACGGCCTGTACAGCGTGTGCCCGTCAGGGCCGTACTACCAGGAGCGCGCCTTCGAGATCATCGGCGAGGTCCTCGACCACTACCCGGTCGACGGCTTCTTCTTCAACTGGTTCAACTTCAATCAGCGGGACTACTCGGGCCTCGAGCGCGGCATCTGCCAGTGCTACAACTGCAAGCGCCGCTTCCGAGAATCGTCCGGGATGACCCTGCCGAGCCGAGTTGACTGGTCCGATCCGGCCTTCCTCGCGTGGAACGACTACGTGCGCGCCACCCTGGGAGACCTCGCCCAGCGCATTCGCGAGCTGGTGCACGAGCGCCGCCCTGAGGTGCCGCTGATGTTGCGGCAGAGCCCCGACGTCATCATGCACGAGGCGAACAACGCCATCGACAGGACCCTTCCGCTCTGGGTCGAGTCGGCCGCCGAGATGGCCAGGCACTCGCGTGGCGACGACCCTGCGACGCCCGTATGGGTGAACACGGTCACGTTCGTCGACATGCCGTACCGGTTCGCGGCCGAGCAGGCGGGATTCATCGCGCTCGACCTGGTGCAGACCTTCGCGTACGGCGCCAACCCCTCGTCCTACATCATCGGCACGCCGGACATGGCCGACACCCGCATTCTTGAGACGACGCGCGAGCTGCTGCATTTCCACCGCGACAACGCGGAGTACTACGACACCACCGTGCCGGCGGCGCGAGTGCTGCTCGTCAGCTCGCTGCGCACGACGGAGAAGTACGGCGGTGCCGTCCAGGAGCGGAAGGTGCGCGACGAGTTCCGTGGCTGCTACCGGGCGCTCGCCGAAAGCCACGTGCCCTTCGACGTCATCTCGGACTCAAGGCTGGCGGATGCGGCCGACCCCGGGCGCCTCGCGCGCTACGACGTCGTCGTGCTGCCCAACGTGGCGATCCTCGACGGGCAACAGGCGGCCGTGCTCGACAACTACGTATCGGCCGGCGGCGGTCTGGTGGCCAGCTACGACACCGGGCTGTTCGACGAGGACGGCCGCGAGCTCGGCGCGCAGTCCCTCGCCTCGCTCGGCTTCGCGCAGGTGCGCTTCCGGCGGGAGGCACGAGAGGCCCTGCGCGGCTCGTACCTCCTCGTCGATGACCCGGGGCTCGTGCCCGGCACGGGCGAGCACGCCATGCTCGCGATGGACGACGCGTTCCTGCACTGCCTTCCCCGTGAGGGCGCTAGCGGCCGGCTGCCCTTCCTGTCGCCGCAGCGCTACGGCCCGCCGGAGAAGAGCTACGGCGGCGTCCGCACGGGAAGCTTCGGGCGCATCGACCACCGGTACGGCCGGGGCGGTACCGTGTCGTTGCCGTGGCCGGTCGGCGGGCTCTACTACCGCTGGGGACTCGCGGACTACCGCAACGTCCTCGTCGCGGCGATCGACTCGCTACTGCCCGACGGGCGGCAGCTGATCACCAGCGCACCGGCCCAGGTCGAGGCATCCGTGTCGGCCCAGCCCGGGTCGGGGCGCACTCTGATCCACCTCATCAACCGCACCGGGCACCAGGGCCGGGCGTTCTTCGAGCCGGTCGAACTCGCCGGCATCCGGCTCGAATATCGCGACCCCCACGCCACGTGCATGCGCGCAGTGCGGGCAGGACTCGAGCTCGAGACACGCAGGGAGGGCGACCGGCTGGTGGCCACGCTGCCCACGCTCGGCTTGTTCGAGCTGATTTCGATCGAATAGGAGAGCAGAGATGACGGATGCCGCAGAGCCGCTCGTCTTCGTCGAGGGAGCAGGAGACGAGGAAACCCAGGAGCGCATCCGCGCGGTGCCGGGCGTGCGCATCGAGTTCTTCGGAGACCACGACGAGCTCGAGCGGCGCATTCCGGAGGCGGACGCCGTCGCGGGCCGCGTGAGCGCCTCGGCGCTGGCCCGCGCCGAGCGCCTCCGATGGGTGCAGAGCTGGGCCGCCGGCCCGGACGACGCCCTGTACCCGGAGATGGTGTCGAGCTCAGTGGTCCTGACCTCGGCGAAGGGCAACGGCGCCATCCCGCTCGCCGAGCACGCGATGTGGCTGATGCTCACGCTGAACCGCGACGCGCTGCGCTGGGTGCGCGCTCAGGACGAGCACCGCTGGGAGCGTCGCCCGCACGGCGAGCTGAATGGGCTGACGCTCGGCATCATCGGCCTCGGGCACTCGGGGGTCGATCTCGCCGAGAAGGCGAAGGCGTTCCATATGACGGTGATCGGAGTGCGTCGCAGCGACCGCCCCGCCCCCCACATCGACGAGCTCATGCCGCCAGAGCGCCTGCATGAGCTGCTCGGCCGCAGCGACTTCGTCGTCGTGACCGCGCCGCTGACGTCCGAGACGCAGGGGATGCTCGGCGAGGCGGAGTTCCGTGCGATGAAGCGCAGCGCGTTCTTCATCGTCTTCTCACGGGGCGGTATCGCGGACGACGACGCGCTGCTGCGGGCGCTGCGGGAGGGCTGGATCGCGGGCGCAGGCCTCGACAGCTTCGGGACGGAGCCGCTTCCCGCCGACAGCCCGTTCTGGACCGCGCCGAACACGATCTGCACTCCGCACAACGGTGCGACGACCGAAGCGACGAGACGGCGGGGGGTCGAGATCTTCCTCGACAACCTCGAGCGCTTCGCTGCGGGGCGACCGCTCGTCAATGTGGTCGACAAGGCGGCCGGTTATTGAGACTCAGCCGGCGCTCGCGTGCCAGACGGCCGCGATGCGCTCGGCGATCGCATCGCGTTCCGCCTCCGAGATCGGTGTGCCCTCCTGGTTGTAGCCCTGCACATTGGCGCCCTTGAACCGGTCGGGAATGTCTGCCATGCGCGGGACCAGGCTGAAGTGGGCGTGCTTGGTAGCCTCGGCGAAGAGCATCGCGTAGCTCTTCACGGCACCGACCGTCTCGCCCAGTGCCCGCGTTCCCTCCGCGAGGATGCCGCCCAGTTCAGCGGCCTCCGCAGGCTCGAGCTCTGCCAGCGTCTCCACGTGGCGTCGCAGGATGACGAGCAGCCAGCCGGGAAGAGCGCTGGCGTTCACGGTCACCCGCCAATGCTCGCCGACGTGCGCACGCTCGCGAGCGGGCAGTTCATCGACAGGCGTCTCGTTTGCTGCGCAGAACGGGCACTCATCTGCCATGTCGGCACCTTTCCCGGCTAATCGGTACTATTGCTCACTTGCCTGACAAGTGTACTGTCCGGAGTTGCTGGCCGGCAATGGGAATGAGCCGCGCCCTCCCGCTGGTTACTTCGACCGTGGATCTCCTTCGCTGGCTCTTCGACGCCCAACTGCACATCGGTGGACAGGCGGTCCTGTGGCGCGAGGTGATCGGCAACCTGTTCGGGCTGCTCAGCGCTCTCGGCGGCATGCGC
>Ga0164242_10009979_pt1 | contig 10197 bp, 10 predicted proteins | sample OricomgcompostMG_FD_108783 | JGI IMG/M metagenome (GOLD analysis project Ga0164242, IMG submission 108783) | Miracle-Growth compost microbial communities from Emeryville, California, USA - Original compost - Miracle growth compost (MG) ... | reverse complement strand
ATGAGTCCAGCGGACACCGCCTCACACGCCACCCGCGAAGACTCCACCCGCCCGGCAACCGATCTGAGCCTGCTGGTGGCCAGCATCGCCAGCCTCGGTGGCGTCGCCTATCTGCTGATGGCCGGCGCCGCGCACGGGGCCGACGCGGAAATCGCTGCGGCCGTTGGCGTGACGAGTGTGGCGGCGGCCTGGCTGGTGGTGCACACAGTGTTCACCCTGCGCTACGCCAAGCTCTATTGTCTGCCCCCGGTGGGCGGGGTGTCGTTCAATCAGGATGACCCCCCGTCGTATGCCGATTTCGCCTACCTGGCCTTCACAATCGGGATGACCTACCAGGTCTCGGACACCGATCTGCAGACCCGAGACATTCGAACCACCGCGCTACGACACGCCCTGCTGTCGTTTCTACTGGGTGCGATCGTGCTCGCCAGCACCATCAATCTCGTTGCCGGACTGGGCTCTGCGTCCTGACACCACCGATTGCCACCAGATCGGCGTTTGTTCCGCCGCAGGCATCCACGGACGACATCAGGATCGATCAGCCATTGCCGCACCATAGACTCACTGCTGTGCCCGAACCCGACGATGACCTGGCGATGGTGCTGGGGAGCCCTCGTAGGTTCACCAGTCGGGAGGTCAGCGACGCAGTCGGAATACCGATGTATCGTGCCCGACGCTATTGGCGCGCGCTGGGATTCGCCAACGTCCCAGATGGCGAACCCGAATTCACCGACGGTGACATCGAGGCGTTGTCGACCTTGGTCGGCCTGGTCCGCGACGGCATTCTCAGCGAGAGTCAATGCCTTGCGATGGCGCGGGTGCTGGGACGCACGACCGCCCGGTTGTCCTTCTCGCACATTGAAGACATGGTCAAGATCCTCGATGACAGTGGCACCACCGGAACCGAACGTCGCACGGCAGCAATCCGGTTGGCCGAACGCATCGTCCCCGACATCGACCAGTTGCTCCAGTACGGCTGGCGACGGCATCTGGCCGTCGCGGTCCAGCGATTGCAACCACACGTCGGCACCGAAGGCCCGTTCACCGCAACCATCGGATTCGCCGATCTGGTCAGCTTCACCCGACTCAGCCGCCAGATGTCAGATCGAGCCCTGGAATCGTTGGTCGGGCGATTCGAAAGTCGCGTATCGGATCTCGTGACATCCCACGGGGGTCGGGTGATCAAGTCTCTTGGCGACGAGGTCCTGTTCGTCGCCGACGATCCCAGGACCGGCGCGGCCATCGCAGTCGATATCGCCGCGCTGATCCAACGACGTACCCATTTACCCGGCGTCCGTATCGGGGTCGAATCCGGTCCGGTGATTGCGTATGCGGGCGATGTCTTCGGCGACACCGTCAACCTGGCCAGCCGGCTGACCTCCATGGCCGAGCCCAACGGAATACTCGTCGGGCCGGCACTGGCCGATGCGCTCGCCGGCGACGGTGACTTCGAACTCGCCCCGATCGCACCGGTAAAGGTTCGCGGTTACGGGGTGGTTGTGCCCGCCACGCTGCTGCCGGCAAGTGCGCCGGACTGCGGCTGAAACACCCTTCGGCCGGTTTGAGTTACCAACGGTTCAAGATCTGTCAGCTACCGCAATTTGTGGCTACATCGATGGCCGAATAGCAATTAACTGTGAGTCTCAGTGTGTTGATCACGGCTACCGGGCACCGCCGCCATCACCTCTTTCATCGCCGCGCCCACGCCCAATAAACCATCACTGACCAGTTATTTTAGTCACCGCCAGGTTACCGCCAGCGCGAGCGTGAAATACCGGCAACAAGTCGGCAAGTTTGCCAATTCCGCCTATTCGGTGTCCATTTCACGCCTCCAGCAATTGGCCATGCAGCAACGCCATATTCATCCCGAAAGTATCCTTGAAATAAAAGGCCCTTATTGACGCGCACGTGGGTAATGTCCGCCATGTCCAGCCCCACCGTCGCAAGGGGAACCATGTCCACCACAGTCCGGCCACAACTCAATACCGGCATCGCCGCACTGAGCGTCAGCGCGATCATTGCCGCCACTCTCACCACCGCACCCCAACACCCCACCGCACTGCCTATTCAGCAGCCCCACAGCGTGGCCATTTCCGCGGAACTGGCGGCTTTGGTCAATCCGCTGGCGACCGTCGACCAGAGCCTGCAGACCACGGTGGCCGGCGTCGGGAAATTCGTCTCCGGGCTGTCGAGCAACCCGTTGATCGCCGCCGCGGTCGGATCCCAGACCGTCGCCACGCTGAAACACCTTGTGGCCATAGCCCAATCGGCCTTATCGGATTTCGGCACCAGCCTGACCGAAGACCTCTCACCCGAAGCCGAGAACGTCCTGCAGTTGGTGCAGGCGGGCAATTGGCAGGCCGCGTTGGACGCCGTCGAATCCACCGCGACGACCATCAAGACCATACCGCCGGTCGTCCTGCAGGCAGTACTGCTCGGCTCCGCCGGCCAGCTGCTGCAGTCGGTCACTCCGGGCGTCACTGCACTCCAATCCGCCCTCAAGTCCGGCAACCTGGGTAAGGCGTTGACCGCAGTCGCGACCATCACCAAGACGGTGGTCAGTTCGGTGCTGGGCAAGACCGGGCTGATCAGTCAATTGCTCGGTATTGCACAAGTTTTGGGTCAGGTCAGCTCGCCGACCACTGCGTCCGCTGCCACTGCCAAGACCACATCGGCGGCAGCACTGCCGTCGAGCTCGGCCACATCGCTGACACTGTCGGCCGCGGCCACGGCCGCCGTGACATCGGCAACTGCGGCCACCCAGAAAAAGCCCACCGCGACAACGACGTCGAAGGCCAAGAAGGACCGCCACACCAAGCACGCGGTTGCCGACCCCTCGGGGGCTGACGGCACTTCGGTTGCGGCCTCCTCCGCATCGGCGCCCTCGTCCGCGACTTCGTCTGACGACTCAGCCGGATCCACCGACACGTCGTCAGGAAACACCAAGGGCGACAAGGCCAATCACAGCAAACGCGCTCACAGCAAGGACTCCCGTAAGACCGGCAGCAGCCGCGGACACAGCAGTCACACCGCCCACAGCAACAGGTAGCCAACCCGGCACGCAAGGTGGTACCGAAGTCGTTGTTCGCCAACGGCTATCAGGATTTCAGCGGCGCCTCGGCCAGCACACCCAGGAGCCACTGCACTACGAGTTCGGGCTGCTCGTCGACGATGAAGTGACCGCAGTTCGGCACCTCGGTGATCTTGAGATCGTCGGCGTGGTCCGTGAAACCATCGAGCAGCGACCGATGCACCGCCACATCGTCGAGACCGAACAGCACCCGCACCGGCATGGTGAGCTTCTGATCGTCGTAGGGACCGCGCGCCAGCTTGGCGAACTCTTTGCCGACCATCGAACGGTAGATCTTGGAACCCGCCACTCGACGGTCTCGGTCACGGAAGCAGCTGCGGAAGAAGTCCACCGACTCCTGGGGCATCCCGCTGCGGCGGACGAACCACCACAGCGTCGGCGACAGATGCGAAAGCGGCCCGGCGACAGGAGCTCCCACGACGAGCTGGTAGGCCAGCTTGTGGGCGTACCGGGCGACCCTGCCCGGCCGCTGCCACACCGGCGGAATGTTCAGTATGGCCAGACGTCTGATGCGGGACGGCGCCTTCAGCGCCACCAGCTGCGCGGTCCACCCTCCCCAGTCATGCCCGACCAGGTCGAAGAAGTCAAGCCCCAGCGCGTCGGCCGCGGCGAGCACATCGGAGGCGAACTGTTCCTTCTCGTAGCCCGTCGCGGTGACCTCGCTCCACCCCGCGCCACGCAGATCCATGGCGTGCACCCGGCATCCGGCATCGGCCAGCGGGCTGATCACTTTGTGCCACATCCACCAGTTTTCCGGCCAGCCGTGTAGCAGCACCGCCGGTCGACCGTCCTCCGGTCCAGCCACCGCTACGTGGATCCGCACGTCACCGGCCTGCACATACTCGTGGGTCACGCCGTCAAGGGTGGGCATGCTGCGCTGCGTCATGAAGCGAACCCTACCGCGCAGTAAGTTCGTCCGGGCAGATTTTTTCATAAACAGGCAGGCTTGCCTGTTTGTGAACTCGGCGTTAGCGTGAACACATGCCCCGAGGCAGGCCACGTACGGCACACACCGACGAGCGGGTACGTGTCCCGCGCGCGGAGCGGGTGGCGGCCATGCGGTTGCGGTTGTTGGAGGCCACCGTGTGGTGCATTGCCGACAAGGGCTACGCCGCCACCTCCACCAACGATGTCGTCCGGCGCGCCAGGGTGACGCGCGGCGCACTGGCCCACCACTTTCCGACGAAAGCAGCGCTGGTCAATGCCGCAGCCGGCCACCTGGTGGCCAAGCGCGTCGACGATTTCGAAGCGCAGATGAAACGCCTCGACCCGCAAAATCGCACGCCGCTGGCCGCGCTGGACATCTTATGGTCGTTCTACGAGCAGCCCGAATGTCGAGCTTTGATGGAGTTGTCGATCGCCGCCAGACACGACTCCGAACTGCGCGCGTTGATATCGAACTGGGACGACGCCTACGAAGAGGTACTGCTCAAGTCGGCCGCCGAGGTACTCCCCGAGTTCGCCGCCAAACCGTTTGCCGCTGTGCTGCTGCGGACCGTCACCGCGATGTACGACGGGCTCGGCCTATACGACATGACCCGAGAAGTTCAGCGCACCAAGGTCTCCGAAGTGCGCACATTTTTCACCGCAATGCTGACCCAGTTGGAACCGACCATTGGAGCAACGCATGACTGAGGCCGCCACCGGACCCGTGCGCCCACGGCGCGTCCACTTCAACTACCCGCAGGGTGGCCTGAACCGCCACTACGTCGGTGGCGACCTGGTGATGAGCCACGTTTTGGCCTACCTGTCGGCCACGTTCCCCGAGGGGGAGGACTTCTTTGTCCGGTCGGTGCGCCGGCACGCCGACCTGGTGACCGATCCGGTACTTACCGAACAAGTGAAAGGTTTTATCGGGCAGGAGGTTACACACAGTCGCGAGCACGTACTGCTCAACGAACGACTACACGAGATGGGCTATCTCACAAGGTTCAGTGACCACTTCACCGGCCGGGCACTGCGCCGGGACGAGCGCTGGTTCGCACCGATCACTTGCCTTGCCATAGCGGCGGCGTTGGAGCATTTCACTGCGGTTTTCGCCGAGACGCTGCTGGGTGACGAGGATGCGCAAGCACTGCTGGGTTCAACAGAGGTGCGAAAGATGTTGTTATGGCACGCCTATGAGGAGTCCGAGCACCGTGCGGTGGCCTTCGACGTATACCGGGCCGCTGGTGGCACCGAACGGCGCCGTATCTGGACGATGCGGGCGATCACGGTGACCTTCGTCGGCAGCATCGTGGTGTTCACGACACTCTCGCTACTCAGGGACCGCAGCACCTACAACCCGATAAGGCTGATTCGCAGCCTGTGGGCGTTACGCCGCTCCCCGTTCCTGAAACGCTCTGTGCGCCGGCGATTTCGGCAATACAACGCGGTGGGCTTTCACCCGAACGACGTAGACAACTCGGCCCTGCTTCAGCGCTGGCAGGCCGAACTCTTCGGCGCCACAGGCCAACTCGCCGCCAACATGGTCTGACCCCTGGTCGGCTGCGGATGCAACGGCCAAGGGGGCAGGGGACCAAGTCACCCGACGTCGACGGTTCGCCCCTCGGCCTCGACGGCCCTGCGCCACTGGTTCGGCGAACCCAATGCACAATCCTGAATCACGAGATGTTCTCCAGGTCATCCAGCAGACTCGGATGGCTTGGCTGCCAACCCAATTCCGCTTGGGTGTGCGCACTGGAGGAGGGTTGGTCCGCGGCGAAGATCGGGCCGAGGGTACCGAACGTCTGCTCCGGAACGGCCTGCACCGCCAGGCCCAGCCGGCGGCCGATGACCGTCGCAATGTCGCGCACCGCGTCGCCTTCGTCGGCCACCGCGTGCCAGGAGGTGCCCGCGGGCGCCTTCTCCAACACCAGCCGGAACAGCACGGCGGTATCGAGTGCATGCACCGCGGGCCAACGCTGGCTGCCATCACCGGGATAACCAACGACGCCGGTGCGCCGCGCGATGTTGGCCAGCAGCCCGGCGAATCCACCGGTGCCCTGGTTGTGCACCGTGCGCGGCAGCCGGATCGCTGCGCTGCGCACGCCGCGCGCGGACAGGTCCAGCACCGAGGCGACCGACCGCGCGCGCCCACCGGTCGGCCCGGACGTCGACAGCGGGTCGGCTTCGGTGGATGCGCGGCCCGGGATCCAGGGCGTGCCGGACACCGTGACGAACGACCGGTCGCTGCCGGCCAATTCATCGCCGAGTGCCGCCAGCGCGGCCGCCTCCTCGGCAATCCCGGCGGCCAGTGCCTCGGCGCTACTGAAGTCATTACTGAAGGCCAGGTGGATGACGCCATCGGCGCGGGCAGCGCCGGCACGCAACGCGGCAAGATCCGCCAGGTCGCCTCGCAATGCCTCGGCGCCCGCGGCCTGCAGCTTCGCCGCGGATGCCTCGGAGCGGGCGAGCGCCGATACGGTGTGCCCGTTGGCGAGCAATTCGGTGACGACGGCCGACCCGACCAGGCCCGCACCGCCGGTGATGAAGACGTGCATATCGCTCCTCGAATGTGACGAGACTCTTGTCCCATCACCGTACACCGCAATGGGACAAAGGTCGCATCACTTACCATGGACCCATGGCACGATGGGAACCTGGAGCGCGCGAACGTCTGGTCCTGGCTGCCGTCGACCTGTTCACCGAACAGGGCTACGACGCCACCACCGTTGCACAGATCGCCGAGCGCGCCGGCGTCACCAAAAGCACGTTCTTCCGCCATTTTCCGGATAAGCGCGAACTGCTGGTGGCCGGGCAGCAGGCGCTCAGCCAATTGCTGACCGAGGGCATCGCCGAGGCCCCCGCGGGCGCCACGCCCCTGCAGGCGGTCGCCGCGGGACTCGAGCGCGCGTCGGGCCACTTGGGTCCGATGAACCACGAGATCGGATCGCGGCTCAAGGCCGCCGTCGCCGCCAATGTCGAACTGCAGGAGCGCGACACCCTCAAGAGCGTGGGGCTGGCGGCGGCCATGTCCGACGCGCTGCTGGCCCGCAGCGAGCCGGCGCCGGTCGCGCAGCTCGCCGCCGAGCTCGGCGTTCTGGCGTTCAAAGAGGGCTATGCCCAATGGCTGCAGGCCGACGACCCCGACGGCGCTCTTGCGCCATACGCTCTGGCCGCCCTGGAAAACCTCCGTGTTGCGAGCCAGTCGCTCAGCTGAACGGATCGCGCGTGGCCCATTGCGATGAATTCTGCCGCCGGTAGCGGTCTACTCATTCATGAACTGCAATATGCGCCCTTTAGGAGGGACCGTGACCGCATCCGCACTGCCGCCGATCGTCGACCAACAGACCTGGCGCACCGCCCTCGACGACCTGCGCCGCCGAGAAAAAGCCGCGACCCGTGAACTCGATGCCGTTGCCGCCCAACGCCGTCGACTGCCCATGGTGCAACTGCCCGACTACACCCTGACCGGCGCCGACGGCCCGGTCAGCCTCGCCGAGGTGTTCGACGGGCGTTCGCAGCTGATCGTCTACAACCACATGTGGACCGACGGCGCCGAATGGCAGTGCCCGGGCTGCACCGGATTCACCTCACAGTTCACCCGGTTGGACTTCCTGGACGGCTACGACGCCCGGTTCGTCATCGTCACCAACGGGCCGATCGAGGAGGCGCTGGCCTACCAGGCCAAGGTGGGCAACCGGATGCACTGGTATTCCTGCGCCGACAGCAGCTTCGGCACCGACATGGTCGAATCCCGTCCCGAGACCGGCTTCGCCATCAATGTGTTTCTGCGACAAGGCGATACGGTGTACCGCACCTGGCGCACCGACGGCCGCGGCACCGAACAACTCGGCCACATCTTCGGCCTCCTCGACGTGCTGCCCTATGGACGTCAGGAGCAATGGCAGGACAGCCCCGAGGGCTGGCCGCAATCCCCGACCTACTCACATTGGTTCAACTCACCGCAGATCGCCGCGCTCTACGGACCGAACGGAGACAACCGATGACCACCGAACGCTACGTCGCCACCCGCACCATCGCCGCGCCGCCGGAGGCGGTGTTCGCGGTGCTGGCCGACCCATCCCGGCACCAGGACACCGAACCCGGTGACTGGGTCCGCGACGCGGTCGACGCCGCGCCCATCACGGCGGCCGGGCAGATCTTCGCGATGAACATGTATTTCGACCGGGCCGGCGGCGATTACGTGACACACAATCTGGTCACCGAGTTCGAGCCGAACCGGACCATCGCCTGGGCCACCGGCCAACTCACCGAATCGGGCCAGCACAACCCCGGCGGCTGGTGGTGGCGTTACGAACTGGCGCCGACCGCAGCGGGTACCGACGTCACGTTGACCTACGACTGGACCGATACCCCGCAGGCGTTCCGCGACCAAGTCGGAATGCCGCCGTTCCAGGCCGACTTCCTGGACCGGTCGTTGGCCACGCTGGACCGCACCGTGGTGGGCTGACTATTTCGCATCAGCCACATCTGTACCGCCACCGTGCGCGGTGCGCCTTGCCCGGCTCTATGCGACAAATCTGCTGTCGCACAGCACTTGTCGCAAACAGCCGGGAAAACCGGGGAGGTTCTGCGCGAACCACGGATCGCTGTGCAGCGGGTTGCGGTCACCGGCTGCCCCAAGCTCTACGCGAGCCAGAGCTATACCTGGACCGGCCCACCGGTCATGGCGTGGGCGGATGTAACAGTCCAGCGATATCGGGATCGATGTCTTCGAGGGCCACCAGGATCGACAGATGTGCATCCCGATGGATCTGTGACCGGACCGTCTTGGTCCGCCCGCGCCGCTCGGGCGGCCTGAGTTCATCGATGCGCCTTTCGAGTGCATCGACCAGCTCATCGAACTCGATGACGAATCCGGCCAAGATCAGCAGTTCAGGATCCAGAACCGCCTCGATGAGCACTGCGGTGTGCGCAACCCGGTCGATGACATCGCGAATAATGTTCTGAGACTGGATATTTCGCCTGGTGGACCGGCCAACCGCCTCGACATCAATGTCATCGAAGGCGACACCTACCGTCTGCGGGGCGACCGCTTGCATGGCCAGCAGCGACATGCATGCATCAACACAGCCGACGCGACCGCACGGGCAATGTGCGTCGCTGCCGTATGCGGCCAGGTGCCCGATTGCGCCGGCAACGCCTGTCGCGCCGGCGTAGGGTCGCCCGTCGATGATCAATCCGATTCCGACACGCGAGCTGTAATCCAGAACCATTGCCGAACGCGCCTGCCGCGCCTGACCTGAAATCGCCTCCGCCACGGTGATCGCCTGGGTGCTGTCCTGGACCGTGGTCGGCACCCCGAGCGCGCGGGAAATGGACCGGCCGAGTTCGACTTTCGACCAGCCGAGCGCAATGGATTGCATGACGACCCCGGTCGGGGTGTCCACGAACCCAGGTATGCAGACCCCGGCCGCAGTGACCGGACCGCCCGGCGAGTCGGCCACCAGATGCTTGGCGATCCGGTTGATTGATCGGATGACCGATGCCGAGTTGTGCCCACGCGTAGGGGTCTCGTCCTCGCGAACGACCTTGCCGGTGGCATCGGCGACCACGATGCGCGCCCGACGCTCATCGATGCCGACCCCGACGACGCGTCGTGCCTGTGGATTACACCCGAGCAGGATGCGCGGACGGCCACGATAGCCAGGTTCCTCGACACGCGAACTCAGTTCGATGAGAGTTCCGTCGTCGATCAGTTCACCGGTGATCGCGGTGATCGACGAGCGGGCCAGACCAAGACGGTCAGCCAGGTCGGCCCTGGCCAGCGGACCCTCGGTCAACAACAAGTGGACGACCCGTTGCCGATTCAATAGGCGCAAGACCTGTGTGCCTTGCTGTCCCGATTCTGTGCGTTTCAGTGCGCCCTCCTTGACGACAGTGTAGAACGGTTGCTATTAAATTCGTCACACGAATTAAATCCGGATCAATCCCCTAGGCATCGGAGCCACTCATGACCGGTCAGCACCGCCCCGTTAATCCGCTGTTCGCCTCACCCGCTCCCGAGGCGCCGCACCCATCACGACTGATCAAATACAGCGGACTCGCGGTCGCGGCGTGGCTGGCCACCGCGGTGGCGACCGGCTATGGGGTGGCCGCCGCTGACACCGGCACCGGCAGCGCGAACTCATCGAAGTCGTCGACCAAATCGACACATGAGT
>Ga0164242_10009978_pt1 | contig 10198 bp, 8 predicted proteins | sample OricomgcompostMG_FD_108783 | JGI IMG/M metagenome (GOLD analysis project Ga0164242, IMG submission 108783) | Miracle-Growth compost microbial communities from Emeryville, California, USA - Original compost - Miracle growth compost (MG) ... | reverse complement strand
TCATCTCAATACACCCCAGCGAGGCCATCCACAACAGGTACGATTCATCCGACCCGACCAGGTACTCTTTATGCTCGCCTTCGCTGGTAATGTAGGGGAAAGTTTTGGTTACCCAGTCGGGCGCCTTGCCTTTCACATCCTTCTGGTAAAAGCTGGACCCATGTATCCCGTTCGGGAAACGGTTGAGCGACATGGGCCTGTCCTTCAGATAAGGTAAAATATATTCGGCCACCTGGTAATAGTAATTGAACATATCCCGCTTGGTTACCCCATCCTCGGGCCAGTAAACCTTGCTGAGGTGAGTAAACTTCAAATCGTGACCGCAAATTTTACGCACCTGCGTTTCATCCGTAGGGTTAAGCAGGGTTTTACGGCTTTTATCAGCAGGGGGCTTAATGGCTTTGGCATGGGCCCTTTCTGTTTGTACATCGGTTTCTTCCACGGTTTCCTCCGTATCTTTTGGTGTCTCCAGTATTACGTCTTTGGCTTTCTTATCCGTCCGCATCCCCTTAAAGGAGGCCTGCCTGAAAATGCCGTCGCTGGTAACTTCCGCGAAGGCAACCTCGGCCACCAGTTCGGGTTTTAGCCAGGTAGGTTTGGCCCCCATCCTTTGCGGGCGGAAACGCGAGGGCTTGTCCACATCGGGTTCCACCTCGAAGGGGCTTTTGTCCGTTATAAGCGGTTTAAACTGCGCCATCATTTCTTTCTGCAACTTATCGGAAAAACCGGTGCCCACCTTGCCTACATATTTCAGTTCGCCTCCATCGTAAATGGCCAGCACTAAAGCGCTAAAAGCTTTGGCGGTACCGGCATTTTTGGTAAACCCGGCAATAATTACTTCCTGACGTCGCTGTACCTTTATCTTCAGCCATTCTTTCGACCGCAGGTCGGAAGTATAAACGCTGCTTGCTTTTTTGGCGATGATGCCCTCCAGCCCTATGCGTTCGGCAGCCTTAAAAAATTCGACGCCATTCTTTTCAAATACCTTGCTTTGCCTTACCCGGTCGTCGGTAGCGGGCAATACCGAGCGCAGGATAGCCTGCCGCTGAATGAGCGGGAGGCCGGTCAGGTTTTTGCCTTCATACCATAAAATATCAAATACATAATATACCAGGTTGCCATCGGCTTCGCTGCGCCAGTTTTGCAACGCCCCAAAATCAGAGATGCCCTTATCATTCAGCACCAGTATCTCACCATCAAGCACGGCGTTGATCCCCCATTTTTTAATAATGTTATTAATGGGGTAATACTTATCGAAAGGCAAGTTATTGCGGGAAATGAGTTCCACCTCGTTTTTATCAATAGTGGCTATGGCCCGGTAGCCATCCCATTTAACCTCAAAAAGCCAATCGGGGCTGTCAAACGGTTCATCAACCAGGGTGGCCTTCATGGGTTTAATGCTTTTTGGCGCCTTGCTTTTTGGCGCTTTTTTCAGCAGTACCTCTATGTCAAAATCGGTTGCGGCCTCCTCGCTTTCCACTTCTTCGGTTAATTCGTCATCGGTTTTAGCGAGCGCTTTTTTTTTGCCGGGTTTCGTGGGTTTTTCTACATCCTCCTCGTGCCCATGCTGCCAAACCTTCTCGCTGGTTTTCTCCATCTGCTCTATTGTTTTGCCAGACAGAATAGATTTATCCTTTTTAGTAATATCCTTTTCCGACGCGAATTCATCTTTATGCTTGATCAGCAGCCAGCCGTTCTCGCCCATGCCGTGGGTTTTCACCAGGGCAAATTCGCCTTCCAGTTTTTCGCCATGGAGTTTGATTTTTACCGAACCCGATTCCAGTTGTTTCAGCAGATGTTTTTCCTGGGCTTTTTTGCCTTTAATTTCCTCAATGGGTTCATAAGTACCCTCGTCCCATACAATAACGGTACCGCCGCCGTATTCCCCCTGTGGTATAATGCCCTCAAAGTTCCGGTAGTCGAAAGGGTGGTCCTCTACCATCATGGCCAGCCGTTTCACCTGCGGATCGGTTGAGGGGCCTTTGGGTACGGCCCAGCTTTTCAGTACGCCATCCATCTCCAGCCTGAAATCATAATGCAGGCGCGAAGCATCGTGTTTCTGGATCACGAACATCAGGTGGTCCTTATCCTTGCTGCGGCCGGCTTTAGGCTCCTTGGTTTTACTAAAGTCACGCTTTTTAACGTATGCTGTTAAGCCCATATTCTTTGTATAGCTGTCTGTTAATCAACATTGAGGGTTAGAGAATAGTTTGATTATTCTTTAAGATTATTTAACCCGGTTTCGGGCTAAAGTGTGCTCCGGCAGGAGCGAAATGCCGGTAGTAAAAATAGAAGTGAGAATAGCGTGCCGTAGGTACGCCATCTGTTCCGCACCTACCGGAGCGGGGGTACTTATATTGATTTAGCTACCGACATTTAAGCCCGATGGGGTTAAATCTTTTGATGAATAACTGGCAACTTGGGTTAATCAGAAATTAGTTTAAATAACACAAGTACTATATCTCTGATCAACTAATCTCTAATCACTAATCCCTCATCTCATCGTGAATTTGCTGGATAGCTGCCAGGTGCTTTTTTAATACAGGCAACGTTTTATCAATAAAAGCCGACATTTCGGGATATTTTACAATTTTACGGGCATGTTCAAAATCGTCAATATCTTTTTTATGATCGTCCAACATGGCCTGCATATAAGCCTTGTCAAAATCAGCTCCTGATTTTGATGCCAGTTCCGCTTTCAGTTTCTGCTCGTCCGCGCCTATGGAATCCGGCAGGGCGATTTTCTTGCTTTTGGCCAGGTCCATTAGTTCAGCATTAGCTTTGGAGTGGTCCTGCACCATCATGGCACCAAAGTCTTTAACTTTCGCGTTTTGAGCTTTTTGCTGGGCCAGTTTGCCCAACTCTACTTCGGCCATGCCGCCATTGGCAGCGGCAACCGCAAATTTGGCATCGTCGCCGCTAACCTCATGGCCCCAAGGGGACGGGTATTTTTTATCAGCGGAATCATGAGCCGAGTTAGTACTGTCGGCATTTGCCATACTGTCTTTTGGTGCGTGTCCGCAACCTGTCAATGCCCATATTGAACAAGCTAAAAGGCATCCGATAGTTATTTTTTTCATAGGTAATTGATGTATGAATGAGGTTATGATTTCTTTTTAGGCACTTTAGCGCCTTCTTTCCGCGCTTCGGATAAACCGATAGCTACGGCTTGCTTTTTGGAAGTTACTTTTTTACCGCTTCCGCTTTTTAATTTTCCTTCTTTCATTTCGTGCATGGTCTTTTCCACCTTGTGGCTGGCCTTTTCTGAATATTTTGCCATAATATGTTGTTTTAATAGTTACAGAGATAACATTAATTAAAAGTTAAGTGTTTTAATTATTATTGGTTTCGGCTGTCGACGAATAGTTCTTTTTAATCCTGAGAATCATGGTTCAGGCTGTACATTTTAAACCCGATTGGCGGGAAAGCTTTTGCCTGGGCAGGCCTGCGCGTTGGAGCAAAACTTGGACAAAAAGCGGGGCTACCGGTACCGAAACGCCACTGTCTGTTCATTTTCAAGAAAAAAACCACAAAGGGCACAAAGAATGCAAGGACATCAGAAAGGTCTGTAATTCTTTGTGTAAACCCTCCGTGTCCTCTGTGGTTATAATAAATCCCGACCATGATTAAATCCTTAAATCATATTCAGCTATTGAGACCGCTATTTTCAAAAGGAATACTACTTATTCACCTGTTCCGGCTTTTCGTATCTTTACTGGCTGAATGAAATACGTACGCTGGCTTTTATTCCCCTTCTCGCTTTTGTATGGCCTGGTTGTAATTATCCGTAACTGGTGTTATGATATGGGTATATTTAAAAGTCAGGGTTTTAATTTGCCCATTATCTCTGTTGGTAACCTGGATGTTGGTGGCGCGGGTAAAACACCCATGACGGAATATTTGATCCGCCTGTTAAAAGCCAGTTACCGGGTGGCAACATTAAGCAGGGGTTATGGACGCATTACTAAAGGGTATTTACTGGTAGAAACCACTTCACCGGCATCGCAAACCGGCGACGAGCCTTTACAGTTAAAACATAAATTCCGGGATATTACCGTAGCGGTTTGTGAGAACCGGGTAGCCGGGGTTGAGCGTTTAAAAAATATCACCCAGGTTGTTTTGTTGGATGACGCCTATCAGCACCGGGCCATTAAACCGGGATTGAGCATTTTACTTTTTGATTATCATCAGCTTAAAACGCCCGCCCTGCTTTTACCCGCGGGCAACCGGCGCGAGCCTTTTATCGGTCGCAGGAGGGCGGATATAATCATTATCAGTAAATGCCCTGCACAGATAAGCATAGACGAGCAGGAGCATATCAGGAAAAGGATGGCCTTATTTCCGCATCAGCAGCTATTTTTTACGACAATTGCCTATAAGCCGCTGATTGATTGGAATGGCGGGATGGTCCAATTGCAGGTAGATGAGGATACGACGATATTTTTACTAACCGGGATAGCAAGTCCGCAACCTGTAATTAATTATCTTCAACACTTCAGCCGGCAAATAATTCACTATAAATACCCCGATCATCATCGGTTTAGCTTAAAAAATATTACTAAACTTGCTGATGATTTTAACACCTGCCCGGTGAATAAAAAGATCATTATCACAACAGAAAAAGATATGCAGCGTTTACAGGAACGGGAACTGGCCGGGATAACCCAACAACTGCCTGTTTATACCCTGCCCATAGCAGTAGAATTTTTAAATAACGATGGCCGGGCATTTGATGAATTAATAAGTAACTATGTTAGAAAACATACAGCACACCGCAGCGTACATTAAAAACCGCATAGGCGATTTTGAGCCCGAAATAGGCATTATACTGGGCACCGGTTTGGGAGGATTGGTAAATGAAATTGATGTGGAAAGGCAGTTAATGTATTCCAACATTCCTGATTTTCCTATCTCCACTCTTGAATTCCATTCGGGCAAGCTGATATTTGGCACACTGGCCGGTAAAAAAGTAGTGGCCATGCAGGGCCGCCTGCATTATTATGAGGGATATAATATGCAGCAGATCACCTTCCCGATACGGGTAATGAAAATGCTGGGCATTAAGGTGCTGCTGGTATCTAACGCCAGCGGGGCCCTTAACCCCGATTTCCGCAAAGGCGACCTGATGATGATCAGCGATCATATTAACCTGCAACCCCATAACCCCTTAATTGGAAGAAATGAAGAGGAACTGGGCCCCCGTTTCCCGGATATGAGTGAACCTTACCGCCTGGATCTGATAGATAAAGCGCTGGATATTGAGGCGGCCAACAATATTACCTGCCATAAAGGAGTTTATGTGGCAGTAACCGGCCCTAACCTGGAAACCCGGGCCGAATACCGGTTTTTACGTATTATAGGCGGCGATGCCGTTGGCATGAGTACCGTGCCCGAGGTAATTGTGGCCAACCACATGGGCCTGCCGGTGTGCGCCATATCCGTACTTACCGATGAGGGCTTTCCTGATACGCTTTCGCCGGTATCGGTGGAAGAAATTATTGCAGTGGCCAAGGATGCCGAACCACGAATGACATTGATTTTAAAAGAACTGATTGCCGGCCTTTAATGTTTAATTATCTGAAATACCTGCTTGTTTTTATTGCTCTTATATGGGCGGGGGGCGCTTTTGCACAGTACACTAACAGTGTACAGCAACAGCAAACCAATGCTTTTTTGCGCGATACCATAACCCGTCGCCCCGCTAAGCAGCTTACATCGGACCAGATGATAGACAGCCTGCGCAAAAAGGACGATAAAAGAAGGGACTCCGTTATTTTTAGCGCGAAATTCATCAGGGTTACCAATGAATTGCTGCTTAATGACAGTACGCAGGTATTGCCGCTGGATACAGGTATAGTTAATTTTGAAAATTACAGTCCGCTTTATCAGCCGCATAGCCCTAAAATTGGTTTGGGCAGCTTAGGATTGCCCGCCCGCAGCTTGCTATTTGAACCTCAAAAATCGGTTGGGTTTGATGTAGGGCTGCATTACCTGGATCCCTATATGCTTAACCCGCAGGATATACAATATTACAAAGCGCGTGTACCTTATACCAATTTATACCTGGTAACCGGCGGCAGGGCCGAGCAGGTATTTAAGGTCAGCCATACCCAAAATGTTAATCCGCAACTGAATGTGGGCTTCAACATCAATTTTATAGGTTCCACCGGTTTTTATAACCGGCAGAACGTGAGCGACCTGACCGCCGATGTTTTTAGCTGGTACGAATCGAAAGGGAAGCGGTATAATTTACTGGGTAACCTGTTTTTCAATAATCTAAAAGCACCGGAAAGCGGAGGGATATTAAACGATAAGGTATTCATTAACGGATCATTCAGTAAAGAAACGGAACCGGTAAGGCTGGCAAATGCTAAAGATCAGATTATGAGCAGCGGCCTGTATTTGAAACAGTTTTACTACATTGGGCGCATAGACAGTGCCCGCAAGGGGAACGAACAGGCGAATATATTGCCTACCCAGCGGGTATCACATACGTTTATGTACAGTAAGCAATCATACAATTTCTTCCAAAGCGGGTTTGATGCTTACCAGGTTTTCCCCGATTATTATTTCAACTCCGTAGCTTCCCGCGATTCGCTGGGCGTACAGGATATCCGTAACGAGTTTACCTACAGCTTTTATCTGCGCCCGCGGTCGGTAAGTTTTGTAAAGAACGAAGTAAAGCTTGATTTAGGCCTGCAGCACGATCTGTATCAATACAGCCAGTTTGTAAACGATTCGGTACTGACGGTTTATGGCAAACAGGTACAGCAACGCCGGGTACAGTATGATAACTTTCAGAACATTACACTAAAAGCTAAGTTTGGCTATAAGTTTAGTAACCGTGTGGCATTGGATGCAGATTTCAGGCAGGTTGCCCAGGGTTATAACGGCGGCGATTATTTATACGATGCCAGGCTTACCCTTGCCGGCGGCAAAAAAGCGGGAAGAGTGGTGTTTGAAGGCTATGCCCAAAATAATACACCTACCCTGATTGATAATAACTGGATATCCAATCATTACGTTTTTCATAACCGGTTTGAAAATCAGCAAACGCAAAGCGCCTCCTTTAATTATATTAACGATGCATTGCAACTGGATGTAAAAGCCGAGTATTTCCTGATATCGAATTATATTTATTTTAAGGCCCAGCCAGGGGGGATTGACGCCGCGCCAGCGCAATTAGGCGCTCCAATAAACCTGCTGAAAATATCTGTTGGGAAAAACGTTACCTGGCACAGGTGGCATTTTGATAACTATGTGGTTTATCAGAAAACCGATTACCAATCTACCCTGCGTACACCCGAAGTTTATACTTACAGCAACTTGTATTATAGCAAAAAATTGTTTGAGGCTATTGATCTGACCGGCGGCGTGAGCGTGCGGTATAACACTCCTTACCTGGCCCCTTCCTATGCTCCTGGTATTGGACAGTTTTATAACGGACCTGATATTACCTTTACTTCATATCCTTACGCTACGGTGTATTTAAAAGCTACCCTGCAACGTACTAACCTGTTTATACAATATGATTATGCCAACCAAGGAATGTTCAGCAAGGGCTTTTACACGGTTAATCGCTATCCTATGCAGGACCGCCTGCTCAAGTTAGGCGTTTCGTGGACGTTTTATAATTGAGTTCCCGTTGGGAAAGAGATTAGAGATTGGTTGATTAGTGATTAGTAGGGGAAGTCGCAGACTTCTTTGATCCTTAGGCTTTCAGTCGCAGACTGAAGCCAGTGTGGCGTTGAATTACTCCAAATTATGTATTGATGTGCGTATGGGGTGCCGAAACAAGTTCGACATGACGTTAACTAATCACTAATCAACCAATCTCTAATCACTAAAACTATGTTTTCTGTTTCTTTTTGTTTGCTGCGGGGAAGAGCACGTTATTCAGTATCAACCGGTAGCCGGATGAGTTGGGGTGCAGTTTCAGGTCGGTTGGCGGGTCGCCTATCTGATGCTGGTAATCTTCGGGATCATGACCGCCATAAAACGTCCATTGCCCTTTGCCGTAATCGCCGTGTATGTAACGCGCCTCGTTCAGGGTTTTGGTTTCGCCCATAATAGTTACCCCGGGCTTAATATACGCTTCGTTATAAGCAGTGGTTAGGCCCATAAAGCCTTTAATTACTTTATCATGATTTTGGGTAAGCATGCTGGGTACTACATCCCATTTGGCCGAAAAATCAAAAAGCGTAAAAAAATCCTGGCTGCGATCGATGTTGCGGGAGGTGCTATGTCCCACGTCAATGTTGCTGAACCTGTTTGACATGGGATTCGTATCCAGCGTAAAATTCTGGAAAGCGAAAGTGTCGCTAAAATCCAGTTTTGATTGCGCGTTAGGGTCGGCAGGGTCGCCGTCAAATATGCTTTCGCAAATATCGGTGTTGGCAGCGGCAAGCGCTATGTCAAAGGTATCAGTACCTGAGCACATGGCAAACAGGAAGCCCCCGTTAGCACAGAAATCGCGGATATGGCGGGCCACATCCAGCTTCATTTTAGATACTTTGGCATAACCTAATTTTTTTGCCATGGTCTCCTGGGCATGTACATCATCCAAATACCAGGGGGCATCTCCGTAACCTGCAAAAAACTTGCTGTATTGTCCGGTAAAGTCCTCGTGATGCATGTGCAGCCAGTCGTATTTAGCAAGGTCGCCCCGTAGTACTTCTTCATCATAAACGAGGTCGTAGGGTATTTCGGCATATTGCAGCACCATGGTAACGGCATCATCCCAGGGCAAGCTGGTTTTTGGGGCATAAACGGCCATACGCGGAGCTTTTTCCAGCTTAACAACATCCATGTTTACGGATGGGTCGCTTATTTCGGTTAAAATGGCGTTTACTTTCGCATCGGCCAATACTTCATAGCTTACGCCGCGTATCTTACATTCGTCTTCCACTTTCTGATCGTACTTAAACATAAAACTGCCGCCGCGATAGTTAAGCAGCCAGTCAACCTTCTCGCCATTTTTCAAAACCCAGAAAGCGATGCCGTACGATTTCAGATGATCCTTCTGTACCTCGTCCATCGGTAAAAGGATGGAAGCCGCTTTGGCAATAGGAGCCATTAGGGCTAAAAGCAGAAAGGTAAAGGCAAAAAGCTTTTTTGAAAAACGCATATCACCAAAAATAAAGATTAAAATAGAGATTAGTTTCAATTTAACGGTTTTTCTGACGGTGTATTATTTACCTAATCTCAAGTCAACCAATCTCTAATCACTAAAAATAATTACCTTTGCGGTCTTTAAATTAGATAATTATGAGCAAAGCAATAATCAGGACCGAAAAAGGCGATATGACCGTTGAATTCTACGATCAGGACGCGCCAAATACTGTGGCTAACTTTAAAAAACTGGCTAATGAAGGCTTTTATAACGGGGTGGCTTTTCACCGTGTAATACCCGATTTTGTGATACAGGGCGGCTGCCCTTTTTCAAAAGATCCGGCCACAGCATATAAAGCCGGCTCGGGCGGCCCGGGTTATCAGATTGATTGCGAACTGACCGGCGGCAACCAATACCACGATCGTGGCGTACTATCCATGGCTCATGCGGGCCGTAATACAGGTGGGTCGCAATTTTTTATCTGCCATAGCCGTAATAATACCGCTCATTTGGACAGGAACCATACCTGCTTTGGCAAAGTAATTGAAAATGTTGACCTGGTTGACGAGATCCGCCAGGGCGATAAAATTTTAAGTGTAGAAGTAATAGAAGCTTAGTTTGTAGTGAGCGGTTGATTTAGTGAGTAGTTCTTTAACTTAATCAATCACTCTCCTAATCAACTTAATAACAAAAAATATGAATTTACAGGCAATAGTAGCGGTATCGGGTAAACCGGGTTTGTGGAAGGCATTAACACAAAACAAATCGGGATTTATACTGGAAAGCCTTGATGAAAAGAAAACCAAGCTGGTAGCCAATATATCAACAGCCAAACTGGCCTCGTTAGATGAGATCACCATTTTTGGCGATGACGAGGACATCAGGCTAAAGGATGTATTTGAGCGGATGAAAACTGCCGGCAATATTCCTGATGCTAAAAGCGACGGTAATAAACTGCGCGCTTTCTTCAGAGAAGTTGCACCCAGCCACGACGAAGGGAAAGTTTACTCATCGGATATCAAAAAAATAATTACCTGGTTCGGGATATTAAAAGATATGCCATTTTTTAACGAGCCCGACCTGCAG
>Ga0164242_10009977_pt1 | contig 10198 bp, 11 predicted proteins | sample OricomgcompostMG_FD_108783 | JGI IMG/M metagenome (GOLD analysis project Ga0164242, IMG submission 108783) | Miracle-Growth compost microbial communities from Emeryville, California, USA - Original compost - Miracle growth compost (MG) ... | reverse complement strand
TCGGCCTGGACGTACTCCAGAGCTCCGCGCTGCTGGTTGATGATCGTCAGCTTTCGGCCGTCGATGCGCCAGCTGACGTCCCCTTCGAGAATCTGGGCGACGAAGTTCGTTTGCGGCACACTGAGATCTGGGCTATCGCCTGAAAAGACGAGGCCGTTAGCCCACATGCCGAACTTGATAATGCCACTTCCCACCTTGGCCTCAGCGGCATTGCCATGATTGTCGGAAGCGGCATCGCCGTGGAACGACAGGCGCGAATCGCCCGCCGGAATAGCCGGAACCGCCCCGGTCGGATCAGCAATGTTGACCAGCATCCAGGTTTGCGACACCAGCACCTCAGGACTCAGTTCCATACGTTCGCGCATGGCCATCAGTATGGACGCGAGACTGCGCGTATTGAAGCGAGCACCGTTTGTGGAAGCACGCAACCACCCACGCGATGAGCTCCCCCGCAAGCGGGAGGTACCCCCAGCGCGATTGAGCGCCGCGCGAGCGCCAGCGAGCTTGCGGCTGGCGTTTCTCGATCCACCCCGTTCTTTGGGGTGGTCGGGGAACGGCACCGGCGCGGAAAGGTTAAGCCCAGAGCTGGCCTTCGAGCTTTTCGGCGGCCTCCTGCAGCGAGCCGGAGTAGGCGCCGGTCGAGAGGTATTTCCAGCCGCCGTCCGCGACGACGAACACGACGTCGGCACGCTCATCGCGGGCGGCGACCCGGTCGGCGATCGACAGCGCGGCGTGCAGGATGGCACCGGAGGAGATGCCGGCGAAGATGCCCTCGTGCTCGATCAAGTCACGCGTACGGCGCAGCGCGTCGTAGGACGTAACCGAGAACCGAGAGGTGAGCACCGAGTCGTCGTACAGCTCGGGGACGAAACCCTCGTCGATGTTGCGCAAGCCGTAGACCAGCTCGCCGTAGCGCGGCTCGGCGGCGATGATCTGGATGTTCGGGACGTTCTCGCGCAGGTAGCGACCGGTACCCATCAGCGTGCCGGTGGTGCCGAGGCCCGCGACGAAGTGGGTGATCTCGGGCAGGTCGCGCAGGATCTCCGGGCCGGTGCCCTCGTAGTGCGCCTGCGCGTTCGCGGGGTTGCCGTACTGGTAGAGCATCACCCAGTCCGGGTACTGCGCCGCGAGCTCCTTGGCGGTCGCGACGGCCTGGTTCGAGCCGCCCGCCGCGGGCGAGGAGATGATCCGTGCGCCGAACATCTCCAGCAGCTGGCGCCGCTCGACGGACGTGTTCTCCGGCATCACGCAGACCAGCCCGTAGCCGGCCAGCTTCGCGGCCATAGCCAGCGAGATACCGGTGTTGCCGGACGTGGGCTCGAGGATCGTGCAGCCGGGCGTGAGCCGTCCGTCCGCCTCCGCGGCGCGGATCATCGCCAGCGCGGCACGGTCCTTGATCGAACCGGTCGGGTTGCGGTCCTCGAGCTTGGCCCAGAGCCGCACCGGCTTGTCGCCGTCCCAGCGCGGGGACAGGTGTGGCAGGCCGACGAGCGGGGTGTTGCCCAGCGCGTCGATCAGCGACTCGTAGCGAGTCACAGCCGGCTCAGCCGCCAGCGACTGCCGGCAGCACGGTGACGGCGTCGCCGTCCTTCAGCGCCGTGTCCAGCGACCCGGTGAAGCGCACGTCCTCGTCGTTGACGTACACGTTGACGAACCGGTGCAGGCTGCCGTCGTCGGTGATGAGGCGGCCCTTCAGACCCGGGTGGTTGGCGTCCAGGTCGTCGATCAGCGCGGCGAGCGTGTCGCCCTTGCCCTCGACGGCCTTCTCACCGTTCGTGTACGTGCGCAGGATCGTGGGGATCTTGACCTCGATGGCCATGGCTCGGCTGCTCCTGTCGAATGCGGAAAGTAGTGCTCTACGTGTAGGGACAACGCGCGGCGGCATCTGGATCGTCCCACCGCCGCTCGGGAGTTCAGGAATCGACCACCTCGACCGGCTCCTCGGTCACCACACCGTCCACGATCCGGAACGAGCGGAACTCGGTGACGTCCGTCTCACGCGTGGAGACCAGGACGTAGTGCGCGTTCGGCTCGGAGGCGTAGGAGATGTCGGTGCGGGACGGGTACGCCTCGGTCGCGGTGTGGGAGTGGTAGATGACCACCGGCTCCTCGTCGTTCGCGTCCAGCTCCTTGTACAGCTGGAGCAGGTCGGCGGAGTCGAACTCGTAGAACGTGGGCGACCGCGCGGCGTTCAACATCGGGATGAACCGGGCGGGACGGTCGCTGCCGGCCGGGCCGGCGACGACGCCGCACGCCTCGTCCGGGTGGTCGCGACGCGCGTGCGCGACGATCGCGTCGTGGGTCGCCCGGTCGATGGTCAGCACGGCCCCAGAATACTGGTCAGCCCATGCGCGCCCCGGACGACGGCGTCCTGCACGCCCGTCAGGTAGGCGTAGATCGAGCGGGGCAGAGACGCCGGGTCGTTCGGGTCGAAGTCGTAGTCGTCGTCCTCGGTGATCCCGATCCGAGTGCCGATCGCCAGCCGCATGTCGTTGAGCACCCGCAGCCAGCGCTCGACCGCGTGCGGCTCGAGCGTGACGTCCATCTTGCGGTTCGCGCTCTGGCCGGCGGCGGCCAGTCCGGCCAGGCACTGCTCGGCGCGTTCGAGACGCTCCGTGCGCAGCGAGGACTCGGTGAGCGAGCGGAACGCGTCCGCCGCCTCGGCGTTGCCCTGGTAGCCGTCCGGGTACAGCCGGCGGTACACCGGATCGCTCGGGTCCAGCCCGTCCGGCTGCAGCGCCGCGATCAGGTCGGTGAGCAGGGACGCGAGCGTGTCCGCCTCGGGCGCGGTCAGGCGCACCCGCACCGCGCCGGCGCCCGCCGGGTTCACCTTCATTTCTGTTGCTCCAGGGTCGCCCACAGGCCGTAGCCGTGCAGGGTGGCGACGTCCAGTTCCATGCGCTCGCGCGTGCCGCTGGACACGACGGCACGGCCGCGGTGGTGCACGTCCAGCATCAGCTTCTCCGCCTTCGGCTTCGGGTACCCGAACACGGTCATGAACACGTGCGTGACGTAGGACATCAGGTTGATCGGATCGTTCCAGACGATGGTGATCCACGGGCGGTCCGGATCGGCCAGCGTGTCAGAACCGGCCTGCTCCGCCGCCTCGCGCTGCGGTGTGAGCGTGCCTGCCATCTGCTCATCGTGGCACGTCGGTCGCGCGATGATCAGCCGCCGTCGGTAGGTTTCCTCAGGTGAGCGTCGACCAGCTCGGCACCGGGCGCAGCGCCCCGGCCTCGCGCGCGCCCCGGATGCCGCGCGTGCTGCGTCCGCCGCTGCCCGGCCCGACGTGGGTGTGGATCCCGCCGTGGCCACGGTTGCTGCACCGCGAGGTCCAGATCCCGCGCACCGGACCGGACGGCCGGCGCATCGGCATCCCGGGCATCGTTCTGGTCTCGGCCGGCGCGATCATGCTCATCCTGTCGTTCACCACGCTGGAGTGGCGCAAGCTCGCGGCGCGCGGTGACGCGGTGAGCGAGATCGACTTCGCGGCGCTGCGGCAGAACCTCGAGCACTTCCCCGCCGGCGGCAAGCCCGGGCCGACCGTCGCCTACTTCACCTGGCTGTGCTGGGTGCTGCTGATCGCGCTGATCGTCGTCGGGTTCGCCGCCAACCTGCCGACCCGCAGGTCGAACGGGCTGCGGCTGGCCGGGTTCTTCCTCGGCCTGGTCGGCGCGGCGTTCACCTACTACGCGCTCTCGCGGTACTCGCTGGCCAGCCATGACCTGTTCGGGACGAGCAGCGGCGCGCTGGACAACGCCGACCTCGGCATCTGGTTCGCGCTCGGCGGCTACCTGCTGGCCGGCGCGGGATCGTCGATCGGCCCGATGCAGCCCCGGAGGCGGCGATGACGACGCGGACGGCGCTGCTCACGGACCACTACGAGCTGACCATGCTCGACGCGGCACTGCGGGACGGCACCGCGTCGCGCCGCTGCGTGTTCGAGGTGTTCGCGCGCCGCCTTCCGGACGGGCGGCGGTTCGGCGTGGTCGCCGGAACCGAGCGGGTGCTCGACGCCATCGCCGATTACCGGTTCGACGCCGAGGCGATCGCCGGCCTGCGCGAGCACGGCGTGATCGGCGAGGCCGCTGCCGCGTTCCTGGCCGACTACCGGTTCACCGGCGACGTCGACGGCTACCCCGAGGGCGAGCTGTACTTCCCGCACTCGCCGATCCTGACCGTGTCCGCGACGTTCGCCGAAGCCGTCGTGCTGGAGACGATCGTGCTGTCGATCCTCAACCACGACTCGGCGATCGCGTCCGCGGCCGCACGCATGGTCACGGCGGCGGCGGGCCGTCCGATCATCGAGATGGGCTCGCGGCGGACGCACGAGGAGGCCGCGATCGCGTCGGCGCGCGCGGCATACCTGGCCGGGTTCGCGTCGACGTCCAACCTGGCCGCAAGTGCCCGCTACGGCGTGCCGACGTCGGGCACCGCGGCGCACGCGTTCACGCTGCTGCACGACGACGAGCGCTCCGCGTTCGCCTCGCAGGTGGACGCGTTCGGCGCCGGCACCACGCTGCTGGTCGACACGTACGACATCGCGCGCGGCATCGAGACGGCGGTCGAGGTCGCCGGGCCGGAACTCGGCGCGATCCGCATCGACTCCGGCGACCTCGGGGTGATGGCACGGCACGCGCGCGAGCAGCTGGACCGGCTCGGCGCGACGCGCACCCGCATCGTGGTCAGTGGCGACCTGGACGAGTTCGCGATCGCCGCCCTCGCCGCCGCGCCGGTGGACGTCTACGGCGCCGGCACCGCGGTGGTCACCGGATCGGGTGCGCCGACCGCCGGCATGGTCTACAAGCTGGTCGAGGTGGACGGCCGTCCGGTGGCGAAGCGGTCCGAGGACAAGGCCAGCCGCGGCGGGCGCAAGACGGCGATCCGCGCGCACAAGCCGAGCGGCACCGCGATCGAGGAGATCGTGATCACCGGACCGGTGCCCGAGCTGGCCGACGGGCAGCGGTTGCTGCAACGGCCGCTCGTGCGCGGCGGTGCGCGTGTCGAAGGTGCGCCGACATTGGACGAGTCCCGCGAGTTGCTGCGCGCCGCGATGGTTACCCTGCCGTGGGACGGCCTCAAACTCTCCCGCGGCGAAGCTGCGATTCCTACCCGCGCCTGATCGGATCTTCGACCGGCCTAGGCCGGATCGCGCGATCCGAGCCGCAAGGTCCTTCGTCGTGCGGCGCGCGGGCTCTTCGCGCGAGCGCTCATCGCGTGGTGGGTCGCCTTTACTACGGTGAGCGAGTGGCGCGGTCAATCATCGTGGTGGACGTGCAGAACGACTTCTGCGAGGGCGGGTCGCTCGCGGTGGCGGGCGGGACGGACGTGGCTCGGGCGATCAGCGCGCGACTCGCGGCGGGCGGCTTCGATCACGCCGTCGCCACCCGCGACCACCACGTGGACCCGGGCGCGCACTTCTCCGACCACCCCGACTTCGTCGACAGCTGGCCCGCGCACTGCATTGTCGGGACCGCGGGCGCGGAACTGCACCCCGAGCTGGACACGTCCAGGATCGAGGCGATCTTCGACAAGGGCGAGCACGCCGCCGCCTACTCGGGATTCGAGGGCAGCAGCGACGGCGTCCCGCTGGCCGACTGGTTGCGGCAGCGGGACGTCAAGGCGGTCGAGGTCGTCGGCATCGCCACCGATCACTGCGTGCGCGCCACGGCGTTGGACGCGGCACGCGCGGGCTTCACCACGACCGTCCGGCTGGACCTGACGGCGGGCGTGGCCGCCGCCACGGTCGCCCGCACCCTGGAGGAGCTCCGCGCCGCCGGCGTCGAACTGACCGGCGATCCGATCGTCCGCTGACCGACCGCGTCCGACCTGCCGGCTTTTCCGACACGGTGCCCGGTTTCGCAGGCGCTGCCGAACCTGGTGTCGGAAAAGGCGGTCAGTACGAGGGCAGGCTGGGGTCGATCTGGTTGACCCAGGCCGTCACGCCGCCCTGCACGTGGACCGCGTCGGAGAACCCGGCCGCCTTCACCGCGGCCAGCGTCTCGGCGGAGCGCACGCCCGTCTTGCAGTACATGACGATCTGCTTGTTCTGCGGCAGCGAGGCGAGCGCGTCGCCGCGCAGGATCTCGTCCTTGGGGATCAACGTGGCGCCCGGGATCGAGACGATCTCGTACTCGGCCGGCTCGCGCACGTCCACCAGGTAGATCGGCTTGTCCGAGTCGAGCAGGTCCTTGAGCTCAGCGGCCGTGATCGTCGAGCCGGCGGCGGCCTGCTGGGCCTCCTCGGACACGACGCCGCAGAACGCCTCGTAGTCGATCAGCTCGGTGACCGTCGGGTTCTCGCCGCAGACCGCGCAGTTCGGGTCCTTGCGCACCTTGATCTTGCGGAACTCCATCTCGAGCGCGTCGTAGACCATCAGCGAACCGAGCAGTGGCTCACCGACACCGGTCAGCAGCTTGATCGCCTCGTTGGTCTGCAGCGCGCCGATCGTCCCGCACAACACGCCCAACACGCCGCCCTCGGCGCAGGACGGCACCATGCCCGGCGGCGGCGGCTCCGGGTAGAGGCAGCGGTAGCACGGGCCGTGCTCGGCCCAGAAAACCGACGCCTGGCCGTCAAAGCGGTAGATCGAGCCCCACACGTACGGCTTGCCGAGCAGCACACACGCGTCGTTCACCAGGTAGCGCGTAGCGAAGTTGTCGGTGCCGTCGACGATGAGGTCGTACTGGCTGAAGATCTCCATCACGTTGGACGAGTCCAGCCGCACCTCGTGCAGGTTCACCGTGATGAGCGGGTTGATCTCCGTGATCGAGTTGCGCGCCGACTCTGCCTTCGAGCGGCCGATGTCGCTCTGCCCGTGGATGATCTGGCGCTGCAGGTTCGACTCGTCCACCACGTCGAAGTCGATGATGCCGAGCGTGCCCACGCCCGCCGCCGCGAGGTACATGAGCGTCGGCGAGCCGAGGCCGCCGGCGCCGATGCACAGCACCTTGGCGTTCTTCAGCCGCTTCTGCCCGGCCATCGCGACGTCCGGGATGATCAGGTGGCGGCTGTAGCGACGCACCTCGTCGATGGAGAGCGACTCGGTGGGTTCCACGAGCGGCGGCAGTGACACGGCACGGTCCTCACTGGTTCTGCGAGCTGGCTGAGGTCAGCCACTTGTCTCTAGCAGAACCGCGGCGCCGGGGTCCTGCATTCCCTGCAAGCCTACGGCGCGCCACCTGCCCGGCTTCAGTCGCCGTTGAAGCGGAACTCGCTGTTCTGGTCGGTGTCCGGCTGCTCGGCCCCGGGGGCTCCCTTGGCGCCCGGCGGGTACGGCCACGGGTTCGCCTCGCAGAGCTTGCCGGTGTTCGGGTCGGTCAGCCCGATCGTCTGCTGCATCATCGCCGGCGCGAGACCGCCGGGCAGGCACTCGTGCGCGTGCTGATGCCCGAGCGCGTGCCCGTCCTCGTGGTTGATCAAGTACTGCCGGTACGCGGTCAGGTCGCCGACGTACGCCGCCGCGCCGCGCACCCACCGCGCGTCGTCGATCACCACGCGGTTCACCGGGCTGGTGCCGCCCGCCGGCACGAAGCAGGACGTTTCGATGTGGATCTCGTAGCCGCACAGCTGCCGCACGGTCATCATCGAGGTCATCGTCACGTGGAAGTCGACCGGCCCGGAGTCGACCCGCTGCAGCGCGACACCGTGGCCGGACCACGACCGCGGATCGGCCAGCGTGGCGTCGACCAGGTTCGCGAACTGGGTGAGGTTGATGCCGGTGATCCCGTTCTCGACCTCGATGTCGTAGCGGTGCACCGGCGAGCCGGACCCGAACACCTTGGTGGTGCCCTTCAGCACGCGGAACGTGCCGTTGCCGGCGTGCGTGAAGCTCGCGCCGGCCGGCAGCGCCGCGGCCTTGAGGGCGACGTCGTTCGCGTTGCCCTGCGGCGCGTCCGACTTCAACGTCGTGTTGCCGTCGGCGGACGGCGGTCGGCTGGACGTGGTCACGCCGGGGTTCGCAGTGCCCGCGTTGTGGTGGTGCGACGGGGACGGGTTGCGCATCGTGGCGATCGCGGCGACCGTGATCACCGCGAGCAGCGGCAGGGCGTAGGCGCGCCACCCGTAGCGCGCCACGAAGCCCCGGACGGCCCGCTGCGCGCTGCCCCGCTGGTATTCACCGCCGAACGTGGCGGCCGCCCTGCGAGTCGCGGCGACATCGCGGTCGCGCTCGACGCCACGCGAGCGGTCGGTGGTGACGGCGCTGGTTCGCGTCCACTCGTCGTCCACGCCCCTCAGGTTGCCACAGCGTGAGCCGTCGATCCGGCAGGCGGCGCGGCGTTCTCAGTTTCGCGCGGGGACCGCGTCCTCGAGCAATCCCAAGATCGCGCGCGCGGTGGTGACCGGGTCCTCCATCATCGCGGTGTGCCCCATGTTCTCCAGCACCAGCTGGCGCGAGTCGGGGATTGCCGCCGCGACGAAAGCGGCGAGGTCCGGCGCGACCAGCCGGTCGGTGTCGCCCCACAGCACGAGCGACGGAGCCGTGATCGAGCGCATCGCCTCCCACGCCGCGCGCGCCTGCAGGAACTGGACGCGGGCCAGCCCGCGCATCGACCGCAGCATCGCCTCGTTCGCCCACGGCATCCGCATGCGCTCGCGCGCCTCGGCGATGTCCTGCTCCAGCCGGGTCGCCGGGTAGCGGCGCGGGTCGGCCAGGCACAGCGCGATCGTGGCCTTCACCCGGGCCTCGACGGCGGTGCGGCCCAGTCGCCGCAGCGCCATGCCGCCGATCCCCGGCACGACGAGCAGCGCCATGCGCGGGTCGTTCTTGAGCGGGTGCGCCCGCAGCCGGCGCACGTCCGGGACCGCGGGCGAGATGAGCGTGAGGGTGCGGACGAGGTCCGGCCGGCTGCTCGCGACCCGCAGCGAGATCGCGCCGCCCATCGAGTTGCCGATCAGGTGCACCGGCCCGCGTCCGGACCGGTCCAGGTAGCCGATGACCGTCCGGGCGAGGGCGCGCTGGGAGTAGTCGCCGTCCGGCGCCGGCCCGGAACGCCCGTGCCCGGGCAGGTCGATCGCCTCGACGTCCAGCCGGGTGCGCAGCAGGCCTGCCAGGTCCGTCCAGTTGTTCGTCGAGCCGCCGAGCCCGTGCACCAACAGGGCGGGCTCGGCGTCGTTGCCCGTGGCCTCGGCGTGGGTCACGTGGACATCGACGCCGCCCACCGCGACCGTGCGACCGGGCCAGGGCGGCGAGTCCGGGTCGAGCGCGGGCAGCTCGCCGTCGGACAGCCGTGCGGTCGGCGCGGTGCGATGCGGATTCTTCGCCACCTGGCGGAGCCTAGTAGCGCCGGCTGGGCGTAACCCGACCGGCGGCGGCGTGCAGCCCGTTCCTGACGCCGTGTTGGTGCTGGGCGCCTCGGGTGGTGGGTCGCCGTGGCCCTCCCGCGGCTGGGCCTGCTGGACCTCCTCCGCGAGTGGCCACTTTCGCGTCGAGTGGCCGGTTACGCGTCGAGTGGCCGGTTATAGGTGGCCACTCGGTGCGTAGGTGGCCACTCGGTGCGTAGGTGGCCACTCGACGAGGTCGGTCGGCGGGATCGGAGTGCTCTGCGTGCTCGGCTTCCGGCCCGGTCCGGGGCGTGAGGTCGCCTTGGGCTCGGAGCGTCGCATTGGGTGCGCTTCTTGGGCAGTGCTGCGCGCGTCGTTCTGTGGTCGCCTGGGCCTCCCGCGGTGCCGCTCGGCTCGCTGGCTTCCAGCTCGGTCCGGGGCGTGTGGTCACCTCCGGCTCGGACGCCTCGGCTTGGGTGGGTTTCTCGGGCAGTGCTGGGCGCGTCGGGTGGTGGGTCGCCTGGGCCTCCCGCGGTTGCGCTCGGCTCGTCGGCTTCCAGCTCGGTCCGGTGCGTGTGGTCACCTTCGCGCTTGATGCGCCTGCCGTCTGGACTCGTGCTCGTGGTGCACGGCTCGGAGCGCGGAGCGGTGACCACCGTGGCGCCTCGGGCACGGGTCAGCGCGATCTGACTCCCGGACGGGCAGTGCCGGCGGTGCGGGTTAGGCGTTGAGGAGGCGGGGGATGTGGTGGGCGGTGTTCAGTCTCGGGGTTTGTGTGGGGTCGAGCCAGGGTGGTTCGATCCAGTGGGCTCGTCCGTTGATCATGACGATGCTGGCGCCGCGGTCGAGTTCGTCGTGGTCGAACGGGCAGACCAGGACCATTTCGCCGATGTTGGTGCGGCCGCCGTGTTCCCAGCGCCGGATGTGGTTCACC
>Ga0164242_10009976_pt1 | contig 10199 bp, 6 predicted proteins | sample OricomgcompostMG_FD_108783 | JGI IMG/M metagenome (GOLD analysis project Ga0164242, IMG submission 108783) | Miracle-Growth compost microbial communities from Emeryville, California, USA - Original compost - Miracle growth compost (MG) ... | reverse complement strand
GGATGAAGAAATCTTTCCAAAAATTTGATTCAACGCTGATACATCCGCATCACCGCTAAACGAAATCACCATCGTGGATGACGAAAAGTACTTTTGATATAACCCGCGCAGTGCATCATCATTCAATGCCGTCAGCGAATCCACCGTGCCTTCCGGCGGCAAACCATACGTAATGGATTTTTTAGATTGCGCATCTCGATAAAGTAAGCTTTGCAATGCTTCCGTAGCTTGCGAATGATCGGGCACGTCATTGCGATCAGCGGAACTCAAGTTGCGCAACATGCCACGGCGCGCCGCCGCGAAATCGGCTTCGGAAAGACGTGGATGCAGCACGATATTCAATAGCAAATTCGCTAATTCACTTTGCGAAGAACTATCACCGGCAGCCGTAAAAGCGATGGCATCATCCAAAACCTGCGCGCCGATTTGACCGCCCGCCGCTTCTGCCGCTTGCGTCAATTGCGGCCCTTCCAAAACGGTTTTGCCATTGGTGGTGGCGCGCATCATAGCCGACGCCAATAGTTGACGCCAGCCGGCAGTGTCGGCGGTTTCATCGGCGGCGCCCGCTTTAATCAGAATGGTCATCGACACAAACGGCGCTATTTGCACCGGATCAATAACTAATGGAATTCCGTTAGGAAGATTTTGTGATGACGCGGCGGCGAACGCCATTGTCGTAAATGATAAAGCTGCGAATGCAATGAGAATAGGAATCTTTTTAAGCATGATTTTAAAAAAGTACTTTTAACAGGAACATCATTCCCCTTGTAAAGGGGGTTAGGGGATTCTTTTTTGCACGTTATAAAGTACTTTTGCATAAATGCGTTATGCTCAAAATCCCCCTTGATCCCCCTTTACAAGGGGGAATTCGTTACGACTAAGTCATGCGCGCGGCTCCTCCAATCTCAGTGACGCCACAATTCCAGGACTGTTATTTTGCTGCTGATTATTTAGCGCAGGCAGCAACGTTACCTGCACGTAATTGTCGGAGGAAAAGTACTTCTTAGCCACTTTCGCAATATCCTCGCTGGTGGTCTGTTGCACCAAATTCAAATAATTGACCGCATATTGATAGGAATCAATCGCATCATAAAATCCTATCGCGCCGGCCTGGCCGTTGGTGTTGTTTGCCTGCTGCACATATTGGCGGCGCAGGAGCGTTTTGGCGCTTTCCAAATCCGGCGCGGCCAATCCCGTTCCGGCCTGAGCCATCAAATCACGCACCGCCGCCGTTGCCTGCGCCATGTCTGTGGGCGCGATAATGTTGATGAGAAATAAACCGGAATCATGCTGCGTCAAATAATCAGCGCTAAATCCGCCCGCCAAACCTGTTGGCTGCGCGCCAGGGTTGTTCCCGGCAGCGTCATCATCCGCAGCGCCGTTTTGCAACACCTGGCGTAATTTAGCGTTGCTGCCTTCGTTCAAATATGTCAACAAAATATCCGTTGCCACTGTTTCTTTTGGAGATGTAATGCCAGGAGAACGCCACGCTAATGTCACAATCTGAATCGGCAAAACACCGCGCTTGCTAATTTGATGCACGCCTTTCAATGGCTCGGCTGGTGAAATTGGCGTTTCTGCCTTGACGGTTTTGGGCGCGGTGCCAAAAGTACTTTCCAATAGTTGCATGGTCGCCGCAGCGTCCACGTCGCCCACCACCACGACATGCAGATGCGAGCCGGTAAACCGCTGCGCATCATATTCACGAACGTTATGCCCGGTTAATGCTTTGATGCTATTCAAATCTCCCTGCGCCGGTTGGTGATATGGATGTTTTGGAAAAGCTTCCTGATATGCCAATTCGGAAGCGTAGCCCACCGGATCCACGCGGCTCTGCACCCAATCATTGGCGGCTATCGCTTTTGCAGCGGCTACGCTGGAATCGCTTAAATCGGGATTCAACACGGCGTCCGCCATGATTTTTGTTGCCTGAGGCAAACCGGAAGAAGCCAGCGTCACGCTCCAAAAAATATCGTCGCGCGAAGTAAGCGAATTTACCTGCCCTCCCAAATTCTCCAATTTCGTCTGCGGGCCGCTGAGCTGGCCAGCGGTTTGCGTGGGATAATTTTTCGATCCCTGCATCGCGAGCATTTCGATAATGTGCGTGGCGCCATTCGTGGAAGCTGTTTCAAAACGGCTGCCCGCTTCCACCCAAACTTGCAAACTCACCACGCCGGAACCAGGCGTCGTGCGCACCACGGCGTGAACACCATTCGACAAAACTTTCGCATGAAGTGCATCCGTGGGAAAAAGCGAAGCGGGTTTAAATGTGTCGGCAGAAACTTGCGTCAAGCCTGCAACACACAATAAATTCAGCAACAAGAAAAGTACTTTTGATCGATTCATAAATTTCACTTCATCTAAATTATCGCATAAATAAGATACAATGCGCATTAAGGACGTAATGAATATAAAGACGCTCCCGTGTAACTTTTGTGAGGCACCGATGGGAATAAAAGTACTTTTAGACTTCTTAATAAAGCCACACAAAAATAAATGTTTAGAAATAAGAATTATGGGGTATAATGTAACTATAGCATAATAGTTTCAAACAATAGCATATAAGAAGGCGATCTATGAATAGCAACACAAAATTACCCAAATATCAGCAAATCGCCGAGCAGTTGCGCCACCAAATTGCCGAAGGGACACTAAAACCCAATGACCGCCTGCCTTCGATCACAGAATTAATTTCCGAACATGGCGTTTCATTACACACCATAGAAAAAGCGCATGGAGTTCTAGAATTGGAAGGATTAATCCGCCGCGAGCCGGGCCGGGGAATCTTTGTCGACCCACCGCGCCAGAAGGCGCAAACTGGTTTTCTGGCTTATTTTTCGCCCAATTATCATATTACGCGTAACATTCCTTACCATACGATTATTCAGCAAAGTATTCGTCAAGCTGTTTACAAAGCGGGAAAATATCTCACTATTGTGGAAGATCCCCGCGAATTTCCACATTGGAATTTGATGGAAGGTTTACTCATCAGTGACATGGGACACTATAACCGCAATGACCTCAAGAAGTGCCTTCCTCCTAATCTATCAAGGGTAAACATCCTGTTTGACGATCCAGGCATCCACAGCGTCATGGCCGATGATGCAGATGGTATGCGCCAGGCTGTGGAACATCTATTATTATTAGGCCACAAACGTATCGGCCACCTTTCTCATTTACAGCACTCTCTATTGCAACAGCGCTATCATACTTACGTGGAAACTCTCAATGACCATCAAATTACGCCGCTTCCCGAATGGATATACAGCAAAATTCTTCCTCAGTTTCCCAACTATTACGAATATGGCTATTATGCTATGCAACAATGGCTAAATGAGGGCTGGGAAAAGTTGGGACTAACTGCAATCATAGCCCAAAACGATCCAGCCGCCATTGGTATGATAGAAGCGCTAAAAAAATATGGGTTGCAAGTTCCACAAGATGTTAGCATCGTGGGTTTTGATGGCGTTAACGAAAGCGCTGTTTCGCCATTAGAACTCACCACGATATCCGTCCCGTTGGAACGATTGGGACAAACCGCCGTAAAAGTACTTTTAGAGCAGAGCGAAACACTCACCAACCAACGAGTCACAGTGCAACTTCCAGTTACGTTTAAAACGGGAAATACCACTCGCCAGCTTTAAAAAATCAATCTATTTAAGGAACAAAAATGAAACATTACATCAGCCACCGCGTTAAAAATCAGGGTTTCACTTTGATAGAACTTCTTGTTGTCGTGGCTATAATTAGTATCCTCGCGGCCATCCTATTTCCGGTGTTCGCACGCGCTCGGGAAAACGCGCGGCGCGCCAGTTGTATGAGCAACATGAAACAGATCGGCCTGGGATTGATGATGTATACGCAGGATTACGATGAGAAATATCCGGCATCGGAAGCTGCTGTAGGTCCCTATGCGACGACCGCCACCCCCAACTGGATTGCCCAGCTTCAACCTTATACGAAAAGCTGGCAGGTATTCCTCTGTCCTTCGGCCCGTAAGTATACGATCCCAACAGACGGAACTTCTACCGCATCCGTCCCCGTCGGAAACAGCAATTCCAATTATTATGCTAACGGAATGTTGGTCACTCCCACCGGAAGATCAATGGCTGCGATTGACAACGCAGCGGGTATCGTTGCCGTCAGTGAGGCGGCCTATTCAACTGCATTTGCGCTGGTTCGTCCACAGTTTTTTAGCGGCACACCTGACTATTATTTGTATTGGAATTATGGGGATGTCATTAACGACAATCACTTTGATGGCGGCAATCTCGCCTATGGCGATGGACATGTGAAGTGGGTGCTTCAAAGGAATATTTGTTCGGTTGATTATGGCTTGCTGGTGGGGGGACACTATGATCGTGGAATCACCGGCAACGTATGTGGCCCAATAAACGGAAACACCCATGGTACTCCTATGTTTTAAAGGATACCTAAAAGACATATCCCTATCATGAAATTATATACAAAAGTACTTTTAGCTTTCGTTTGTTCCTGCTTTATTTTGCAGATACATAAGGCATGCGCGGACGAGATAGAAATCACAAATGGCAATTCCAGTAATTACGTCATATCTCTGGCGGAAGATGCCATTCCGGCGGAGAAAATAGCCGCGAGCCAATTGCAAAAATATCTGCAACTGACAACAGGCATTTCGCTGAAGATACAGAGTGAAAGTACTTTAACAAACGATACTCCACAAATTTTGATCGGCGCCGGCAAGCGAGTCAAAAGCCTTCTACCCAACGAAGATTGGAATGCGTTGGGCACGGAAGGTATCGTCATCAAAACGGTCGATAAAAATCTCATTCTGGCAGGCGGCCGTCCGCGCGGCACGCTTTATGCCGTGTTTCAATTTCTGGAAGATCAAGTGGGAGTGCGCTGGTGGACGCCAATGGAAGAATATGTGCCTCGCCTTTCGTCACTCAAAATTTCTCCCTTAAATATCGATTACGTTCCGCCGTTTATTTATCGCGAACATTTTGCGACCGGGATAATTCAGGAGCCTCTCTTTGCCACTCGCATGAAGTCCAACGGGCAATTCGAGAAACAAGACGAAACATGGGGCGGACATTTTGCTATTCTCGGCTGGGTGCACACCTTCGATAAATTACTGCCGCCGCAAAAGTACTTTTATGCCCATCCTGAATGGTATAGCGATCCACAAAACGGCAATAAACCCTGTACGAAAAATTCCAAAATGCCCGCGCCGCAAACGTCGCAATTAAATTTGGGCAATGAAGAAATGCGCGCGGAGCTTACCAAAAACGCGCTGGAATGGATTCGTCAAAATCCCCAGGCCGGCATTATTTCTATTTCGCAAAACGATAATAATAACTGGTGCCATTCGGAATACGAAGAAGATATGCTAAAAAAGGAAGGTTCTCCTTCCGGCGCGTTATTAAAATTTGTCAATGAGGTTGCCCAGGATATCCACAAAGAATTTCCCGGATTTTTGGTAGAAACATTGGCGTACCAATATACACGTCATCCTCCCTTACACGAACGTCCCGGCAGAAATGTCGTGATTCGTTTGAGTTCCATTGATACAGATTTTTCACGCCCCCTCGACAGCGAAGCCAACAAATCCTTTCGTGATGATTTATTGCAGTGGAGAAAAATTGCGCCGCGATTATATATCTGGAATTATGCGGGAGATTTTAACGATTGGGTTTTTCCCGCACCCAATCTATTTCCGCTCGGTGCAGACCTGCGTTTCTTTGCACAGAATAATGTTATTGGTGTGTTTGAACAAGGCGATGGATATAGTAATGGTGTGGGCGATTTTATTCAATTGAGAACATGGCTGACTGCAAAATTATTATGGAATCCGTTTCAGGATGAAGATAAATTAATCGATGAATTTTTACAGGGTTATTATGGCGCCGCCGCTCCCGATTTAAAAAGCTATCTGGATTTAATGCACAATGCCTATTTAAAAACCGGGCTGAAACTGGGTATATCGCCCACCAATAATAGCTTCCTGACATTAGACGTGATGAACCAGGCAACCGCGCTATTTGATTCGGCTCAACGCGCCGTAAAGAATAATCCCGAACTTTCATTGCGCGTAAAGCGAGCTCGGCTGAGTTTGGATCATGCCTGGATTTTACGCTACAACACGTTGCATCAACTGTCGGTTGCTGAACAAAAGTACTTTTCGGGGCCGGAAAATATTAGCGCATTTGTTGGTCAATTTATTGCAACGGCGCAAGGTTTTGGCATCGCAAATATCGAGGAGCACAAATCTTTTGAAGATTATATTCCGACATTACAGGCGCGTTTTGCCAAACCGGCTCCGTTGCCCGACGAACTCAAAAATAAAGTGCCGCCTCACGAATATTTTCAAAATGTCTTGGACGTGCAGGATATTAATCTCGATCTTATTTTGAATGGCGGGCAAGTGAGTGTTGTTGATGATCCCCAGGCATCGGATAAAAAAGCGGCGCGCATTATCGGAACTACTAAAGATTGGGTCGTCAAATACCGCCTCCAGGATATTCCTTCCTCATTTTTAAAAGATGACTTATGGCAATGTTATGCCGTCATCCGCATTGAGAAAAATCCCGAATCGACACTATCAGGAAACGCATTCAACTGCGGCATTTACGATTATACGAATCGAAAAACCATTATAACAATGACGCCCAGCGTAGCCGGCTTTGCAGATGGCGAGTATCATCTTGTCGATTTAGGAGCTCACACGCTAACGCCGGGAATTTACATTTGGGTAACATCCGTAAATAATCCCGCAGTAAGTGCCGTATACGTAGATCGAATAATTTTAATTCGCAACAATTGATTCCAAAAGTACTTTCGCGACTTGCGGCAGAAATAAAAGAACATGTGTCATACTAAACAGGCGATTTGTGACGTGAACGTATCGCCGTAAAAGTACTTTTGTAACATTCTCTACCATGCAACGAATCACGAAATTTCTTCAATCTACCGATCCCGTAAAATGGCTTTTTTACGGCGACAGCATTACACATGGCGCGGTGCACACGTTTGGCGCGCGGGATTATTCGGAGCATTTTGATGAACGGGTGCGCTTTGAAATGGGGCGCGTCACCGATGTCGTTATCAACACTGCCATCAGCGGAAATACCACGCGACAATTGCTGGCGGAATTTGATTGGCGGGTGCGGCAGTTTGCACCGCAGGTGGTTTTCGTGATGATCGGTATGAACGATTGCAGTACTACGCGTAATCTTCCTGCCGATGAATTCCGGCAGAACCTGCAACAACTTTGCAATCAATTCGCAGAAATCAATGCGCTTCCTGTGTTGCAAACCACCTGCCCCATTTTGCCGAATACCACGCCCGACCGCGAACCGTATTTCGCGGAATATATGCAAATTATTCGTGATGTTGCGGATGCGAATAATTTGCCGCTCGTCGATCATCATCACTACTGGGAAGAAAATCGCGACAAGTTATATTATTGGATGAGCAATCCCTTCCATCCCAACGGCGAGGGGCATCTGGCTTTCGCACATCTGCTGTTTCGGGAAATGGGAATTTTTGATGCGAACTCCAACGTCTGCCGGTTGTTTGTGCCGTAAGTCATAGCGCGTAAAAGTACTTTTACGCGCTATGAATCCTATCGACTTCTGACGCAGTAGATTCCGGTGGCGTTAAGTCCTCAGGTGCGATCTGTGCGCGCACGTCAGAGAAATCCGCGCTATCAAACGGAGCTGGAATTTTGGTGATGAATTGTTCCATCGGCTCAAACGAAAAGACGCGAGCTATTTTGTCGCCCCAAGTGGTTTCGGGAATTAGGCGCAACGCATTAGTTTTGATTTGAAGAGGCACCCATACCAGGCGCTGAAAGTTGGTATCTTCCTGATAAACGATTTGCCAATCACCGGCATCGTCACGCGCTTCGATACGAAACTTTTTCACCAGGGACGGCGGAACGCGACAGGTATTTCCCTGTGGATACGAGCACGGCATACGCTTGGTATGTAATAAATTGCTATCGAAGACTAATCGCACGCTGTTGATTTGCACGGGATGCGACCAGGAATATTCCGCGATGCCGCCGGGTTCACAACTCCATGCATGATTTTCTTCCTCGCGATCACGATCCATGCCGTCGTGCAGCGCCGCCACATTTTCACCTGCGCCTGAAAGTTGTGCGCTTGCCGCAAGCGTTGAAACGGAACGCGTTAAACCGGGCAACCAGCAGTCATCATCCATTAATTGGTGTTGCAATTCGCGCAATCTCTCGCCCTGATTCAGCGCGCGCGGAGAACAATTGTGCTGAATGCACAATGCGGAGGCCGTGCCCACAGCCTGGCCAAGCACAGCGCAAGTTGCCATTACCCGCGTGCTCGACAGCGCTGCGTGCGTCACGGAAATGTTGCGCCCGGCGAATAACAGATTTTCGATATTGCGGGAATAAAGACTGCGATACGGAATGCCATAAGGCGAAGGCGCCGGATGAAAGATCGTCGGTTTGCCGGGATAGAGAAGTCCCGCTGGATGATGATCATCCATGGGCCAGCCGCCATACGCCACAATGTCTTCGAATCGGCCCTCATCACGGACATCATTTTGCGTCAGCGTGTGATCGCCGACGTAACGCCGATTTTCCCGTTTGCCCGGCAAACTGCCGATCCATTCCACCGCCCAATTCGCGGCGTTCTCGCGTTCGGGCGCGCGATTTTTAATGTAATCCCAAACGCCGTAGACGATTTTCATCAGTTCGTCGCGGATGCGTTCGGCATCTTTGATAGTGTCGTCCAATCCGCCCACTTCGATCCACCAGAAATTCGCGCCTTCCACGCCGCGAATGCGAGATGGCAAATCGTCCGGGCTATTGAATTTGTAAGCCCAACGCGGCGCCACAAATGTCTGCGGCGAATCAGTGCGGCGCAGCTGAATGAGGAGCGAATTGCCCATCGTTTTGGCGTCGGCATTTTGAGGTTCAATGTCTTCATTAAACTCTTCACGCGCTTCGCGGCCGGCACGAAATTCCGCCGGAGTGAGCGCCGCCAAAATGCTGTCGCCGGAGCAATCGATAAATAAACGAGCATGAACTGTGTGCATCGTCTGTGAAGTAAGCTGCCAGCCGGTGACGCTGGTGATGCGTTCGCCTTCCATGGTGGCGTCCAGACAGGAACAATTTAAAAATGGCGTCAGGTTGGGCTGAAAATGCGCTTTGCCGTAGAGCACACTGTCCCAGATGGAATAGTTCAGAGAAGGATTATGATATAAATTGTCGAGCTGAATTTCTTCCAGAATTCCCGTTTCTTTGTTGTGATTGCCCTTGGCGCCGCAAATCCACATGCGCACTTCCGAAGAAGCATTGCCGCCTAATACCGGGCGATCGTGCATTAATGCTGTTTTAGCGCCGCCGCGCGCCGCAGCAACGGCGGCACACAAGCCCGCCATGCCGCCGCCGATGACGCATACATCGAATTGATGTGTTTCGTGGTGAAGTGAAGATGTCATGACAAAAGTACTTTTATCACACGCGAAGTCGCGTGTCGTGGTTATGGAATTTGATAAACCTGGATATCGTCATACCAAATATTATCCGCTGTCGAATTTTGCCGCATGGCATTGAGCAGCACTACCAATTTGCTGGCGCCTTCGGGAACGGTAGCGATGCCTTCTATTTTGTGCCAGGAATCGGTGGCAGCTGTTGGCGTTGCCGTGATCATGCTATCGGAAGCGCTGCTTTCCACAAATTGTCCGTTATGCTGCCAGCGCACCCAGATAAATCCGATGCCTTCTCCCACTTGACGCGTCCAGCCGCGAATCAGATAGGTTTCTCCGGGTTTGACATCAACGGCCTGAATTAACGATCCGTTGCGCACGCCGGAAAGACGGATGGAGCCGCCCGCTTTAGCGCTGTGATTTTCGCGATCCACAGTAAAAGTTCCTTTGGAAGTGCTGGATTGCCACTGCGACCAATTGGCAGGCGCGGGCGCGGAAAAATCCCCGTTTTTCAATAGATTTGTTTTGTGATCGTCTTTTAATAACGAGGCAATTCTCTGTGCGAGCGGCGGTGTCGTGGGCGCAAAGATATTTTGCAACGCCTCGTTAATTCCGGGAAGCATTTCATCCCAATGCTCGGCTTTCACCTGTTTCTCCGCATCCTTGCCGGTAACAGGCCACCAGCGATATTTTTCGCCCCACGTCCACACGTATTCGTTACTGGCATTTGCGGCATAGGTAACATTAGTTTT